>Ga0105047_10004672_pt1 | contig 23773 bp, 21 predicted proteins | sample MAT04_FD_78384 | JGI IMG/M metagenome (GOLD analysis project Ga0105047, IMG submission 78384) | Freshwater microbial communities from Lake Fryxell liftoff mats and glacier meltwater in Antarctica - MAT-04 (megahit assembly) | ecosystem: Environmental > Aquatic > Freshwater > Ice > Liftoff... | reverse complement strand
GCTTCTCTCCGAAGGGGATGTCAAAATTTTGCAAAGTCGAGTAAATCATAACTGTGACAACTTTTCAAATTTGTTTTTAATAATTAATTTACTTTTACTTTATAATAAATAAATGAAATAGTTTTATATTTTGAATTTGACATAAAAAAATGGAGTAAATCAATGAATAATATACACAACTTTGTCAATTATCTAAAATTTTATTTGCCTAAATTTTCGTTCTTGGAAGAAAATGCATGTGATACAAAAGCTAAGAAGATTGGGATGATTGCCGGAAATTCAATTCATAATTTGGTTAATAAATTTGACAGAATGGTAAAAAAAGCTGTTCCTGTTTTAGGAAAAATGACAACCATCACATTGATAAACCTAGAAATGGTGAGAAAAGCAAGTCAAGTAAGATATAAAAAAATTTCTGATTTTGCATTAAATACTTTTGAGAACTTGCAGAAAACTCCACAGGTTCAAGCGATTAACAAGAAAATAAAGAGTTATCATCTTGACGAGAAATTTACAAAGGTCAGAAATGCTTTTAACACTGTTTTTAGCAAAACTAAAGCTTTAGCAAATTGGACTGTCGTTCCTCTTTACACTCAAGTTCTTTTTCCCTTAGGAAATTCAGCCTTAAACACAATCAATAAACATAAAGGACCTGTATTTCGAGCAAGCAAGCGAACAATCACCGAATTTTCAACTCGAGTTAATGAAGAGCTTTTAACACCGTTCATCCGCTCAAGTATTAAATTAACCGGCAATGCCGCTAACGCTATTTTAGTTAAAGCCGATCCCGTTCTTAAGCCTTTAAAAGCACGAGTTATTAATCCCGTGATGAATAATGTTGTTCTTCCGGCTTATCATTTAACAAGTGATGTTGTCGCAGGAATCGCTACCGGATATGGAAGTTATTAAACGAAAATATTAAAAATCGTTGCTCTTTGAAGGTAATGATAACATTTTTATCACCGAATTTTGTAAAGCGCATGCTTCGCAGATTCGGTGATAACTCTTCTCCTTAATTTTCAGAATATTTTTTTAATATACGTTCAACTAGATCTTGAGTTTGAGGAGAACAATTCCCTGCTTTCAATCGCTTAAGTTCTATCGCCATGAGATGCTTTTGCGCTTCAGGGAGCCGATCAAAATCTTGAAAAGCTTTTTCAGCCAAATAATTATGTGCTAACGAAGGATTAAAAAGCCCCACTTCTAAAATTTTATCGACAACATACCGATAACCTAGACCTTTTGGATCATGATAACAGCTCAAATTCATAATGAACGACCGAACTAATGAACGGATATGATTGGGATTTTTTTTATCATAACCTTGGAGAGATTCGATCCGTAACAGATCTTCCGGGGTACATTTTGAACGTGAAGCGTGAGCAGAAAGCCAATAATTAAACACTGCTTTATCTTCTTTCCATCCTTGATAAAAATCCTCGCTGATTTTTTCGTAAGAATTTTTCCTTTCCAAACATTCTATAAAAGCAATTAACCGGTCATTAAAATTAGTCGATTCAAAATACTGTTTTTCAAGTTCCTGATGATATTTTGCATCAACAGCCGCTAAAAAAGATAAACAGATATTGCGCAATTCTCTCATTTGCATTTGTTTGGAAATAGGCTCATAAGGTTCACAGGATTGACTTTCGTTGAAATTTCTCTCAAGCTCGACTTGATTCATGAAAGCAACTTGATTTTTAAAAAGGGACTGGGCTTTTTTCAATAAAATATAATCAAATTCATTCAATGCTTGTGATAATGCGCAAACACTTGGAATTTGAATCAGTTGTACTTTTGAGATAGGAGAGAGCGCATGATCTTTCAATATTTCATCGTAAACTTGAAAATCTTCCTGACACATCTTTTTTATAGGGCGAAGGTCAATATTAGAACCTTGTTTAACCTCTTTAATAAACTGAAAGTTTTTTTCAATCATCCGACAGGCATATTTTTGACCTGCTTCCCAACGACTATAAGCATCTTGTGTGTATCTCATTATACGTTTTAGATCTTCCAATGTATAATCATATTCCAAATTAACAGGCGCACTTAATCCATGCATGAAAATTGGAGTGGGTTTTTCTTTAACCGGAAATCTAAAAGTCATCTCTTCTTCTTCAAGAATATAATCTTGTTTGGGAAGAAGAATACCTCCATTTCCTATTAGCTCTATGCTAAAGGGAATAATATAGGGCTTTTGCTGTTCACCTGTTTTAGGATGTTTACAAGATTGCTTAACTTGAAATTCTACATCTTGTCGATCTGCTTGATAGGTCATTTTGACTTCCACTAAGGGAGTTCCCGGCTGATGGAACCATCTTTCAAATTGAGAAGAATCTTTTCCTACTTCAGCTAAAACGACATCAGCCGCTTTCAAAAGTTCTTTAAAAGTAACTGCTTTACCATCATTTTCATAAAAATATAAATTGAGCACCTTGCGAAAGCCATTTGGAATCAAGCTATTCACATAAATTTCAAAAGAACGAAAAACCTCTCTGCCTTTGACATAAGTTGTATTGTCGTAGATCGAATGCGCATCGACATAACTTTCAACCATAATCGGATGACCTTGTTCCGAATACTCCTCAGGGAATTGAAATTCTTTCAAAGCAGAGACATCTTTTGGCCTCAAAAACTCCTCACCGAAAAGCCATTCTCCAAACAAGTTTGCTCTCCAATCTGTAAAAGCTTCCTTCAAGGCAATTTCAAACCAATTTCTAATTGTCACTCGATTTCCGGACCAATTATGGAAATATTCATGTCCGATTACTTTTGCAACGGATCTAAAGGCTCCATCGGTACCTGATTTAGAGTCAACAAGCAACAGTGTATCATTAAAAATCATCAACCCCTTGTTTTCCATCGCCCCCGAATTAAAATCAGGAATGGCTACCATTTTCAAACAGGACAAGTCATATTCTCGATCAAAGAAAATTTCATCAAATTCCATCGCTTTTTTTAAAGCAGAAAGGGAGTATTCAGCTCGACTTTCTTTTCCGGGTTCTACGTATACTTGCAAATCGACATCTAAACCGCTGCGCGTCTTGTAGTGGCTATTCAACATGCTAAATTTTCCCATTACACAAGCAAAAAGATAACTAGGTTTTGGGAAAGGATCTTCCCAAGTAATTAGAGAACGACCATCCTCTTCAGTTGATTCACTTAACAAATTGCCATTAGAAAGCCGATAAGGATATTCGGCTTTATCGGCAATGATAGTAGTCGTGATCCGGCTTAAGACATCTGGCCTATCGGATGTAAAAAATATACGTCGTGCCCCTTCCGATTCACACTGTGTTGTAAGCCAATCTTGACATAGATACATCCCTTCAAGAGATTCATTGTGAAAGGGATCGATTTGACTTTGAATTTCCACCTCGAATAATTCGGAATCGGGAAGATGAGAAAGGATAAGCTCATGCTTTGTAACGGAATAGCTGTCTCGCCTCAATGTTTTTCCATTCACTTGAACACTCTGAACAAGTTGGTCTTTTCCATCTAGAATCAATCGAGAAGCTGAACTATTTCGTTTTACAATCAGTTTGCTTGTCACCGTCACATGAGATTTGGCAACGTCAATAATCAGATGAATCGAAGGGATCAAAAAAGCAGGTGCTTGATAATGTTTATAGTAGATCGTAACCGGCTTCGCTTTTTCATTCGATAAGGAATTGAAATTACGTACAGCTCTTTGGAAAAGGTGGATTAAATCTAAGTCTTCTGTCTCTAATATTTTTGATTGAAGATCATTTAGAATCGCGACAAGGGTATTTTCTGAAATTAACTTCCCGTCATCAAAAGAAGTAGCTGCCGGCTCTATTTCAGAAGAGGCTAAAGAATCTAAAAATCCCACTATTTTTGCCCGATCCCTAAGCAAATTAGAAGAAGCATCATCAATAAAGAAGTCGCGAGGAAATTGAGAATCTTCTGCAATTAGAAAAGAAAAAGTGAAAGATGAGACTAGAGCAAGAAAGATATATTTTTTAGTCAAAATTAATCCTTTGTTAAATCATTTTAATGTGAATGTTTCTAATAAATTAAATTAATTTATGTTTTTTTTCATCAAAATTACGATAATTCAAGGCCCGACCAGTTAATTTCGGGCTAGACAAGTTTTTTCTTTACTAGTTAATTTACAATCTCCTATTTTAAATTTTAAACTCGACTTCGCAAATTTTTGATTGGACATTGCAGAGGAGAACCAAACTCCGGCGTATTAATTTCGATCGAAGAGGTATTATACCACTACCAAAAAATTTAATTAGCCGGAGGAAGGTTCTCTCGGAAGATGGAGCCAAAAATTTGCAAAGCGGAGTTAAAAACAGGCCCTAAAAAAACCCTGACTCTTTAAAGGAGCGTAAAATGAAAAAAACAGCGATTTCCTCTAATCTTACAACTCCAAATAACTTAGGAAATGAAGCAAGCGTCGCTATTTCTATGGCACTCAATCCTCTTGTCGCAGACGCATTTGCTCTTTATGTAAAAACTAAAAACTTTCATTGGCATATGTCAGGCCCACATTTCCGCGATTACCATTTATTGTTTGATGAGCAAGCGGCGCAAATTTTTGAAATGGTTGATGTTTTGGCAGAACGCGTCCGGAAACTGGGAGGATTAACCATTCTTTCGATAGGCAATATTGCACAACTACAAACCATTCAAGATGATAATGATCAATTTGTACACGCAAAAGAGATGGTCAAACGTTTGATGAAAGATAACGAGCAATTAGCAGCCCATATGCGAAAAGCGCATAAAGTGTGCGAAAAACATGAAGATATCGCATCTACAAGCATTTTAGAGGTATTTATTGATGAAGCTGAGCGTCGCACTTGGTTTTTATTTGAAACTCAAGTCGATGGATAAGTAAAAGAAAGAACTCTTAAAGCCTGTTTTCAAATTGAAGCGCCCTATGGATCCGCGCACAAGCTCTCGCGGATGGAAAATTGCAGCCGGGTCCATATTTTTAATGTTGACCCGGCTGCAATTTTCCATCCCCAAGGCTTTGAAGATATCCGGAGGGCACTTGAATTTGAAAACAGGCTCTTAGAAAGGCGCCGGAAATGTCGTAGACAGTCTGCGCTTAGCTTTTCTTTAACTTGCGTGATATCCATTCCTTTAATACAGACCTGTTTATGTCGACCGGTTAAACCGCGAAGGATACGAATATTTGTTTTACTGGTATTCAAAAGACTGGCTAAAAAATGGATGACCTCGGTATTTGCTTGACCTTTTTCAGGAATTGCCTTTAAACGTATTTTTAGTTCTCGATTTTCCCACCCGACTAATCGCGATGCGGATGCTTTAGGGATAACTTTGACTTTGAAAGAAATGCCTTCATTTAATTGTTGAAACATTTACACCTTTTTAATAATAATGAAATCAAAAAGAAAGAAAGAAAAAAAATAATGAAAGAAGAAACCCCCTTAATTATCCTGACGCTGTTAGTCACATTCGCTGCAATAGCCAATTTGGTGCGTCTTTTATGGAACATTCCTATTTTAATCGGTACATTCTATTTACCCGGTTGGACAGGCTCTGTTGCGTTCATCATACTCGGTTTATTAGCAGCTTGGTCTTTTAGAGCCCTTTTCTTTGTCCGTCAAGCATTCCCTTCAAATCCCGAAAAGGAAGAAGGATCGCCCCCGCCTTCTGCATCATTTGAAAAGAGGCATGACTAGCGTTAGGTTTTAGATTGATACCCCTACAAGCATCTGCAATTACAAAAGGAGAAAATCCTAATTGGATCGCATCCAAGACAGAATACTTTACGCAATAATCTGTTGCCAATCCTGCCACATAAAGTTCCTTGACCGATTTAGCTTTTAAATAATTTTCTAAACCCGTCGAGCGACGTTCCGCATTGTCAAAAAATGTACTATAACTATCAATGTTCGGATCCTCACCTTTGTAAATGACTTTATCAATTCGAGTGGTATCCCAACCGGGAGCAAATTCGGACCCCCAAGTCCCTTGAATGCAATGAGCAGGCCAAAGAATTTGCCGGACTCCTGCTAAATCGACACAATCTCCGACTTTTTTATTAGAATGATTGTTAAAAAAACTTCCATGGCCGGAAAGATGCCAGTCTTTTGTAGCAATAATTAAGTCAAAAGGATAGTGAACCATTTCCTTGATTAAAGGAATGATCCGGTCTCCATCATGTACGGCTAAGGCACCTCCTGGCAAAAAGTCATTCTGGATGTCGACTAATAACAATGCTTTCATTTTTTATTTCCTAAGGTTCTAAGCCCTTTAATTAATTCCATTTTACATTGATAAAGAGATTTTTCCATTCCCACGGGATAGAGGTGCGGATTCAGAAATCGTTTAATTCCAATAGGAAAACGGCTTAATTCTTGTCGAGTATATTCTTTGACTTTACTGAGAAGCGGAACTTGATAAACGGAACGACCATTCCGAAAAATAGGAATAAGTAGATCTTGATGAAAAAGATTTTTATCCAGGAGATGTTCGTTTGTTGTATCATAAGAATCGACAAAACAGAAATCGTCAAGCGGCATGTTTTCGCTCTCGCAAATGAGATCTGCCACATATTTTTTTTCCGACTTTTTTTCAGTATAAAACCGTTTGACTTGGAGTAATCCCGGATTAGAAATTTTAAGCGCTTGTTCTGAAAGCTTAACTTTGTATTTCCAAGGTCCTCCCGGATCCCGAATCGCCGATAATTTATACACTCCATCTAATGCCGATTGTCCCTTAGCCGTGACCAAGCTTGTCCCCACTCCCCAGATATTAATTTTAGCACCTTGACGCTTCAATTCACTAATGATCGTTTCATCCAGATCATTGCTCGCTAAAATCTTAGCATCTTGAAATCCTGCTTCATCCAACATTTTCCGACTTTTAAAACTTAAGTCGGCTAAATCTCCGGAATCCAATCGAATCCCGATCATCTCTTTGCCTTCTTCTCTCAGCCATTTCCCTACCTCAATCGCATTTTTCACTCCTTCAATAGTGTGATAAGTGTCTACAAGGAAAATGCAATTATTGGGAAGGGCTTTTGCATATGCTTTAAAAGCTTCCAATTCTTCATCAAATACCATAATCCAACTATGAGAATGCGTTCCCTTCACGGGAATTCCAAAAAGCTTGCCTGCCATCAAATTTGAAGTCGAATCACATCCTCCGATATAAGCTGCGCGACTCGCCGTCAAAGCACCGTCAATTCCTTGCGCTCGACGCAAACCAAACTCTAAAACCGGCTCCCCTTGCGCAGCTAAACAAATTCGAGCGGCTTTAGTCGCTATCAAAGTAGGAAAATTGACAAGATTCAGTAACGGACTTTCCAATAACTGACACTGAATAAGAGGGCCTTGAATCCTTATCAAAGGTTCTTGAGGAAAAGCAATTGTCCCCTCAGCCATTGCATCAACGCAGCCTGTAAATCTCAAATCTGCGAGATAATCTAAAAATCCTCGACAAAAGTAAGGTTTCTCATCGTTACCTAAGAGTGTTTCAAGATAAGCCAAATCGGAGGCTTCAAACCGGAACCGGTTTAAATAGTGAATCACGCTTTCCAACCCTGCCGCAACTGTAAATCCTCCCTGAAAAGGAATTTTACGAAAAGAGAGCAGGAAAACGGATTCTTTATCTTTTAAATTCATTTTCCAATAAGCATAGGCCATTGTCATTTGATAAAAATCAGTCAACAATGAAAGCGACCCGTTGTAAATTTCTTGAGTATTATTCTTGTACATTGGAGGAGGGGCTAGGCTTTGTTAAAAGATGAGTTTTTTGCCAGTCTAATTCTTGAATCTCTTTTTCAAGTTTATTCACTTGAGCTTGAGTCTTTTTAATCTCTTCAACTTTTTGACTATATTGCGGCCAATCTGCAATCATATCTCCCTGACTTTCGACCACTTGATTTTCACCTTTCAGGCGCAGTTGATCCAGTTGCTCTTTCCGGTTCTTTATTTCCTCTTCGATTTTAGAAGAGTCATGATTAGTTTCCGAATAGGCGTAAGTGAGCCGGGAGCATACTCCGATCAAAAAAATTAGTTTATTCACTGATTCACCCCTTTTTTGATCATTATTACACCAAGATATTTTTCAACAAAGCTAATTGTCGGCAATTTCCGCCAAAATCAAATTTTGCTTTGATGGACGTTTGGCGTCCTGATTGGAAAGGTAGGCAAAAATTACTTACTCCACTATACTTTTTTATTCAGGAGAATACATTATGAAAAAATTACTTGGCTTATTTTTCGCTTGGATGATCGGTTGCATTCATCTGCTTTCAGCGGACAGCTTATTTCTAAAGGATAATTTACACCGTGCTGAGCCGGGTGATTACATTGTCATTACTGCTAATAAAACCAATACATTGATGCATATCTACGACAGAAAAGAGCGATTCTTGATAGTGGAAGAAATTGCTATCCCGGCATCCCGTAAACCGACTAAAATGGACTGGCACTCTTGGATAAAAAATAATGCTCCCGGAAACACATCTTGGGTCATGTATGAAATTGATTTGAATACAGGAAAAATGCAGCGCTATTATTCTTTTACTAAACAGGGTTGGTTTGAAATTTCCGAGGCGGATAATTTTCTATCCAAGCTCCTTAACTTACGCTTAAGCCTGATTCCTGATCACGAACGTAAAAAAGTAGGTTTAAAAGTATTTGCAGAGTCCGAAAAAGCTCGCATATGGCAACCCAATTTAGTCGTAGAGGGACAAATCGTTCGCGGGGTCAAGTTTGATGCTTGGCGCACGAGATGGCCCAAAGATAGCAGTGATTTGTCGGGAAAAATTATAGAACTGTACCTCCCTCATGACAATCAATTCTATCCATCTTATTTTCCTTATTGGCTTCAAATTAATAATAGCATCGGAAAATCTCGAGTACGCATGATAGATTCAGGCACAAAAATGTGGTCACCCAAACCTCCTGTGATGATATAGAAAAACAGTACCCCTGTGGAATAAGTTAAAAAATACAAGAATGTTTTTTTTGAAATTTTATCGGCTATTTTATAGCTTTATTTTAACCCGGAATGATCGATGACACAAACATCCGATAAATTATACTCTTTATCCAAATCGCGCTCGATTCTAAAAAACAGCTTGAAGCTCTTTAGCTCTCAATCAAAAAAGCTGACTGAAGAAAAAGCACGCAATATGAGAGAACACCTCCAACTCCTTAATCAAGCGATCACTGATAAAGATCAAATTCAAGCCAATCGACACGCACGCATTGTCGAAGAGTTTACCAAAGAAAATTTTAAAAAGACTTTTTCCGGATATCTCTTAGAAATCTTTATAGCGATTGCGGTTGCCTTATTGATCGCCACCGTTGTCAGATCAATGTGGTTTGAACTTTATGAGATCCCTACAGGATCTATGCGCCCCACTTTTGAAGAACAAGACCATTTGACGGTTTCAAAAACCACTTTTGGCATCAATGTTCCTCTTCAAACAGCGCATTTTTATTTCGACCCTGCATTAGTTAAACGAGCGGGCATCGTCATTTGGTCAGGAGATCAAATCCCCCACTTAGATTCCGAATCAACTTTCATGGGATTACCTTATGCTAAACGCTTCATTAAGCGCTTAATGGGAAAACCGGGTGATACTCTTTACTTTTATGGAGGGAAGATTTATGGATTTGATAGCGATGGAAATGATTTAAAAGAACTTAGAGACAGCCCTTACTTGGCTAAACTGGACCATGTTCCGTTTACGCATTTCGAGGGTAGAAAAAATTATATCGACGATCCGACCACGAAAATGACTAATCAAGTCGTATTTCACTTAATGAATCAAACGTTGGGACGCATCCGTTTTCAACGATCTGAAATGAAAGGCGAAATATTTAATGGCAAAGAATGGATTCAAGATAACCCTCAAGCACAAAAAACTCCACATTCCAAAATCGAAACATATAGTGATTTTTGGGGAATCCGCAATTTTGCAATCGGTCGTTTGCTAAAACCCGAACAGATGCAAAAATTTACAGCTTATCCCACTAAAAAGCCGGAAAAAGGGATTCTTTATTTAGAGGTACGCCATAACCCTAGCTTAACCACACCTGCCCCTTATTTATCCAATCAATTCGGAGTCACGCTTCCCGGATTTACTACATTGATTCCTCTCCAAGAGGAGCATCTTAAAGCTCTTATGGATACTATGTATACCTGTCGTTTTATCGTGAAAGATGGCAAAGCACAAGCTTACCGGCTTGAGCAACAAAACCAAGGTCCTTACCGAGCGACAAACCCTTCTTTTCCCCATGTGCCTGATGGTGCTTATGAGTTTTATTATGGAAAAGCCTATAAAATCGGCTGGGGTGCGATTGCAAGCGAATTGCCAAAAGATCATCCTCTTTATAGTTTAGACCTTGAAAATGTACAATCGCTTTATAATTTCGGAATTGAAATGTCAACGCTTGTCGAGCCTCAAAGCAGCGAGCAAGCCTTATTTCCTAGCCGATATGTCTATTTTCGTGAAGGAGACATTTATACGATGGGAGGCATTTTGTTAAAAAAAGATGACCCTATTTTAAAAACCTTTAACGAAAACGAATTTGATCGCCAAGAAAAATCTTCAGAAAATTCGCCTTATGTAGCTTTTAAAGATTATGGGCCACCTTTGAATGAAGAAGGAGATTTAAACAAAGAATTTCTAACGATTTTCGGGTATAAAATTCCGGATGGTCGTTATTTGATGCTGGGGGATAATCATGCCATGAGCCAAGACAGTCGTTGGTTTGGACCGATTCCCCAAGCAAATTTACAAGGCACTCCCTCTCTCATTATTTGGCCGCCGGGACCACGCTTAGGCCCCCCCTTACAAAAACCCTACCCCGTTTTTGTGACACCCCGTTTAATCGTATGGGCTCTCGCAGCTATCATCCTGCTTATTTGTTGGTTCATTCAACGTAGAAGGATGCAAAAATTGATGATGATGAAATAATTTTTTTTGAAATATTCAATGAACCTCATCAAGATGGCATTTTGAGAATCATCTATCCATTCTGATCTGTCTGTTATCATGTTGTTTTCCATTTTTTAAGAAAATAACATGATTCTTATGATTTTCTAAACCTCATCCAGCAATTTCCGCTGGAAAAGATAATGCTTTCAAAGAGTATTCAAAAAGCTAAACGCAGAGACGCAGAGACTGGGAGACGCACAGAGATTTTTCGTAAATCATGAGTTTAATAATCAAAATTCATTAAAAATATTGAGAAAATTAGGTTATCGTGATCATTACCTAGAAAATCCTCTGCGTCTTATCGTCTCCCCGTCCCTGGGTTTGCTTATTTAAGAGCTATTGTAAGGGTTATAATAACTCCTGCGGGAATTACTGAACCTCTTCCGAGAAATTTAATTAAAAATTGAAGTCAATATTTTTTAACTCGACTTTGCAAAATTTTTGAAAAATTTTGCAAAGTCGAGTTAAGATAATTTAGTGAATTTGAACTCAGATTTAAGAAATGAGTTTGTTGAGCGAATCGGCAAATCGCTTAATGTCTTTTGGCCCAAATGCCGCAGGGCCACCGGTAATCGAGCCTGCATCGCGAAGTTCTTTCATGAAATCGCGCATCGATAAAATTGAACCGATATTATTTTCATTATAAATTTCGCCTCGTGGGTTGAGAGCGATGGCCTTTTTTTTCAAAACTTTCGCTGCCAGTGGAATATCGGCTGTGATAACAATATCGTGAATTTCGACCTGATCAATAATGTGTTGATCGGCTGCATCGAATCCCTTATCAACAATAATGAGCTTGATGAGATCGCTTTGAGGGATCATTTGATAGGAGTTTGCCACGAGTATAATGCATATATTCAAGCGACGACTTGTTTTAAAAATTATTTCTTTAACTGCTTTAGGGCAGGCATCTGCATCGATCCAGATTTTATTGGGCTTATATTTTGGCATCTTTCTAATCTCGCGTCAATTTCACCGAATTGTTAGATGAAATATATATTTATGGTATAGTCGATTCAGTTACACTTGGAGCTATAGAGGTGGGCAATATTCACGTTTGCATTTGCTTCTTCCTTGAATCAAGGCTTGTCAAATAGTGATTTTCAAAAATTGCTGAAGCCTATTCTTTTTGAAGCAATGATTAAGTGTCAAGGCTATTTGCTCTATTGTTAATTAATCATTGACAGTAAGCACTGCTCGACTTAAGCTTTATATCTCTTTAAAAATTCTTTACATCTATTCCCGAGAGCGAATTATGAAAAAAAAATACATCTACTTTCTTTTACTATTTTTAATTTCATTTCATGTTTCTTCTTTGCACGCAGCAAAAAAGAAAATGTTTTGTTCTGAAGAAGAAGCTAAACAATATCTCTTTTTCCACTACAATAAAGGTGTTAATGAGTATAACCAGCAAAATTGGCGAGATGCCTCAAATGAATTCGAAAAAGTCATTCGTTTTTTCCCCGAATCGGAAGTTGCGGCCCAAGCAAGTTTTTATTTGGGAGTCAGTTACTTTGAAAGGCATGAATTCGACTTTGCCAACACGGAATTTTCAGCTTATTTAAAAACATCTTCACATCCGGAATATTTTGAAGAAACTCTTTATTACAAGTTTTGTATCGCCGAGCAGTTAAAATATGGCAAGCGGCGTCCTTTTACAGTGCGTTATTTACCGAAATGGCTGCCCGGACAATCCTTAGCCATTGAAATTTATGATGAATTGGTCGCATGCGTTCCCAATCATGAACTTGCTGTTAAAGCTCTTTTTTCTAAAGCGGTTTTGTTGCAGTCTATGCGAGAATTTAGAGAAAGTATCGACTCTTATCAACTACTCATCCGACGTTTTCCTAAACATGAATTCACCCCTGAAAGCTATTTAAGAATATCTCAAACTTATTATCAGTTAAGTCAATTAGAATTTCAAAATCCTGATTTGTTAGCATTAGCCGAACTAAACGCCCGTAAATTTCGAGAAAATTTCCCGCGAGATGAACGCGTTATTGAAGCAGAAAAATATTCTTTATTAATTAAAGAAGTTTACGCGAAGGGACTCTGCTCCGTAGGCCAATTTTATGAACGTACACATCATCCCGATGCAGCTGCCATCTATTATCAGAGCGCAATCGAAGATTACCCTAACACGCGAGTAGCAGATTATTGTCGCTGCAGATTAAACCTACTCGACTATAATGACGAAGAAAATGCTAAGGTTATTCCTTTAGACGAGGAACAAACCCCAACCGGTCCTATCATGTTAGACCCGCAAAAAATGTACGAACCAAAAGAACTGCCGGATACCGATTTTGATTAATGAAAACAAGTAATAATTACTTTATTTTTAAAGCACTTTCTCTTATTGGGCTGACCATCCTTCCAAGTTGCCACTATCAATTTGGGCATGGTCAGCTTGCAAATCAATATTCGACGATCTCTGTTCCTTACGCTGATGGAGATCCGGATGGTCATTTAACTTCTGAAATCATCAAAAAAATTTGCATTTCAGGAGCTTTCAAGTATGCTCAAAATGAGGGTGATCTACTCTTAAAGATTAAAGTGATTTCGATCAAAGACCAAAACATCGGGTACCGCTATGATCGTAAGCGAGATGATAAAATCAAGCATTCCATTATTCCTTCCGAATCACGTTATATTGCAATAGCCGAAGTAACTTTAATTGATACTTGTAAAAATGAAGTCATTCGGGGCCCTACACGAATTACCGCAAAACTGGATTTTGACTATGATTATTACAAAGTCCAGCACGGGGCGAATGTTTTCTCATTGGGACAAGTAAGCGATGTGGATTCTGCTCGAGATGCTGCCCGATATCCCTTAGACTCTAAACTAGCGGATTTGATTGTAGAATATGTCGTCAGTAGTTGGTAACTCACAAAAAAAGCCGCAGAAAGCATCAATTTGATACTCTCTGCAGCTTTATTCATTTCGAAGAACTTTCCTTATCGTTTTATAGAAAAACTGCACTAGCAAAAAGATCATCTTCACCACCAAATTCCGCAACGAAAGATTGCGTTAGGCTAGATTCGCTTTCAGGTTTTGATTCCGACTTAAGCTTTCTAAAATCTTCTTCTGTAATCACGTTGAGAAGATCTTTTGGAGATTTAATCTCACCGGTTTCAACTCCATTTTTCAATCGATCGAAAACAGTTCGATGTAAGGCATCCATCTGTGCATTCCAAAAACCGGGCAACTCCGTAGTCACTCTTTCAACGAATTTTTCAAATTTGTCATCCGTTAAGCCTTTTTTAATAAAATCCTTAATTTCCGGCAAAAATTCAATTTCGGAAATCGGATGGCTAGCAGGAGCTGCTCGATGTCCTTTGCTTCCCCATTCTCCCGGCAAATACTGAGGAAAACAGTTACCCGCATCAATCAATTTTCCACTGACCAATTTATTATCTTCCATGCAGACAAAAATATTACCATCATGGCCATCCATATTTAAAGTAATCCCCATGCATGTCGTTAACATTTGCCAAATATAGATCTCATCCTTGGAGTAGGAATCTTTAGATCTAGTGTCGAATTGCGCAGATACGTTTTCAAATGCCTCATATTTCCCTTGCTTATGCTCACCTAAGAAAGCAATGAAAGCGCCTTCTTTATTTTGGAGTTGCACAGTCTTAGCTGCCGGAGCTAAATCCAATCCGAACATTTCACTAAAAATGTACATTGCTCTTTCCGCGTAAGCTTCATTCATCGGATTCGAACGATCAAATAAACGCGCTTGGCCAAAGTAATTTTTCATCGTTCTAGAAAAATCAATACCGGCTACCGGTGGAGATTTAAATACTCCAATCGCTTTTCCGTTAAGATTTTTAATAATGACCGCACCATTACAACCGCCCGCTTGCTCTCCGCCGGCACCCATTCTAACAGCCAAATCAGCTTCCGCAATTGCAACTTCTAGCTGATGATCTTTGTTATTTTTTAAAGCTGGATCAGCTTGCTGAGCCTTCATTAACTTATCAAGCTCCGGTGATAGGATCCGTTGAAGTTTGTCTTGTCCTGCTAAAAAGAATTTCGCATCAAATTGTGTCTTAGGTAATTGACTCAATTTATTAAACAATGTGATAAAATCTTTTTTCTCTTGCTCTGTCACTCGGTCTTCATTCGCTTTGCTCTTGCAATGGTTAACGACTGCAGCAATATCTGTCATCGAAGATTTTGCAAACCCTCCGGTAATATTTCCGACGAAAAACGCATAAAGACTACGTTCTTGTCGAGCAAGCTGAGCCTTCTTATCAACTATTGAGCTTGCCCTGTTTACAGTCTCAAGAATAGATTTTGAAAGCTTGTTTTTACTTAATGCACTGATTGTTTTATTAACAGTATAATTAACTGGCTTAACATTTTTCTTCGGAAAAAATTTAAAAGCCGCATTTTTATCTTCTATAGGCTTACTACCTATAAAAAGATTTCTAAAATATGAAATCATAATATAAAATTTCCTATGGTTTTTTAATTAATTTTTTAATTTTGAGCTGTGGGTTGAGATAACAATTGAACTTCTTCATAAATTTTATGCATGGTAATCGGTTGATCAACAGCACGCTCAATTTTTTTCTCATAAATATTTGCATCATGTCCTGTGATGTCCAAAGCAGACCAATCCCGGTTAAAAAGTGGATAAACGGCATTAAAAGTGTCGCTTTCCGCAGCATAACCTTTTGCTACTAAAGGACTAAATGCAGATGCCTTCACAAACTTATCTCCATACAAAGAGAAATTGAAGGAATACAAGTTCACTGTCTCGCTTAAAGATGCTGCAGCGTTCGGATCTAAATAAGCGGGAGTTCCGATGCAACAAGCAACATATTGATTTTCGATATTTTTTTTCGCTTCTTCATTCGCTAACAATTGCGCCACACCACCACCTAAACCAAATCCGGTAATAGTTAATTTAAAAGAATCATCTTTAATCTCTTGTTTCAAAAATAGATTTGCTTTTTCTTGAATTTTGTTAAAACCTTCGTAGATAGGGGCATGTCCTAAACCGTTTAAGCCGGATTCTGTACTTTGCCTAAAATCAAAATGAGAAAACTTTTGGTCATTTTCAGGATTTAACATCAAAACATACTCACCCTCTTTACCTTTAAATAAAAACAGACCCGCGTCTTTATCCGAACCGACTACAAGTAAATCTCCTAGCTTCTTTATGTTTGGATCCTTCATAAAATTTGTGATTGCTTTTATGTGATTTTTGAGTCCAACTAATTCATTTACACCTTTTTTATCATCCCAAAAAGCTTCGGAATAGAGAGCTTTTGGCATTTCTTCTTTTAGCAAAGCAAAAGCGATTGCAAATTCGGGATCAGCCGCAAAACCTCGATCGCTTCTCTTTGAAATTTCTTGTTGGACTAAATCGTTAATTTTATTTAATTGAGTAAAATTAGCTTCCACTAAATCTAGACCCGATTCTTGATGACCCAAATATCCGACCATCATCGAGCAGGAAACCAGTTTAAGTTCAATTAATTGATCATTTAACAACCCTGACATTAATGCAGGTTTGTTTAAGGCAATACCTAAAGTCTTTAATTTATGAAAAACAGCATTTTGCTCGTCTTTATTTGAAGTTTCTCCGATCGATAGTGTGCGTTGTTTTGCCATCACTAAAAGTTTTCCTGCAGCACTTTGAGGATCTCTAGACAAACCTTGACCTAATACACAAAAGCTTGTCACTAATGCCAAGTCAGCATTCAAATAGTTAGCTTTAGTTCTGAAAGCAGCTTGTGTTGCTAATAATAAATCTTTAATGGATTTGTTTTGCTTAACAACCTCTTGCACATCGTTCATTGTTCCATAAACTCTTAGGAAAAGATCTTTGTGGTTTTCTAATTGATCGGAAGTTAAATTCGGTATCTCGTCTTTTAATTCACTGATTTTACTGCGAAAATTCTCGATTGAAGCAGGTGAAGAGATTGAAAAATCTGAAGCAATAATTTCTTTACTCAAATTTTTAATGTAGCGAATGCTCATTTTTTTTAAATCTAATTCTTCAAATTCCTTTTCTAATTCATCTAATTCCTTTTCACTAGCTTTACTTGAGGTTAACTCTAAAGAGGGTAAATTAGATCCACTGGAAAAAACGTTAGTTATTTTATTAATGAAATTCATGTAGAATCCTTTTTTTAGTTAAAATATTTTATTTATTAACTTTGATTATAACATTACTTTTGATTTAAGACAATTTAAATTACAAAACGCTAATTTTTTTTTAAAAAATTATATGCTATAAATCTATAAATATTCTATTTGCATTAAATCCTAATTTTTACTGATAAAGTGTATACTCGGCTTTGCAAAATTTTGACATCCCTTTCGGAGAGAAGCTTCCTTCAGCTAAATGAATTCAGTGCGAAGGGGTAAAAACCCTCTTCCTACTCAATTCATTTAGCTGAAGTTTGCCTCTCTCCCGAAGGGGATGCCAAAATTTTGCAAAGTCGAGGTATAGACCCGAAGCATTTTAAGGAAGTATGAAATCTAAAACATTTATCGCTAAATTAGCCAATTTGCATCAGATGCTAGAATTTATCAGAGCTTATAGCACCTCTAAACAGTTTCATCCCGATACAATAAGCAAAATCATTTTGGCCGCAGAAGAAGCCCTGGTGAATGTGATCAAGTATAGCTATCCGGAAAGCGAAGGATATGTAAAAATTACCTGCAAGGATCCGATAAAAAAAGCGGGCATTACGATTTTAATTAAAGATGATGGAGTCCCCTTTAATCCTATTAGCCGGTCCGGAATCAAAAAAGATGATCCCCCTCCTATCCCTTCACTGGATGAAGGAGGAAGAAAGGGAGGATATGGAATTTATATTTTTGTAGGTGTAATGGATCGTGTAGACTATAAACGATTTGATGATGGAAACTTGTTAGCAATGACAAAATACTTAGAGGGTGTTTAAAAAATCCGAATGCCAAATTCATTGTCTGCTTCGGAATTCTTTTCGGAACAGACAATTCCCGCTATTAACATAAAGGTCAAGTAGACAACGAGTAGTTCTGCAGGAAAGTTTTCAATTGTAGCATAATGATCTAAGGCCTTTGGCAATCCATAGGTCAATTTCAAAGCCCTCTGCGTATATAAATTATTCAAGCTGTGAATCGTCGTGCCCAGCAAAGGAATCCAAGCTGTCATAAATCCGAAAATGAGTAAACCCATTGAAACGGAAATCAAAAAGGGAAAAAACAAGTTATAGAATAAACTTATCCAAGGAAATTGGTGGAAGTAGTAAAGAGTCAGAGGAAAAGCAAAAAGATTGACTGCACACATTAAAGCTAATCCTTGTTTGAAAAAAGCTAAAATGCAGTAACCATGTTGGTTGCACGCATTCATTTCAACAACTTCACCGAGCGGTCGTTGGATAAAAACATGTCCTAAATAATGATTTAAGGGGGCATAAATCAATAAAATAGCTGCCGTAGTTAGGAAGCTGAATTGAAACCCCATTGTCCGGCAAAGTAAGGGATCGTATAAAGCAACAGCAATTAATGCAATTCCAAGAGAATTAAGAGAACGAGCGTTTTTTTCTATTAAAAATCCGACGATCACTAAAGTGCACATGATCCAAGCACGCATAATGGAAGGATTAGCACCCAAGAAAAAAGCATAGCCACCCATTAAAAAAAGCAAAAGCCAAGCACAACGTTTTCTTGAAAGAAAAAACCGTGAAAGAAGGCTTAAAATTCCCATTACAATTGCAAAATGAAAGCCGGAAATTGCCATAATATGCTGTAATCCAAAGCGGGCAAATTCTCCGTGCAGCCATTGATCATCAAAATCCCCCGTTGCGAGACCTCCCAAAAAAATCGCACTTAAAGGATCAGAAAAATAGCCATTTATTTTATCTTGCACCTGTTTCTTCCATTGGTAACGTCCTTCAGCAATACTCCAACTCCCTTGAACTGCCTTCCAAGGAGAGAGCGTAGAAATTTTTAAAATAAATAAATTTTGATCGGTTTTTATTAATGTTGCTGGAATGAGATAGTCATGATGAGCTGGTGGTCGATTAATCATCCGGTCGGGAAAAGCCACTATGCATTTTATATTGCCCGCAATTGATTGAAGAGGATGAGATTCAGGATAAAAATGATTAAGCTGACATCGATAGACCCATTTTGAACCAAAAAAAGAACGCCGGGTATGAATAGATTCAATAGATACATAGGCCAATCCCTTAATGCCTTCTTTTGGCGGATTGGGAATCACATAATAAAGTGCCGCATAACTCCAACAGGCACAAAAGAGAGTAAAACTAAGTAAAAGAGGCTTCCATAAGAAAATGCGACCGAAATAAATGCTTATTAAAAAAGGTAGCCAAAGTCCCATTATAGGAATGAGCAGAGGTAACGGGCCACAGAAAAAACTATACAAACCTAATATTACAGCGACACCATAAAGTAAAGCAGGATATTTACACCAAAAGCGAACTAAAATTTGACAGGTAAGCATAAACTCGACTTTGCAAATTTTTGGGTGCATCTTTCGAAAGAACCCTCCTCGAGCTAATTAAATTTCTCGGAAGAAGTAAAACACCTCTTCGGTCGAAATTAATACACCGGCGTTTGGTTCTCTCAGGAATATGCACCCAAAAATTTACAAAGTCGAGATAAAAAAACTTCTAAATCCAAGGATTATTCCAAATAAGCTTTTTTTTACCTGAAGAAAAATCGTTAATTTGCAATAGTTAATATATACTCGGATTAAAGGATGAACAATATGGACCAACATGCACTCGAACATTATCAATCTTTTTCTGAAAGCTTTCCTCACGCTCATTACCACCGGGTAATCGCGATGCATGAAGAACCAGTAGTCGATTGGGAAGAGACGTCTCAATTAGCCCCTCATTTATGTCGGGGCTGGTTTGAACTCGCCCGATTACCGAAGCAAGACCGATTAGAATTTATTCGCGATTTTTGGTATACGAAGTTCAATTCCCATCCTGAATTTAGTAATTTTTTAATGAAATTTTTTAAAAATGTGGATGACATTGGAGTTTTTTTAACTCAGCAGTGTCATGAAGACATTTTTGAAGTCCAATTGGTTTACAGCTTAAGCGATAACAGCGGTTTTTTCTGTGGAAATCCTCCTATAAAAGAAAATGAAATTATTACCTTGCAAAAAGTGTTTCCGGATTATATTCTACCGGCTGATTATTTAGATTTTCTTAGAATACATGATGGATTTGCAAAATTTACCGATACAGGCATCAAGAAGTCGATTCAAATGGAAGAAAGCTATCAAGAACTGCAAACGGTTTTAATAAAAGGAGAACCTTTGAGAACAACTTCAGGAATTGCTGTCAATCCAAAATCCTTAATTCCTTTTTATAAATCTTTCAACACGCCTTTTTTCCAATGTTTTTGCGGAGAATGGTATCCGGATCAAGAGATGGGAAATGTGCATTACTCCCAAATCACACATACAATTTCAGACTTCACTAAACAAAGCGATAGCATAGAAACAATGGCTTTTGATACTTTTACTGACTGGCTAATGTTTTATCTTGAAAAAATCGATTAGCATTAAATCATCCGATGTACCTTGTTAAAGATTTATACGAAAGACATAAAAAACATTTGGGATTAGAACTCATAGCCGGCAAAACCGGTATGAATAAACGCATCAAAGTCCCGGAAGCTCAACGACCAGGCTTAAGCCTGTCTGGATATTTAAAAAACCACGCCTCTAATCGCATACTCATTTTAGGAAAGGTCGAAACAGAATATTTACGAGACCTTGAGCAAGAAACTCGCATCGAACGTTTAGAAGCGATTCTCAATCAAAACACTCCGGCTGTAATCGTAGCCAGACGCTATCGCCCCCCTAAGGAATTACGAAGTATTTGTGAAAAAAAAGGAATTCCTCTTTTTCGAACTAATTTCTCCACCATGAATTTTTTTAACAAACTTTCTTATCTTTTAACCGAAGAGTTTGCTCCTAGCACGAGTTGTCATGGGACATTAGTCGAGGTTTTTGGCATCGGAGTATTAATTCAAGGCGATTCTTCCGTAGGAAAGAGCGAAGCGGCTTTAGGGTTAATCGAGCGTGGCCACCGTTTAATTTCAGATGACACCGTGAAGGTAAAAAAAAAAGAAGGCTCTTATTTAGAAGGTTCAGGGGCTGCATTAACGCGCCATCACATGGAAATCCGTGGCATAGGCATTATCAATGTAGCTCATCTTTATGGAGTTGTTTGTGTACGCAATCAAAAGAGCATTGATATTGTCGTGAGGCTTGAACTTTGGCATGATGATCATTTTTACGATCGTGTGGGACTAGATGAACAATACACGACGATGCTAAACATCAAACTTCCTTGTCTTATTTTGCCGGTAAAACCCGGAAGAGACGTAGTGCTCTTGTTAGAAACAATAGCCTTAAATCATCGTTTAAAAGAGATGGGTTATAACTCGGCTCAAGAATTCAGTTATAAACTTTTAGAATTGACGTCCGTTAAGAGTAAGCAAAAGCCTTGCTCGCCTTTAAAATAGCATACGAAAATTAGGTTGCAAGTGAAACTGGTCAATAAAGTTAAAGTTAAAAATCGTTTAGGACTACATACAAGACCTGCAACAGTGATTGTTCAGCTCTTACAAAACTGCAAAAGCTCTGTAGCGTTTACTTATAAGGGCGAAACAATTAATGCTAAAAGCATTCTAAGCATTTTGATGTTGGCTGCCCAAAAAAACTCGACGATTACGATCGATGTAGAGGGCGAAGACGCCGATCGAATTATGGAAAAATTAGTCATTGCTTTTGACAATCAATTTGGAGAGTCTTTTTAAATGCAAACTGTACCCGAAGAAATCGTTTTAAAAGGCATTCCCATCTGTAGAGGCGTTGCTATCGGAAGAATTTTTTTTTTAAAACATGAGGAAATTGAGATCAATGAAGTCACGATACATCCTCAAGAAACTCAAAGCGAAGTCGAGCGTTACCGCCATGCGATGGAAAGAAGCATCAAAGCGATTAAAGCCTTAAAAAACCAGTTAGTAATGGAATCTTCTTGTGACGGTGTAATGATTTTAGAAAGCCAACTGGAAATATTAAGGGATCCTATTTTAAACGAAGAGATTGAACGAAAAATTCAATCCGAACACAAAAATGCCGAATTTATTCTTCAAGAAACTCTAGATCAAATAAAAATCAAATTCAGCTCGTTGTCTAATGCTTTTTTTCTTGAAAGATATAAGGATCTGCACGAACTATCCCAGCGTATTTTGGGTCATTTAGCAGAAGAAGAGGATATTTATAAGCCTTTTACCCTCCCTCCTCACTCGATCATTTGCGCTAAAGAATTAAATTCAATCGATATTGCCGGAGTCAATGCCTCTTTCATCGGCGGATTCGTGACAGAAAATGGGGGCTCCACTTCGCATGCAGCCATCATCGCAAAATCAAAAGGCATTCCCTTTATCACAAACATCAATTTGAGTCTTTTAAGAGCCCATGCTCACAATGATTTCATCGTCGACAGTCGCATAGGGAAAGTGATTCTTAATCCCAAAGAAAAGACATTGAAATTTTATCAAGACCTGAAAAAACAAATGCTGATGCAACTTGATGATTTTCAGGAGAAAGTTAAATGGCCTACTGAAACTTTTGATGGTTTCCCTGTCCGTTTGTTAGCAAATTTAGAAATACCGAGCGAGGTCGATTTAGTTCATGAATTTGGAGGACAAGGAGTGGGTTTATTTCGATCGGAATACCTGTTGTTTCCGAAAAACATCATTCCAACTGAGGAAGAGCAATACAAAGTCTATCGCAATCTCACTCAAAACATGAAGGGCTTACCCATCGTGATTCGAACGTTTGATCTAGGAGGAGACAAGCTATCTGTCCGGGAGTCTTGTCCGAATAATGAGTCTTTATCCTTTTTAAGCCGTAAAAATTGTCTATTACTCCAAGATGAGAATTTATTCAAAAATCAACTCAGAGCGATCTTAAGAGCAAGCTTTTTTGGAGAAGTTCGAATATTATTTCCCATGATCTCCACTTTTTCCGAGTTAAAAGAAGCTAAACGCATGCTTCAAGAAGTACGCGAAGAGTTAAATATCTCTCATCTTGTGAGGGTAGGTTGCATGATTGAAGTTCCTTCCGCCGCGTTGAATATTGATCATTTTGTCAAAGAGTGTGATTTTTTATCTATCGGCACCAACGATTTAGTTCAATATTCCCTTGCTGTGGATAGAGGCAATCATCAACCGGGCGATTTTTATATTCATACAGATCCTAGCTTGATCAAACTGATCAAATTTATTACCGATCGTGCCAATAAAGAGTGCATCCCTGTTACCGTTTGTGGTGAAATAGCCTGTGATCCACGCTTTACCCCTCTTCTTTTAGGATTGGGCATACAAGAATTATCGGTCGCTCCCCGCTATCTACCTGTTATCAAAAATGCGATTCGAAGCACAAGCATTGTAGAAGCTGTCGAACTAGCCCAAAAAGCTTTATCGATGAGTACAGCTAAAGAAGTCATGCAGCTGCTGATTGAAGATTATCAAAAAAATGTTCCTCATGACTTAACTTATAATGTAGGCGAGCATTAATCCTGCAATTCCTGCCGGGTAAGTTGCAAGAATTTCGCGTGGTCGATTCATCAGAAGTCTCTGAAAAAGCATAAAGAAAATGGTTATTTATATTGAGATTAAAAGTTAATCTACGGACACCGATTTATCCATTCTCTTTTGCAAAGTCGAGATAATAACCATAAGATTTTCTTCTGTTAAACCAAATTAGAAATGTCCGCTTTGGACAAATTAGAAATGTCCTAT
>Ga0105047_10004671_pt1 | contig 23786 bp, 25 predicted proteins | sample MAT04_FD_78384 | JGI IMG/M metagenome (GOLD analysis project Ga0105047, IMG submission 78384) | Freshwater microbial communities from Lake Fryxell liftoff mats and glacier meltwater in Antarctica - MAT-04 (megahit assembly) | ecosystem: Environmental > Aquatic > Freshwater > Ice > Liftoff... | reverse complement strand
GTACCCGCGGGCGGCTACCAGGTGACGCACCGCGTCCGAGTCGTCGGCGCTGACCCGTACGGTCTCGACAGCAACAACGACGGATTCGGCTGCGACGCCCTCCCGAACGGTGTCGGAGTCGGCACCGTGTCCGCAACACCATCCTTCGCGGGCTGACTGCGGACCGATCCGAAAGCGGCGATGCTCCTGGGGAGGGGCGGTGTTCCCGGCCTCGTCCATGACGATGTGAGTCGCAATGGGCATCTGTTGCCGAACATTGGCACGGTCACGTGTGTGCCGTCCAAGGACCTCGGCGATCTCGGCGACGTCGGAGCTCGCTGAGCACAACCTGCCGACCGTCAAGCGCCGCGCTTCCTCGCCACGCGCGTTCGGTCGAACCTGTCGATGGAGTTCGCCGGTCCATCTAGGTCGGACAAGACCATGTTCCAGCCGTGCCGCGCAGTCAAACGCGATCCCGCCTCACCCGTCGTCACGGCGGAAGAAGTGCTCAAGCCCGACATCCCGGTCAGCGATGGGCGCTTCTCGATGAAGCTGGGTTCGGTGTCCCGGCATTCAGGTGATCGAGGCGGGGGAAGCCTTGATCCGCCCCCGGCCGACTCGGCCGCACATTCGGCGAGTCCATCACCGACCGAGACCCAACAGCGATTCGGGGACCCACACAGGCCAACTCGGCTGGTAGTCGGGCTCCCCGTGGCGGAACGACGTCACCTCGGTCGGACCGCCGTAGGTTGCGTTGTCGTAGACCCGGCGCCACGCCACCGAGAACGGCTTCCACGACGAGCGGCCACAATCGATCGAGGCGGGGCCCCAACTTCTCGGCTGGCACCGCATGCCCACCTGCATCGCTGCGCTTCTGACACGCCGGCCCGACAATGCCAGGGGAATGATCGCAACATGGGGTACGACGTCGTACCCCGCATGTGTGGCGGCGGCCACCAGTTCGATCTTGCATCTGCGGGAGAGCACGGTCTTGGTGCAGAAGTCGATTGGAGCTGCAATTGGAGGTCTCGCGCCGCCGCAATCTCGGCGGCGGCGATGCCATCCGCGTTCACGAACAGCGGGCCTGGGCGAGTGGGGAGATCAACGATGCAAAAAGGGGCGGCTTGCCTGCGCCGTTCGGCCCGACGATCAGGTCGAGACGGCTCACAGGCACCGGGCGGTGCCATCCGACGCGTACTCGACCAGCATTCCTTCGTCATCGAGCGCCACGGTCGGGTGGCCGTCTGCTGGCGCGATCGAACCGAATCGCAGTCGAGCTACACCTTCGGCCATCCGTGCATCGATCGTGGGGTGAGCAACCGCCCGTTCTTCCGGTGTGAGCAACGAGAACTGCGCGGTCCCCGAGACCACGGCCAACTGCTGCCGGTTCCCCACCGATGCCGATCGCTCCACGTGCATCCCGATTTGGACCCACTAGTTGATCTGCACCGTCGTGGTTCGATGCTCGGCTTGCGCCACCGTTGCCGCCGTCATGGCATCGTCGTCCTGCACCCTTGTCGGGACTGACGAACTTCTCGTGCTCGGACCATCAACCTTCGAGATGTCTGTCGGCCGGATGGGCCGTCCGCGGTGTCCTCGTCCTCACCGTCGGGAAGCAAGGGGGCTGTCGGCCTTCGTCCTTGCGGACGAACCCATCCGACTCGCCATCCACCCGGGCGAACGTTTCTGGTCACAGCACTGGCAGTTTGGGACACCCGGTAACGATTCGCGACGACCGTGACAGCTTGCAACAGCCTTTCCGGTTGCGGTTCCGGTGCCGATCGCATGACGATCGGGATGGGGCGGGGCGGGGCGGGGCGGGGCGAGTGCTCGGCGCTGGGGGCGGGGTGGTCAGAAGAGGGTGAGCACGCGGGAATCGTCGGCCTGGGCACGCGGCCGACGATGACGGGGCCGGGGCCGAGTGCTCGGCGCTGGGGGCGCTGCGCCCACGACGCCCATGAAGTCGTCGATGCCCCGGACGTCGTCGAGATCGACGACATCTGGCGACTGACAGTGCCCGAAGCCCCGGTCCGCGGCATCGGCCGACACCTCGTCGGGCCGATAGGCGCTGCCGAGTAGGAAACCTTCGGCGAGGGTGGCCTTGGGATAGCGGCTCACCAACGCGTGGAACGGCGCCGAGTGGTCGGCCACCACCAGGTGCGCCAACTCATGGACGATCACGTAGTCGAGCACCCATGGCGGGAACTCGGCGAGACGGGTAGAGATGCGAATGTCGCCCGACGGGAGGCTGCACGACCCCCACCGCTTCTCGTGATTGTCGGCCCAGCGGATCGAGGTGGGCACGGGGAGATCGTGGCTGCGGGCGAGCTCGGCGGCGCGCACGGACAGGTCGACCCGTTCCGATCGGTACCGGCGCTCGAGGCGCTCCACCAGGCTGGCCACATACTCCTGTTCGTCCGCCTTGCTCACCCATTGCGGCATGCGCACCCGGACGACGCCATCGATGAGTTCGGCGTGCACGGTTTTGCGACGTTTGCTCGATCGAATCACCTCAACGGGCAGCGCCATGGTGACGGAGTCTGGCACGAACGAACGCCCGCGCGGGGGATGGTGCCAGCGAAAACTATCAACCGATGATCTGTTCGACGGCAATGCCGCGACAGCGGCAACGCCGTCAGATCTGTTGGGGCACGGTGGTGGAGAGCTCGTCGTCGACCAAGGTGATCCGATCCCCCAGCGACACCAGCGGGGAACCATCGGTGTGCAATCCACGATGATCGAGCCAGCGACCGGCCAGGTTCGGCAACCGTTCGAACGGTACGCCGTGCTCCTTCTCGATGGCGTACACGCAGCCTCCGTGCGTGACCACGACCACTTCCGCCCCGGGATACTGCGCGGCAATGTCGGCCAGACAAGCGTGCACGCGGGCGAGGAGAACGTCGTCGGGCTCCCAACCTGGCGGCTCGCGTCGCTCGTCGAGATAGCCCGGAAAGGCGACGTCGATCTCGTCGCGGGTGAGCCCGGAGTAGGCCCCCGCATCCCGCTCTCGAAGTCGGGGGTCGATGGCCACGGGGCCCACACCGAGCATCTCCGAGAGCACCATCGCCGTATCTACCGCACGTTCGAGATCGGAACAAACGATGAGATCGACCGTGCCCACTCGCTGCGCCGCCTGAAACGCCTGCTCGCGCCCAAGCGTCGTGAGCGGCGGGTCGGCTTGGCCTTGCCAACGCCCGGCGGCGTTCCATTCCGACTGGCCGTGGCGGACCAGCAGCATGCGGGTAGCGGGCCCGGAGGCAGACGAGGGCATCGAGAACCGACGGTACCGTTCGGCGCGCTCGGACGGAAAGCCGTATGAGGCCGGTGGTCTTCGTTATCCTCCCCGGGTGGCCGTCCTGAGACTTTTCGCGTCTGCTCGCGAAGCTGCCGGCACCAACACCGACACGATCGAGGGCGCCACGGTGGGCGCCGTCCTCGATGCCGCCTGCGCTCGTTACGGCGCCGCATTCACCGAGCTGCTTCCCCGGTGCAAGGTGTGGCGCAACGGCGAGCCCGCCGAACGCCATGAACCCGTCGTCGACGCCGACGAAGTCGCGGTGCTCCCTCCTGTCTCCGGTGGCGACGCGTGACCACGGATCCCTCCGACCTCCCCCGCCCTGCCGTGACGATCGGCGCCCCGACGGTGGGCGCCCCCAACACCGACCTGAGACCGGCTGATCCGCCAGCCGGGGACCAGCTCGACGTGGACCAACTCCCGGCGGATAGGCCCGTGATCGACGGGCCGGTGGGTGGCCCAACTTCCGCCGCTGCCCATCCGGGTTCCGCCGACGATCTGGCCGACGGGAAAGGCCGGCCGGACGACGGGTACGGCGTCGCCACCGATGTTCCGGACTCCGGGGTGCCATCCGTCGCCAACCCCGAGGAGCCCGGCGACGGCGTCGACAACACCGAGCGACGGCGTCGTCGCCAGAAGCCCGATCCCCTGTACTTCGACGACGGCACGCCCCGGCCGATCGTGGTGGCCACACCTCTGGCCCCCGGATTCCGCGGCGTCACCCACCCGAAGTGGGTAGAGCGGCTGTTCACCCACCACGACATCTATGGGCCTCGGGTTCCGCTCGGGGTGCTCTGGTTCGTGGCGCAAGGCGCTGCCGTGTATTTCGGCGCCGACGCCCTTGCGTTCCTGTACGGCTTCGTCGGCGCCATCGCGGCACTGCAGTGCTGCCGCGAGTGGCGCCGGGTGTACTCCCAACCCAGCCGCATCGTGGCCGCCGTCGGAGCCGGACTCCTCCCGTTCGCCGCCACCTTCGGCGTCGGAGCGGTGGGTATCGGCGTGCTCGCCATCATCGGCGCTTCGGCGTTGTTCGCGCTCTTCCGGCGGCGGCACCGGTGGAGCCGACCACTGCTCGACACCGCCAGCTGCACGATCCGATGCAGTGTGTTCACCGGGATCGCCGGCGCCACGGTGGTGCTCACCTACCGAGCGAGCCTGGCGGGCGTCCTCATCCTCCTCGGCCTCGTGGCGGCCTACGAGGTCGGCGACTTCGTGATCGGGGCGGACTCACCCGGCCTGCTCATCGGACCTCTCGGTGGCATGTTGGCCGTCGGCGCGTTCGCTGCTCCCGTGGCCGTCTTCAACATCTCGCCCTTCGAGCAACCGCTCGATGCCGCCGTGTTCGCCGGCGTGATCGCCGTGTTCTGTCCCCTCAGCCAGGTGGCGGCGTCGCTGATCCTGCCGACGGCGCGCGCGTGGAGCCCCGCGCTGCGCCGAATCGACAGCCTCATCGTCACGGCCCCGGCGTGGCTGTTCCTGTTGTGGGGCTACCTGCCGAGCTGACCGCCACGTGGGCAGCTTCGCTCGTGTGGACGGCCGCTGTTTTCACCCGTGCTCGTAGTGGGTCCGTGCCCGAGCGACGAGGGGGAGCGCGCCGCCAGACCGGACGCCGGACGGCTGGCTGCCGGACGGTTTCTGGCGCGAGGACCACGCGGTGGATGTTCCCACGGCCCTGGCCCTTCGGGCCGACCCCATCGCACGGTGTCGATCGGGCGAGCCCGACCTTTCGGGGAACTGTCGCTCGGCAGGGGCCGGCGACAGCGTGCCGTCGGTGCGCGGGGCCCACGCGACGCAGGTAACGTAGTGACTGATCGCCGTCGGCGCCCGCCAGTCTCCCCACCGAGGTCCACGTATGAGTGTCGAGCACGAACGTCTGCTCCGCCCGGACTTCATCACCGATCTCCCACAACGGCCGATCGAGGAGATCCGATCCATGCGCGCTGAGTGCATCGACGCGGAAACCGGGCTTTCGTATTTGCGCCGCCTCGTGCAAGGGCCTCTCGACCTCGTCTCGGCGGAGCTCTCCCGTCGCGCCGCCGGACAGGGATCGGCCGATCTCGCCGAGATCGTCGCAAGCTTGCCCAACACCCTGGCCGACCAGACCCGCCCCTCCGGCGTCGGCCGCCTGTCACAAACCCTCGAGCCCACCGCCGTCGACCCCGGCCTCCAAGCCGAGCTCGACCAACTCGTCGGCAATGCGCAAGTCACTCGCCTTGGCGACGTTGGTGCCCTTGAGCTCGTGGAACTTGCGGAACACCTCCGCCTGTTCGAGCAGAAGGTGTCCGAGCGGCGCCGCGCCTTCTTCGACACGATCGATGCCCTCCAGGCCGAACTGGCCCGTAGGTACCAGACTGGCGAGGCCTCGGTCGACACCCTGCTCAAGGGCTGACCCGACGCCACGCCGGAACGGTTGGGCAGGAACCCCGTCAAACACCACGCTCCTGCCCAAACGACACAGATGAAAGGCCGCCAACCCGATGCTGGGAGGCAGCAAGTGGTCGCGGGGGTTTTCGTTTTCGGGCGCCACGGTCGTAGCGTTCACCCATGAACGAACTCGAAAACCGCTGGCGGGACGTTGGGGAGTTCATTCGCGAACAGCGTCGGATCGGGCACTTGTCGCTCCGAAAGCTCTCCGAGATGGCGGGTGTCTCGAACCCCTATCTGAGCCAGATCGAACGGGGGCTCCGCAAGCCGTCGGCCGAGATTCTCCAACAGATCGCCCGGGCCCTCGAGATCTCCAGCGAGTCGCTGTACATCCGGGCCGGGATCCTCGAGGAGCGCGAGGGGGAACTCGACCTCGTCTCAGCGATTCGGCGTGATGCGTTCATCAACGAGGAGCAAAAGAAGACCCTCGTCCACATCTATCAATCGTTCGCCGCCGAAGCAATCGAGCGGGCAACTGCCGCGCCGGACCTTCACGATCGCGAAGCCGACGGCGACGACCCCGGCGATGACCCTGCCGAAGCCGACGACGTCCACCATGACGCCCACACCACCGCCACCGGCGTGGCGAACCAGCCCACCAACGGCGTCGCTGTCCTCACCGGTGCGGATTCCGTCGGAGCACCGTAGCCTTCGCAGCACTGTGGGCACCCTCGCTGTCATCTCCATGCACACCTCGCCGTTGGCGTTGCCCGGTTCGGGCGACAGCGGCGGCATGAACGTCTACGTCCGAGAACTCGTGGGATCGTTGGCGCGGGCAGGCGTGCCCTCCGATGTGTTCGTGCGCCGCTGGCGAGACGACCTCCCCGACATCGTGGATGTGGAGCCTGGCTTTCGCGTTGTGCATGTCAGCGCCGGCGCCGCCGACCTCCCCAAGGAGGAGCTGCCGGACACCGTCGAAATGTTCACCGCCGGTGTCGCCAACCACATCCGTGCTCGCCACGACATCGACGCCATCCATGCCAACTACTGGCTCTCGGGCCTGGTCGGTCATGCACTGAAGCACCAGTTCGATCTTCCCCTGGTGTCCACCTTTCACACGCTGGCCCGGGTCAAGGCCGATCAAGGGGTGGGCGACGCCGAGCCATCGCAGCGAGCCGACGCCGAGCACGATGTCATCGGCTGCTCCGACAGCATCCTCGCGAGCTGTGAGGCCGAGGCCACCGACCTCGTGGAGCACTACGGCGCTCCTCGCGACCGCATCGAGATCGTGCCCCCGGGGGTCGATCACGCCTTCTTCTCGCCGGGCGATCGGCGCGGCGCCCGGGCGGCGCTTGGCCTCGGCCCGGCGCCGGTTCTCCTGTTCGTCGGTCGGATCCAGCCGCTGAAAGGGCTCACCACGGCGATCTCCACGCTGGCGGCGCTCACCTCCTCGCCCGATGCCACCCTGCTCGTGGTGGGCGGGCCCTCCGGGGCCGACGGTCCCGATGAATTGGCCCGGGCCCAGAAGTTGGCCGCCTCGCTGGGCGTCACCGAACGGGTGCGTTTCGTCGACCCGCAACCCCACCACCTGCTCTCGGTCTACTACCGCGCCGCCGACGTCTGCCTCGTGCCCAGCCGGTCCGAGTCGTTTGGCCTCGTGGCCCTCGAAGCCGCGGCGTGTGGCACACCCGTCGTGGCGGCGGCTGTGGGCGGTCTCACCACACTCGTCCACCACGGTCGAACCGGGTTCCTCATCGACGAGCGCGACGCCGTGCAATACGCCGCGGCCGTGGCCGAGATCCTCGCCTCCCCGGCGCTCGCCCGCTCCATGAGCGCATCCGCCGCCGCGCTGGCGTCCACCTACACGTGGTCCACCACGGCCGGTCGGTTGCGACGGCTCTACGCCGACCTCACCTCGCGTTCCTTGGTCATCTGCGCGTGACCGGGTCGCTACCGCCCACACCACCGGAGATCGAGGTAGCCCGGCTTCGTGTCGACGCGTGGCTCGACCACGCGCTCGCCGAGAACCCGGTGGTCGATGCCGTCGAACGAGCGGCCGCCGCCGACCTCCCTGCCATCGGGGCACGGGCGCAGTGGTATGTGCGGGTTCACGGCGAAGACAAGCCGGTGTTCGCCGTGTGGTTCACCCTTCGCCAACGCACGTTGCACTTCGAGACCTACGTGATGCCGGCGCCGATCGTCAACCAGGCGGATCTCTACGAACACCTGCTCCGTCGCAACCAGAAGCTCCACGGCATCGCCTTCAGCATCGGTGTGGAAGACGCGGTGTTCCTGGCCGGCGAGCTACCCGTCGAGGCGGTCGACGAGCCAACGCTCGACGAAGCACTCGGCTCGCTTTACGCCGCCACGGAGTTGTGCTTCCGCCCCGCCATGCGGCTCGGATTTGCCGGCTCGTTCGCAGGCTGAACGCGTTCCGATGACCGACCACAACGATGCCGGCTCACCGCGTGTGGACCACGACTCGGCGGGTTCGATCGTTGGATCAGCGGTCAAAGGCAACGACATCGACGAGCATGCCGGGCGTCCTCCGCTCTTCCTGATCTTCGCCATCACCGTTACCGGGATCCTCGGCAACACACTGGTGATCGCACCGCTGCCCGACATCCTGCGTGAATTCGACCGCCCCACCTCCCACGCCGGTTGGCTCACCGCCGCCGCCACCCTTCCCGGCGTATTCATCGCGCCGATCATTGGTTTGCTCGCCGACCGCTACGGACGCCGCATGGTGCTCACGCCCTGCCTCGCCATATTTGGGATCACCGGACTCCTCGGTGCCTTGGCCCCAACGTTCGAACTGCTCCTCCTCTCCAGGCTCGGGCAAGGTGTGGGATCGGCCGCACTCATCAACCTGGCCGTGGTGCTGATCGGCGATCACTGGTCCGGTGTGGAACGCACCCGCCTGCTCGGCCTCAACTCGGCGGTGCTCACGGGTTCCATCACGGTGTTGCCCGCCGTCGGTGGACTACTCACCGAATGGGGCGGTTCGTGGCGATGGTCGTTCGTTCCGTATGGCCTCGCGCTCCTCACTGCGGGGCTCGTGTGGGTGGTGCTCACCGGTGGCGACACCAAGCCCACCCAAACCGTGGGCGAGCAGGTGCGGGCCGCAGTACGGGTGCTCAAGATGCCGCCCGTGGCCCTGTCGATCGGTATCGGGTTCGTGGTGTTCGCGCTGATCTTCGGGCTCTTCCTCACGGTGATGCCGATCCTCCTCGACAAGGACTTCCTGCTTCCGCCCGCCCAACGGGGGTTGTGGCTCTCGGTGCCCGCCATCGGCTCCACCGCGGCGGCGCTGCTGCTCGGGATCACGCGCAAACGCCTTGGCAGCCGCTGGCTTCTGGCCGGCGGGCTGGCGTGCATGGCCGGCGGCTTTGCCACCATCGGCCTGGCCGGCGTGCTGCCCATGCTGGCGGTCGGATCGTTGCTCTACGGGCTCGGCGAGGGGTCGACGATCCCCACCCTTCAAGACATCGTGTCCGGCGTGGCCCCTGCGGAGAGTCGCGGCGCGGTGATCGCTTGCTGGGTGTCGTTCGCCCGCGGCGGCCAGACCCTTGGGCCGCTGGCGTGCAGCGCCGCGCTCGGCGTCACCACCCCGTCGGCCGTGTTCCTCGGCGGTTTCGTGTTGGCGATCGTGGTGCTGGCGTTCCAGATCGGTGTAGGCCGCCACCTCGACGTCGAAGCCTGACGCCGTCGTGGGCCGCAACGCCGGAACGGTTGGGCAGGAACCCCGTCACACACCACACTCCTGCCCAAACGACGATCGGCCCAAACGACGATCGCCCGGGCCCGCCTCGGGGCGGGCGAACGGTCAGAACAGGTGGGCGGCAATGGCATCGAGACCGGTGAGGTCGTGCACGTCGGTGCGGAGAAACGGCACACGCACCACCGGGGCCGGGGCGACCTTCTCGGCGAGACCGCGGAGGTGGGATTCCTCCCGACTGGACACGGCGAGGAAGTCGGCCAGGTTCGTGTACAGGGCGCCCATCGGCGAGCCGGCATAGGTGTTGCCGCGCTCCCGCATGGCCTCCGGTGAGGCGTCGGAGAATCCCGGGTGCATGCGGTTCACGATGAGTGCCCGCACCGGGATGTTGGCTTCGGCCAACTTCGACGCGAAGTATGCGGCTTCTTCCACCACATCACGCCGAGGGGCGGTCACGAGCACAAACGCCGTGCCGTCGTTGCTCAGCAACTCGATCACCCGTTTGGCCCGCACTTTGAACCCTTCCTCCATACCTTCGAACGCTTGGAAGAAGGCCATGGCCTCGTCGACCACTTCACCCCCCACCACCTTCGCCACGGTGCGCACGAGCGCCTGCGCCGCCACGTTGACCCCCTTCACAATGCCGCGGGTGGGCAGCATCAGCACGCGGTAGAGGCGGTGATCGAGGAAACGGGTGAGCCGCTGCGGCGCTTCGAGGAAGTCGAGCGCATTGCGGGTGGGGGGCGTGTCGACCACCACGAGGTCGAAGTCGCTCTCGTCGTGCAACTCGTAGAGCTTCTCCATCGCCATGTACTCCTGCGTGCCCGAGAGGGCGCCGGAGATGTTGCGGTAGAAACGGTTCCCGAGGATCCCTGCCGCCTGCTCGGGCGTATCGGCATGTTTGGCCACGAGATCGTCGAACGTGCTCTTGGTGTCGAGCATGAGGGCCCACAACTCACCGTCCCAGGGACCGTCGATCTTGGTGGGCAAATTGCTCAGGCCCTTGAGCCCGAGGGCATCAGCAAGGCGTTTGGCGGGATCGATCGTGACCACGCACGCCTTTTTCCCCATGCGGGCCGCTTCCATCGCCAACACCGCGGCCGTGGTGGTTTTGCCGACACCTCCGGATCCGGTGCACACCACGATCTCGTGATCGTTGATGAGCGTGCGCAGTGGCGAGGGCTTCGAGGAGGTGCTCATGCCGGCGCTCCCCCACCGGCGCCCGCTAGCCCGTGGAGCCCCTTGATCGAGGTGAGCAGGGAATCGGCCAACGTATCGAGGTGCTCGGGGCCGAGGCCGGCGGAGAACACGTAGGGAAGGTGGAGTTGTGGCAAGGGCAGTTGTTCGGCCAACCGTTTCACCTGTTCCCGCTGGAGGGCGATGCGGTCGAGGCGGAATTCGGCCGCCGCCCGCAACGACGCTGCTTCGCCGGGATGGAGGTGGGCTCCGGCGGCTGCAGCGGCCTCCTCGGGGTCCACATCGAGGCCCGGAAGTTCGTCGTACAACGCGTTCACCACCACCGGGCCCAAGCTCACTCCCACCTCATCTTCGAGGGAGTAGGCGGTCTCCACCAGCTCGTTCACCGGCGTTTCCTCCGGCAACGTGACCAACACCACCTGGCACCGTTTGGGGTCGGTGAGGAGGTCGAGCACGTCGCGGGCCTGGGCGTTGATCGGCCCCACGCGCACCGCGTCGATGAGACCGCGAGGCGACCGCAGAAAGCTGATGGCATGGCCGGCCGCGGGGGCGTCGAGCACCACGAGGTCGTTGCCCTTCATCCGTTCGAGCTGCTTCACCTTGCCGAGAATCAGGATGTCTTTGATGCCCGGGGCAGCCGTCGACACCATATCGACGGCGCCGCTGTGCGCCAACCGTCGGCTCACCCTGCTCATGCCATGGTCCTGCAGGTACTCGATGAGTGCATCATCGGGGGTGAGCGACCGACCCCGCACCTCGGCGGCGCCATCGGGCGTGCCTGCCGGCGACAGCACCGCTTCCTCGTAGTCGTACGGCGCCTGACCGAACAGCGCAGCCATCCCGCTCTTGCCTTCCACGTCGATGATCAACGTGGACAGGCCGGTGCGTGCGGCCGCCCGAGCCATCGCCGCGCTGACGGCGGTTTTGCCCACACCGCCCTTCCCGGCCACGATGACCACACGGGATGTTGCGAAGAAGTCAGCAGGATCCACGGTTCTCCTCCCCGGATTCGACGCGAGGTGGGGGCGCCACCGTTGTCGCCGCAGGGCGTGCCTCGAAAACTGGTGCGCCCGTGGATGTCATTCCGTACCTGTCCGACAAGAGATGTGACCCCTCGAATGATCCCACCCCGAACGTCCCCCCGTGGAAGGCCTGTCGGAGCGACGACGCGAACACTACCCAGGTTCGGCCCGAACCGTGCTCATCACGACCGTCCGTACCGCGGACGCTCGATCCGGCGCGCGGTGGCGCTCGTCTCGCTCACGTTCGGTGTTCTCCTGCTTCTGACCGGCTCCGGCTCGTCGGCCGGCGCCAACATCGCGCAGTCACCGCCGACCAGCGCACCCCCCACGGCGCCGAGCACCACCCCCAGCTCCCCACCCAGCACCACCACGCCGTCGTCCACCGTCGCTCCGGGGTCGGGGGCGTCGAACCGCACCGCCGATGGTCGTTCCGCGGTCGACGTGATCAAGGTCGACGGGCTGCTCGATCCGGTGATGGTGTCATTCATCCGTGAGTCGATCGCCAAAGGCAACGCCGACGGCGCCATCGCCGTGGTGCTCACCATCGACAGTGAGGGAGCGGTCGTGAGCGACGCCGACCTCGTCCGCCTCATCACGGAGATGCAACAGTCGGCTGTACCCGTCGATGTGTGGGTCGGGCCCAGCAATTCGTCGGCCACCGGCAACGCCGCCGCCCTGCTCGCCGGGGCGCGCACGATCGGGGTGGCACCCGGCGCACGCATTGGTGGGGCGCCCAACGTCGACCCCACCGTGGCCGGCACACTCGAGCCCGGCTCCCCCTTGACGAAGGCCGGCCTGTTCGGTGCGGGCGCCCGGGTGATCGGCGCCGATGAGGCGAAGTCGCTCGGGATCACCTCCGCCGACAGCCCCACCGTGCTGGAGTTCTTGGCCAACGTTCCCGGCTTCGAGACCGCCACCCGGGAGGTGAACGGCCGCACCATCCGCGAGCCCGTCACCATCGTTCGGTTCGGGCAGCTCAGCCTTGTGCATCAGTTGTTTCACGCCGTCGCCGGACCGTCGTCGGCCTACCTGTTGCTCTCGATCGGCCTGGCGTTGTTCATCTTCGAGCTGTTCACCGCCGGCGTGGGCGTGGCCGGAATCGTGGGCGCCACCTGCTTCGTGTTCGGCTGCTACGGCATGGCCACGTTGCCCACCCACACCGTGAGCTTGGCGGCGCTCGTGCTGGCCTTCGTGGCGCTGGCCATCGACGTGCAGACCGGCGTTCCCCGCTTCTGGACCGCGCTCGGGCTCTCCCTCTACGTGCTCGGTTCACTCACGCTTTTCGACGGCGTCTCGATGAGCTGGATCACCCTCGTGGCCGGCATCAGCGGGATGTTGCTGGCGTTTCTCTCGGGCATGCCGTCCATGGTGCGCACGCGGTTCGCCACGCCCACGATCGGACGGGACTGGATGATCGGCGAGATGGGCCGTGCCATCACCGCGGTCTCACCGGACGGCGTGGTGCAGATCCAAGGCGCGATGTGGCGGGCGTTCACCAACCGGGCCACGCCCATCGAAGAGCTCGACAAGGTACGGGTGGTAGGCATCGAAGGGCTGGTACTGGAAGTCGAGCCCGAAGAGGGCGGTGCGCGGGACTACCGCGAGCGCGGACCGAAAGAGACGGCCGCCGCCGCGCCCCCCGCCGCGGCCGACACAGATTCGTAACACTCGCCTGTCCGCCCGCTTGATCTTTCCTTGAGAATGTCACGCGATCGTAGAATCACACTGACGTAATTCCCACAAGGTGCTTCTCGTGGCACGTGCCCTGACCTGCGGTTGTGCAACAAATCAAGCAACAATTTTCAAAAGTTGGCCCTTGTCGGAACCATATGTCGGGGGTATGGTCCCGCGTTGAAAGGGGGACCTTCCGTGAGCGCACAGCGAATCGAAGATGTCTGGCAGGTGAAGGCGGCATGCCGGGGGCCACAGGCGGTGGTGTTCTTTCCACCACCGGTGTTCGAGCGAAAAGACGAGAAGCTCGAACGTGAAACCCACGCCAAGTCGATCTGTACCACCTGCTCGGTCAAACGGGATTGTCTCGACTATGCCATCAGCATCCGTGAACCCCACGGGATCTGGGGCGGTCTGAACGAGAGCGAGCGCAAACTCGAGATGGCACGCCGAGGGCTCTGAGCCCATCCATCAGGCGGCGAGAAATCTCGTCTCCTACAGTGCCCGTATGAGCCATGCCGACGTGCCCATGACCGCGCCCAACCTCGGGGCGGCGGGTGGGCTTCGCATCGATACCTACCAGGCGTTCGACTACCCCTCGCCCGCGCCCCGGGTGTTCGCCGCCCTCACCGAGGGCATCAGCATGTGGTGGTCGCAAAAGATTCACCCCGAGGCCCGCAGCGTGCTCGAACCCCGGCCCGGCGGTGTGTGGCTCCAGACCTGGAGCAACGGCGGCGCGTTCTTCGGCACCATCATTCATGTGGAGGTGCCGTATCGGATCCGCATCCAAGGGCCGCTGGCCATGACGGTACCGGCCGACAACATGGTCGAGTGGCAACTCGAACCCCTGCCCAACGGCGGCACCCGACTGCATGTCACCCACCGGGCGTGGGGTCTGTTCGACCAAGCCACGGCCGACGGTTACGAAGCGGGCTGGAGCGACACGTTCGGGTCGGCGTTAGCCAACCACCTCGCCCGCGGCTGAGCGACGCCCGCAGGAACGGGCCGGCAGCACCGACCGCGGAGACGGGTTCGTCGCTACCGTCGACAATGTGCATACGACGGGCAGTCCGGGAACCGACACCCAAACCCCTGACCCCGAATCGCCCGACCCCAAAACAACGGGGCGTGTTCGGCGGGGCGTTCGCCGGTCGGCCCCTGCCGCCGTCGCCGTGGCGACGTAGGTGCTGTTCGCCGGCTTGGTGCCGGCGTGGCCCGACCGTTTGCGCGAGCCCGACCCCTACACGTATCGGGCATCGATCGCTGCCCTCCGCGACGGCAACGTCACCATGACGCCCGCCGCGTACACCGCTCTCGACGCCGAACTGCATCACGCCGGCGACGGTTGGACCGAGCCGTCCCCAGCGTGTGCATCCGGTGCCGCAACGCCCGGAGGGAACGCCGCTCGATGCGGCCACCCCGGCCCCCTGCTGACCCGCTCGTAGTACTTCCCGTTCTCGGCGTCGGGCAGCGAGGGCGAGGACGCCGCCCGCATGGATGTCGAGGGGAGATCGGGGCGGGCATGACTTCTCGGACACCCACAAGTGGGTGTCCGAGAAGCAAGCGTCGACCGGTGGTGAGCAGTCCGGCCGATATCAGCCCCCCAGCGCAACCGTGGTGCTCGGTCCCAAGGTGGTGGGTGAGTTCTGGGTCGCCGCTCCGGTGCCGCTCGAACTGCAGACGGTATCGGTACCTTCCTTGCGGCAGCCCGCTTGCAGCGTCGACGTGGTGGTGCTCGCCAGGTAACGATTGAACTCGTCAACGCTTTTCACCCGCATCGATGCGGCCAGACGTCGGAGGTCGGGAAGGGCGTTGGGCGGTCCGGCGAACTGCAACACTGACACCACGCCAGGCGCGGAATGCCACACGAGCATCGACGCTCCGTATGGGTCGCCGCCCGTGGACGAGGTGGCCGGCGTGGTGTCGATCGCGGGCATGGTCTCAAGTGGTGGGCCGTCCGCCGTTGCCACCGGCCCGCCCACCGGATCGCTGGACACCACCGACGAGGCGCTCGTTGCTCGTCCCGCCCGCATGTTGCCCGTGTAGCCGAGATCGATCTGGCCTTCGAACGCCGGGGCACCATTCAGCTCGGCGGCCGGCCGAAGCCCATACTCCCAGCGCAAGAAGGTCTCGAGGTTGGGCACCTCACGGAAACTCTGCACGGTCAACAGCGAATCACAGCAGGTGGCCGGCGGCGCCGGGGAAGTGGAGCCGTAGGTGAGGCTGTATCCGGCGGTCGGCTGGAGGAACGACAAGGCAACACCGAAGGGCAGGCCGAACGACCCCACCCGCGAGCGCCCAACTTCCACCATGCCCTCGGGGACGACCACGGCCAACACATCGAGGCCATCCCCGCTGACCGTCGCCGACTCCGAAACCTGGAGTAGCTCCGCGTCGGTGAGACCGCGGCCAACGACGCCGACGGCCGACCGCTCGTTCACCGTGTTCTTCCCTGCGGTGCGAAGACCGTTGGCGAAGGGATCGACCCGTCCCGGAGAGGTTCGGTTCTCCTCGTCGGTGATGATCGTGAGCACGGCAACCGATCGACCGGTGGCGAGGTCGTCACCCGGCCGGGCGTAGAGCACCACCCGACCGTCCACCGCGTTTTCGGGATACGACAAGGGCATGGCCGAGCCCGCCGTGATGCCGGACGGGCCATAGTCGGTGGCCCACTGCAGGGTCATCCCGGCCGGGATCTCGTCGGGGACGAGCCGGGGCACCGAACCATCGTCGGTCTCCACCTTGGGCTCGTTGGAGAACCCTTGCGCCGACTCCCGGCCTCGGGTGGCGGTGACCCCGATGGCGCCGAGAACGACCGCCGCAGTGGCCGCCACGGCCACGAAGCGCCGCTGGTTCTGTTGGTTGGCTTTGCGTTGCACGGCGAGCCGGGCGTTCATGGCCGACGCCGGCGGCTGGTCGTGATGGAGGGCGGTGAGCTGATCTCGAAGATCGTCGGTGTTCATCGGATGACCCCCTTCGGGGTGGTGGCCCGCACGTCGCGAGCGAAGTAGATGGAGCCGGACTCGGTGGTCCGGGCGGTGTCGGAAAGCTCCACCTTCAGGGAGGCGAGCGCGGTGTGGAGGGCGGACTTCACGGTGCCGGTGCTGCACCCGAGCGCCTTGGCCACCTCGTCGTTGGAGAGGTCGCAGAAATAGCGGAGCACCACCGTGGCCCGTTGACGTGGCGGCAACTCCGCCAAGGCGTCACGCAGCGATGCCGTGAGCACGACGGTGGCGGCGTGGTCGGCGTGGATGCCGCCACGCCCGTCGGGCGGACCGCCCGGCGGTTCGAGTCCCGCCGATCGGAACCGCCGCAGACGGCGGTCCTCCGTGGCGAACCATCGTTTCAAGTGGTTGGTCGCCGTGACCACCACGTAACCCGTGGGTCGGTCGAGACGGGCGACCGACGGCCACTTGCGGTAGGCCACGGCGAAGGCTTCCTGCACCGCATCCTCGGCTCGGGCCCGATCATGGGTGATGAGTGACAGGGTGCGGACGACGTCGTCGTAGCTGTCATTGAAGAACGCATCGAAACTCGTGGTGTCGGTGATCATGTTTTCGTACCTCCACCCCCTCGAGGCCGTGAGCGACCGAAAGGTTCATTCTGGCTCTCCGGCCCCCACCCCAAGTCTGCCCTCTGCTCTTCGCCCGCCGATCCTCCCGCTCTCGTGGCCTTCCTCGATTCCGCCGCACCACCGCAACCGCACACCACGGTTCACCCCAACCACCAGCGCAAGCGCGACGGAATCCGCTCGGCCACCAACCGCTCAGGCTCTCCGGCCCCCACCCCAGGTCTGCCGCCGGTCGCGGCAAACACAATCGCCGGTAGGCTGCACCCATGCTCGTGGCGCTGATCCTGCTGTTCCTCGTGCTGCCGTTCGTAGAGCTGGCGGTCATCCTCACTGTCGGTAGCCAGATCGGTGTGCTCCCCACGATCGCCTTGCTGGTCGTGGTGGGCGTGGTGGGCGCATGGCTCAGCAAACGTGAAGGGGTGAGCGTGCTGCGCCGGCTCAATGCGGCGCTCAACGAAGGAAAGCTGCCCACCAACGAGTTGATCGACGGCGGTCTGATCCTGTTCGCGGGAGCGCTCATGGTGACACCCGGTTTCGTCACCGACATCGTTGGTGTGCTGCTCCTGCTGCCCCCCACCCGCGCCGTGGTGCGGGCGGTGCTGGTGAAGCGGTTCAAACAGCGCATCGAGCAGTCCGTGGTCGTGGGTGGAACGGCCGGGTTCGCGCGCGGCTTCGGTGGCGGGTTCTCCTCCGGTGGGGGTTTCTCGGGCCGGGGCGGGTTCGGTGGCGACGTCGTGGATACCACCGCCACCGACACCACTCGCCAGCCTCGAACCGACCCTTCACCCGAGCTTCGCTGACTGCCTCCCGCCGAGATGACAAACGACGGCGTACGCACGGATTCGAGGTCGGCCGTGGAGCTCCGCGATGCCGCCACCGTGATGTTGGTACGCGACGCCCCCGAAGGCGGTGGCATCGAGGTGTTCATGCTGCGCCGCAACCTCAACAGCGATTTCGTGGGCGGGGCGTACGTGTTCCCCGGCGGCGCCGTCGACCCTGAAGACCGTCACGACAATCTCGGCCCGGTGTGCACCGGCCGCACCGACACCGACGCGTCCACCCGGCTCGGTATCGAGCGCGGCGGCCTCGCGTACTGGGTGGCGGCCATCCGCGAGTCGTTCGAGGAAGCGGGCGTTCTGCTCGCCTACGACGAGTCCGGCGAGATCGTCCGGCTTACCGATCACGACTCCACAACCACGTCGCGGTTCCTCGCCCACCGCGCCGCGGTAGACGCCTCGGAACGTCGGCTGGTAGAGGTGTGCGAAGAAGAAGGACTGCGCCTCGCCGTCGATCAGATCTACTACTTCAGCCACTGGATCACACCCGAGGGTGCGCCCCGCCGCTACGACACCCGATTCTTCGTGGCACGCGCGCCCCAAGCCCAGGTGCCCTTGCACGACGATGTCGAGACCATCGCCCACCTCTGGATCCGCCCGGCCGAGGCGTTGGCGCGCCACCGAGCAGGTGAGTTCGAGCTCGTGTTCCCCACGATGCGCTCGCTGGTGGCCCTCGATCGTTTCACCTCGGCCGACGACCTCCTCACCCATGCCGCGGCGATCGACGAGGTGCCGGCGATCCTCCCCCGGATCGTGGCGGAACCCGAAGGTGGCTTGCGGATCGTGTTGCCCGGCGACCCCGAATACGCCAGCGCCGCTCCGGCAGGAGAAGCGGCATTCCCGGTGGGTGTGCCGATGAACAAGCTCGGTTTACGCGGTGCGGGCGACGCCCAGGTCGGCCAGCCGGATGGCGCCGAGGCCATTGCGCCCACATCGGCCACCCCATCCGTGGGAAGCTTGGGCCCAGCCCACCACGGTCCGAACGGGAGCTGACGATGGCTCGCTCCAAAGCCACGCTGAAGACGAAGGAAGATCCGGTCGAGGACGACGGCCCGCCGCCCCCCGAGCCACTTGAGCCCTTCGTCGCCCGCGCCCTATCGCCCATGGTCCGGCGCATCGTGGCACCGAACCCCAACATCTTCACGGGACCAGGCACGAACACCTACCTCGTGGGCATCGATGAAGTCGTGGTCATCGACCCGGCGGTGGAAGACGACCAGCACCTCGATGCGATCGTGGGATGCGGCGGTGATCGCATCCGCTGGATCGCCGTCACCCATACCCACATCGATCACGCCACCGGTGCCGCCAAGCTCGCAGCACGAACCGGCGCCGAAGTGCTCGGCTTCAACGCCAAGGACGGTTTCAAACCCGACCGCAAGATCGGCGATGGTCACATCGTCAACTCCACCGAGTTCCGGCTCCGTGCGATCCACACCCCGGGGCACGCGTCGAACCACCTCTGTTATCTGGTGGAGGAGGAACGCGTGCTGCTCACCGGCGACCTCATCAACGAGAGCGCCACGGTGGTGATCAAACCCCCCGACGGCAACATGACCACCTACCTCGAATCGATCGAGAAGCTGAAGAAGATCCCTCGGCTGCGGTCGATCGCTCCCGGCCACGGTCGGCTGATGGAGAACCCCGCCGAAACGTTCGAGTGGTACATCAGCCACCGGTTGTCCCGAGAGGCGAAGGTACTATCGGCCCTCAGCAACGCCGGCACCGCCAAGATCGCCGACCTCCTCCCGGTTGTCTACGACGACGTCGGCGAGGACCGTTGGCCGATCGCGATGTTCTCGCTGCACGCCCACTTGTTGAAGCTCGCCGCCGACGGCAAGGTCACCGGCAAGACCCTCGCCGGCAAGTGGTCCGTCTCCTGACCCACCGCCGATTGCCAACCTGTCACACTTTTTGCCGCCGGAGCGACACAACGGGTGACCAGTTCGCCGGGGACTGGGGAGGAGGGGTGAGCGCGTGAGCTGGCGGACGGGTTTACGCGGGCTGGTCGGCGTGAGGGCGGCGCGGGCACAGCGCCCGAGGTGGGACGGGATCACCGGTCGGCCGCCGTCAGGCCACGGCGCCTCGTCGTTCCACCTGTTCTGGGACGGGCCGGCGTCCACCATCGTGCGAGCGGAAGCCACGCTGGAGGTGCTGCAACCTCCTACCACCGATCGCCTCCACTTTTGGGCGCTGCAGGCGTCGTTCACGGACCGTCGGGGCGAAGGGGGCGCCGGTCATGTGGGGTTGCAGTGGTGCACGAACCCCGCCGGGCCGGCGGTGAACTGGGGCGGGTACGACGATCGTGGCGCTGAACTGTCCGGCTCGGCGAGTGCATTGCCGAGCGCTTGGCACAACGTCAACACCCGTAGCTACCCGTGGGTGACGGGCCGCGCCTACCGGCTCGGGATCGAGTGGGGTGGCGGACTCGACGACGGCTCCGGGCGATCCCGTTGGTTGGGAACGATCGACGACCTCACCGACGGCACCCGCACGGAGATCCGTGAGCTCTTCGCCCACGGCGATCGGCTGGCGTCGCAGATGGTGTGGTCCGAGGTGTTCGCGTCCTGCGACGATCCAGGCTCGGCCGTGCGATGGTCCGATCTCGCCGTCATCGACAACACCGGACGACGGTCGGTGGTGTCGTCGGCCACGGTGAACTACCAGTCGCTCGCCGACGGCGGGTGCGCCACCACCGACGTGCAGATCGATGATCTCGGCGTGGTGCAGCGTACGGGCGTGGCCCGCCGCACCCGCCACGGGACCCGCATTCGCCTCCCAACCTGATCGTCGGCCCGGACGAACCACCGAACTGCACCCGCCAGTCGGCCGTGGAAGGAGGAGTCAGTCAGGAAGAAGAACGGCGCCGTCGTCGGTGATGGTCCAGTAGGGGTTGTGCGCCACTTCCCAGGGATGCCCGTCGGGATCGAGGAACACCCCCGAGTACCCGCCCCAGAACGTGGCCGCTCCCCGCCGGCCGATCGAAGCCCCCGCCGCTTCGGCCTCCACCAACACGGCATCGACCTCCTCGGGTGACCGCGTGTTGTAGGCCAGCGTCACGCCGCCCCACCCACCAACGTCGTCGACGATCGCACTGTCGTCGGCCAGCTTTTCCCGGCCCCACAACGCCACGATCATGCCGCCGGCTTGGAAAAACACCACATCGTCGGACGGCGACGTTCCGGTCCAGCCCAATGTCTCGTAGAACCGGCGCGACGCGCCCACGTCGGCCACGCCGAGGGTGACCAGGGAAAGTCGTTGCTCCATGCGAACCATGGTGACACGCCTGATGGCCCACGGGCGCCGACGAAAACGGCCATTCGCGCGGCGAGGGCGGCCAACGCGGCCGATCCCGGCGTTCGGCCGCCGACGGGAGGTTCGATCGCGGCTACCGTTCCCGATTGCACAGCATCGTCCAAGGGGGACGCCGGCCATCACCGGACCGCCACCGCCACCACCGGTCCCAACAACGGATCATGCCGGCGCTGCGCACCACGCCGACTCACGGCATCTAGCCAACAACCATCCGACCCGCGCTCGCGGGTCCACAGCCACTCAGGGGGAAACTGATGGCCGACTACAAGCTGCTCATCGACGGCGAGCTTTGCGAAGCCGCATCGGGCGAGACCTTCGCCACCTACAACCCAGGTAAGGGCGAGAAGATCGCCGACCTACCCAAGGCCGGTCGTGAAGACGCCGTCCGCGCCATCGAAGCCGGGCGTCGCACCTTCGACAGCGGTGTGTGGAGCGGCCTTTCGGGCCCCGAGCGCGCCGAGAAGCTCCGTGCCATCGCCAAGCTGATCACCGACAACGCCGGCATGCTGGCCGAGCTCGAGTCGCTCGATTCGGGTGGCACCATCCGCAAGGCCACCTTCGCCGATATCCCCGGTGCGGCCGGTGCCTTCGAGTGGTTCGCCACCTGCGCCGAGACCCAGAGCGACCGCGGCGACCTACCACCGGCCGTCTTCCCGCAGAGCGAAAACTACCTGCTCTACGAACCGCTCGGTGTGTGCACCGGCGTGATCCCGTGGAACTTCCCGTTCATCATGCTGTCGTGGAAGATCGCTCCGGCCCTCGCCGCCGGCAACGTGTCGATCCTGAAGCCGGCGTCGCTCACGTCGATCACGGCGCTCAAGCTCGGTGAGCTCATCGCCGAGGCCGACATCCTCCCCCCCGGCGTGCTCCAGATCCTCTCCGGCCCCGGCGGCACCGTCGGTGAAGAGCTGGCGTCGAACCCGATGGTCGACAAGGTGGCCTTCACCGGCTCCACCGAGGTGGGCCGTCGCATCATGCAGCTCGCGTCGGGAACCGTGAAGCCGGTCACCCTTGAGCTCGGCGGCAAGAGTGCCAACATCGTGCTCGACGACGCCGACCTCGACACCGCCGCCGCCGGCGTGCTGTTCGGCACGTTCTTCCACGGTGGCCAGGTGTGCGAGAGCGGCACCCGTGCCCTCGTGCAGCGAGGCATCTACGACGAGTTCGTGAACCTCCTCGTGGAAAAGACCGGCAAACTCGTGCTCGGTGATCAGCTCGACTGGGCCTCCGACATCGGCCCACTTGTGGATCGCAGCCAAGCCGAAACCACCGAGCGCTACGTGAAGCTCGGCCGCGACGAGGTGGGCGATCCGCTGTGTGGCGGCGGCTACCCCGAGGGGCTCGCCGAGGGTCTCGACCCCCAGGCGTTCTTCCAGCCCACCATCTTCAGCAACGTGCCGAACTCGGCCAAGATCGCCCAAGAAGAGATCTTCGGCCCGGTGCTGTGCGTGATCCCGTTCGATACCGATGCCGAAGCCATCGCCATCGCCAACGACTCGATCTACGGCCTCGCCGGCGGGGTGCAGAGCACCAACCTCGAGCGGGCGCAGGACGTGGCGTCGAAGATGCGCACGGGCACCGTGTGGATCAACGACTACCACATGATCTCCCCCGACAAGCCGTTCGGTGGCTACAAGCAGAGCGGCATCGGTCGTGAGCTCGGCACCAAGGGCTTCGACATCTACCGCCAGGCCAAACACATCCACGTCAATCCCGAGGGTGCCGGCCGGGCCAACCACGCCCAGTACTCGGCGCTGAGCGGCGAGATCTGATTCGTCGGATCGCCAGCACCCCCTATGAACGGGCGCCACGGGGGCGGGCCACGACGGCCCGCCCCCGTGGCGCGTCCGGCTCCAACATCACGCCACTTTGACGACACAATCAGTCAGTCAGTCCTGGTGCTTTGTCATCAACTCCCTGTGACTAAGCGACCGGCCAGGGCTACGATGCGGGGATGCGGACCACGATTCGGATCGACGAAGACCTCTACCGCAAGGTCAAGGAGCGGGCGGCCCGCACTGGCGTGACCGTGAGCGAACTGATCGACAACGCGCTTCGGGACGCGTTGCGTCCGATTCGTGGAAACGCCGAGCTCGCCGAACTCCCGGTGTTCGGGGGTTCGGGTACCCATCCCGGCATCGACCTGACTGACCCAGGGTCGCTCCACGACCTCATGGACGAAGGATCTGCGCTCGATGCGCTCCGTTGACGTCAACGTCCTGGTCAACGCACACCGCCCAGAAGCTCCCGATCACACCAGTGTGCGGGCGTGGCTCGACCGAGCACGTCGCGGACCAGAGCCGCTGGTCGTCCTCGACGTCGTAGCCAGTGGATTTCTCCGGGTCGTCACGCACCCGAAGATCTTCAAGGAGCCGACACCCCTCGCCACGGCGATCGAGTTTCTCCGCGGCATACGCGCCAGTCCGGCATTCCGCCGCATCGAGCCCGGCGACCTCCATTGGGAGATCTTCACCAACCTCTGCGTCGAACTTCGAGCCGTGGGCAACGCTGTCCCCGATCTGTACCTCGCCGCGGCGGCGATCGAACAGGGGTCCACCTTCGTCTCGACTGACCGCCGCTTCGCCGGGATCCCCAACCTTCGCTGGGAACGACCCGTCGGACCGGGAAGTTGACACCGCCACCAACCGGCACCGCGACCCGTCAGCGCCGCGGCGAGCCCCCGGTTGCGGTCCGAATCAGGGGATGAGGTAGGCGAGGCGGCCGGCCGGCTCTTCCCGTCGTTGGGCCTCGCCACGAAGCCGTAGGTGTTCGAGGTGGGCGTAGGTCTCGCTCTCGGCCATCGAACCCCACGACCGCT
>Ga0105047_10004670_pt1 | contig 23787 bp, 19 predicted proteins | sample MAT04_FD_78384 | JGI IMG/M metagenome (GOLD analysis project Ga0105047, IMG submission 78384) | Freshwater microbial communities from Lake Fryxell liftoff mats and glacier meltwater in Antarctica - MAT-04 (megahit assembly) | ecosystem: Environmental > Aquatic > Freshwater > Ice > Liftoff... | reverse complement strand
TGGAGGATGCTCCGGCGCCGGCCCCAACATCTTCGACGGCAACGACGGGGACCACGGCAACCACGGCTTCCACGGGCACGACGTCGACCACATCGGCACCGGAGTAGCGCGGCGCCTTTCCCCGACGCAGGTCGGGGAGCTTCGTCGTGCATCGGTGCGAAAAGCTCCCCAAGGATTTCCCGGTAGCTGGCGGGTTGCCGGCGGCTTGGCTGATCGGATGCAGGGTGAGTCGGTGCCACCGGCACGGTAGGGCTATCGCGGCGTCAGACGCTCAGGTCGAAGCCGGTGCACAGGGCCTTTGCCGTCGGGCGTGGCTGGGCCGAGCTCGTTGAGCACGTTCCGGATGGTGGGCGAGTTGTCGTCGACCTCCACGTTGCCCACGTTGCCCGTGGGGCACTGATCCGCGAGGAGGATGGTCTTCGTTTGTATCACCCGGGCACCATTCCATGCAGTAGTGCACGGCGCGTCGGTCTGGTTCAGCGAGAAGGACGCCCCGCTCGGCAAGCAGGTCATCCGGGAGATCGACAAAGGTCTCAGAAACTCTCGCGTCGGAATCGTCTTGGTAACGCCGGCGCTGCTCAAGAGCATCGAGGCAGAGGGCATCGCGGAGAAGGAACTCTCCGTGTTGCTCGCGAGCGGCCGGGTGATCCCGGTCGCGCACGGGACCACCTTCGAGGCCTTGGGCGACGTCAGCCCAATGCTCGCCTCCCACGCAGGACTGGATACCGCAGAGTCGTCGCTGGACGACGTTGCCGCAAAGATCGCGGCCGCGGCCGCTGCGCTCGCCAACGACTGACCCACGACCGACAAGCGGGTCGTGAACGGTCGAGCACCGGGCATCAGAGCAGTTCAGATAAGTCCCGCTTCACCGGCGCGATGGACGCCGGCCCTGATCTCGGCCCAGCCCGGCATCGAGTCGGGGTCGAACAAGTAGACGCGGGCCAGCTCCGCCAGTGCGGCGTCGATGAGAGCGTCATGCTCGTCGCTCGCGTTGAACAGGTAGAGCGAGTGGTAGCCGCCGTCGGGCCACTCGAGTTCCTGGCCGTGGTCGCGCGACCCGGCTTGGTGCTCGTCGAAGATGGCTCGTCGCATGTTGGAGTCGGCGAGCAGCGCTCGTGTCGACTCGTCCTGGAGCAGGAGATGAACGTCGTAGAGGTGGCGCGCCGGGCGATGCCGATCGACGTCGGCTTCGAATGTCTCGGCGGTGATGAGTGAGAAGATGGTCAGCTTCTCGATGGCGGTCCGACCCGGGTGCACGCACTTGACCTTGAAGGGCTGTAGGTCGGCGTAGTCGGCGATGTCCCCGAGCTCGTCGAGTGCGGCAGCGAGCAGCGACGTCACGGGTCGCGTCTCGCTCGGCCAATCGCCGGCCTTGTAGCGAACTTCGATGAGCACCGAGCGGCGGATGCCCGCCTCCAGCGGGATGGCATCGGGGGTGGTCTCGTCCCCGTCGAGACCGAACCGGGCGTCCCAGAAGACGTGGGACGCCCGGTTCTTGCCTTCGCTTCCGTGCTCGCGCAGAGAGCCGTGGTCACCAAGGGCGTGCTCAGCCTCCGCGATGATCCCCTTGAGTACAGCCTCACGCTTCTTCTTGATCTGCTTGCCCGAGTCGCCAGGCTCGCTTGGATCGGGCGCGAGGAGGTCGACATCCTCGGAGAAGCGACGGGTGAGCTCGTACGCCTTCGATAGGCAGGTGCCGCCCTTGAAGGTGATGTCGAATTCCCGGGCGATCCCCCGCAGAGCTTCGGTCACCCAGTAGTCCTTCTCGACGACGAAACGGTTGAGGCCGATCCGCTCGGCGACGCCGTCGATGGTTGAGGTCAGCTCCGCGCGGTCGTCTCGGAGCCTTCGGGCGGGGCGGGGGGCGTCGTCACTCACGGCGGCACCCGATCCGCTTGTCAGGAAGTTGCATCAAGTTCCTGACCACCTTATGCTTGTTGACATGCGAAGTGTCGCTGTCGCCGAAGGGATCCGCTCCCGAGCCGAGGCCGGTGGCCACCGGTTCTGGGAGGCCGCCGACTTCGACGACCTTGGTGACCAGTCCGCTGTCTGGCAGGCCTTGCACCGCCTCGCGGTCGACGGGGCTCTGCGGCGCGTCCACAACGGCCTCTACTGGCGTGGTCCGGTCGCAGCTGCCTTCCCGGCGCTGGGTATGAGTGCACCGTCGGGCGAAGCCCTGGCTCGGCAGCTTGCCGGCGTCGACGGGGGATATGGCCGAGCGGGTGCATCTGCACTGAACGCGCTCGGCCTGTCGTCCCAGGTTCCTCGCGACGACTGTTGGGCGATCCCTCGCCGGCCACCATCGAAGGTCCCCGCCGGCCTCAGATTCGTGTCACGACCTGCGCGCTTGGCTCGCGTCGCCTACCGACTGAACCCGCTCGAAGTAGCTGTACTCGAGTCCCTCGACCCATCGGCGCAGCACTGGATCGAAGTCGACGACGACGAGGTCGACCGCCGCATCGTGCGCCTCGCGAAAGCCGGGAGCATTGATCGCGAGCGCCTCCTTGAGGGAGCGGCCAACGAACAGCGCCACGTACGGGAGAGGCTTCACGCCGTCCTCGCCGACGCGGCGTGACACATGGGGCTCGGCCGCCGACGCGCATGCCGACACGAACATCACGGGTACGAAGAAAGGCAATGACGGCCGAAGCCGGCAAAGCCTCCGTTCGCAAAGGTAGCCCGCCATAAAGCCGAACGAGTCCCCGAGAGGAGTCGAACCTCCACTGGACCGGGTTTGGGCCGGTTGCCTCTGCCAGTTGGGCCACGGGGACGTGCTTCGTGCCGCGGGCGGGAGTCGAACCCGCACTGGCCAGGCCCTCGACCTGGTGCCTCTGCCTGTTGGGCTACCGCGGCGCGGTGCCCCCGAATGGAGTCGAACCATCACTGTCCCGGTCCTGAACCGGTTGCCTCTGCCAGTTGGGCTACGGGGGCGAGCGACTGCAGTGGGGCGGAGAGGAATCGAACCTCCAAGCCGAAGCGACGGGTTTACGGCCCGCTGGGCTCACCACCTGCCCAACCGCCCCGAGAGCTGCGCTCGATCGGGGCAGTCGATGCGCCTGAGTTCAGGCGCGACCCGTCGAGCGCTGGCGAAGTAGCAAGCAATAGAGGCGCTGGGCGGTCACGGCGGACAAGCTACGAGACGACGACGCCGGCGCGCAACGGATTTGAGGCGACTCGCCGTGCTCAAACGCGCGAGTCGATCACGGAAACACGATCAAGCAGCCGCTCGGACCACCAGCCGCGCTCTCCGGCGACGGCCGTCGCAAGCCGGCCGAGGTCTGGGAGCGCAGTCGGCCAGTCGTGCGAACCGAAGTAGGACCAGTCGGGTGTGATGGCAAGGCTCGTCCCCGTCATGTCCGACGTCCGTGGTTGAACGGATACATCGCCTGAGACTTCGCCGCGTTCGATCACGGCGTGTTGTTCGTCGTCGGCGTTCGTCGAGTTCACTTCGACGCGACTGCACAGCGCGGTCACATGGTTCACCGCCCCACGTTCGTCGAGTCCTGGCACGCACATCGCAGCCAGAAGCATCTCGATACGCGGCCGACCGTTCAGGGGAGTGCTGTCCAACCCTCGACCAGTGTCCAGGATCGTGGCACGCCCGCTCTCGAATTCGACCTCGATCTCCATCGCCGGCTCGTAGCTGGCTTCGTACAACGAGTCGACCAGCAGCTCGACTACCAGATCTACGGGCGTCGGCCGTCCCACCGTGAAGTACATCTCGGGGCGCACCCGCACGTGCTCGATCCAAGTGAGCAGCTTCATTTCTTCCTTCACCGCGCCGAGCCCAGCTCGCAAGCGTTCCACGGCGGCGCGCGGGTACGGGTGCTCGTGCCACGCTCTCTCGTACTCGTCCTCCGACATCCGGTGAAGAACAGCGTCGGCCGCTCGGAGTACGGCCCGTACGACCGTGGCCGCCGGTTGACGAGACGCGAAAACCTCGACACCGGCTTGATCAGGCTGACCACCCCACAGCTCGTCGAACCGCAGGATGCGGAGCTCGACGTCGTGGTCGACACGACGGAAGATCCACCGGAACTCGCCCGGCTCCTCGTCCCACGAACATCTGGACTCGCCCAGTCCTTCACAAAGCAGTGATGCCGCGTCCACGAGACTGCGAAGCGCGTCTGACAGATAGGACGCGGTGACAGTGACCCCTCCCTCAGCGTCGCGCACGCTGGCTTCGGCCCAGCCCGACCCGGTGATTCGGTAGTCGATCGCGAAGTCGCCCATCGCCGTTGCTTTATCCACGCTCGAGGTGCGTGTCCACCATCTCATCGACACGACACGCCGGGCCGACGGTGGCGAGGGGTGCTCGCCGGTCGAGGACGAACGGTGAGAGCCCGCGGGGAGAGTGCGGGCCAAGACCGGGGTCGATGCCGGTGACGGGCTTGCCGCCGATGAGCACGGTCAGGTGGCGCGACTCGCGATCGAGCGTCGCCGTTCGGCGGAGCTCGGTCGGGGCGAGGTGATCCCAGCGGTTGCTGTTCCACCTGAAGCGGACAGATGTCCGTGGACCTGACCGAACGGCACGGAGGCGGCGTGCTGCCATCCCGGGTAGAGCTCGCAGGTCGTGTGGGCCCAAATGACGCCGGGGTCGGCGTCCAACGACGACACGCCCGCGAGCATCCAACCCGCCCGGAACGCCGCTTCGGGATCGGAGCGCAGCTCGGCGTTGATCGCGTCTGCCGCCTCGGCCGAAGTCGCCGGTTGGCCGAGCACGTCCCATCGGCTGCGGGTGAGCCCCGCGTGCGTCACGAGCACGTCCTCGACGGCGACGGCGAGCTGGGCCGTGCCGCGTTCGTGCCATCGCCTGATCGTGGCGATCGTCTCATCGGGTAGGTGCTCGTCATTGGGGACATGCCAGCGGCCACCCGGCAGGTACGTCGCCTCGTGGTTGCCGATCAGCTGGATCCACCGTCCCCCGGACAACGAGATGAGCTGATCCACAAGGGCTACGACCCCGGCCGAGGACGGTCCTCGGTGCACGAGGTCGCCGACCTGGACGACGACCAGATCGTCGGGCCAGTCGCTGTCGAGCGACACGCCGAGGCGGTCGAGAGCGTCCACGAGAACGTCGAGCCGGCCTTGGACATCCTCGAGCATCGCCACCCGTTCTGAGCGTCGTGTCATCACCTTCCACGCTACGCCGTCGCAGAAATTCGCGACTTCCACCGTCACTTTCTGCCTCGAACTGACGCAGTAGTGGGAGTGATGGGCCAAGGCGATTCTCGCACTTCTTTGTCACCGGACCGGTTCCGCGCAGGCAGTACTGGGGTGATGCCGTGCTTCCTTCCCAGTGCCGTGGTGATCCGGTGTGACCGAGAACAGCGGGTTCGTCGCGTCACCAAACGGCGACGGGAGGTGCAGTACTGGAATAGAGGCCCTTTCCCAGTCGCACTTTCTGCGCGACGGAAGCGGCCCCGAAGCGTGCGAGTGATCAACGAAAGCATCACCCCGAAGTCCACCAACCAAGGAGAACCCTCATGGACCTCAACGACCTGCCCGACATGATGCGCGTCGACGAAGCGGCGAGCTTCCTGCGCATCGGCCGCAACCGCGCCTACGAGGAGACCGCCCGGTTCCTCCGGACCGGTGGAACCGCCGGCCTGCCCTGCATCCGCATAGGCAGAAGCGTCCGCGTACCGCGTCACGCGCTTCGCATGTGGCTCGACGCACAGCTCGGGCCCGCCGTGGTGAAGGCCCGGGTCGAGGGGGACGGCGATGCCGCCTGACCCAGATCACCTCGCGCTTGTCATCGACCGCGCCGTCGGCGTGCGCATCCTCCGCAAGGTCGGCCCCTCGGCATGGACCGTCCTCGAAGGCCTCGCGGTGCGCACGACACCAACGGCTCGAGGGCACCAAACACGCACCAACGTCCGAGACCTCGCCGCCGATCTCGGCCTCTCGAAGGACACCGTCGCTTGCGCGGTGAACAAGCTGATCGACGCCAAGATCATTCGCCGATCGGACTTCGCGCAGGACGAAGCCGGCCGCTTCACGACGAGGACCTACTACGTCGACCTCGCCAAGGCCGGCCTGCAGGTCCACCACGACGGGTCCCCACCGAAGGCGCATGAGCGGGACAAGGAGGACCGTCCTCGTGCTGGGATTCTCAAGCCGCTCAGCCCGCCGCCACCACCACCGCCAGCTCGCCGGGTGCAACGGCCCCTGCCTCTCCAGAAGGCCGAATGGCGCCAAGGCGGTCGCGCAGTCGACGACCCTGAGCCTCGGACAGCGCCGTCACCAGCGACGACAACCACAGCCGGTGTGGCGCAGCACACCGACGCGCAGCCGACGCTCTTCGGCGACTTATGAAGCCTGGCCGCGGTCCTTGCGGTGGATGCGCCGCGCAGCGCTTCGTGCGGTCGATCGACACTACGCGCCGGCTCTTCGCCGTCTTGGGCTCCTCGGTGATCACCTCGTAGCCGACCGTCGAGTGGGTGCGACGCACCGCCACCGTGCACCGGTCGAAGTCGATGTCGGCCCACTTGAGGCCGAGCGCCTCGCCACGTCGCAGCCCGGTCGCGATCAGCAGCACCCACAGCGCGGACAGCCGCTCGTCCGCCACGGACTCGACGAACGTGCGCGCTTTCTGCGGGTTCCACGCCTTCATCTCGGTGTGCCTCGCCCGAGGCGGGTCGACGAGGTCGACCGGGTTCTTCGTGAGCAGACCCCAGCTCAGGGCATCGCTCATCGCGGCCTTGAAGATCCGGTGGACGTAGTTGACGGTCTTGGCCGACAGGCCCTTTGGCGTCTTGCCCCGGCGGGAACCGTTCTCCATCAGGTCCGCGTAGAGCCCGGAGATCTGGTGGGGCTTGAGGTTGGCGAGCTTCACCTTGCCGATGTTGCCGACCACGTGATGAGTGAGCATGCTCGTGTAGCTCTCGTGCGTCTTGGCCCGGATCGTCGGCTTCATGCCGCGCAGCCACTGCGCGCAGAACTCGCCCACGGTCATCTGGCCCGGGTCGGCACAACTGCCGGTGCGCACCCGCTCGAGCGCCTCGGTGAGCGCGTCCTGGGCCTCCTTCTTGGTACGGAAGCCGCCGACCCACTTCGGGCGCTTGGTGCCGGTCTGGTCGTCCCGGCCGAGGTAGAGGACGTAGGAGTACGACTTGCCTCGCTTGATCACGCTGCCACGCATAGTGACGATCCCTTCGTGTCGACGCCGGCCGAAACCGGCGGTCCTGTAGATGTACGCAGGGCCAGTGACACGCAAGGTCCGACGTTCGCAAGCGAACGTCGGTTTCGCGGATTCGCAAGGGATCAGCAAGCGCCTTCGAGAAGAGCAGAGGCCGAACCGAAAATCAGCTCTGACCTGTACTTCTCTGGGGCGCTCGGAGGGACGCGAATCCCCAACCTTCTGATCCGTAGTCATCAACCGACCAGGCCGACCTTCTCGAGCTTGCGCTGCAACGGTCGCAGCCCGACGTCTTCGAGCAGGGCCACCATGTCGGCCTGCACCCCGGCGAAGGCAGGATCGCCCCACCGGTTCACCAGCTCGGCAGGATCGTCGTGAAGGTCGTAGAGCTCGGCGATGCCGTCCGGCGTGTCGAGGTTGCGCGTGAGCTTGTAGCGCGTGGTGGTGATGGTGCGCAGCGGCAGCTTGAACATCACCTCGAAGTCGTCTTCGGTGAGCACCCATTCACGAGCACTGCCAGGCGTACCGCCGTCGGCGAATCCCGGCAGTACCGCGCCTTCGCAGTAGTCGGGAACCGGCAGGCCGGCTGCGGCCAGAAGTGTCGGTTGGAGATCGACGGTGCCAACGGGGTCGGTGACCACAGATCCGGGGTCGGACGTGACGCCCGGCCCTCGGGCGATCATCGCGACCCGGAGCAGTTCGTCGTAGTGAAGCGGGCCCTTGAAGATCAGCTTGTGCGCTCCGAGGTACTCGCCGTGATCCGTGGTCATCACCACAAGGGTGTCGTCGGCGATGCCGAGCTCGTCGAGCGTGTTGAGGATCCGACCGATGTTGTGGTCGAGTTGGCTGATCATGCCGAAGTAGGCCGCGGTGAGTTTGGCGAGCTCGCGGTCGGAGTAGTTGGCACCACCCGGGTTGGCCCACTCGAACTGCTGCCCCCGGTTCCCTACCGACCACAGCTCGTGCAACGCCGGCTTGTTGGTGAACGTCTCGGCGTTCCGGTCGGGGAGCAGATCCATCACATCCGCGGGGTCGTACATGTCGAACCACTTGGCCGGCGGGTCCATCGGGTGGTGCGGGTCGGTGAAGCTCACCCAGCCGAAGAACGGCTCGCCCGCCGCCGACTGTTGCTTCACCCAATCGATTGCCGTGTCGGCGACCCACGTGGTGGGGTGCTCCTCCTCGGGGATCTCCGATCGCCACGTCTGCGTGTGGTCCCACATCGCGCCGGCCGCTTCCGGTTGCATGAGGCGCAACAACTCGTTGCCTCGGGCGTGGCCGTCGCGGTAGAGCCAACGGCCGTAGTGCAATCCCGACGGCGCAGGGCCGAAGCACCAGGAGAAGTTCCCCATGAGTGGGGCGACGCGCATGGCGTGCCCGAACAACAGGAGCTGCACGTAGTCGAAACCGAAGTACGGCCCGGTCCAGTCGTCGGGCATCGATCCGGAGTCGGCCACCGATTCGTACCTACCGGTTGGGAAGTACGGGAACGTCGAGGCGAAGTGGGCCTTGCCGAAGTAGCCCGTTCGGTAGCCGGCCTCGCCGAACCGGGTGGCCACTGATTGATCGGTCGCGTCTTCCGGGAGGTCGATCCCATTGAAGGTGACACCGTGGGTGGTGCTGTACTGACCGGTGAGGATTGTGGCCCGGGCCGGCTGGCAGAACGGGTGCTGGGTACGACACGCGTCGTAACGCACGCCCTCGGCCGCGAGCCGGTCGAGGTTGGGGGTCTGGCACACCGGATTGCCGTAGGCACCGATCGAGGCGGCTTGTTGCTGGTCGGTGGTGATCAGGAGCACGTTCACGGGATCTCCTTGCCGGTCGGCCAAATGCTGACACTAGTAGTGACAATAGATGGCCGACGGTCATTGGTCAAGGGGGGCGTTGTGGCGACCACTCGTACCGGAATACTCAATGAATACAAGAGTTTATGGAGTGACAAGAATCGAACGCTCACGCCGGCCCGCCACTCCTTGCCATACAGGTGCAATATGTGCCTGTTGACAATGTCACATCAATCGATGTAAACGTTCTCCGGAGAAGTGGTCCGAATGGCCTACTTCATCGAGGGGGACATGACCCGATGCAAAACGTGAGCATCGTGATACCGGCCTACAACGAGGCCACCCGATTGGCAGCTTCGCTGCCGGCGCTCGAGGCCGGTCTACGCCTGCACCAGCCCGTCGAAGTGATCGTCGTCGACGACGGCAGCACCGATGGCACGGCTCAGGTGGCGATGGAGTTGCTTGGCGGGTGGCCGAGCGCAACCGTTGTCCGCCTGCCGTGGAACGGTGGCAAGGGAGCAGCCGTGCGAGCCGGTGTGGCTGTCGCCACGGGCGACGTCGTGGTGTTCATGGACGCCGACCTCTCCGCCGACATCGCCGACCTCCCCCGGCTCGTGGCCAGTCTTGAGCACGCCGACATCGCCCTTGGTTCACGGTCGGTAGCCGGTTCGAACGCGGTCTACGACAAGTCTCTCCGGCGCTTCACCAGCAAGGTGTTCAACGATCTCGCCTGCGGCATCGCCGGGATCTCTGCTTCCGACACCCAGTGCGGCTTCAAGGCCTTTCGCACACCGGTTGCCAAGATGCTCTTTCACCTCTGCGAGGTTGATGGCTTCGCGTTCGACGTGGAGGTGCTGGCCCTCGCCGACATGCTCGGCTACCGGGCGGTGGAAGTAGCCGTGGGTTGGCAGGAAGACACCAGCAGCAAGGTCAATCCCGTACGCGATGCCCGCCGGATGCTGGGCGACGTCGTTCGCATCCGCCGTCGCTGCAGCCAACTCGCGGGTTCGTTGGTGCACCGTCCCACGGGAGCCACGGTGCCCGAGGACCACATGGAGCCGGCGCCTCAACCGTGTACCCAACTACCGCTCGGGCCTGAGCTGGTGATCGACCTCACGGAACAGCGTCGCCCCGTGCTCACGAGCGCCGTGGCCGAACACGCCGACCTCGATGGGCGCCCGGTGGTCACCGGGTTTCGCCCCCGCTGACCGGCATCGAGAGGAACGACGTTGCACATCGTCTTTTACGCGTGGCGTGATCTCGCGCACCCCAACGCCGGGGGAAGCGAGGTCGTCGTCGACATGCTGGCCCGGCAACTGGAGGCTCGGGGCCACGACATCACCTTGGCCTGTGGGGGTCCAGTGGGCGATCGCCCGTACCCCGTGGTGGATCTCGGCTCCACGTACGGCCAGTACCTCAAGGCGCCGCTCGAGCATCGCCGCCGACTCCATGAAGCCGACCTCGCCGTCGACGTGGTGAACGGCATGCCCTACTTCACGCCGCTCTGGCGCAAGGGCCCGTCGATGGCGTTGGTTCACCACGTGCACGACGAGCAATGGGCGCACTACTTTCCGTCGCTCGTGGCCAAGGTCGGCCGGTTCATCGAGTGCGACCTCATGCCTCGGTTCTATCGGGATCAACGTTTCCTCACCATCTCCGCGTCATCGCGCGACAGCCTCACGGGGATCGGTGTGCAATCCGATCGCATCCACGTGATGCACAACGGGCTCGACGAGGACGCCTTCGCAGTGGAGGGATCCAAGTCTCCGGAGCCGACGTTCCTCGCGCTGGCCCGCCTGGCCCCGAACAAGCGCATCGATCTTCTGCTCGATCTCTGGGAGCGGGTGAGGCCCTCTACCGGCGGTCGGCTCGTCATTGCCGGTGACGGCCCGGATCTCGACATGCTCAAGGCACGGGCCGGGGCCGACGTCACGTTCACCGGCCGGGTGGATGAAGCGACCAAACGCCGGCTGTTGCGGGAGGCGTGGGTGCTCGTCCATCCGGCCTTGCAGGAGGGCTGGGGGCTGGTGATCATGGAGGCGGCGGCGCAGGGCACTCCGGCGATCGGCTTCGATGTGGTCGGTGTGCGCGACACGGTGGTCGACGGGATCACCGGTGAGCTGGCGCAGACCGCCGACGAGTTCGTCGATCGGTGGGTCGCCCTCACCCACGACCACGAGCGACGCGTGTCGTTGGGGAATCAGGCCCAGCTTCGAGCGCGGGAGTTCACCTGGGACGCCGCAGTCGACACCTTCGAGAAGGCGGCGGAGGCAGCGATCCACGACGCCGGTACCCGTCTTACCGGCACGCGCACTGCCACCTGGTCGCGCAGCCGTGAGTTGTTCTCACTCTTTCGAAAGGAGCAGTCCGACCCCGACACGTTCTACACCTACCTCGCCAACGACACGGTGGCACACCTCACCGGTGCGATCGATCTCGACGGCGCCCGGTGTGTGGATGTCGGCGGTGGCCCGGGCTATACGGCGGAGGCATTGAAGGCGGCGGGAGCCATTTGCACGGTGGTCGAGTACGCCTTCGACGAACTCCTCCTGCACGAACGCCAACCCGACGTCGCCGTGCAAGGCGACGGTTGCGCGCTCCCCGTGGCCACTGGGTCGGTCGACCTGTGCCACAGCTCCAACGTGCTGGAGCACGTTCCCGACCCGTGGGCGATGCTGAGCGAGATGGCCCGGGTGCTGCGGCCCGACCACGGTGTCGGCTACATGACCTTCACCAACTGGTTCTCGCCATGGGGAGGCCACGAGACCTCGCCCTACCACTACCTCGGTGGGCATCGAGCGGCCCGTCGGTTCGAAACCCGGACGGGGCACGCTCCCAAGAACAAGTTCGGGGAGAGCCTGCACGCGCTCCACATCGCCGAAGTGCAGCGATGGTTTGCTGCCCGTCCCGACATCGAGGTGCTGTGGATGGGGCCCCGGTACCTCCCGGAGCAGTTGCGTTGGATCACGCGGGTTCCACTGGTACGTGAGGTGATCACCTGGAACCTCGCGGTGATGTTCCGCCGTCGATCGGTCCACGATTGATGGACCCCCGGCGGAAAGATGCGGCGGCGTTCTGGTTGAGCGTGATCGCCGTGGCGGCGTCGTCGATGGTGATGGTGGTGGCGTTGGCGCGCCACCTTGCCCCCGGCGAGCTGGCGACGGTGTCGGCCGTGCTCGCCGTCTCGTTCGTGTGCGCCGTCCTACCGGTGGCGGTGCAGTCGTTGGCCGCGGCGCGCCGTGCGGGAAACGGCACCTCCACCGAGCTGCCCTGGACAAGCCTCAAACCGGTCGTGATCGCGGCGCTGGTGCTGTCGCCCATCGTGGCCACGGCGATCGGCGTTCCGGTGCTCGTGGTGGTCCTTCCAGTGGTGCAGGTCGTGCCGGCGTTGCTCGTGGCCGTGGCCCGAGGCGAGCTCATTGCGCTGGAGCGCCACCGCACCCTCGCCGTGAACCACGTGATCGAGGCCGCCGTTCGGGTGGGGGCGGGCATTGCGCTCGGGTGGTTCTACGGAGCGGTCGGGGTGGCCGTCGCGCTGGTGTTGGCCATGGTCGTGGCGCTCGCAACCCTTCGCTACCCACAGGCCGAGGAACACGAAGACGAAACCGTGCCGGCCACGCTGGCGGCGCTCGCCGCGCTCACGGTCGCGATTCATCTCGATGTGCTTCTTGCCCCCCGACTGCTCGGCCCCGCCGAGGCCGACACCTATGCGGTCGCCGCTCTTCCCGCCAAGGGCGTGTTCTTGGCGCTCATGGCTGCCGGCTGGCTGATCATCCCGTCTGCCGCAGGGCGGTCGGGCTGGCAGGCCATCCGTCAACCCGTGCTGCGCACCTTGGCGGCCGGTGTCGTACTGAGTGCCGGGCTCGTAGCGGCGCTGCCGATCGTGGTGTCGGTGTTCGCCAAGGGGCGTCCGGAACCGCTGCTGGCGCTCACGCTCGGGCTGGCAATGGCTGCGGCCGCGGCAACGTGGGTCGGCGTGCAACTCCTGCTGGTGAAGGACTCGTCGCGCCTCACGTGGCCACCGATTCTTGGCCTGGGGGCCGCGGCCCTCGTTCTCCTGACCACCTTGGGTGCCCCGGCGTCGTGGGGCGCCGGTCGTCTTGCCGTCGCGGTACTGGCAGGCCAAGTCGCGGCGCTGGTTTCCACGCTCACGGCACTGTTGCGCGTGGCGCGGGCCACGCCGTTCGACCGACCTCGACGAATCGGTCCGCATTGGATCACCACCCTCCCGGGGATGGAGCCGGCAGGGCTCGCCCTGTTGGCGTCGGCCCCCTGGCCCGGCCCCACGATCGACCTCCGGGGCCGACAAGCCGTCGTTCGTCCGACTGAGCCGTTGTCGCCGCCCGATGGGGCCGACGCGCCGCAACCCCTGGGCGACCGAACCCCTCGGGCCTGGTTGTCGGCCGGATCCCTCCTCCTGCTCGTGGGGTGCGTACTCCAACAGCCCGGCAAGATCGTGCACGAGACGAAGCTCGACATGGCCCTCGACCCCGGCCGCTTCCTCGCCCGCACGCTCGACCTCTGGGAGCCCGTCGCCGACTTCGGTCATGTCCAGAACCAAGCCGTCGGGTATCTGTTCCCGATGGGGCCCTTCTATCTCCTGGGCAACGCGTTGGGTCTTCCCATCTGGCTCACGCAGCGGTTGTTCATGGCCGCGCTGCTGGTGGCGGCCTTCTGGGGCATGACCCGTCTCGCCGACTGGATGGGCCTCGGCACGCCAGCGGCGAGGGTGGTGGGCGGCATGGCCTACGCCTTGTCGCCCTACATGATTGCCCGCATCGGCAACACCTCGGCGATGGTCACCGGCGCGGCGTTCCTGCCTTGGATCCTCTTGCTCCTCGTCCGGGCGTCGAAGCTCGGCTCCACCCGGCGGGCCGGCGCCCTTGCCGGCCTCGCGGTCCTGCTCACCGGTGGCGTGAACGCGGCGGTGACCGCAGCCGTCCTGGCCGTGCCCTTGCTCTGGCTCCTGACACGCACCCCCGGTGCCCGGCGCCGGTCACTCAGCCGTTGGTTCCTCGCCTCCACGGCGTTGGCCACGTTGTGGTGGTTGCTGCCCTTGTTCTTCCAACAGCGGTTCGGGTTCAACTTCCTCCCCTACACCGAACGAGCGGCGACCACCACGGCGTTCACCCCTCTGGTTGAGGTGCTGCGCGGTACCGCCGACTGGCTGGGCTACCTCAACTTGAACGAGCCGTGGGTCCCGTCGGGCTGGGACCTTGTGAGCAATCCGCTCACCATCATCGGCACCGGCCTGGTCACGGCGATGGGCCTGGCCGGGTTGGCCCGCCGCGACAACCCCGAGCGCACCTTCCTCCTGTTGGTGTTCGGCGCCGGCGTCATGGCCATCGGCGCCGGTTTCGTGTCGGTGTTCGCCAACCCGGCCGCACCGGCCATGCAGACGCTGCTCGACGGGCCCCTCGGGATGTTCCGAAACGTCTTCAAGTTCACGCCGCTCATCGCCTTCGCCACGTCCATGGGAGTCACCCATCTTCTGGGCACGGTCGTGTCCTGGAAGGTGATGCGCGAATACGCCCCGAGGGTGCTGGCCGCGGCGGGAGCAGTGGTGCTGCTCGGTGCGTTGCCGATGCTGCAGGGCAAGACCGTTTCGGCCCACGGCTTCGACGCCGTCCCGCAGTACTGGCGCGAGGTGGCTGCCTACCACGACACCAACGCGGGTGGCAGCCGGTCGCTGTTGCTCCCGGGCACCGCCTTCGGCGACCACACCTGGGGCCGCACCAACGATGAAGTGCTGCAAGCACTCACCGACACGCCCTGGGGCGTTCGGAGCCTGATCCCCCTTGGTTCGGCCGGAGCCACTCGCTTGCTCGACAGCATCGATGCATCGCTCGTGCGTGGCGGATCGGAAGCGCTCCCGGCCGCCCTCGCTCGTGCCGGGGTCGGGCAGGTCATCGTGCGCAACGACCTCGCGTGGCGTCAGTGGAACGCCCCTCGCCCGGCACAGGTGCGCCGGGCGCTCGATACCAGCGGGCTGGAGCGAGCAGCGGTGTTCGGTCCCACCCTCGCCGAGATGCAATCGAACGGCGCACCGTCGGCAAACGCGGATGCTCCCGCGGGCCCGCCCACGGATGCCCTGGATCAGTTGGTGGGGGCAGGGGAGCGCGATCTCCACGCCGTTGAGGTCTACCGGGTCACCGGCGCGGCGATGGTGACCGCGGTGCCGGCAGCATCGGTACCGATCCTCACCGGCGGGCCCGAAGCCACCCTCACCCTGGAGGAACAGGGGTTGGCCGCGGGCGCGGCGATCCTGTCGGGCGATCTCCCCAACGATCTGCCGGCCGATGTTCCCCTCGGCGTCGACTGGGTGCAGACCGACACGTTGGCCCGGCGCGACACCGCCTTCGGCCTCAGCCGAGACAACACCGGTGCTGTGCTTGCTGCCACGCAAACCGGTGCGGGGGGCGCGCCGGTGGAACAGCTCTCGGTGTACGACGAGCGCAAGGACCCGGGAGCAGCGGGTCGTCAGGCCGTGGCTGAGTGGGACGGCATCGCCGGAGTGTCGGCGTCGTCCTACGGCTCCTGGCTCTACGGCGTCCCCGAGGCGTCCCCCGCCCACCTGTTCGACGGTGATCCCACGCACGCGTGGGTTGCCGGCGCTGCTGCCACGTCCGTCGGCGAATGGGTACGTATCGATCTCGGTGTGCCGCTCCCCCTCGCGGCCATCGACCTCGTGCCCCTCGCCGACGGGCCGTGGCGGCCTCGGATCACTCGGCTCCGTGTCGCCACTGATTCGGGCGAACGGTTGGTCGAGCTTCCGGCGCCGGCCGGGGGTGTCGACGCGGTGAGCGTGCCGCTACCCGAGGGGGCATCGAGCTGGATCCGGCTCACCATCGATGCCGTCGACCACGAATCATCGGCTTCGGCCCGTGCCGGCATCGGGGAGGTGCGAATCGACGGGATCGCGCCACGTCAGGTGATCCGGCTGGCCGATGATCGCCCGGCCAACCTCCCTGGGGCAGGAACGGTGCCCGAGTTTGTGCTCCGGCGCAACGGTTCGGCCGACCCCCGGTCGCTGCTCCGTGGTGACGAGGAAGGCGACATCGCTCGGCGCATCATGTTGCATGCGGCGTCGGAGCTCTCGTTACGCGCCACCGCTCTCCCGGTCCCCGGCCCAGCGCTCTCGGCACTGTTGCACCCCTCCGTTGACCTGCAGATCTCGGCGTCGAGCACGCTGCGCGACCTTCCGGATCACGACGTGCACAACCTCCTCGATGGCGACCCCTCCACGGCGTGGATCGCCCAACCCCTTCCCACCGACCGGCCGGCACAACTGGCCCGTGCCGGAGGCTCGCCGGCAGCGGTGGGGTCGGGGTCCGTGGTGGTCAACGCATCGTCGCCATCCACCGATGCCAACCCGTCGGTCACCCTTCGTTGGGGCAAGCAGCGCTCGATCGACGCGCTGCGCATCACAGCGATCGACGGGATGGCCCAGCCCGATGCCCTGAACGTTGTGGCCGCCGACGGCACGATGCGCTCGGCGGTCGTCGATCGTCAGGGATGGGCCAGGTTCGCCCCGATCGCCACGGAGGCGATCACGGTGCAGTTCCCCTCCATCAGCGGGCTGGCCACGGCCGACGTCGCGCCGCTGTCCACGTTCGGTATCGCCGACCTGGAAGTGCCAGCGATCGGCGATCTGGTGGCCCCGCGGATCAATCCGGACGCCCCGATCACCATCCCGTGTGGTGAAGGCCCGGTGGCTTCCATCGACGGTGTACCCACACGCTTCACCGCCACCACAACGGCGGCGCGCATGGCCCGCCTTCTGCCGATCAGGATGACGTCGTGCGCTACGTCTCCCGTTGCCATCGCGGCAGGTGTGCACGACGTCCTGGGTGCACGAGGCAACGCGCCCCTGGTGCTCGACACGTTGGTGCTCTCCCCGGCCACCGCGGGAGCTGGCACCTCCGTCCCCGCCCGCACCGTCGCCGTTGCCCCCGGACAGTGGAACGCTGATCATCGGCAAGTGGAGATCGGCGGAGGTGCGGCGAGCGTTCTCGTGGTGGCCGAGAACTTCAACACCGGTTGGCAGGCGACATTGGATGATCGGACCCTCACGCCCATACGCATCGATGGCTGGAAGCAGGGGTTCCTCGTTCCGGGTGGCTCCGTGGCCACGGTGGAACTCCGCTATGGCCCCGCCGTTCCTTACCGGCTCGCCCTCGGCCTCGGAGCGTTGCTCGCGCTGCTCCTCGCCGGCGCCGCCGCCCTGCCCGACCGGGGTCGGCGGGTGCCGCCGCTCGGCGTGACCGCTCGCGAGCTCTCGCCGCGGCTAGCCGTTGTCTTGGTTGTGGTGGCCTCCGTCTGGGCAGCCGGTCTGGCGGGCCTGGTGGCGCTCCCGTTGATGCTGCTCGTCCGCCGTCGAGCGCTGCCCTGGGCCGGGTGGTTGCCGTCGGCGTTCTACGCCGCCGCGGTTGCCTTGGTCGCGGCGTTCCCTGGCCGCCTGCCGGCCGACCACGCTGGTGCGTTCAGTCCGTTGGTCCAACTGCTGGCCGGAATCGGCGTGACATCGCTCTTCGTGGCCCTGATCCCGCTGCGGACGGAAGTGCCGCCCGAGCCAGAAGACGACGAGGGCATGCTGGTGGTGCGCCCGAAGAATCCCGCCCGATCGAGCGACAACGGTTTGACGTCGGCATCGGCCCCACCGCGGGCACGGGCGATCGCCGTAGCCGGTGGCGTTGCCGACTACCCAGGGTGCCTCCCTGACGACGACCTCGATCCGGTACCGGATCACCGCACCCTCGCCCCGGTAGGTGGGCCCGACCGCCCGAGGTTCCCTTGACGTTGATGCACGCCTCTTTCGCCGGCTCGGAACCGGACACCGCCGACGGGCGGCTGCCTCGTGGCTCGCCGACGCCGTCGGTCACCACGCGGGCCTTCACTGCGCTGGAAGATGCCATCGCCCATGCGGAGCGGGCCGATGGTCCGATGGTCATGGGTTTCACGCTCGTGCTCGATGCCCAGCTCGACGTGGCCGCGCTGTCCACCGCGCTCGGTGTCATCCGGACTCAGTTCCCGATGCTCGCGGCACGCCGGGAATCGCTCCGCCGGTGGCAGCGGTGGCCACGCTGGAGCTTTGATGCGCCGATGCCGGTCGTGGCGGTCTTCGGTGCCGACCAGCTCTCAGGCCCCGACCCGCTCTGGGGCCGATGGCTGGCGGAACCGTTCCCACTCGAACGAGGTCCGCTCGTTCGTGTGGGGTTGGCGCGGGGTGCCGCCGCCGACACGCTTCTTGTCGCTGTCCATCACGCCGCCGTTGATGGGGTCGGCGCGTTGATCCTCCTGCAATCCCTGGCGTCGGCCTACCGCGGGGTGGTGTCACTCGGAACCGACGACGAGGTCACGGTGCGGGGAACCGTGGCCGCCGCCGTCCCGGGTGAAGGTCGTGAGCGTGGAATCGAGCACCGCCGTGGGGGAGCGGTGGTCCCTCCGGGCCGTGGCGGAGTTCTGGCGGTGGTCCGTGCGCCTCGCGCCGCGAGGATCCGCGCCGCCCACCCCCACAAACGAGTGGCAACTACTGGTGCGACTGAAGCGCTCCCCGGCCACGGGGTCACCCACCGATGGCTCGATGCGGGCCTGACCGGCGAGCTGGTCGCACAGGCGAGGGTGATGGGGGTGACCGTCACCGACGTGTTGGCCGGCGCGCTCCACCTGGCGATCGCCGAGTGGAATGGCCGGGAGAACGGCCTCGTCACGGTCACGGTTCCGGTGCGGCCGCCACTTGGTGCTCGCGGTGCCACGGACCGCGGGGCCGACCCCACCACCAATCGCACGTTGCAGGTCACCACGTGTACGGCCGCACATCACCGGCTCGATCCCGCTCGGTGCGTCGTCACCGTGAGCGGACAGGTGGGCCTCGCCCGCATCGACGGCGCGGCGGGAGCGGAGCCGGCGGCGGCAGGGATGCTGCGGTTCCTCCCCGAGCGGTGGCGTCGGCGGGTGCCGGCGATCGGTTCTCGGCTCACCGGCGATCGGTTCCTCGCCAGCTCACGGTTGTCGAATCTTGGCGCCGTGCCGGCTGGGTCCCTCTGCTTCGGACCGGTCAACACGCGCCACATGGGGTTCTCCACGCCGGTGCGCATGCCGCAGGGAATCACCCTCGGGGTGGTGGGTTACGACGGCCGGCTCGACCTGGCGTTCCGATGGTGTCGGCCCGCCTTTGCGGCGGCCGATGCCGAAGGCTTCGCCGACATCTTCGAAGGAGCGCTCCGCCGCGTCTGCCACTGATCGGCCGGCGCGTCGCCGCGGTGGCGCTGGTGGTCGCGACGATGCCCGACGTAGCGGGAGTGGTCAGGTGGGGGCGAGGGAGTCGGCGGCTGGCTTGCCCACAGCCCGTTCGTGCGTGGAGGCGATGAGTTTCGCCATTCGGGAGTCGGCCTCGTTCCGCATGGCGTCACGCACCATCGTGGCCGCGGCGAGTGCTGGCACTTCCCGCAGTTGGTCCATGGCGTTGGTGATCTCGTTCAGCTTCTCCGGTGGAGAGCCGGCGGCGACGTAGGGTCCCCACACTTGCTGCTCCCAAAGGTCGAGCCAACGTTTGGCGATGATCTTGGCCTCGTGTTGCAGGCGACGGGTTTCATCGAGGAGCTGGTTGAGGTCGTAGCCGGCGCTCACCAGCGCGCGACCGATTTCGATGATCTGGACGTTCGGAACGTCGTAGCCGTCTTCCGTTCGTTTGAGTAGGCCCATATCCGCGGCACGGTTGGCGAGCACGATGTTGAACTCGCCGTACCACTCTTCGAGGTCGTCTTCGGTGATGTGCACCACCTGATCCGTTCCGGAGCTACCGAAGAACGCTTCCTCGAACCCGAGCACGTCGGCCAGGCTCTTGCCTTCCTCCCAGGTGGAGAAGAGGTCGCCGATCGACTGCAGGCTGAATCCTCGTGCGAGCAGCCGGGCGATGACCCGAAGGCGGGCGAGGTGAAGGTCGCCGTAGTAGCCCGTACGGCCGAGCTTCTGTGGAGGTGGCAGGAGACCACGATCCTGGTAGGCACGCACATTCCGGGTGGTGATGTCGGCGGCCCGCGCCAACTCGTCGATCGTCATCCGCGCCATTGCGCACAGCCTACTCACCTTGCCATCGATCGATGATCCCGTCATCGATGGCACAAGGCCACTTCGGAACGGTGACGCCCGGCGGTGTGGGCACGAAAGAGGCACTGCCTGTGTCACTATTTCACCATGTCCGTGCCCACGTCCTCGAAGCCGGCCGTGTCGGCGGTCCCTGTGGACGGGCGGCGCGTTCGTGGTCAACGGAATCGCGACGCGGTGGTCGACGCCATTCTCAGTCTGTTGCACGAAACCGGTGAGGTGCCGGCCGTGTCGGAGGTTGCCGCCCGGTCAGGTGTGTCGGTTCGGTCGGTCTTTCGCCACTTCGACGACATCGAGTCACTGCACGCGGCGGCCGTCGAGCGCCACATGGCGGCGCTGGTTCCCCGTTATGCCGCGTTGCCGATGTCGGGCCCGTTGGCCGAGCGGGTGGCGGGGTTGGCGGCGCACCGATCCGCGCTGTTCGAAGAGATCGGGCCGATACGAGTGGTGGCCGAACGCCTCGAGTCGCAGAGCGGGGCCGTGGCGCGGGGCCTCGTGTTCGCGCGCCGGGCGCTGCGCGACCAGCTCGCGGCGTTGTTCGCGGAAGAGTTGCAGCCCCTTTCTGCCGACGATCGGGTGGAACTGCTCCATGCCCTCGACGCCGTCTCCGGCTGGGACTTCTGGCATCACTTACGCACGTTGCAAGGCTGTTCGGTGGCCCGGAGCCGCGCCATCGTCACCCGAACGGTGAACGCCCTTCTGCGCGATGGGTGAGCGACCGTACGACGAGTTCGACGCCGATCGAATCGTCGGAGTCGGCCCCCATCCTGCGCCGTGGCCCGACGACCCACGACTCGATCTGGATCTGCTCCGCGAGGGGGATCGTCGCAACGTGGTCGATCGTTATCGCTACTGGACCAACGCCGCCATCGTGGCCGACCTCGACAGCCGCCGGCATGCCTTCCACGTCGCGGTGGAGAACTGGCAGCACGATTTCAACATCGGCACCGTCGTGCGCAACGCCAACGCCTTCCTGGCGGAGGGGGTGCACATTGTGGGCAATCGCCGATGGAATCGGCGCGGTGCAATGGTGACCGATCGCTACTTGGCCGTGCACCATCACGCCACGGTGGGTGAGTTCGTGGCCTGGGCGGAACAGCTCCATCTCCCGGTGATCGGGATCGACAACCTTCCCGGCAGCGTGCCGATCGAAGGTGTCGATCTTCCCCGTCGCTGTGTGTTGGTGTTCGGGCAGGAGGGCCCCGGCCTCTCGCCGGAGGTGCGGGAGGTGGCCGGCCTCGTGTGCTCGATCAGCCAGTTCGGATCAACCCGCTCCATCAATGCGGGCGTCGCTTCGGGCATCGCCATGCACACCTGGATCCGTCAGCACGCCACCATCGCCTAATCGTCCGGCTTGCGCCGTTCCGGCCCGGAGTCAGGGCACCGCATGGGCGAGGGATGCGAGGGCGGAGCTGCGTTGGACGGCTCGACCGTCTGCATGCGCCTCGTCCTCGAGCCATACCAGGCCGTATTCCTGGGCGGTCGGCGCGATCCAAGGGAACCCGCCGTACGACCCCGAACCGCTCACGCGAACGGGCATGCCGTTGGGGTCGATCTCGTCGATCCAGCAGCCGAGCCCGTAGCGCGGAACGCCCGTGATGGCCACCGCGCTGTCGGTCGGGTTCTCCTTGCCGTTGGTCTGCACCGTGAGCATCGCAGCCACGGCATCGGCACCGAGCACCCTGCGCCCATCGTCGGCGGTGCCATCGGAAAGGAGCATCCGGAGAAAGCGCGCGTAGTCGTCGGCGGACGACTCGCCCGAGGCAGCAGGAGTGGGATTGTCGGTCGGGGTGCCGTTGTCGAACCTCGTGGCCACCAGCCCCAGCGGTTCGGCAATGCGGGTTCTGAAAAGGTCGCGGAACGGGTGGCCGCCCACAACCTCGGCCAGGTGCCCCGCCACCTGGAAGCTGGTGTTGCCGTAGTGGAATCTCGTGCCGGGTGCATCGATCAGACGGTCGGTGGCAATGGATTCGGTGCAGGCGGCCAACGTGCTGTTGTCGTCCCAGATGCAGGAGTTCTGCCCGATGCCGCTGGTATGCGACAGCAACATCCGGAGCGTGATCGTGGCGTGTTCGCCATCGAAGGAGGGCAACTTGGTGGCGATGGGCTCGTCGAGCGAGAGCGCTCCCTCGTCGACGAACGTCATGAGCAGCGCGGCGGTCAGCCACTTGCTCGCCGACGCGATGCGGATCGGTTGGGTGCGGTCGAAGTTGCCGTAGGTGCGTTCGAACACGAGGTTGTCTCCGCGGGTGACGGTCACGAGTGCGGATAGGTTGTCGCGTTCGGCGCGGTCCGCCATGGTGCGGTCGACCCGCTCCCAGGTCGGGGGACCAGTGGTGGCGGTGACCCCAGCGGGTGGCGCGATCGTGGACGAGGCGATCGGGGCAGTGCGAGTCGAGTTGCATCCGGTGCTCGCAACGGCGATGAGGAGGAGAACGATCACGGGCAGCGAGGCCGCTCGCGTGCCATGTCGGGTGTGGGGGTCGGAATCGCGTCGGTGTGCGCACCTTGCCTGGCCGTCCATCAGGCAATTGTCGCCGCGATCGCGCCAACCCGCGGGTACGTTGCGCCATGGCCGATCTTGCTGCGGGCATTGCCGTCATTCCTGTTGACGGTGTGCCCGGTTCCTACACCGCCAACGTCGATCGAGCGTGGGAGATCTGGGGTCCTTGTGGCGGCTACATCGCGGGCATCGCCCTCAACGCGGCGGGGGCGGTGAGCCGGTTCTCCCGACCCGCAAGCTTCACGTGTCACTACCTCGGCGTGGCGGCGTTCGAACCGATTGACATCGTCGTGCGTACCGTTCGTTCCGGGCGCGCCACCGAGTCGTTGGCGGTGTCGCTCACCCAGGGCGGTCGTCCGATCCTCGAAGCGATGGTGCTCGCGGTCACCGACCCCGCTCCCGGCGTGCTCGCCCACCACACCGCGGTGATGCCCGAGGTGCCCCCTCCCCGCACGCTTCGCTCCGTGGCGGAACGCATGGCCGAGATCGACCTGCCGGCGCCCTATCCGTTCTGGATCAACATCGACAGCCGAGTCACGCAGTGGCGGGATGACTGGCCCCCCTCCGAGCCGCTCGATCCGGTGTGGCAGCAGTGGCAACGTTTCATCGAACCGGAGACATTCGCCGACCCGTGGGTCGACGCCGTGCGGTCGGTGATCTGGATCGACGTTGGTGGTTGGCCCGCCGCCAACGGGCACTACGCATGGCAGGCCCCGCCGTGGGTTGCGGTGAACGTCGACCTCTACGTGGCATTCCACAACCCCCGGCCTGACTCGGCCTTTCTCCTGCTCGACAGCGAGGCATCGGTGGCGGGTGACGGCCTCGTGGGCTACCGGTGCAGCACGTGGAGCGAGGACGGGGTGCTCGTCGCCTCGGGGGGCGGGCAGTTGTGGTGTCGCCGCTCCGACGGCTACGTTCCTGACAGTTGAACTGCCACTTGTCGGCCGTTCACTCGATCCTGAGGGGGAAGTTTGATGGACGTCCTACGCACGCCCGACGAGCGATTCGAGAACCTGCCGGACTTCTCGTTCGCCCCGAACTATCTCGAGGTCCCCCACGGCGACGGCACGACCGGCACATTGCGGCTCCACTATCTCGATGAGGGCCCGGCCGACGCCGCCGAGACGGTGCTGCTCCTACACGGCGAGCCGAGCTGGAGTTACCTCTACCGCACGATGATCCCGGTGCTCGTCCAGGCGGGCTACCGCTGCATCGCCCCCGACCTCGTCGGGTTTGGTCGCTCCGACAAACCC
>Ga0105047_10004668_pt1 | contig 23795 bp, 22 predicted proteins | sample MAT04_FD_78384 | JGI IMG/M metagenome (GOLD analysis project Ga0105047, IMG submission 78384) | Freshwater microbial communities from Lake Fryxell liftoff mats and glacier meltwater in Antarctica - MAT-04 (megahit assembly) | ecosystem: Environmental > Aquatic > Freshwater > Ice > Liftoff... | reverse complement strand
CCATAAGGCGTCACCATTTAGGGGGTGACGCTCTGAATCACGATTGACTGGTCACGCTCCACACTGTACTTTTAAGTACATGATGAATGAGAAACAGCCGATCACTGATCTGTTGAGGCAAGCGATCAACGAAAGCGGAATCCCGTTCCTGACATTGGAACAGGAAACCGGAGTTATCCGGCAGTCCCTGATGAAGTTTGCCCGTGGTGAACGGACGATTCATCTTGATGCTGCCGACAAGCTGGCCACCTATTTCGGTTTGGAACTCCGAACTGTGGTCAAGACAGCCAAGGCTGCCAAGGGAAAGACGGATTCACAACAGGGAAATCAGTAATGGGCAGTGTCTACAAGAAGACGTTTACCAAGCCGATGCCAGCCAATGCGGAACTCTTCACCAAGAAGGGTGAGCAGTTTGCCCGCTGGAAGCCAGCCAAGGGGAAAATGCTGACGGCGAAAGTCACCGCAGGCCAAGACGGCACGCAACGGATCGTTGTGGTTTCGGGAACGTACGTCGCCAAGTTCCGGGACGGTTCGGGAATCGTGTGTGAGGTCTCAACGGGCTGTCGGGATGAAGCGGCTGCCCGGAGTGTACTGGCTCAGTTAGAGCGTCGGTCGGAACTGGTCAAATCTGGGGTCATGAGTGAGGCCGAAGACACCATCGCCGATCAGCAAGCTGTGCCGCTTATGCAACACATTGCGTCGTTTCTGGAACATCTGCGATCCAAGGAGGTGAGTCCGGGACACTTGAAGACGACCGAGCGATGCCTTGAGCGTCTGGCTGGCGAATGTCGCTGGAGCTGGCTGCGTGACTTGACTCGTCAGGCTGTCGAACGGTGGGTGACGCTGGAACTGGACAAGGGAACGTCTGCGGCTTCGATCAACAAGCACACGACCTGCGTGGTGACATTCGGGAACTGGTGCGTCGACAACAAACGACTGACTCTGAATCCACTCTCTCGAATTCGGAAGGTCAGTGAAAAGGCCGATCCACGTCGAAGACGGCGAGCGCTCACTGTGGACGAACTGGGAAGGCTATTGCTGGTTCTTCGATGGCGTCCCATCGCCGAGTATGGTCGAGACGTTGTGATGATTGACCAGCCGAGCGGGCAGCCACAGAAGCGGACAAACTGGAAACGTGCAGACCTCACGTTCGACGGACTCGCTCAAGCGGTCGAGAGCGGCAGAATTGCTTTGCAGGACAATCTCCCATTGATGGACGAGGTCGACCGACTGGGGCTGGAACGGGCTTTGATCGTCAAGACGTTGGTTTGCACCGGGCTTCGACAAGGTGAACTCGCGTCGATGACCGTTGGGCAATTGGTTCTCGATGGATCGATGCCATATCTAATGTTGCATGCCGCCGATGAGAAGAACCGCCAAGGTTCAACGATCCCGCTGCGGGCCGATCTGGCGAGTGACATATCTGCCTGGGTCGCTGGTCGTAATACTTCTCAGAAGTTGTTTGCCGTGCCGTCCAAGTTCGTGAAGGTACTCGACCGGGACATGAAGGCCGCCGGGATTCCCAAGCGAGACGCACGAGGCCGGACGGTTGACGTACACAGCTTGCGGCACACGTTCGGAACCATGCTCTCCACAAGTGGAGTTTCCCCCCGAACGGCTCAGGCTGCCATGCGGCATAGCTCCATCGATTTGACCATGAACGTCTACACCGATCCGCGAATGCTCGACGTGCAAGGGGCTGTCGAGTCCTTGCCAGAACTTTCCTCGCTTGCACCAATGCTTGCACTAACTGCTGTCCAGATCGCTCCTCAGCTGTCATTTCCTGACATCTCGACAACAATCCCTGACATGGCCGAGAGTGTCGAGAAACCAGCGATTATCCAAAGAAAAAGCCGTGATTCTCATGATTTGAGAGCCACGGCAAAGAGTGGGCGTTACAGGAATCGAACCTGTGACCCCTTCCGTGTGAAGGAAGTGCGCTAGCCGCTGCGCTAAACGCCCAAGGAGAACAGTATAGGGCGATCATGAGGCTGGGTTCAAGGAACGATGTTGAATGTTCTTTTGGCGACTTCGGAAGTCTCCCCTCCCCGGAAGACATTCCCCTCGCTGTTCGTTACCATTTTCTGTTCGTTCTGGTGTCGAGTGTGGGTTCCGGGCGATCACCGCCTGTGCAAGAGGTTTACCATGGCCCGTAAAGGGGAATTGTTCGCCGGTCTGTCTGTGGCCATCATTACGCCGTTTTCGAATGGCAAAGTCGATGAGGCCGCGCTGCGGAAGCTGGTCGACTGGCACATTGCCCAAGGCACCGACTGTCTCGTCCCGTGTGGCACGACTGGCGAGAGCCCGACGCTCGACCACAACGAGCACGACCGCGTCATCGCCATCGTCTGCGAGCAGTCGGCGGGTAAGATCAAGGTCATGGCGGGCACCGGTTCGAACAGCACCAGCGAGGCCGTCCGCTTGACCAAGGCTGCGGAACAGGCGGGGGCCGATGGGGCTCTGGTGGTCGGGCCGTACTACAATAAGCCGATGGCCGAGGGGTTTTACCGCCACTTCGCCGCCATCGCCGAAGCCAGCCACCTGCCGATTGTGATCTACAACATTCCGGGCCGTACCGCCAAAAATATCGAAGCCGACACGATCTGCCGCATCGGCGAAATCCCGACTGTCGTGGCTGTGAAGGAGTCGACCGGCCAAATGGACCAAGCCTCGCAGATCATCGCGGGAAGTCAGCTGACCGTCCTCTCCGGCGACGACAGTTTGACGCTGCCCATGTTGGCTCTGGGAGCGAGTGGCGTCGTCTCCGTCGTTGGAAACATTGTTCCGAAAGATGTGAAGTCGATGCTCGCTGCGTGGAAGTCGGGCAACATCGCGGAAGCTCAGAAGTGGCACGGCCAGCTCTTCCCGCTGTGCCGCGATCTCCTCTCGCTGGCCACGAACCCGATCCCGATTAAAGCTGCGATGCAACGCCTGGGTCGCGATACCGGTGATGTCCGACTGCCGCTCACCGAACTGCCCGAGGCCGACCGCGTGAAGCTCGAACACACGCTCAAGGCGTACGGGCTGGTTTAAGGACTCGTCGTCTGGACTTCCAGGTCCGGACGAGAGTCAGTTCGACATCCGCCCCGCTGAGCGCCTCGAAACGTCAACAAGGGTTCGCTCCGTCGTGGGGCACGTGGAAAACGTGCGCGACATCCGCGCGCGCCCCGACGACTTCGCGACCGGTCGTCATTGTCTTCTTGCTGATTTTGTTCTCACAGGGAATTGCGGCGGCGCAGTTGCAAGACCCCGAAAATAATCATCGCCGTGGCAATCACGGTGGCCAAGTGACTGACGGCATCGAAGCCGAACATCACCGTAGTTCCCATGCCCGTTCCGACTCGCTCGGCAACCTGCATGACGAGACCGAAGACGCTGAAGAGGGCCAGAATCACCAATCCAAAGCCGACTAACTATTTCCCCGACGACGGTTGCCCAGTCGAGAACACCGTCACGGCACCGAAGACGTAGATGGTGATCGAAAGCAAGGAGATGAGAGCTGAGATTGCTTCGTAGACCCGAAAGAAAGGTTGATCGTCCATCGGAATCGCCATTCACTGAGACCACCGGGAAAAGGAAAAGGCCGCGCCACTCCGCCCGTCGGGGGTGGACCCCGCAATTGTACGGTGCCATATCGCACCAGCGCGGGAACCACCGGAGCAAGCCCGCAGGCGGGTCGCCCGACGGTCGGAGAACGACCTTCTCTGGACACTGTCAGGCCGTCTGCTGACGCCGGGTTCAACCGGCTGTGGCTCGCTTCCAGGCAATGATGTCATCCAGAATCTGCGAGAGGGGCATCCCCGGCTTCTGACCGATGGTGGCAAAGAGCCGGTCAACGCACGGAACCCGGCGCTGGACATCTTCGAAGTTGTCGCCATACGCCTGCACGTACGGCATGAACTCGATCGGCACTTGCGGGTTGACCTTCGCGATGACCGTCTTGGCCAAGTCGATCACGCTGATCGGCTGGTCGCCTCCGATGTTGAAGATGCGGCCCTCAGCTGCGGGGGTATTGGTGAGTGCGATGACGCAGTCGACGACCTCTTTGACGTGGGCGAAGCAGCGGACCTGGGAGCCATCGTCGTAGACCACGATCGGCCCGCCGTGCATGGCCTGATCGACGAACCGCGGGACGACCATCCCGTAGTTCCCGACCTGTCGCGGGCCGACGACGTTGAAGAACCGCCCGCAGACCGCTTTGAGGCCGTGCATCTTGTGATAGGCAATCGCGAGAAACTCATCGATCGCCTTCGACGCCCCATAGGCCCAGCGGGGTTTCGAGGTCGGGCCGAAGACTAGGTCGTCCTCTTCGTTCCAAACCTCTTTCGGGTTCTTGCCGTACGCCTCGCTGGTGCTGGCGATGTAGATCCGCTGACCGCCTTGCACCGCGAGCCGTAGCAGGAACTCCGTCGGATAGATGTTGGTTTCGATCGTGAGCACCGGGTTCTCGGCGACCAGCTTCACACCCACCGCAGCGGCCATGTGATAGATCGTGTCGACTCCCCGCACCGCTTCCGTGAGAGCCATCTGGTCCGTGATCGACCCGGTCATGATCCGCAACTGAGGATGCGACTCGACCGCTTTCAAATTCGTCGCTCGCCCGGTCGACATGTTGTCGAGAACGGTGACCTGGTGCCCTTGCTCCAGAAGCCGCTCCGTGAGGTGACTGCCAATGAATCCAGCACCGCCAGTGACGAGACAATGTGACATGAGGGGAGGGCCTCGGGGGGAGGGCCTCGGACCTAGGGCCAGAGGCTGGTGGAGGGAGGGGGCAAGTGGCAAGTGACAAGTGGGGAAGAAATCGAAATCAAGCTCGCCCTTCTGGCCCTAGGCTTTAGGCCCTAGGCCCTAGGCCTCATACGCACACGTCTGCTCGCCAGCGGTGACTTCCCCGATGACGTAGGCAGGCTCGCCGACGCTTTGGAGGTGACTGACGACTCGGTCGGCCGCTTCTTTTCTCACGATGAAGACCATGCCGATTCCCATGTTGAAGACGCGGAACATCTCTTCGCGTTCAATCTGGCCGAGACCTTGGACCCAACTGAAAACTGGATTCGGGGTCCAGGTCGACCGATCAATTCGAATCGCACAGCCTTCGGGGAGCAGCCGCGTGATGTTGTCGCCCAAGCCGCCTCCGGTGATGTGGGCGATGCCCAGCAGCTCGACACCGACCAGAAATTTCGACACCACGCTCGCGACCTGCGAGGCATAGATGCGGGTCGGCGTCAGCAACGCTTCCGCGACGGTCTTCCCCAGTTCAGGGATGTGCGAGTCGATCTTCTGCTTCCCGGCCTCGAACACGGCCTTGCGCACCAGGCTATAGCCGTTGGAGTGGAAGCCGGAACTGGGGATCGCCACGAGCACGTCACCCGGTCGGATCGAGGCTCCCGTGATGAGCTTGTCCTTGTCGGCGACTGCCACGCAAAATCCGGCCAGGTCGAAATCATCGACGCTGTAGATGTCCGGCATGATCGCCGTCTCACCTCCCAGCAGTGCGGTCCCCGCCTGGACGCAGCCATCCGTCACGCCCTTCACGATTTGAGTGAGGCGGTCCGGGTTGTCCTTTCCCATCGCGACGTAATCGAGGAAGAACAGCGGCTCGGCTCCTAGGCACAAACAGTCGTTGACGCACATTCCGACCAGATCGATTCCGATCGTGTCGTACACACCCGCCATGTGGGCCACCTTGATCTTCGTGCCCACGCCGTCCGTGCCCGAGACCAGCACAGGGTCACGATACTTGTGCGCCGCATCTTGCAGCTTGAACAACCCTGCAAACCCACCCGGCAGCGGCATCACACGCGGGGTGTTCGTCCGCGCCAAGAGCGCCGGGATCCGGCCCATCGCCTGTTCGTAGAGTTCGAGATCGACACCAGAATCTTTGTAGGACAGCGACATGGATGATGAGCTTGGGGGGCAAAAGCGAACCATCCCGAAGGGCACATCTCAGACGCCTCCGCCAACGCGGAAGCGCCCGCCTCCGGGGCAGCTGCGAAACTGCACTCACTGTTGCCGATTGGAGTGAAAATCGCAACGCAGGGAGAGCGAGAAGTGATGAACCGTCAGTCATCAGCAATCGGTGATTCGTCGGGATCGGCAACGGAAGGGGTAGCAGTTTCCGGCGTGCCTCCCGACTCCACATCAATGAACTCCGCTTTGAGGAATTGCACGATGAGGCTCGATTCCTCATAGTTATACAGAACCTCTCATCTTCCCGCCTCGGAGATCGTCTGATGCCCCCATTGACTCGACGTTCGTTTCTGGCGACGACAGCAGTTGCGGGAACGATCTCGCGGATGGGCCCCTTGATTTATGGGGTCGAGGAGGCTCCGAGCCGCACGGTGACGATCGGAATCATGGGGATGAGTCGCGGGTTGTCCCTGGCCCAGACGTTCGGCATGCTGCCGGGAGTGCGGATCAAGTACGTGTGCGACCTCGATCCCAAACGAGTCGCGGCGGCCCAAGCGACAGTCGAGAAACTCGAATGCACCCCGGCTCAGAAGCCGCAGGGGATTGAGGACTTTCGCCAGATTCTGGATGACCCTGAGGTCGAAGCGCTGATCTGTGCGGCTCCCAACCACTGGCACGCACCAGCGGCAATCATGGCCTGCCAGGCGGGGAAGCACTGCTATGTCGAGAAGCCCTGCTGCCAGAATCCCTGGGAGGGAGAGCTGCTCGTCGCGATGTCTCGCAAGTACAAAAAAGCAGTCCAGATGGGGAACCAGCGCCGCAGCGGACCGGGCTTCATCGAGGCGATGCAGAAACTCCACGAGGGGATCATCGGACGGGTCTATCTGAGCCAGTGCTGGTACACCGCCTTGAGACCATCGATCGGGCACGGCGAGCCGGCCTCGCCCCCCGCCGGGATCGACTACGCGATGTGGCAAGGGCCTGCACCGCACACGGACTTTCGCAGCAACTTCCTACACTACAACTGGCACTGGTTCTGGCACTGGGGCAACGGCGAACTCGGCAACAATGGGATTCACACTCTGGATGTGGGCCGCTGGGGATTGGGCGCCGATTACCCGCTTCGCGTCACTTCTTCGGGTGGTCGTTACCGCTTCCAAGACGATCAGGAAACGCCCGACACCCAAACGGTCTGTGCCGAGTTCGAAGGCGGTCAACAGATCACCTGGGAAGGTCGCAGCTGCAACAAACACGACGACCGATTCGTGACCTTTATCGGAGAAAATGGCACACTGGAAATCGACCAGAGCGGGAGTTATCGCGTCTTCGACATCAATGATAAGGAGACCGAGAAAGCGGCGCACTCCCGAGACGACACTCAACACGCCGCGAACTTCATCGCCGCGATCCGCAACGACACACCGCTCGCCCTCAACAGTGAGATTCTAGAGGGGCACAAGAGCACGCTGCTGTGCCATCTCGGCAACATCGCCCACCGCACCGGTCACACGCTGAATTGCGATCCGTCGAACGGGCACGTCTTGAACGATGACGCTGCGATGGCACTGTGGAAGCGGGAATACTCGAAAGAGTGGACGCCGAAGGAGAGCTAAGGCTGTGTGGTGGTTCAGTGAGCCGGTCACAAATCGAACACCCGCCCTCGGGCTGGCCCCAGTGGTTCCCGCGATTGTGCGCTACAGTGAAGGAATCACCGAGCGGATGGCCATTTCTCCGTTGCCACGTTCGCCAGTACGTGGGCGACTGAAGGGGCGCTTCGAACTCCGGGATGGCCTTCGGATGGGGGCCTTCCGAGCTGAGGAACCGAGCAGAAAGCCTGGCTGTCGGGCACTGGCCCACCCTCTGGCGAAGGTGGGTACGGGGAGTGACGAACATCATTGCAGCCTGCAAGCCGCCCGCCGATTTCCGTGCGTCTCGCTCTCGTTGGCTCATTAAGTCTTGACAGCGGGTTCCCTGGGGCGGGACGATAGGCGGAGCGATTCGCTCTTCTCGGGGAATCGTCCCACCTCAACTCCCGCCTGTTCCCCCTTCGTACGGTGCCCCCATGACTCAGCACACGGAATCCTCGTCGGAAGAACCGCGCCGCAGCTTTGTCGTGCGAGCGGCTGCAGCCGGAGCCGGTGCTGTGGCAGGCTTGGTTCCCGCGTGTACGGGAGCGGTTTACTTTCTCGATCCGCTATTGCGGAAGAAGCAGGCGGCAGACCCCAAAGCGGCTGAGGCCGCGAGTGCCGCAGGCATGGAAGAGGGGTACTTGCCGATTACCAAGATTGAATCATTGGCCGAAGATGGCACGCCTCGGGCCTTCAAAGTCATTGCTGACTTGCAGGATGCCTGGAACAAGTTCCCGCAGACCGAGATCGGCTCGGTTTACTTGAGCCGCTCCGCGACAGGCGAGCTTCGGTGCTTCAACGCCCGGTGCCCTCACTTGGGTTGTACCGTTCAATACAAAGACTCCGACCAGAAGTATCTCTGCCCCTGCCACGACAGCGCGTTTGAACCCGATGGGGCACGTATCAACGAGATCCCTCCACGCGGCCTCGATTCCCTGGACGCTAAAACAGCTGCGGATGGAACGGTCTGGGTGAAGTTCCAGAAGTTCCGAGCAGGGACTGCGGAGAAGAAGTCGATTTAGGGTGGTTTCGGTCACTTCGTGAGCGGCCAGGCGCTCGCCCAATGGTGCTCGCTACAGCTAGCCGAAGCGCGAGCGAGGGCAGACTTTGCCTCGCATTTCGGCGCTGACACTTCGCCTCCATGAACTCAAGTCAGCGCCATCGAGCCCACTCCCGATTAGAATCGAAATCACCGGCCCTCAAATGCTAAAGTGAACTCGACAGACCGAAGTCGATCGAGTTCACTTCTGAATAAGTCACAGTCGAGTTTTCAAGTCACGGCTCCGGGGCCGGGACCGGGGCAACTAAAACTGCTTGCCAGTTTCGTTGGTCGGCGCATCGCAGGCGATGTCGCATTGGTTGTTGTCACAGTCGTCGCGCTGATCTTCGAAGTCCGAACCATACGTAACAGCATGAATCCGCCCATTGAAGTCGCACTTGTTGAACCCGCTATAGCTGTAGGTCTGGTTCAACTCACCGATGGCATCGGCGACATCGTTCAGCTCGCTGACCACGGCGTGCTGGACTTCGCTCAGGCCGACAATCAAGCCGATCACGAGCAACGTCGCCACCAAGACCAGTTCCGCCGAAATAATGAAACCGGCTTCGTCATTCCACAACATCTTCAGCATCTCATCTCCTCTTTCAAAATCCACGGATTTTGGGGACATAGGGTCACGATTGAATCGTGCCCGGCACATTCGGAAGCCAATCGCACGAAGGGAACAGCGCTGGGAAAAGTGAAGGGCCTCGTGTGGCTGCTGCTGTAGAATGCACGACGCATGCCCCGTCGCTCATGAATCGCTGTTGGAGAGGTCGTGAGGATTATTCAGTCACTTTCCAAGGCTTCTCTTGAGCAGGTCGATTGAGACACTGCTCAGAGTATGAAACATCCTAGTTACACAAAGCATGAGAGCGATCGATCAACGATCGACCAAGGCACTGAGAGAGAGGCTCGGCTTCAATACTGGAAAACTGGAACGGCAGGACGAATTCCGCCCGCGATTGAAATCTTCTGGATTTTAGCGAAGTGGCGCTCATCTCAAAAAAAAAGCCCAAGGGCAGGCTCGCCCCTAGGCTTGTCAATTGACTCGTACAGCACGTTCTGGCGTCGATCGCGAGGATCAACAGCAGACGACTACTTCGGTCCTTCGCTCAGTGGTGCATCGCATGCGATTTGGCACTGGTTGTTGTCACAGTCATCGACCGTGTCGTAGAACTGTGAACCGAACGAGTTGGCGTGAGTTCGTCCGCCGCTGTCGACCTTACTGAACCCGCTGAAGCTGTAGCACTGGTTCAGTGAACCAATCGCTTCGGCCACATCGTTCAACTCGCTGACCACAGCGTGCTGGACTTCGCTCAAGCCGACGATCAAGCCGATCACGAGCAGCGTGGCTACGAGGACCAGCTCAGCCGAGATAATGAAACCGGCTTCGTCATTCAACAACATCTTCATCATGTTTTCTTCCCTTGCGCGAGGCTCTATGGACTCTGGAAACACAAGGTGACGTCAGCAATGAACAGAATGTTCATGAGCATGCTAACGCCACCCACACACATCCGGAGACCAATCGCACAAGGGACACATCGCTGGGAAGGAGAGGGGCCTCGTGTGGCCAATGAATAGCAGAGGCATTTAATGTGCCGACGACTTCGAAAACGCCGATCTGTGAGGTTTAACTGGCCTCGGCCGTGGCGCCCAGCGGGGACTCACGCCAAAGTGTTAAGAGGTCGAAACGATTTGCCGTACAAAGTGTGAGGTTCGAGAAACGTGAGGCAGTCAGCGTCGTCCCGAGCCCATGTCGTCCTGAAGAGTCCAGGAGGCCATTTGCAGTGAGTATTCTCGGGAGTCGCGGTTGGAACAAAGCAGTGTATACCGCGTCCCAAGGGCGCACTGCCCCGCGCAGCCCAAGAGCGGCTTGCACTCTGAATCAGCACTTGGCCGGGATTGCCCTTGATGCCTCCACTCGCATCGGATAATCCATCGAGTGGTCGCCCACTCTTCCATCCGGATCTCACCGGTTAAGCGAGCGGGCCCCGGATTGTGCCATTGGAGTTCACCCGTGATTGTTGGCGTGCCTCGTGAAGTCAAACTGGATGAGTACCGCGTAGCCATGCTGCCGGTCGGAGTGGAAGAACTGACTCGCCGTGGGCACCGTGTGTTGATCGAACGCGGAGCCGGACTCGGAAGCGGTATTCCGGACGAACAATACGCTGTTCATGGGGCCGAGATCGTGGCAGACGCGACAGCTGTCTATGGCGAGGCCGCATTGATCGTGAAGGTCAAAGAACCACAAGCCTCCGAGATCGCTCTCTTTCGTCCTGGCCAGATGCTGTTCACTTATCTACATCTGGCGGCGAATGAGGAGCTGACGCGATCTCTGTGCGATACTGGGATCACTGCGATTGCCTATGAGACACTCAAAGGGTCCAAGGGGGACCTCCCGCTGCTGACCCCGATGAGTGAAGTCGCGGGGCGCATGAGCATTCAAGAGGGGGCCAAGTATCTGGAGCGGCCGCAGGAAGGGCGCGGAATTTTGCTGGGTGGAGTCCCCGGCGTGGCTCCGGCTCACATCCTGATTCTGGGAGGGGGAGTCGTCGGGAAGAACGCCGCCCGGATTGCAGCGGGGTTCCAAGCCAACGTCTGCCTGATGGACATTAGTGTCGACCGGCTGCGATACATGGAAGACATCATGCCTCCCAATGTCAACACGGTCTTTAGTGATCGTCACAACATTCGCGAGCAACTCAGGCAAGCTGATCTCGTCATCGGGTCCGTGTTGATCCCGGGAGCAAAGGCCCCCAATCTGGTGACCCGTGACGACTTGCGGATCATGAAGCCGGGAGCGGTGATCATCGATGTCTGTATCGACCAGGGCGGATGCTGCGAGACGAGCCGTCCAACGACACACTCCGAGCCGACCTATGTCGAGGGTGGCATCGTTCACTACTGCGTGACGAACATGCCCGGAGCGGTGGGACGCACGAGCACCTACGCCTTGTGCAATGTCACGTTGCCCTATGTAATCACCCTGGCCAGTATGGATCTCCGCGAGGCGATCCGCTTGACCCCAGGCCTGCGCGAGGCTGTGAATTTGCACAAGGGGCAAGTGACGCACGAAGCCGTCGCTGACACATTCCGGTTGCCGCTCGCGTCGGTCGATTGATGCAGGATCTGAAAGCGTCAGCGCCCGGAGATTTCGCCTCACGCGGGTCGCTCCGGACGCCGACGCTTCCGGCTCACAACTCACTCTTTAACTTCATCAAGGCCCCGCCGTGCGACTTTTCGAAGGCACCCCGTTCGACCGTCCTCCCGAATGCGAACGCTGCGGGATGTTGGAATCCGTCTGCCAGTGTCCGCCGCTCGAACCGGTTCGCCAAGCCCCCGAGAAGCAGACCGCTTCGATCCTGATCGAGAAACGCAAGAACGGAAAACGGGTCACTGTGGTCCGGGGCCTGCTCTCCGAATGGAACGATCTAACGGGGCTGCTCGCGAAACTCAAGACCCAGTGCGGAGCGGGTGGAACACTGAAGGACAACGAGATCGAGATCCAAGGCGAGCAACTCGATCGCGTTCGGCAGGTGCTGCAAGGGATCGGTTATCGAGTCAAAGGGTAGGGCTCGCCCCCGCTCACCCTCGGCGACTGCGCATGCGTCCGACGACTGCCGCGATTCGTGCCGCGGCTTCGTCGATCTCTTCGATGGTATTGCCGCGTCCCACGCTGAACCTCAGCGCGGACAGGGCAAGTTCGCGTGAGCAACCCATGGCCAGCAAAATCGGAGCGGGCTCGCTCGACCCACTGGCACATGCGCTCCCCATCGAACAGCAAATCCCCGCCAGATCGAGTGCGACGAGCAGCGCCTCTCCATCACAACCGACGAACCCCATGTTAAGCGTGTTCGGCAACCGCTCAGCACCGGCTCCGTGGACGACGACTGGGGCGCAGTTTGCGATCAGCTGCGTCTCCAGACGATCCCGCAGTTGAGTGAGATGCTCACGGATCGGCTGTCGATCGGCGTGCCAGATCTCCAGAGCTGTGGCGAGTCCCACCGCCAGTGCGACGGGCTCTGTCCCGGCGCGGTGTTCGCGTTCCTGATGCCCGCCGAACAACAGGGGTGCCAGCCGAGTTCCTTCTCGAATCAACAACGCTCCCACGCCGCGCGGCCCGTGAAACTTATGTGCCCCCAGTGACAGGGTCGTGGCCCGCAGGTCTTGAAAGTTCACGTCGATCTTGCCCACAGCTTGCACTCCATCCAGGTGGAGCGGGACATGATGAGCCGCACACAGCTCCGCGAGTTCTTCGACCGGCTGGATCACGCCGGTCTCGTTGTGCGCCCACAAGAGAGCGATCACGCGCAGCTGAGTCCAGTCGAGCGAAGCCCAGGATTCGGAGCGAATCAAACCATGCTCGTCGAGTGGTAGCGGGACTCGTCGCCAGCCTTGGCCTTCGCGGCGGCGAATCGCCATTTCGATCGATGGATGTTCCCCGGCGGGTAGGGCGATCGACGCCGGAGCCCCCTGGGTAAAACCGAGCAAAGAGCTGTTATTGGCCTCAGTGCCGCCGCTTGTGAAGACCACCTCAGACGGTTTGGCACCCAGAATTGCAGCCACTGATTCGCGTGCATCTTCCAGCGCCCGCCGTGCCCGTCGGCCAGCGGTATGGCGACTGCCGGGGTTGCCAAAAGCGTCCTTCCAGGCAACATCCACTGCAGCGATCACCTCGGGGGCGGGAGGTGTCGTCGCATTGTGGTCGAGATAGATCGTCGAGGGTGGCATAACTGGGGCAGGCTGACTTAACCATTCGAACGGGCGCGGACCATCTGGATGATTCCCCAGACGATCAGCCCTCCCCCGACCACTGCGGCGGCGGTCGAGCTTTCCGTTCCCCGAATCACGAGCTTTCCGGAGACCCCTCCGGCCAGGAAGACCAGCCCAATGATGATGTTCCACATAGCGGTAGTTTCGCCGGGGATGGAAAACGGGCCACTTCCATTGAGGGGCCGACTCCGAATTTCACACTCGAGAGCCAAACCGAAAACTTCCGAAGTCTCCGAGGACTTCGGAAGTTTGACACGGTTCGCCAAGCCAAGATAGAAAAAGTGGCAGACAGCTGACAGCTTTCCCTAAAACAGTTCGTGAATCTCGCGCTTCCCAAAATCGACGAGCGGGAATGGTCGCCCAGCGGGACCGGGGAGGTGATCCTCGATGTTTAAGCCCAAGCTGTGGTAGATCGTCGCGACGATATTGCCGGGATCGACGGGGCGATCGGCCGGGACACCCCCAATCGGGTCGCTGGCCCCGACAGCTTGTCCGCCCTTGACGCCCCCCCCTGCGAAGTAGCAGGTAAAGCATTGCGGCCAGTGGTCGCGGCCTCCGGCGGGGTTCACGCGCGGCGTGCGACCGAACTCGGCGATGTTGCAGACCATGGTTTTGTCGAGCAGCCCCCGCTGGGTCAGATCCTCGATCAACGCGGAGTAGGCCTTGTCGTACATCGGAGCCACAATGTCTCGCATCCCCTCGATCGAGGTGAACGGCTTCGATCCATGGATGTCCCAGGTAATCTCGTCGAACACTGTCAGGAACGTATTGATTGTTACGAACCGCACTCCGGCTTCGATCAACCGGCGAGCGAGCAGGCAGCACTGGCCGAACCGGTTCATCCCGTAGCGTTCGCGAACTTCCGGGGATTCCTTGGACAGATCGAACGCGCCGCGGGCCTGGTCCGAAGTCATCAAGCGGAACGCCGCCTGGAAGTTGTCATCGAGCAGAGCCGCACTCTCGCTGGCCTCGAACTCTTTTACCGTCTGGTCGACGACTTCTCGCATCTGGCGACGGCGATCAAGGCGGACTTCCCCGATGTCCGAAGGCGGCAACAGGTCGGGCACCTTAAAGTTCGGCACCGAGGGATCAGCCATCAGGGCGAACGGATCGTAGGCCTTGCCCAGGAAACCGCCCGCCTGACCATTGGGCAAGTTGCCGCCGCCTCGCCCCATGAGTTCGGGCAGCACAACGAACGGCGGCAGGTCCGTCTTTCGTCCTCGCAAGTACGACAGCACAGCTCCCGCATGCGGCGTATTGACTCCGCCTGCAAACTGTCGACCGGTCTGCATCATTTGCCATCCGGCGTCATGCACCGCAGCCCCGGTATGGTGAACCGAACGCACGAAGCCAATCTTGTCCGCGATCTTGGCATGCAGAGGCAGGATCTCCGAGAGCTGAATCCCCGGCGCACTGGTGTTGATGGCGTTGAACGGCCCACGCACTTCCGAGGGAGCGTTCGGCTTCATGTCAAATGTATCGAGGTGGCTGGGTGCCCCGAGATTAAAAATCATGATGCAGGCCCGGTCGTCATGGGCCGACTGACCCGCTTGTTCCTTCGCGGCCAGATACTGAGGCAGCGAAAGACCAATCGCTCCCAGTGTCCCCACCTGCATGAAGTCTCGACGGGTCCGACCATCGCAGGTCGTGGTCTTTCCGTTTCCGGACAATGTCAGCATGACGTCTCGCCTTCACTAGACAGGTGTGCCAAGCAGCCAGGGGAAACGACTCCTCTGGCCGAAATCCAACACTTCCATGCTAAATGATCGGTGATCCCAGCGAAAGAGGATCGCCCGATTCGCGACCGGCGGGGTGCGTGCGACCCTCACCTCAGCTGGTCGAACCGATTGAGTACCTCACCGGAAATGGGGTCCAGTTCTTCGATCTCCGTCAGTCGCCACTCCCCCGCTTCGATTCGCCACTTGCCATTGAAGCGAAACGGCTTGTGGCCGAGGTTGCCTTGTGTGGGCATGCTGATCGTGCCGTTCACGCGAAAGTGGCTCGTCGCTGCGGTTTTATTGGCCAGAGTTTTGATCTGCATGTCACTGACGCTGTATCCCTCCTTCAGGTCGACAACTTTAATTCCGGCCTGGGCCAGTGCCACCAGTCCCACACTCGCCGGAGAAATGAACTTCAGCGTGCCGGGTTCGTCATTTTTTTGGAAGGCTTGGACGATCGCGAAGACGTGGGCTTCGACCTGTTCACCCGGAGTGATGACGGCCTTCTCGATAAACCACACGGCAATCCCCAGAAGCAGACAGACTGCCATGGCCACCAGCCATTTCGCGGCCTGAGTCTGCATCGCAGCCAGAAGGAACCCCGCTGCGATCAGTCCGAGGATGGCAATCGGGGGCCAAGGCGTTTCAGTGAACCACATGATGTCTCCTCCAAATCGAGAGTCGATTGGGCTTCTGTTTCAGGATACGCGGCAAAGACCGTTCGCGTGAACGGAATTCCGGGCTGAGCGGCCGACAATCGTAGTTTGTGCTGAAATCGTCAACCCTACAGATGCATTGATCAGCGTCTCGGTGCCGAATAGTCGGTTTCGCTTTCATCGGGCGGACGAACTCGGCTGGAAAGCCCGGCTGAGGAAGGGGGCGATTCGACCCCAGCCGCTAACGCCGCTACAATCCGGCAACATCGCTTCGCCATCGAGCCGGGAAAGGTCCCCGTGTCGTCCTGGATTCTGCAGCACTTTCTGAACCCGGCACTGTTCTGGCCGGGAGTCGCGCTGGCCGCGCTGCCGATCATCATTCATTTGATCAATCGGCTGCGGTACAAACGGGTGCGGTTTGCGGCGATGGAGTTTCTGCTCGCGAGCGAGCAGAAGAACCGCCGTCGGGTGCTCCTGGAACAGATACTTCTGCTGCTGGCCCGCATCTGTCTGGTACTGTTGATTCTGGCTTTGATCGGTCGGTTGATTCTCGACCCGAAGCATTTGTCGCTCTTTCAGGGAGCCAGGACTCATCACGTCATCCTGCTCGACGATACGGGCTCGATGCGTGACCGGGTGGGCGAGGAGAGTGCGTTCGACCTGGCCCGCGATGTCGTGCGGGGAATCATTGCCCAGGGAGCGGAACGTCCCGGCACTCAGCGCGTGACGCTGGTCATGCTGTCGAATCCGACCGAGACCTCCTCCGGGCTGACCGAACGCGATGTCGACTCCCAGCTGCTGGATGACTCGGCAGCTCAGCTCCAGGACCTCGTCTGTACCTATCGGACGGGCAGCCCCGTCGCGGCACTCAGCGCAGTGCGGAATCGGCTCGTCAGTGACCGGGCGACAGAGAAGGTCGTGCACATTCTCTCGGACTTCCGGAAGCCCGACTGGTACGACAACGGGGCGCTGGTGAGCGAACTCGAAGCCCTCGACAACGCCCAAGTCAGCTTGAATCTGGTGCGGCTCGTTGAGGAGCAGCACGAGAACCTGGCGATCACAGAACTCAACGGAGCTGTCGAGACAGCTGCGGTGGGAGTTCCGATCACGTTGCGGGCGAAGGTGCAGAATGCCGGTCAGCGGGAGGCGAACTCGGTGAAACTCGCGGTGTCGCTCGATGGACAGGCTCTGAATCGACGCGAGGTGTTGCCGCCGATTCCCGCCGGAGAATCGCGGGAGGTCACGTTTGATGTCGACTTTCCGGCGAGTGGACAGCACCGGGTTGAGGTGTCGCTCGAAGCCGATGCGCTGGAAGCTGACAACATCCGCCGCCTGGCGATCGATGTCCCGCAAGCGAATCCGGTTCTGGTCATTGATGGTACTCCCGGAGCGATTCAAGGATTGTACGTTGCGGACGCTCTGGCGGCTGATCAGTCGGTCACCGGGTATGCGGTGACGATCGACGGCCCGGAAGGGCTGCGGAAACGCAATCTCGCGGAGTTCGCACTCATCTATCTGTTGAACGTCCCCGAGCTGCCACCCGACGCGACGGAAGCCGTGCGTAAGTATGTCCGCGACGGCGGGGGGCTGGCCTTCTTCGTGGGGGAGACCATTAACGCGGCGTACTACAACAAGGAGTTTTATGCGGGGGGAAAGGGGTTGCTGCCCGTCTCGATCGGATTCACGCCGTCGCTGCTCCTGCGGGTCGAGGGCAAACAGTCACCCGACCTCGTCGTGACCGATCATCCGGTATTCGCGATTCTCTCGGGGCAGGAAAATCCCCTCATCGATTTCGTGAAGATCAACGCCTACTTCGAGGTCGACTCCGCAGCTCCTCGGGCCGAGGGAGCCCAAGTGATCGCCAGCTTGCGCGGCGGCGCACCGCTGATGATCGAGCACGAGTTTGGGAAGGGCCGCGTGCTGACGTGTCTGACCGCAGCTGGTCCCGCGTCACTCTCCGAGACCCTGCAGAAACTGGCGATCAATCCCGACTCCCCTGAAGAACAACCACCCGCCGTGTGGAACAACTGGGCCAGTGGCAACGCCAGTCCCACCTTCGTGGTGGCCCAACTGGAGATCGCTCGGCGATTGGCTCGCAAAGACCGAGCATTGCCGCTGAAGACGGTCGGCGACGAGATTTCCGAGACACTCGATCTGGCGATCTTTCGAGATGATGTCGAAATTAAAACGCCGGATGACCAGGTCATTAAGTTGAAGGCCGCCCATGCCGAGGCAGTCGCAACTCCGGACGCCGCGACGCAGACGGCAAGTTTTGCCTACCGGGAAACCGATGCTCCCGGTGTGTACGGACTCCGGCGTTTCCGCCGCGACCAGACCTCTCTCGAAACGCTGCTAGCCTACAACGTCCCGCCGTCCGAAAGCCAATTGCAACTCATCACGGATGACCAGCTCAAGAAGCAACTCGGCGGAGTTAAATTCACGATCCAGACACCGGGCGAGACCGACTGGCTGCGGCGGGAATCGCCGGGCGAGGAGGTCCGCTGGTGGCTGTTGTGGGGTCTGATTGTGATTGGTCTGATCGAGCAGACACTGGCTTCCCGAGTGAGCTACCACAAGGGGTGAAGAGGGTCAGTGGTCAGTCAGAGGTTAAGGATTGTCTCTTCGTCCCGGCAGGGACGGTTGAAAATAGCCCACCGTTTCAACGGTGGGTGATTTTTGACAAGAGTGGTTCAAGTCCCGGCAGGGACGAATGAAGTCGCGCGCTCTTTCGTCCCTCGCGGGACTGGTCGTGGCCTCCGTTCATCATGCTCCACCGAGGGATCGGTGGGCGATTGTCGGGTGTCCCTCACCGGACGAAGAAGCGGAGCCGCTAATCTGCCTTTTCGCCCCGCTGAGCGCATCAACTTCCCTGACGACTATCGTTCGTCTCCATCATCAGGAATTCTCCGTTGAGTTCTCCCCCAGACATTCCGAAACCACTTCGCCGCATCACCATTGGGGGCGTGCTGGCGATGGGGACGGGGTTGGGGCTGTCGGCCATCGAATTGGCGACCCACTTTGTCGATAGGCGATTGGGCTTTTACGGACACGCCACGATCCTTATTTGCGGCACATTGTTCTCCGTTTGGGGGCTCAAGGAACTGATCGCGGGGTGGTGGCCTCGACTGGGGCGTAACGGGCTGATCCGGAATCGCTTCCATATCCCGACCGAGGGATGGGCCTTTTTGCTGATCATGTTCGTACTGTTCATCGGGTCTTTGATCGGTCGGTTCAACCCGCTGATGCTCGTCTTCTCGATGATGGCCGGGGCGTTCGTGATGAATGGCTGGCTGACGTTCACCTACCTGAAAGGGGTGACCGTCGAACGCTTGCTACCCGAACGGGTCATGGCGGGTGAGCCTTTCTCGGTCGAGATCACGCTCCGGAATCGCAAGAGCTGGCTCTCGGCGTGGTTGATGACAGTCCAGGATCATGTTTCCGGAGCACAGACCGAATTGGCCCCGGAAGTTGCCTTCATCCGCATTCCGGCGGGGGATCACCAGCGAGGTCATTACCAGCTGATCCTGGCCCGACGCGGCGTGCATGAGTTTGGTCCGGTGTTTGTTGACACCCGGTTTCCACTGGGACTGGTCGAGCGCGGGCTCAATCTCTCAGTCGCGGCGAAGCTGCGAGTCTATCCGCGACTCGGTCGGCTTCATCCCGATTGGAAGCGAAAGCTGCAGAACGCGACCGAGCAAACCTCGTCCCAGGTGGCCTCAGGGGGGATCTTCGAGGACGAGTTTCATCGCCTGCGCGAGTACCGACCGGGGGACGATTTGCGGTCAATTCATTGGCGAACCACAGCTCGTCGCAACGAGCTGATGGTCCGCGAGTACCGCGACAGCCGCGATCGCAGTCTGTTGATTCTGATCGATTCGGGGATGCCTGCCGAGAGTGACACAGCGACACTCAACGACTTTGAACACGCCCTGTCATTCGCCGCGACCGTTTGCGTGGATGCCATTCGCAACAGTCGCGAGTCTCGAACCACATTGGCGGTCAAGGGAGCGACGCTTTGGGTCTGGCGCGGCGGCAGTGGCGGCGAGAGAATCGAAGGGCTGCTCGATGCACTCGCGGAATTAAAACCGAACCCGCAACGCCCGCTGGCTCCACTCTTCGAGGCGACGACCGCAGACCGTTCCAACCAGCCGCGCATCCTGCTGCTGACCCTGCGACCCCAAGACGCACTCGCTGAGATTCAAGGGTTGTCGGCTCAGGACCACTCGCTGGGCTCGGTTCAGATTCTGCCGATCGGATCGCCCGATCTGCAGCAGATCTTCGAGATCGCCTGAGCCGGTAGGTGACGTCGCTCCGCGACTCGCATTCCGCCCGCCGATGGCGTTCCCGTCACAGGTGACCTGTTCGAGAATCTCAGTCGCGGAGCGACATGAGCTACGATTCGCACTCCGTCGCTGCCTCGCCCCTCATTGAATCGGACACATCGGTGAAGTCTCTTCTCTTTCTGCTCGCGATCCTGGCCGGAGTCGCCACATCGGCCCAGGCGGTCATCAACACCCAACTCAGGGCCCGCTTGGGCGATCCCATGCAGGCGGCGACCGTGTCGTTCACCGTCGGGGCGATCCTGTGCTGGCTCTACTGCCTGCTCAGCCGCAGTCCCCTGCCGTCGTTGACCTCTTTACGCAGCGTGCCCTGGTGGATGTGGACGGGCGGAGCCATGGGAGCGCTCTACGTCTGGACCAGCATCGTCGTCACCCGCCAGATCGGAGTCGCCGCGATGCTCGGGCTCCTCGTCGCCGGACAGATGCTGACCTCACTGGTGATCGAACATTACGGCCTGTTCCACGCGCCCCTGCGTCCCGCCTCCCTGACCCGCGTCGCCGGTGCTGGACTGGTCGTCTTCGGGGTGTGCCTGATGGCGTATTCGACGGTGAGAAAACCGTAGATGCGTGTCATCAGCCGAGGCCTCCGAAGTCTCGGAAGACTTCGGAGGTCTAACGGCATTTGCTGATCACTGAATACTGCATACTGAATACTGAATACTTCTTTCAATGCTTAAAATGCCGTCTTCCCGTGAAGATCATCGCCATGCCGTGTTCGTTACAGGCGGCGATCACTTCGGCGTCCATCTTCGAGCCACCCGGTTGAATGGCGGCGGTGACTCCGGCTTTGGCGGCGGCGTCGATGCCGTCGCGGAAGGGGAAGAAGGCATCGCTGGCGACGACGGCGCCGCGGCTGCGATCACCGGCTTTGTAGGCGGCGATCCAGGACGAGTCGAGGCGGCTCATCTGACCAGCTCCGACGCCGACGACCATCCCGCCATTCACCAAGACAATCGCATTTGACTTCACATGCTTGCTGACGTTCCATCCGAACGCGAGGTCGCGCAGCTCGGCTTCGGTCGGGGAGCGATCGGTGACGACACGCCAGGTGGTTGAGTCTTCCACTTGGTCATCACGTTCCTGCACCAACAGCCCGCCGGTCACGCGGCGGTACTCGAACGACCGGGCTTGATGAGCGGTAAAGTCGGGACACCGCAGCAGTCGCACATTGTTCTTCCACTTCGGCTTCGTGGTCAACAGCTCAAACGCAGCTGGCTCATAACCGGGAGCGATGATCGACTCGATGAACCGGTTCGGCTCGCACAGTCGCTCGGCAGTCTTCACATCGACCGTGCGATTGAAGCCCAGGACTGAGCCGAACGCGCTGATCGGATCCCCCTCGTACGCCTTATGGAACGCCTCATCGAGCGTGGCCCCGATGGCACACCCGCACGGATTGTTGTGCTTGATGACGACCGCTGCGGGGGCGGTGAACTCGCGGACGATGGCCATCGCGGCGTCGAGGTCGAGCAAGTTGTTGTAGGAGAGTTCCTTGCCGTGCAGCTTCTCCGCAGCGGCCAGCGAAGCCAGCGGCGGGTTCCGCTCGACGTAGAAGGCGGCTGCCTGATGCGGGTTCTCGCCATAACGCAGGACCTCTTGCCGCACGAACGACAACCCGAGTTCCGCCGGAAACGGTCGCAGCGTCTCGTCGGTCGCGGTGATGCGGTCAAAGTAATCGGCGATGGCTCGGTCGTAACGAGCTGTCATGCGGAATGCTTCGAGTGCCAACTCGCGGCGGAAGGCCAACGTCAGGCCCGGCCCCCGCAGGGCCTCCAGCACGCGCGGGTACTGCTCGGCGTGTGTGACGATCCCGACGTACGCATGGTTCTTCGCCGTCGAGCGGACCATGCTCGGCCCGCCGATGTCGATGTTCTCGATCGCATCCTCGATCGACACGTTCGGCTTAGCGACCGTCTGTTCGAACGGGTACAAGTTCACCACGACCAGCTCGAACGGAATGATCCCATGCTCGCGAATCGCAGCTGCGTCGTGTTCGAGGTCGGGGCGTCCGAGGATGGCACCGTGGATTTTGGGGTGTAGCGTCTTGACCCGCCCGTCCATGATTTCGGGGAATCCGGTGTAGGTCGACACGTCAATGACTTTAAGCCCTTGGTCCTTCAGGAACTTCGAAGTGCCGCCCGTGGAGAGGATCTCAAAGCCCAGCTGAGCCAGCCCCTGGGCGAACTCGGCGAGGCCGGACTTGTCACTCACACTGATCAGAACTCGACGCGGAAACGCAGACATGGAGACCATCGCACAAACAGAGGACAGGGAGGGGATGAGTTGCCAGGCCGGAGAAGTTTCCCCGCTTAAACCTTCGCAATTCAACCAGCCGCCGACTCTACCGGGAGGGGGAGCAAGCGTCAAACCGGGAAGTGTGCGCATCCCAAACGCCGGTGTAGAATTTCCGGTTCCCGCTCCGCGACAGCCACGCCTTCGCCGCAGGCGATGTCGCCAGTGGGAGAGAGGAAGCAGAGTTCAACCAACACGGACGGTCGAGACGCACATCCCCAGGACTAGGACCGGCATCGAGCCCCAGCTGCGATTCTCGGGGAGTCGATGTTTATACTTCACCCCCGCGCCGATTGAGGCGTCGATGCACCTCCCGGAAAACGCTGCATGTCCTCGAACTACCAGATCCTGATCTCCAGCGAGCAGAATGCCGTCGTGGTCACTGAGGAAGAACTTATTCGTGTGGCGACACTCACGCTGCAGTCGGAAGGCGTCGTGCAGGCCGAGATCAGCGTCGCTCTCGTCGACGATCCGGCGATTCACCGTTTGAATCGAGACTACTTGCAGCACGATTATCCGACCGACGTAATCAGCTTTCTGCTCGACTCGGGCACAGCTGATCCCCGTGGGGTCACGCACTCAGCTGTCGAGGGGCGGCGGGGGTTCGGCAAATGGCTGGCCGGTGATGTGATCCTGAGTGGAGACACTGCCGTGCGTGAGGCCCAGGAGTACGGGTGGGAGCCGAAATCCGAGGTCTGCCTGTATCTCGTCCACGGGCTACTGCACCTCTGCGGATACGACGATCTGACCGATACGGAGCAATCGATCATGCGCAGCCGAGAGCGCGAGATCTTGCGCGAGTTGGGGTGGGAGCTCAGATATGCTGAGGACTGACCGCCCGCCTGCACCAGGTCTCAAGGCGTTCCAACGGACGGTTTCAACAGAGCGACGATGTCGTTGTAGGTGCGTCCCCCGGTCTCGTCCGCTTCGATCTTGCCGCCCTTGATGACCATCAGGCGGGGAATGCCAGTGACTTGGAAGTGAGCTGACAAGAACTCGTGCTCGTCGATATCGACCTCGACAACTTTCAAGCGGTTACCGTAGGCCTTTTCGATTTCATCGATGTGCGGCTTCATCATTTTGCAGGGGCCGCACCACGTCGCGGTGAAATCAATCAGCACGGGAACGTCGCTCTTCAAGACGTTGTCGTGGAACCACACGTCATTGGGCATGCCCGTGGGGATCGCCACTCCCGCCGGGACCGGAGCGACCGGAGTCGGCGGCGGCGACGGGGAGCACCCCGCCAGCAGCAGGAACACACTCAAGAGAATGGGAAATCGCATGGAATGTCCAAGGCTCGAGGACCGGGGAGAACAACGCTGTATTTATCTTACGTGATCCACACCAATCCGGCGAGAGACCTCTGAAATCGAGGTCTAGCTGGGCAGTTGATTTTGACCTCGCTCCAGTTGGGTGCCCGGGTCTGTGGCTTT
>Ga0105047_10004667_pt1 | contig 23796 bp, 18 predicted proteins | sample MAT04_FD_78384 | JGI IMG/M metagenome (GOLD analysis project Ga0105047, IMG submission 78384) | Freshwater microbial communities from Lake Fryxell liftoff mats and glacier meltwater in Antarctica - MAT-04 (megahit assembly) | ecosystem: Environmental > Aquatic > Freshwater > Ice > Liftoff... | reverse complement strand
GGGATCACGCGGGCGATGGATCGGCTGCTGATGACTTCGGCACGATTCCGGACCATCCGCGGCTTGAGCGAGCGGACGATCCCGAGCCGGTTCATCGAGGAGGCACGGGGCGAGGGCGTGGTCGTGAGCGATCAGGCCGATCCGTTCGGCAGCGGAGGCGGGATGACCAGCGACCGCGGGATGAAGGCGTATTTGGCGGGTGGAGCGGGGAGTGCGGGGGGCGGGCCGGCTGAGGGTGGCGGGCGGCGGGTAGAGCGGGAGCACGAGGAACTGGTTCCGGGCGACCATGTGCGGCATCCGCAGTTCGGCGTCGGCAAGGTGAAGTCGGTGATGCCGGGACAGCACGCGCGGGCGCAGATCGAGTTTGCGGGGCTCGGGGTGAAGACGATCGTGCTGGAGTATGCGCGATTGACGCGGGTGTAGGGGCGAGAAGTGGCGAAGTGGGGGAAGGCTGAGGGCAAGAGGGTTGGGGATTAGATGAGCGTGCGGAGGAAGGTGTCGGCGGGTTCGCCGCGGGCGAGGGCGTCTATGAGTGCGGAGCCGACGATGGCGCCGTCGGCGTGGCCGGCGAGGGCGTCTACGTGGGATTTATCGCGGATGCCGAAGCCGGCGCAGACGGGGACGGGGCTGACGGCGCGGAGGCGGTCGAGATAGTCGTTGAGCGGTTCGGCCTGGGCGGCGGTGGCCTTGGCGCCGGTGACGCCGGTGACGGTGACGGCGTAGAGGAAGCCGTCGCAGGCCTGGGCGATCTCGCGGGCGCGGGCGTCTGGGGTGACGGGGGAGACCATCTGGATGAGGCCGATGTTGTGCTTGTGGAGGGCGGTGCGTACGAGCGGGGATTCTTCGAGGGGGAGGTCGGGGACGATCATGGCGCTGAGGCCGGCGGCGGCGGCGCGGTCGGCGAGCGCGGCGACGCCGCCGGGGAGGGAGAGGAGCGGGTTGAGGTAGGACATGAGGACCAGGGGCGTGTTGATCTGGCCGCGGAGGGTGGCGAGTTGGTCGAGGATCCAAGAGAGGGAGACGCCGAGTTCGAGGGCGCGGCGTGAGGAGTTTTGGATGGTGACGCCGTCGGCCATGGGGTCGGAAAAGGGGACACCGATCTCGATGGCGGCGGCGAGCGGGGCAAGGGCGCGGATCTGCTTGAGCAGGTCGTCTTTGGCGGGGAAGCCGGCGGTGAGGTAGGGGACGAGGCCGGGGCGGCCGCGTTGGGCGTGGGTGCGGATGGATTGGGAGAGCGTTGGATGCATGGTGGCTGAGCCGATGGAGGACTAGGGGGCGTGCTTCATGAGGATGGGCATGTCTTTGTCGCCGCGGCCGCAGAGGTTGACGAGAGCGGATTGGCCGCGGTGGTCGTGGGCCCAGGCTTTGGCAGCGGCAAGGGCGTGGCTGGGTTCTAGGGCGGGGAGGATGCCTTCGAGCTTGCAGCACTCGTCGAGCGCGGCCAGGGCTTGGGTGTCGGTGATGGCGGTGTAGCGGACGCGCTGGATGGCGTGGAGGAAGGCGTGTTCGGGGCCGACGCCGGGGTAATCGAGCCCGGCGGAGATGGAGTGAGTTTCGCCGACCTGGCCGTGGTCGTCTTGGATGAGTAGGGAGTAGCAGCCGTGGAGGACGCCGGGGCGGCCATGGGCGACGGTGGCGGAGTGTTGATTTAGGCCGGGGCCGTGGCCGCCGGCTTCGGCACCGAAGATGGCGACGGACGGGTCGGCGAGGAAGCCGTGGAAGAAGCCGATGGCGTTTGACCCGCCGCCGACGCAGGCGAAGGCGGCGTCGGGGAGCTTGCGGGCGGAGGCGAGCATCTGTTCGCGGGCCTCGCGGCCGATGACGGATTGGAATGTGCGGACGAGGTAGGGGAAGGGGTGTGGCCCCACGGCGGAGCCGAGGAGGTAGTGGGTGTGCGTGGGGTCGGAGACCCAGTCGCGCAGGGCCTCGTCGATGGCGGCGCGGAGGGTGCGGTCGCCGGTCTCGACGGGGACGACCTCGGCCCCGAGTTTCTTCATGCGGAAGACGTTGGGGGCCTGGCGTTCGACGTCGATGGCGCCCATGTAGACGCGGCAGGGGAAACCGAGGCGCGCGCAGGCGGCGGCGGTGGCAACGCCGTGCTGACCCGCGCCGGTCTCGGCGATGATGCGTTTGACGCCCAGGCGCTTGGCGAGGAGCGCTTGACCGAGGGCGTTGTTGATTTTGTGGGCGCCGGTGTGGGCAAGGTCCTCGCGCTTGAGCCAGAGGTCGATGCCCCAGGCGTCGGAGAGACGGTGGGCGCGGGCGATGGGCGTGGGGCGGCCGATCCACTCGCGGGCGTGGAGGGCGAGCTCGTCAGCGAAGGCCTGGTCGGCGAAGGCGACGCGGGCGACTTGCTCAAGGCGCGTGATGGCGGGGATGAGCGTCTCGGGGACGAAGCGGCCGCCGAACGGGCCGTAGCGGCCGCGGTCGTCGGGGTAGTCGCCGCGGAGCAGGCGGGCGAGCTCGTGCGCGCGCTGGGCGGGGGTGTCGGCGGTCCAGTTTGGGGCGAGTGTGAGCATGGGGGTGGGGGAGAAAAGTGGCGAAGTGGCGGAGTCGTTCAGTGGTCGTTGAGTTGGCGGTCGATGGTTCGCGTGGTGGTGAGGAAGGCGAGGATTTTTTTGGGGTCTTTTTGGCCTGGGGATGATTCGACGCCGGAGGAGACGTCGACGGCGAAGGGGCGGACACACTGAATGGCCTCGGCGATGTTGTCAGGGTTGAGGCCGCCGGCGAGGATGACGCGGTGGTGGTGCGCGTAGCGGGCGGGGATGGACCAGTCGACGGCTTCGCCGACGCCGGAGCGGGGGCCTTCGATCAGCCTGAGTTGATCGTCGGGGTCGCCGCGGACGAGGCCCTCGGCGACGCCGTCGCGGACGCGGTGCACGTGGATGAAGGGGAGGTCGGGCGCGAGCTCGGCGAAGAGTGCGGCGTCGGCGTGCTCGGATTGGACGGCGGAAAAGATGCCGGCGTTGAGCGCGGCGCGGGCGGATTCGCGGTCGGGGTTCTTGAAGACGGCGACGCGGGCGATAAACGGCGGAATGTGCTCGAGCAGCTTGCGGGCCTGGTCGGACGTGACGCGGCGGGGAGACTCGGCGAAGACGAAGCCGAGGGCGTCGGCCCCGGCGGTGATGGCGGCGTCGATGGCGGCGCGGGTGGTGAGGCCGCAGATCTTGACGCGGGTGCGGGCCGTTGGGCGGAGGCGGGCGCGGAGGTCAACGTGGGCCGCGCCCGCTTCGAGGAACGCGCGGGCGAGTGAGGCGGGGTCAGGGGCGCGCATGAGGGCCGTGCCGACGAGGGCGCCCTGATAACCCTGCGCGGCGGCGCGGGCGGCGTCGGCGGGCGTGCTCAGGCCGCTCTCGGCGATGCGCGGGTAGCCGGGCGGGAAATCGGCGAGCAGGCCATCGAGGGCGGCGTGGTTGACGTCGAGGGTGGCGAGGTTGCGGGTGTTGATGCCGACGAGCGCGAAGGGTCGGGCTTCATTGGCGGGGGTATCGAGACCGGCGAGTTTGCCAGCGAACTCGGGGCGTTCGAGGAGGACGCGGGCGCGGGCGAGCTCGGAGCCGTCGAAGGCCTCGATGAGCACGAAGAGGTGGGCATCGATGGCGGCACGGAGCATGTCGGCGAGTTGATCGTCGCTGAGCATGCGGACGATGAGGAGTACGCCGGAGCAGCCGGCGAGGCGGGCTTCGTAGACCTGCGCGGGGTCGACGAGGAAGTCCTTACGCATGACGGGCGTGTCGACGGCGCGGGCGGCGGCGGCGGCGTGGGCGAGGTCGCCGGCGAAGCACGTGGGCTCGGTGAGGACGCTGATGATGGCGGCCCCGCCGCGCTGGTAGCGGCGGGCTTGCTCGGCAACGAAGGATGCGGCGTCGGAGTCGGGCTCGGTGCTGATGCGGCCTTCGCTGGGGGAGGCGCGTTTGACCTCGGCGATGAGCGTGAAGGCGCGTAGGCGGAGCGGGCGCGGCGAGGGTGAGACAAGGGCGGCGGCGCGGAGCTTCTCGAAGGGTGTGGCCGCACGCAGGGCCTGGGCGCGGGCGCGGCTAGCGTCGGCCATTTGGAGGAGGAAGTCAGCCACGGGCGGCCTCCTGTGCGAACTGCTGGAGGCGGTCGAGAAAGCTGGCGGCGCGGCCGTCGGCGATGGCGGCGTCGGCGTCGGCGAGTCCGCGCGGCAGATCGGGCACGCGTTGGGCGGCGAGGAGGCCGAGGGCTGCACCGAGGACAACTGCGTCGCGGTGGGCGGAGCGTTCGCCGGCGAAGACGCGGCGGAGGGCGGCGGCGTTGTGCTCGGCGTCGCCGCCGCGGAGGGAATCGGCCTCGCAGCGCGGGACGCCGAGGGTCCAGGGCTCGATGCGGCGCTCGTCGAGTGAGCCGTTGGCGGTGGCGGAAATGAGTTGGAAGGCCGAGGCGGGCGTGGGTTCGTCGGTGCCGTCGTCGCTGTGGACGAGGAGGGCTTGCGGGGAGCCCAGGCCGGCGCAGGCGCGGGCCATGAGTCGGGCGGCGTCGAGGGAATAGGCCCCGAGGAGCGCGAAGCGCGGCTGGGCGGGATTGGTGAGTGGGCCGAGCATGTTGAAGATAGTTCGGGCCTTGAGGGCTTTGCGGATGGGGCCGATGGCGGCGGTAGCGGGGTGGTAGTGCGGGGCGAAGAGAAACGTGAAGCCGGTGCTTGCGAGGCAGGCGGCGGCGGTGTATTCGTCCATGGGCATCGGCAGGCCCAGGGCGGCGAGGACGTCGGCGGAGCCGGAACGGCTGGTGATGGCGCGGTTGCCGTGTTTGATGATGGGGACGCCGAGGGCGGCGCACAGGAGCGCAGCGGCGGTGGAGAGGTTGAAGGTGTGGGAGCCGTCGCCGCCGGTGCCGACGATGTCGAGGGCGACTTCGCAGGTAGATTGCGGGATCCCGGCAGGGCGTGCGGCGGCGCGGAGGCCACGGGCGAAGCCCATCACCTCGGACGCGGCCTCGCCCTTGGCACGGAGGGCGGCCAGGATCGCGCCGGCGAGGGCGGGCTCGACCTCGCCACGGGCGAGCGCAGCGACGAGGGCCTCTGCCTGGTCGGCGGTGAGATCGCGGCGTTCGAGAAGGAGGTCGAGGGGGGGCATTGGGGTGCCGTGGTGAACAGGTGAAGTGGTGGTTGACGAGACAATTCGAGAGGAGTCAGGCGTGGGTGGCGAGGAAGTTTTCGATCATTTTGAGGCCGGTCGGCGTGAGGACGGATTCGGGGTGGAACTGGACGCCTTCGCAGGGCCAGCTTTGGTGGCGGATGCCCATGATTTCTTCGGTGGAGTCTTGCACGCGCGAGGTGACGACGAAGCCTTCGGGGACGCGGGCGGGCTCGATGGCGAGGGAGTGGTAGCGGCCGACGTCGATCAGGGCGGGGAGGCCGGCGTAGACGCCGCGGGCGTCGTGGGTGATGGCGGAGGGTTTGCCGTGCATGAGGCAGCGGGCGCGGCCGACGTGGCCGCCGAAGGCTTCGGCCATGGCTTGGTGTCCGAGGCAGACGCCCAGGACGGGGAGCCTGGGTGCCCAGTGGGCGATCATGTCGATGGAGACGCCGGCCTCGCGGGGGCCGCCGGGGCCGGGGGAGACGACCAGGTGCGTTATGCCCAGGGAATCGGATTGGGCGGGCTTGATTTCGTCGTTGCGTTTGACGATGGTCTCGGCGCCGAGCATCTGGAGGTATTGCACCAGGTTGAAGGTGAAGGAGTCGTAGTTGTCGATCATGAGGACGCGGGGCATGGGGTGTTCTCTGTCGCGAGTTTTTACCGCGGAGGACGCGAAGATACGAAAGAAGGCCTGGTTTCAGGGGCTCAGAGTGGAACTAGGCGGAGTTGATGGGCGTGAGGGAAAGAATGTCACGATCGCATTGTTGGTGATTGATTCTGTCTGAACTTTGTAACTTCGTCTATTCGCGGTCAAGGTGCCCTTCATAAACCCTCCGCCGCCAGGGCGAGCGCGGCTTCGGAGGCGCGGACTTTGGCGCGGATCTCGTCGTACTCGGCGGCCGGGTCGCTGTCGGCGACTATGCCGGCGCCGGCTTGGTAGGCGTAGGCCCCGTCGCGGAACATGAGTGTGCGGATGGCGATGGCGTGGTCCATGTTGCCGGATTTGGCGAAGTAGCCGACGGTGCCGGCGTAGAAGCCGCGGCGGGCGGGTTCGAGGGTGTCGATGATCTCCATGGCGCGGATCTTGGGCGCGCCCACGACGGTGCCGGCGGGGAAGGTGGCGGCGAAGAGGTCGAAGGCGTCTTGGTTCGGCGCGAGGCGGCCCTGAACGCCGGAGACGATGTGCATGACGTGGCTGTAGCGCTCTATGGAGCGGTAGGGCTCAACGGCGATCGAACCCGGGACGGCCACGCGGCCCAGGTCGTTGCGTGCGAGGTCGACGAGCATGACGTGTTCGGCGGATTCTTTGGGGTCGGCGAGGAGCTCGCGTTCGAGGGCGGCGTCGGAGGCTGCGTCGGCGCCGCGCGGGCGGGTGCCGGCGATGGGGCGGAGCGTGGCGACGCCGTGGTTGAGCTTGACGAGAGCCTCGGGCGAAGAGCCGACGACCTGGGTGTCGCCGAAGTCGAAGAAGTACATGTAGGGCGAAGGATTGAGCAGGCGGAGGGCGCGGTAGACCTCGAAGGGGTCTGTGAGGCAGCGGCCCGTGAATCGCGAGGAGAGAACGAGCTGGAAGACGTCGCCCTTGGCGATGTGTTCTTTGACGACGCCCACGCGGCGGATGAACTCGTCGCGATCGAGACTGGCGGCGGGGGGCTCGTGTCCCGCGCGGACGGAGGGGGCGGGGAGGGCGCCGCGGAGGGCGGCGATGATCTCGCGGCGGAGCGATTGCCGCTCCCACTCGGGGCCCGCGTGCAGGAGCGCGACGCGGCGGGTGAGGTGATCGAAGACGAGCATGGAGCGCGGCGCGACGAGGGCGGCCTCGGGCTCTCCTGTACGCGGGGCGGTGTGCACGGGGAGGCGTTCGAGTCGGCGGATGAAGTCGTAGCCGATGAGCCCGACGAGCCCGCCGTCGAGGGGGAGGCCGGGGACTTCGGGGAGGAGTTTGGGGGCTTGGGCGAGGGCGGCACGGAAGGCGTCGAGCAGGGCGACGCGGTCGGCGGGGGCTGGGGCAGGGTCGGAGCCGGAGCGGGAGAGGCCGCGGTCGTCGAGGCGGAGCGAGAGGGCGCGGCCCAGGCCGATGAAGGAGTAGCGGGCGAGGCGCTCGCCGCCCTCGACGGATTCGAGGAGGAAGGCGGGGTCGAAGGGTTTGAGCTTGCGGAAGGCCGACACGGGCGTGTCGAGGTCCGCGGCGATGTCGAATGGGGGTTGCATGGTGGCGCGGGCTCGGGAAGGTTGGGGCAAGAGTGAAGTGGAGCTTGGGTGGCGTGAAAACAGATCAGGCCACCCGCGAGTATTCGGGGGTGGCCTGTTGAGCGTGAACCGTGAGGGTGATCAGGGTTACCGGTCGCTCGCCACCATGACATGATGCCACCACCAACCCTGGGTCGGCATGGAGGCGGTCGTCATGGTTGCGGCGGTGGTCATGGGACGAGGAATGATGCACGCGCGGGCGGAAAAGTCAATACCAACGGCGACTTCGCCGCGGGCGTGATGCGTGGAGTGGACCAACGGCTTCGGTGAAGGAACCGTGAAGTCGGCATGGGTGGCGGCCAATTATGGTGGGGGATAAGCGGAGCGCACTAAGTAAAGAGGGGCGTGGGCGGGTAGGTGTTCGGCGGGGTGGGTAAATGTCTGATTGTGCAGATGGAACCCTTGCCCCGAGCCGATCGGATGGTATTGTCAAGTAGCCGCGTGACCGATTGCGCGAGCTTGGAGCCTTGTCCGCGTGAAGCACACGCAGTCCAACCAGCTTACGTGCATGATGTGCACGACGATGCGATGCCCGGGCCGCCGGGACGCGTTGCTTGCTGGTTGAACGGCCCCTCCTGACAAGCCGTTCTGTTCCGCGAGTGACGAGCCCCCGCCGCCTGGGCCGCCCGAAGCGATCGCGTTTCGCTCGTCATCCCCCCCACTCGCACGCTTGCTGGAACAGAAACCATGTCATCGCTCACGCTCGATTCTCAGGCTTCGTTCGTTCTTGGATGCTCTCCCCTTGCCGCTGGCACGCCAAGGGCGCTTCTCGCCAACTCGGCGCATGGCATTGCAACTGCGGCCATCCACGCGGGGCGTCGGCCCGACCCGGTGACGGGCGCGATCTTGACGCCCGTGTATCAGACGACGACGTATGTGCAGGAGTCCGTGGGGCAGAACAAGGGCCACACGTACTCGCGGGCCAGCAACCCGACTGTCTCGACCTTGGAAGACGCGGTGGCGGCGCTGGAAGGCGCGACCTTTGGCACCGCGACCGCGACCGGGCTCGCCGCGATCACCGTGTTGGCCCAGAGCGTGCTCAACGCGGGCGACCACGCGGTGCTCTCGGAAGTGATCTATGGCGGGACGGTGCGGCTGTTCCGGCAGGTGCTGGCGCGGTTCGGAGTCGAGACGTCGTTTGTCGATACCAGCGACCCGGCGGCGGTGGCCGCGGCGATCGGGCCGCGGACGAAGCTGGTGTTCATCGAGACGCCCGCAAACCCGACGCTGAAGCTCTCCGACATCGCGGCGATCGCCGAGGTGGTGACGGCGGCGCGGGCCGAGCGCGGCTTGCCGATCGTGCTCGCGGTGGACAACACGTTCCTCACGCCGGTGCTCCAGCGACCCTTTGAGCTGGGTGCCGATGTGGTGGTGCACTCGACGACCAAGTACATCGAAGGCCACAACGCCTGCGTGGGCGGCGTGCTCGTGACCAACGACGCGGCGCTGCACAAGGGCTTTCAGGAGGTCCGCAAGACGCTTGGGTGCATCCAGGCGCCGTGGGACGCGTGGCTCACGCTGCACGGGCTCAAGACGCTGCCCTTGCGGATCCGCGAGCACAGCGCGCGGGCGTTCGAAGTGGCCACTTGGCTGGAGGCGCACCCCTGCGTGGCGCGGGTGAGCTACCCGGGGCTAGCGAGCTTCCCTCAGCGTGAGCTCGCGCAGCGGCAGCACGGGGCCCACGGCGGGATCGTGGCTTTCGAGGTGGTAGGCGGGACCGACGCGGGCGTGGCGGTGCTCAACAGCGTCAAGCTCATCAAGCTGGCCGAGAGTTTGGGATCGGTCGAGAGCCTGGTCACGCATCCGCCGACCATGACGCACAGCTCGATTCCCCGAGCGGAACGGGATCGGCTGGGGATCTCCGAGGGCCTCGTGAGGCTCTCGGTGGGACTCGAAGACGCGGCGGACATCGTGGCGGATCTGGACCGGGCCCTTTGGGCCTCGGTCGCGGCCACGGGGCGGAAACACAACGAACTTTCCACTGGAGGTGTGCGGTGAGTGATCAGAACGAAGTCGTGGTGCTCAAGTTCGGCAGTTCGATCCTGAGCGGTGAAGGCCGGCTGGGGGACGCGGTGCGCGAGGTTTATCGCGAGGTGCGGGCCGGGCGGCGTGTGGTGGCCGTGGTGAGCGCGATCGGCCACACGACCGATCGGCTCGTCAATCGGGCGGGGGTCATCAGCGCTGATCCGGATCCGGGAGCATTTGCCGCGCTCCTGGCGACGGGGGAGGCGCGGGCCTCGGCGGAGGTGGCGCTGGCGCTCGACGCGGCCGGCATCCCCACCACGCTGCTCACCTCGCACGAGCTGGCGATCCGCACCACGGGTCTGCGGCTCGACGCGCAGCCGGTGAGCCTCGACACGGCCCGCGTCAAGGCGGCGCTTGAGCGTTCGTCGGTAGTGGTCGTGCCAGGGTTTGTGGGCGTGGGTGACGACGGGGCGACGACGCTCCTGGGCCGGGGCGGCTCGGACTACACGGCGCTCTTCATCGCGGAGCAGATCAGCGCGGACCGCGTGCGGCTGCTCAAGGACGTCGATGGCTGGTTCGAGGGCGACCCCGAGGAGCCGGGGCCGGACGGCGCGCCGGTGGCCCGCTACGAACGGCTGTCGTGGGCGGACGCGGCGCAGTCGGACGCGCCGGTGGTGCAGCATAAGGCGGTGCTCTTCGCCGCTGAGCACGAGCTGTCATTTGAAGTCGGGGCGCTGGGCTCGGTCGCGCCGACCGTGGTGGGCGGCCACCAGTCGAGGCTGGCACAGCAGGCCGCGCCTCGTCGGGCGTTGCGCGTGGCGCTCCTGGGACTGGGCGTGGTGGGCCTTGGGGTCTATCGCGAGCTGGCCCGCGACCGGCGCTTTGAGGTTTCGTCGATCCTCGTCAAGAACGTGCGCAAGCCGCGGGATCGCGATGTGCCGATCGATCTGTTGACCGACGACGCCGAGGCCGTGCTGGCGGCTCGGCCTGACGTAGTGATCGAGCTCTTGGGCGGGCTCGATCCGGCGGCGGGCATCATCACAGCGGCCCTCTCGCGCGGGATCGACGTGGTGACGGCCAACAAGGCCGTGATCGCTCGCGACGGAGGCGAGTTGCACGGCTTGGCTTGGCGGCGTGGCGTCGAGCTGCGTTACTCGGCTTCCGTCGGCGGGGCGTTGCCAGCGCTAGAGGTAGTACGGCGGATCGCGTCGCAGTCACCCATCCGCTCGATCCGAGGGGTGCTCAACGGCACCACCAACTTCATCCTTGATCGGCTGGGTTCGGGCAGGTCGTTTCGCGAGGCTCTGGCTGAGGCGCAGGCCAACGGCTTCGCCGAGGCCGACCCCAGCAACGACCTCAACGGTCGCGACGCGGGAGCCAAGCTGACGCTCTTGGTGCGGGCGGCGTTCGACGAGGAGTTTGCGTCGAGCGAAATCGCGTGCACGGGGATCGAGCTGGCGGCGTCGCCGCCGTATCAGCCGCCGACCGACGGCCGGCGCGACCGACTGGTGGCCGAGGCGGTGCTGACCGATGACGGCGTGCGAGCGCGGGTCTCGATGCAGAGGCTAGCGGGCGACGACCCGCTGGCGGCCGTACACGCGGAGCGCAACGCGATCGTGATCACGACGGCCGACGGGCGGTCGGTGGTGCTCCGCGGGCGCGGGGCAGGGCGGGCGCCGACCACGGCGTCGGTCTACGCGGACCTGGGCGACGTGTGGCAAGCGGCCGGAAGGGTCCGGGCGGCGACGGGGACGCGGGCGGAGGTGGCGCTGTCATGAACATCCGGACACGACTGGTTCATCCGCCGCGGATCCCTGGGGAGCCGGCGCGGGCGGTGAGCACGCCGATTTATCAAACCGCCACGTTCGAGCAGCAACTCGACGAAGGCGGGGGCCGCTGGGATTATTCGCGCAGTGGCAACCCGACGCGGGACATCCTGGAATCACAGCTCGCAGCACTCGATGGCGCGACGCGCGCGTTCGCGTTCAACTCCGGGATGGCCGCCGTTAGTGCCACGCTGCGGCTGCTGCAATCCGGGGACGAACTGGTCGTGGGTGAAGACCTCTACGGCGGGACCAACCGCATCCTGCTGGATCTCGCTCCCAGGACGGGCGTCGTTGTGCGGTTTGTGGACACGCGGAACCTCGACGAAATCGCGCGGGCCATCACCTGGCACACCAAGCTCGTCTTCATCGAGACGCCCACCAACCCGCGGCTGCGCGTAGCGGATATCGCCGCGATCGCGGAGCTGGCGCACGCACGCGGCGCGACGCTGGCGGTCGACAACTCGATGCTGTCGCCGCTGCTTCAGAAGCCGCTGGAGCTCGGGGCGGACATCGCGCTGCAGTCTGGGACGAAGCTCCTGGGTGGGCACAGCGATCTCACCGCAGGCGTGCTCGCCGTGCGCGACGAGCGCTTGGCCGAGCGGCTGGCGTTTGTGCAGAACTGCGACGGGACGGCCCTGGCGCCGTTCGACAGTTGGCTGCTGTTGCGTGGGCTCGAAACGTTGGAAGTGCGGCTCTCGCGGCAGCAGGCGAGCGCCCAGCGGCTCGCTGATTGGCTGGCGCGGCGGCCCGACCTGAAGGCGGTGCACTATCCGGGCTTGCCGGGGCACGCGGGTGCGCACACGCACTATCGCCAGGCCGCGGGCCCGGGCGTGGTGTTGAGTATTGAGGTCGGCTCGACCACGCGCGCCCGACAACTGGCCGAACGGGCCCGGCTGTTCAACACGGTGGTGAGCTTCGGTTCTGTTTCGTCGTCGATCTGCATTCCGGGCGCGATGTCGCACGCCAGCATCGCGCCGTCGGAGCGGGCCAAACGCGGGATCAGCGACGACCTGGTGCGGATCTCGGTAGGCGTTGAGGATGTCGCCGACCTGATCGCAGATCTGGATCAAGCGTTACGTGAGGACGGTGCCGCAGCATCCACGACACGCCCTGCACGGTCTCTGGTTGGGAAAGTGGGCTCGAAGGGTAAAGCGGAGGTGGCCTAATCGGGGCTGCAAAGCAGGAGAAACGGTGACCTGGTCGGCCTTGACTCCGAGCGAACGAAGGGGATCATTCATGGTTCATGAACTTCCTCACCGCCCACCCCGGCCTGCATCATCATCACGTGCATCACGTGAGCCGGTAGCGGTGAGACCTTGACCATGGGTTGATCATCGACGCCGGCTCCGGTCGGCGTTGGTTCGCTTTTGGACAAGCGACCCACGGCGAGCGGGGCCGGGTCAGGAGCCTAGTACATGCTCGCGGACCCCAACATCCTTCGACTCGGATTGCCCAAAGGGCGGATGCAAGAGGGCGTGCTGGCGCTGCTGGCCGACGCGGGGATCAAGGTCGCCGTCGCCAGCCGCGGCTACCGGCCCAGCGTTTCGCTGGAGGCGGTGGAGGCCAAGATCCTCAAGCCACAGAACATCATCGAGATGCTCGATGTCGGCTCGCGGGACCTGGGCTTTGCGGGGGCTGATTGGGTAGCGGAACTGGGCGCCGACGTCGTTGAAGTACTCGACACGGGGCTCGACAAGGTGCGGATCGTGGCGGCAGCGCCGCGCGATGTGCTGGTTGGCGGGGCCCTGCCCAAGCGGCCGCTGGTGATCGTGTCGGAACTGGAGCGGCTGACGCGGCGTTGGGCCGAGAAGCGCGGGCAGAACGACCGCTTCGTGCGTTCCTATGGCGCGACGGAGGTCTTCCCGCCGGAGGATGCGGATTGCATCGTCGATGTCACCGCAAGTGGCGCGACGCTGGAGGCCAACGGTCTGGTGATCGTCGAGGATCTCTTGCGTTCGTCTACGCGGCTCTACGCGAGCAAGGCCGCCATGGCCAACCCGGGCAAGCGGCAGCGGATCGATGATGTCGCGCTGCTGGTGGCGTCGGTGCTTGAGGCCCGCAAGCGCGTGATGCTGGAGTTGAACGTACCAGCGGACAAGCTGGAGGCGGTGATCGAGGTTTTGCCGTGCATGCGCGAGCCGACGGTGAGCCGCTTGCACTCGGGCGGCAAGGAGACGGGCTACGCGGTGAAGGCCGCGGTGCCTCGCGACAAGCTGGCGACGCTGATCCCACTGCTGAAATCGCGTGGGGGGTCGGACCTGGTGATCTCGCCGATCGCGCAGGTGGTGCCGTGAGCCGGCCCGAGCTTGAGAACACAACGTTTCACCCGGCCGCGCGGCTCGCGGGGGCGCTCGCGTATCGCCGTTACGACGACCCGCGGCCCATCGACCTGAAGCTGGACGCCAACGAGGCCCCCCCACTCTCTCTGGCGGCGCTAGCGGAGCTGAACTCGGGGGCCATTGATAACGTGCAGGAGTATCCAGACGCCCGGGCGGTGGAAGCGTCGCTGGCAGCGCTGGTCGGCGTGAGCGCCGAGCAGCTGGTGGTGACCGCGGGCGGTGACGATGCGTTGTCGCGTCTGGCGCAGATCGCGCTGGAGCCAGGCCGGGAGGCGTTGGTAACCACGCCGACGTTTGAGATGATCGGTCGCTACATCCGCCTCGCCGGCGCGGCGGCCGTAGAGACCCCGTGGCTGCAAGGGCCGTTCCCCGTGGACGCGGTCATCGGCCTCGTGAGCGAACGGACGTCGGCGATCTTTATCGTGAGCCCCAACAACCCGACCGGCGGCGTCGCGTCCTTTGATGACCTCGAGCGGGTCTCGGCGGCCGCGCCCGGCGCGCTACTGGTGCTCGATCACGCTTACGCCGAGTTTGCCGACGAGGACCTGACGACGCAGGCCCTCACGCTGCCCAACACCGTTGTCGTGCGGACACTCTCCAAGGCGTGGGGCCTGGCGGGGCTGCGCGTGGGCTACGCGGTTGGGCCTGAGACACTGATCGGCATGTTGCGGGCTGTGGGGCAGCCGTATGCCGTATCGCGGCCTTCGATCGCAGCGGCGTTGCAGCGGGTGCGAGTCGGCCGCGGCGCGATGATCGCCTCGGTGGCCCAGGTGAGCCGCGAGCGGGGCCGCTTGGGCACAACGCTGACAGCGCTCGGAGCCGAGCCTCTAGCGTCGCAGGGGAACTTCGTGGCCGCACGCGTGAAGGACGCGGGCCGCTCGGCTGATCTGCTGGCGGGCTTGGGGATCGCCGTCCGCGCGTTCAGGCAGCCCGGCCCGATGAAGGGGTTCCTGCGGATCACCTGCCCCGGCAACGAAGCGGCGTTTGATCGACTGTCGCGGGCGCTCCGCGCAGTGCTCAAGCCAGAAGCGATCTTCTTCGATCTCGACGGCGTGCTGGCAGACGTTTCCAACTCGTACCGTCGAGCGATCATCGAGACAGCGGCGACGTTCGGCGTCACGGTGACACGCGAGCAGATCGCCGCGGCCAAAGCGCTGGGCGACGCCAACAACGACTGGATACTCACGCGACGGCTTCTGGCTGCAAACGGCGTCGAGGTCGGGCTGGCCGAGGTAACGCAGCGGTTCGAGTCGCTGTATCAAGGCACAATGGTAACGCCGGGGTTTCGGGCGTCGGAGCGGCTGATGATGGATCGTGTGGCGCTCGCGGCGCTGGCGGCACGGCTCCCGCTCGCGATCGTGACGGGCCGCCCGCGTGCGGATGCGGAGGTCTTCCTCAGTCAGCACGGGTTGATGGACCTCTTCAAGACGCTCGTGTGCATGGAAGACGCTGCGCTCAAGCCCGACCCAGCACCGGTGCGGCTGGCGCTCGATCGCCTCGGCATCAACGCCGCGTGGATGCTCGGCGACACGGTTGACGACGTCCGTGCTGCCCGCGGCGCGGGGGTCGTACCGATCGGCGTCGTCGCGCCGGGCGACGATCCCGCAACAGCGTCGGCCACGCTGCTCGGTGCCGGCGCGGGCGTGATCTTGAATCAAGTCACGAGCATTCTGGAGATCCTGCCATGACCGATCCCACTAGTTCAGCCGCGGGCCGCACAGCCAGCATCACTCGTCAGACACGCGAGACCGATGTCGTCGTCACGCTCGACCTCGACACCGGTCCGCGCACCGACATCCGCACCGGGATCGGCTTCCTCGACCACCTGCTCACGAGCCTGGCCACCCACGCGCAGATAGGTCTCGTAGTGGCGTGCACCGGCGACCTGCACATCGACGACCATCACTCCGCGGAGGATTGTGCGATCGCCCTTGGTCAGGCGCTCAATCATGCACTCGGCGAACGCGCCGGCATCGCTCGCTTCGGCTTCGCCTACGCGCCGCTCGACGAGGCCCTCGCCCGGGCCGTGGTCGATCTCGTGAAGCGACCCTCCGCGTCGGTTGAACTGGGCCTGAAGCGTGAGAAGCTCGGCGAGCTGTCTTGCGAGAACATCCCGCACTTTCTGCAAACGCTCGCGACCAGCGGCCAGTTCACGCTGCACGTCGATGTCCTCAAGGGCGAGAACGATCACCACCGCGCCGAGGCCACCTTCAAGGCGCTGGCGCTAGCGCTGCGCCAAGCGATCGCCCAAACGGGAACTGCGATCAATAGCACCAAGGGGGTGCTGTGAGCCGCGCTGTCCACATCGTCGCGACGGGCACGGCCAATCTCGCATCCGTCCAAGCCGCGTTCGCGCGGCTCGGCGTGGCGACGGTGCTCACGACCGATCCGGCGGTGGTCGAACGCGCCGATCGCGTGGTATTACCGGGTGTTGGTGCTCTGGGCGCGGCCATGGCCAACCTGCACGCGGCCAATCTCGTGGAGCCGTTGCGGCAGCGCATCAGGTCTGACCGAGCAACGCTGGCGATCTGCCTTGGCTTGCAGGTGCTGCTCGATGGCAGCGAAGAGAGCCCCGGCGTCGCTGGCTTGGGCGTGGTGCCGGGCACGGCGCGGCGATTCCAGACCGCTATGCCCGTGCCGCAGCTTGGATGGAACCGCGTGCTGCCCGGTGTCGGGTTTACGCTCATCGGAGCCGGCTTTGCCTACTACGCCAACTCGTTCCGGCTTGAGTCCGCCCCGTCGCCCTCGTCGGGATGGCGCACGGCGTGGACCGACTACGCCGGGCCGTTCGTCGCGGCCTTGCAGCGCGGCAACGTGCTCGCGTGTCAGTTCCATCCGGAACTCTCGGGCCCCTGGGGGGCAGCACTCTTGAAGGCGTGGCTGGATCGCGCGGGCGAGCCACCGACGAAAGCCGAATCGCTCACGCTCACACCGACTACAGCACTCCGTCCATCCATCGCCTTGCCGCCGCGCGTGATTCCGTGCCTTGATGTGCGCGATGGCCGCGTGGTCAAGGGCGTGCGCTTCCAGAACCTGCGCGACGCGGGCGACCCGCGTTCGCTGGCGGCCGCGTACGAAGAACAGGGTGCCGACGAGTTGGTCATGCTCGATGTGAGCGCGACGAGCGAAGGGCGACGCGCCAAGCTGGCGACGATCGACGCGGTGCGTCGGGCGATCAGCATCCCGCTGACGGTGGGCGGCGGCGTGCGGAGCGACGACGACGCGGCCGCCATGCTCGACGCGGGCGCCGACAAGGTGGGCGTCAACAGCGCCGCCGTTGATGATCCGGCGCTTCTGACTCGGCTCGCCGATCGCTTCGGCTCGCAGTGCGTCGTGCTCGCCATCGACGCGGCCCGCGCGGCCACGGGCCGTTGGGAGGTCGTCGTGCGCTCGGGTACGGTGCGCACCGGGCTCGACGTGGTGGAGTGGGCACGCCGGGCCACCGCGGCCGGGGCGGGCGAGATCTTGCTCACCAGCTACGACCGCGACGGGACGCACTCCGGCTACGACCTTGAGCAGCTGCGCGCGGTGAAACAAGCGGTCTCTGTGCCGGTGATCGCTTCGGGCGGCGCGGCCAACGCGGCGCACCTGCACGAGGCATTGCTCGCGGGCGCAGACGCCGTACTGGCCGCGTCCATCTTTCACGACGGGGCGTACACCGTCGATCGCATCAAAGCGGAACTGTCCGGGCTGGGCGTGGCGATGCGGCCGCCGTGGAAGTTCGCGGCGGGCGCGCTCGCACAAGCGGGGACACTCTCATGATCATTCCTTCGATCGACCTGATGGGCGGACAGGCCGTGCAGCTTCGGCAGGGAAAGACGCTCGTCCTGCAAGCCGGCGACCCGCGGCCCTGGGCACGCAGGTTCGGGCTGCTGGGCGAGGTCGCCGTCATCGACCTCGACGCGGCCATGGGCAAGGGGAGCAACGCCGAGTTGATCCGCGAGCTGTGCGCGATCTGCCGCTGCCGGGTGGGCGGCGGCGTGCGTGATGTGCAGACGGCCCGCGGGTGGCTCGACGCGGGAGCGGCGAAGGTGATCCTCGGCACACGGGCCGTGCCAGAGATCTTGGAACAGTTGCCGCGCGGACGGGTTATCGCCGCGCTCGATGCCCGCGACGGCGAGGTCGTCGTCGAGGGCTGGACCAAGGGCACCGGCACGGGCGTCATCGAGCGCATGAGCGCGCTGCGCCCGCTAGTCGGCGGCTTCCTCGTGACGTTTGTCGAGATCGAAGGGACGCTCTCGGGGCTTGATCCCGAGCGTGCGCGGCCGCTGCTCGAAGCCGCGGGCGATGCGCGGCTGACCGTGGCCGGCGGCGTCAAGACGGTGGGCGAGATCGCCGCGCTTGATCGCATGGGGGCCGACGCGCAGATCGGCATGGCGTTGTACCAGGGCCTCATAGACCCCGCCGACGCGCTCGCGGCCACGCTCACGACCGATCGCGCCGACGGGCTCTGGCCCACGGTGGTTGTGGACGAGCGCGGGGTCGCGCTGGGCTTGGCCTATTCGAGCGCCGAGAGCCTGCGCTTGGCCGTCGCGGAGCAGCGCGGGATCTATCACTCGCGGACGCGCGGGCTGTGGCGGAAAGGCGAATCCAGCGGCGCGACGCAGGAGCTTCTGCGGATCGACGCCGACTGCGACCGCGACGCGCTGCGGTTCACGGTTCGGCAAGCCGCGCCGGGGTTCTGTCATCGGCAGACGCACACCTGCTGGGGTCAGGCCGCTGGACTCGGGGCGCTGGAAGCGACGCTCACCGACCCGGCGACCGTGAACAACCCCGCGTCGTACACGGCTCGATTGCTGCGCGAGGCGGGCCTGCTGGACAAGAAGATCATCGAAGAAGCTGGTGAGCTGACGCTGGCGGCGGATCGGGGCGAGATCGCGCAAGAGGCCGCGGATGTGCTCTACTTCACGCTCGTCAAGCTCGCGGCCGCGGGCGTGTCGTTGGCCGAGGTGGAACGGGTTCTCGACCGTCGCGCGCTCAAGGTGTCGCGCCGCGGGGGCGAAGCCAAACTTGCCGCTCCGACCACGGCACCGCGGGCGGAGGAAGGCCGATGAGCACGATTCAATCGCCGACAACTCCCGACTTGTTGCGCACGCTCGCCGCGAGCGAGGTGCGAGTGGAGAACGACGAGCCCGTGGACGCCGAGACGCTCGCCGCGACGGGGCAGATCATCAACGATGTACGCACGCGTGGCTGGCCCGCGGTGATCGACCACGCGACGCGGCTGGGCGACCTCGCTCCTGGTTCACCGGCGATCATCGAGCGGGCCGAGCTCCGCCGCGCGCTTGACGAGCTGGATCGCGAGTCCCGCCGGGTGCTCAGCGACGCGGCCGATCGCATCCGCGCGTTTGCGTTAGCTCAACTCGCATGCCTTTCGCCGCTGGCGATGAACGTCCCAGGCGGGCGGGCTGGCCACACGATTGCGCCGGTGGATCGGGCCGGGTGCTACGCGCCGGGCGGGCGGTTCCCGTTGCCTTCCAGCGTGCTAATGACCGCTGTGACCGCGCGAGCGGCGGGCGTGCGAGAAGTCTGGGTGGCCTCGCCGCGACCGGCCCAGGTGACGCTGGCCGCCGCCGCGCTCGCTGACGCCGATGCTCTGCTGGCAATCGGCGGGGCCCAGGCGATTGCCGCAATGGCCTTCGGCTCGGGCCAAGTGCCCGCCTGCGATCTCATTGTCGGACCGGGCAACCGCTGGGTCACCGCGGCCAAGAAGCTCGTGGTCGGCCGCGTGGGGATCGACATGCTGGCCGGGCCCAGCGAGGTGCTGATCATCGCCGATGACTCGGCCGACGCGGCGCTCGTCGCGGCTGACCTGCTCGCTCAGGCAGAGCACGACGATGACGCGGTGCCGATCCTGGTCACTACGGACGCAGGGCTCATCGCAAGGGTCAACGCCGAGTTGCACCGGCAGCTCGCCGATCTCCCTACTGGGCCGACAGCCCGGGCCGCGCTCCGCAACGGCTTCGCCGTCGTCTGCGGTTCGATGGACGAAGCGATCGCGATCTCCGACCGTCTCGCGCCCGAGCATCTGGAGATCCACACCCGCGACGCACAGCGGGTCGCAGACCGGTGTAGGCACTACGGCGGTGTTTTCATCGGGTCCGCCACCGCCGAGGTACTCGGCGATTACGGCCTCGGCCCAAACCACGTCTTGCCTACCGGCCGAACCGCCCGATTTACAGGCGGGCTGTCGGTGTTCACATTTCTGCGGATCCGCACCTGGCTCGCCCCCCCCAACACCTCCTCAAGGCTCAACTCCCAGTTCGGCCCCCTCTGTGCCGACGTCGCCAAACTCGCACGCCTGGAAGGGCTTGAGGCCCACGCGAGGGCGGCCAGCGCCCGAACAAAGGTGTAGATCTTCGCATATTCATGAATGTTTCCCCATAACCATCCGTTCTCGATTCACGGATTACCGTTTCAGGTTGAAAAGCGTGGTCGGTGTCGGACGGATCCGGCCGGCTTCGCATGAGGTAGTGACCATGTCGCTCAAACTCAGTCAGAAGGTCTACGACCATCTGTGCCGTCAGTTGCTCACCGGCCGCCTGCGTGGTGGGGACCGGCTCAGCGAACTCAAGCTCGTCGCCGAGACGGGCGCGAGCCGGTCGCCGGTGCGCGAGGCGCTGGTTCGGCTGCGTGCCGAGGGAGTGCTGGATCACGTTCCCAAGCTCGGCTCGTCGGTGCGCGTGCCCAGCCGAGAAGATCTGGAGGCGCTCTACGCCGCGCGCGAGTGGCTCGAAGCCGGGGCGGCGGTCGAGCTGGCGCGGATCGGCGCGTCGGCCAACCTCGCGCCGCTTCAAAAGCTCAACGACGAGGTGCTGGCGATCGCGCGGACGGTCTATCAGGCCGGGGCGTCGGTGGTGGACGAGGCCCGCTGCGTTCGGCTGTCGTCGATCGACATCGAGTTTCACCTGGCGCTCATGAAGGCCACCAACAACCCTTTCGGCGTGCGGATGCTCGCGCACACCCACATGCTCATCCAGGTGGGTCGGTATCGGCTCGAACAGTACACGGGCGAACACATCACGCGCGTCTACTCCGACCACGACATCATCCTCCGAGCCATCCGCCGCGGCGACCAGACCGAGGCCTGGTCGGCCATGAAAGACCACCTCCGCTGGACGCTCGAGTCCGTCCGATCGCAGTTCAAACAACCGGAGCAGACGGGGCCGGTGGGCGTTCGCCCGGTGGGTGATTGGCCCGAGCCGATGCGGGCTCTGCTGGAGCAGCTCAAAACCCGAACCAGCGCCTGAGCATCCCGGGGCAGCCGCTACTCGGACGCAGCGTGTGGGGGGTTCGGCGGTTTACAACGCCTGCGCTGTCTGTGCGAGCTGCGCCCGGCCGGTTCGTGTGGGCGCATCATCCCAGCCGGACGGCCCGTCGATAACCCCCAGGATTCTCCCTACTGAGGTGCGCGATCGCGATCCAGAACGATCAGCTTGTCGTCCGCCAATACGAGCGTGTTCGCTGCGACCTCGCGGCCACGTTGACGGTCGCGCCCGAGCACGTCGAGAAGGTCGTGCTTGCCCGCGGTCAACTGGGCGCGGGCGGCCGGCTGGCGGTCGACGTGCTCGACGTGAGCCTGGGCGGGATCGGCCTGCGTTCGCGGGTCTTTCTGCCGCGAAACGCCCGCCTCATCGTTTACGTGTGTCCGCCGGGAGTCGCCGACGCCCAGGAATGGCTGGTCGTGGTGCAGCGGTCGCAGATGACCGACCGGAAGCCGACGTACTACCTAGGCACCGCGCTGATCACGCAGAACAACGCCAGCGCTAGCGTGGCTCAGACACTCATCGACGCGTTGCGCCGGACGCAGCCCGCGGCCGCGGCGGGAGGTCAAGCCCATGCTTGACCATGACGGCTTTGTAGTCAGCGCGCTGGTCGAGGAGGGGCGGCTCGCTCGCGACGCCGCCGAACAGGCCAAGGTTGAGGCCGCGCACAAGTCGCGGTCCATCACGTCGGTATTGGTCGAGCGCTGCCTGGTGACGGCCCGCGAGGTGGCACTCGTCCGCGCATCCATCTGCGAAGTGCCCTTTGTCGACATCAGTCAATATGTGATCGACATCCGCAACACCGGTATGCTGTCGCACGACACGGCCGAAGCGTTGATAGCGTTTCCGCTCTTTGACGTGGGCGACACGGTGACCGTGGGCATGGTCAACCCGCTCGACCTACGCGCGGTGGATCAGCTGCGCACGATCCTGAAGGCCGACATCGAGCCCGTGCTGTGCGAAGAAGCGGCGCTGCGCTGGCTGATCGACAGCGCTTTCGTGATGGCCGGCCAGTCCGGCGCCGCGTACGCGCCGGAGCCCGAAGCCGAGCTGACGACCGGCAAGGAACCGATCGTCGCCGCGGTGAATCAGATCTTGGCGCAGGCTGTAGATCGTGGCGCCAGCGACATTCACCTCGGGCCCGATGAACAGCAGCTCTTGCTGCGATTCCGCGTCGACGGCGTCTTGCAGCCGCAGCAAGGCCCGCCGCTGGCGCAGCTCTCTGGGCTGGTGCAGCGTCTGAAGGTGATGGCCAACCTGGACCTGACCCAAACACGCCGGCCCCAGGACGGGAAGTTCCGCTATACGCACAAAGGCCGCGCAATCGATGTACGCATCTCGCTGATCCCGACAGTGCTGGGCGAGAATGTCGTCATCCGCTTGCTCTCGAGCGCCGGGGTCATCCGGGGGTTTGACGACCTGGGCGTCGCTCAGGGCGAGCTCGATGGCCTCTCGCACGCGCTGGAACAACCCAACGGCATGGTGCTCGTCACCGGGCCCACCGGCTCGGGCAAGACCACCACGCTCTACACCGCCCTCAAGAAGCTCAACTCGCCCGAGCGCAACATCATGACGATCGAGGACCCCGTGGAGGTGCGGATGCCGATGATCCGCCAGATCCAGGTCAACACGGAGATCGGCTTGACGTTCGCCGGGGCGCTGCGGTCGATCCTGCGGCAGGATCCGGACGTGGTATTCGTGGGCGAGATCCGCGACGACGAGACGGCGCGGATCGCGATTCAGGCCGCGCTCACGGGCCATCTGGTGCTCTCTAGCCTGCACACCAACGACGCCGCCGGGGCCGTTCCGCGGCTCCGCGATCTGGGCTGCCCGAACTTTGCGCTTGTCGCTGCCGTGTTGGCGGTGGTGGGGCAGCGGCTGGTGCGGCGCGTCTGTCCCGAGTGCGTCGAGCCGCACGCGCCGGAACCCGCGGCCCTGATGCACTTCGGGACTCATGCGACCGAGGGCCGCTTCGTTCGAGGCGTCGGCTGTGCCCGCTGCACCGGCTCGGGTTACAAAGGCCGCCTGGGCATCTACGAGCTGATGCGGGCCACCCCGGCCTGGCAACGTGCCATCGAAGCTGGCGCGACCGCGACATCGCTACGGAAGACGGCGGCCGCCGACGGTTTCCGGTCCATGGCCAGCGACGGCCTGGACAAAGCGGCGCTCGGGCTGACCACGCTCTCGGAGGTGCTTCGCGTGGTCGCCTCGCTCGCAGTTGATAGCGACGCCCAATCGCGCGCGCCCGACGCCGCCGGGAGGGCCGCGGCGTGAGCACGCTGACATTCGAATACCGGGCCGTGGACCGCAAGGGCGTGGAGCGGCGCGGCGTGGCCGAGGCCGCGAGCGAGGGCGACGCCTACCGCCGGCTCAGCGCCGAAGGACTGGTGCCGCTGTCGATCCGCAGCGCCGCGCCCGCGGCGCGGGCGGCACCCAAGCGCCGCGTCCGCCTCAAACATATCTCACACTTCACGGCCCAGTTGGCCGTGCTGGTGGGGGCCCGAATCTCGATCGCCGACGGGCTGATGAGCATCGCCGAGCAGGAGTCTGACCGCGGCCTGCGGCAAGCGATCACCGCGATCGCCGCCCGCATCGAGTCGGGCGTGCCCCTGGCCGACGCGCTGGAGGATCAAGCCGAGCTCTTCGGCGAAACGTACATCCAAACCATCCGCGCCGCCGAACGCAGCGGCAACCTCGTCAAGGTCCTGGAACAGCAGGCCGAGATGCTCGAACGGCTGGACGAGACGCGCGGCTTGGTCAAGGCGGCACTTATGTATCCCCTCTGCGTGCTAGGCGTGCTGCTTGTAGGCGTCACGTTCCTGGTCGGCTTCGTGGTGCCCAAGTTCGCGACAATGTTCGCGTCGCGCGGGGTGGCGCTCCCGCCGCTTACTCAAGCGTTGGCGCTCCTGGGCAGCTCCGTTCAGCACTATTGGTACATCTATGCCGTATGTATCGCGGGCGCGGTCTGGGGGATTCGCCGCGGGGTTCGCACGGCGCGCGGGGCGCGGCTCCTGGAGAACGCCCTCCACAGGTTGCCCGGGATCAAAAGCATCTT
>Ga0105047_10004665_pt1 | contig 23801 bp, 18 predicted proteins | sample MAT04_FD_78384 | JGI IMG/M metagenome (GOLD analysis project Ga0105047, IMG submission 78384) | Freshwater microbial communities from Lake Fryxell liftoff mats and glacier meltwater in Antarctica - MAT-04 (megahit assembly) | ecosystem: Environmental > Aquatic > Freshwater > Ice > Liftoff... | reverse complement strand
GGGGGCACGCACGCTTACACTGACGGGCACGGCCACCGGTTCGCTCGACAGCTCATTTGCTTTGGGCGTCGTGGACAACACCGGTGCGACCAGCCTTACCAAATCTGGCTCGGGGACTTGGAACATTGGCTCGACGTCGAACACTTATTCTGGTGATACCACGATCTCAGGTGGCACGCTCAAGCTTGGGAATAGTAGCGTGATCCCAAATGGCGGAGGCAAAGGAAATGTCGTTCTGTCGGGTACCAGCACGTTCGATCTGAACGGAGGTACGACGGAAATCATCAATGGCCTGACAGGATCAAGCGGGACTTTTGTCACCAATGGGTTGTCGGGCACTGCCACGCTTACGGTTGGTGATGCGGACGCATCGAGCACGTTTGCCGGAACTTTGCAAAATGCGGGCACCCTGAAGCTCACCAAGATCGGAACCGGGACTTTAACGCTCAGCAATTCGGCCAACACCTACACCGGCGCTACGACTGTCAACGGCGGAGTTCTTTCGGTTGCGAAAATTGTTAACGGTGGAGCGAGTTCGGGTATCGGCGCGAGTACGAACGTCGCAGCCAATCTGGTGCTAAATGGTGGAACGCTTCAGTTTACTGGAACAGTGTCGGGCAGTGGTGCTACCGATCGACTCTTCACCCTGACCACCAACGGAGGCACGCTGGACAGCAGCGGAACCCAACGATTGACCTTATCCAATACAGGAGCAATGGCATTATCTGGAACGGGTACGCGCACCCTTACCCTCACCGGAACAAATGATAACGTCGGCGCTTTGGTCACACAAGTTACCGAGCTCGCCGCCCAGATAACGGACAATGGGGCCAATGCGACATCGCTTCGAAAGACCGGAACTGGACGATGGTACGTCTCCAACGCATCCAATAGTTTCACTGGAGATGTTTCCATCGAAAATGGACGCATCACGCTGGTCACCAATGCCACTCCAATTGCCAATATAGGCACAGCCAGCCAGATTGGCAAAGGATCGTCCAGCACAACATCCCTTTCTCTCGGTGCGACAGGCACCACGGGATTCCTCCGCGTTGGACAGAATGCCTCATTCTCTACCAACCGCAAAATCTCCATCGGAGGTACTGGGGGAGGCGGAATTGAAATGGCCATCAGTGGACAAACCCTGACGTTCACCGGTGGCGTTGCGCTCGGTGCTTCCGGGGGTGGAATCACCTTCGGTAACTTCACTGACATCATGGCCGGCAACTATGCCGTCACCACCAACGGTATCTCCGGTAGCGGTGGGGTGACCATGGCCGGTGGTGGAAGCAGCAGCATCCTCACGCTCAGCGGAACCAACACCTACAGCGGCGCGACGACTGTCAACGGTGGCACGCTCAAACTTGGGGCCAGTAGCGTGATCCCAAATGGCGTAGGCAAAGGAAATGCCGTTCTGTCGGGTACCAGCACGTTCGATCTGAACGGAAATACGACGGAAACCATCAATGGCCTGACAGGATCAAGCGGGACTTTTGTCACCAATGGGTTGTCGAGTACTACAGCTACCCTCACGGTCGGTGATGCAGACGCATCGAGCACATTTGCCGGCACTTTGCAAAATACGGGCACCCTGAATCTCACCAAGATCGGAACCGGGACTTTAACGCTCAGCAATTCGGCCAACAGTTATGCCGGAGTAACACAAATCACGGCCGGGACGATCGCTGTGGCGAAACTGGCTAACGTGAATACCGATAGCAGTATTGGCAAGGGATCGGTGGCGGGGTCGGCAGCCGATCTGGTGCTAAATGGTGGGACACTTCAATACACCGGCTCGGGAGATTCGTCCAACCGCCTGTTTACGCTGACCGCCAATGGTGGGACGCTCGATGCGTCGGGCGCTTTAAACGCGGCAATCAACCTGAATGGCACCGGTGCCCTGGTCGCGAGCGGCGCGGGGAATCGAACGCTCACCCTTCGAGGATCGAGCACCGGAGCTAATACTCTCGCAGGGGCCTTACCGAACCCCAGCTCAGGCACCACAGCCCTGACTAAATCCGATGCGGGCAAATGGATTTTGTCCGCAAGTAACACCTACACCGGCGGAACGAGCGTGGCTGGCGGGACGCTGGCAGTGTCCAACGCTTCGGCGCTCTCGACTGGAAACGTGTCGGTCACGGGTGGGACGCTCGACCTTGGCAACGGGTCGGTGCTGGGTGTGAGCGTCGGGGCAGGCGCCTACTCTCAAGGATCGTCCGGAACAACTCGCACGACGTTCGCGACATCCAACATCGCGTCGGCGTCTTCGCTCACCGCATCGTCATACGCGTTCGCAGGCACGCTTGATATTGCGGGTGGCGCGGGCATCAGCACATCCAACACCGCATCGGCGACCGTTTTCAATGCGGGGTCGCGATCCGGGCGATTTAATGGATTCAACTACGGCGCTGCGTATGGGCCCGGCCAATCCAAGGCCTGGGACACCTCGCGCGTCGACCGCTCGGGGACGGGTGCCGGGACGGTTAAGGTCATCACGTTCTACGAAGGATTTGAAGATGCCAACGGCGTGACCTGGGCGGGTGGGTCAGCGATTGATCAGTTCGACAACGTCACCAGCAGCTACGTGTTCAACTCTGCCAACAACGTGCCCAATCCGCCTTATACGTCCGGGTCGCCGACGCTGAACAACGTCAGCCGAGTCGTCAACGCCTCGGCTGCCTCTGCGAACGCGTCGTACGGTGTGGCTACGCCAGCCGACAATTCCATCTATTTCGGCAACATCGCGCCCTTCACCGCCCACGTCGGTCCTTCGACGGATTTTGGTGGATACAGAAACTCCTTCGGAACCGGATTTACTGCCCAGGCGGATATCTATCTCGATCCCAACTGGACGGGCACCTCCAACGGGACCGGCTTTGATTATTCGGTGGCCGTCAGCGATACGTCGGGCAACCATCGGCGTGATTTCATCTTCCATGTCTTCAAAGATGGCTCGGGTAACCTGCGCGTCGGGGCGAACAGCAACAGCAACTACAAAGCCGCCAGCACGCTCAGTGGGTCGGCAGTCATCACCGGCGGGGCGGGGTGGTATACCCTGCAGCATGTGTTCCGCGCGGGTGATGGCAACCTCGAAAACGCCAGCCAGCTCTATGTCGATCTGAACCTGCTCGACGCGTCGGGCAGTGTCGTGTATACGGCAAATCTATCAAATACGACCGATCTGCTCACCGGCGTCGGCGGAAACAATTACGGGTGGCTGGTCAATGTCGATACGATTGATACAGCCACGTCGGTGAACTCGCTCCGGGTCGACAATGTCAAATTGCTCGACACTGCGATCAGTGGCGGCGGGCTCGGTGGAGGTGGCGCGGGGACGAGCCTGACGGGCATCGAAGGCAACGTCACGCTCAGTGGCGGGCTGGCAAGCTTCGATGTAGGTGGGACGAACCAGGCGGCCGTGGTCAACGGATACGACTTTGTGCAAAGCTCGCGTGGCACGTTGACGACCGCAGGCACTCTTGACATCGACCTGGTCAACGGGTTTGTCCCGCTCCCCACAGACACCTTTACGATTCTCGAAGCGCAGACGCTGTCGGGTACGTTCACCAATATCAGCAGTGGGCGAGTGCTTGTGGACGGCGGAGCAGGAAGTTTTGCCCTCAGCCGGGCGGGCAATCGCCTCACGCTCAGCAACTTTATCGCGATCGCGATCCCCGAACCATCGAGTACGATCCTGCTGGGGGTTGGTGCGATGGCTTTGGGTCGACGTCGTCGGAACGTTGTCTGAAGGTTTCCTGCAGCTGATGTTCTGGACACAGGGATGAACGACCAGCAGCTACGCTGCAGCGTGTTCGATCGATTGAGTCGCTTTCAACAGATCGTCCGTGTAGTGGTGGGTCGAAGAGCCGTGCTTTGACTATCGCAAAAGAAAAATACGGTTCTTCGAGCCGTTGCTACATGAACAAAACAAGCGCCGCAACTGCTCACGGTTGAATTAGCCGAGCTGCGCATCCGCATTACGTGCCCCCCTATCGTTCCATTGTGCGTCGAATCCGATTACCCTTCCACGTTCGATGAAATATCGCGTCCAACGGTTTGTGCCTGATCCTGTCCAACTCGACAACTTCGCCAGCCCGCTCTGGCAGGCGATTCCGTCTCTGGAGATATCGCACTTTCACGCATCGGGGAGCGCGCATCGGCCTCTCACCCGCGCGAAGCTCGCGATGGCGGGGCGAACGCTTTATCTGATCTTCAGCGTCTCCGACCAGTATGTGCGCAGCGTGCAGACGCGTTATCAATCGATGGTCTGCACCGATTCATGTGTCGAATTTTTCGTGCAACCCCGCCCCGACAAGGGATATTTTAACTTCGAATGCAACGCCGGCGGAACGTTGCACGCGTCGTATGTCGAACCCGCCCCCCCGCCTGCATCGGGCATCGGGCAGATCACCCTCCTGCCACCAGAGTTCGGCCAGGCGATCCGCGTGCACAGCTCGCTTCCGGCTGTGGTCGATCCTGAATTAAAAGACACCATCGCCTGGTGGCTGCGTGTCGAGATCCCGCTGCACGTGATGGAGCGATACATCGGCTTTCTGGGTGACGGCCCATTCTCCACCTGGCGGGCGAATTTCTACAAATGTGGGGACCACACCTCGCATCCACATTGGGGATCATGGAATCCGATCGGATCGGCACTGAACTTTCACAATCCCCGATATTTTGGCGAGTTGCTGATGTCCGATGGGGATGAGGGTTGACCGTTCGCGCATAAAAAAACGACTGGCGTGCATCGTGCACACCAATCGTTAGAGCCTGCGAATCCTTTCGCACCTTCCATGCTTCTTCATCAGCCACGCGACGTTCTTTTGGGCGCGACCGAGTTCATGTATGACTGAAAGAGCAACGTAGCGTGCATCTCCTCAGATGCAAGAAAAATTCGCATATTCGACAAAAATTACACAATAGGTGGGAGTAAGAGCCTCGGACACGTCAACGGATGGGGTGACCATTCGCAACCCTGTTGAGTCGACCTTACACTCACCTTCCTATGAACGACGCCCTGCTCGACCCGTCCCGCAAAGACGCCTCCTCTCCCACGCTTGCCCGGCGACGCATTGATTTGCTGCTCGTCAGTTTTTTGATCCTCTTCCTGGAACTCGCCTGCATCCGCTGGTTTGGCAGCACCGTTGTCTTCCTGACGTTTTTCACCAATGTCATTTTGCTGGCGACGTTTTTGGGGATCTCTGTCGGATGCCTGACTGCATCGCGTTCATTCAATCTCGTGAAGTTGACTCTCCCGATCGCAGCACTCAGCGTGGTGCTCGCGTACGTGACGTCCTTTGCTTATCAACATTGGAATGTCTCGATAGACGTCGGCTCGCAAGGCTCTCCGCAACTGATCTATTTCGGAACCGAATATCGGCCGACAGACGTGTCGCGCTTTGTCGTACCCATGTGGCTGGTGGCCGGCGGATTTTTCGCGCTGGTGGCGTTGATGTTTGTGGGACTCGGGCAGGTGCTCGGGCGATCGTTCGATGCGCTGCCGAATCGCTTGCAGGCGTATTCCATTGATATCGTGGGTAGTCTCCTCGGGATCAGCGCGTTTGCGATCTGCTCGTTGTATCAACAGACGCCGCTGGTGTGGTTTTCCATCTCGATTCTCATTCTCTGGCGATTTATTCCACGATGGAACTGGGTGCAGCTCGTCAGCCAAGTCATCATCCTTATCTGTGTGGCAATCACGGCCTACGGGTTGATGGACAGGGGTGTCACCAGTTGGTCTCCTTATTACAAAATCCACTATGTTCCCGAAGAAGCGAGTATTAACACCAATAACATCTCGCATCAGGGAATGGTGCAAATCGAAGAGGCTGGCCCCGCCTATGCGATGCCTCATCTGCTGAATCGAGATGCCGGGGGTCAGGCGTTTGCAGATGTACTCATCATCGGTGCCGGCTCGGGGAACGACACCGCCGCTGCGCTACGTTATGGTGCGTCGCATATCGACGCGGTCGAGATCGATCCGCGGATCAACCAAATCGGTCGTGAAGACCACCTCAATCAGCCTTTCTCAGCGACCGATCGGGTGCGCGTGCATTACGACGATGGACGCAGTTTCCTCAAACGTTCGGACAATCAGAAATATGATTTGATTGTTTACGCATTAGTCGATTCGCTCGTGCTGCACTCAGGATATTCCAGCCTGCGCCTCGAGAGCTTCCTGTTCACGCAGCAAGCGTTCGCCGATGCCAAGGCGCGACTGAAGCCAGGCGGGGTATTTGCGATGTACAACTATTATCGCCAGGGGTGGGTGATCGGGCGTTTGTTCAAGATGTCAGAGCAAGTCTTCGGCAGCAGCCCGCTGGTGATCTCCATGCCCTACCAGGCGACCATCACCCCGCAGGACAATCAGAAGGATCACATCACGTTTCTGCTGGCCGGCAATGGCGCTTCGCCGGCCATCGATCGGATTCGAGCGCGATTTCTAAGTGACCAAAACTTCTGGGTGCATGCATCGCCGAAGTTCAACGATGATGTGAACGCCTATAGCACGACGCAACCAAGCGTGGCCGATGCCGATCCAAATAACTGGCGACGGATCGGGTTGGCTGAGGTCGACACAACGGGGATCGATCTGTTGCCACAGGACAATTGGCCGTTCCTTTATCTGCGCGATAAGACGATCCCAAAACTGGCGTGGCAGGGGATGGCTGTGATGGGCGTCGTGTCAGTGGTGATTATATTTGCGTTTATGCCAGTCAGACGCGTGCGCCCTGATGGCCACATGTTCTTTCTTGGGGCAGGCTTCATGCTCTTGGAGACCAAGAGCGTCGTGCACATGGCGTTGCTGTTTGGATCGACGTGGGTCGTCAATTCAATCGTATTTTTTGCGATCCTGGTGATGATCCTGCTGGCCAATCTGTTCGTCAGCGTACGCAGGCCACAGCGCATCTGGATTTGGTATGTGCTGCTCGGCGCAGCGTTGCTGGTCAACGCGCTGGTCCCGATGAATGTATTTCTATCGCTCCCCGGCCAATGGAAGACAATCACCAGCTGCGCGGTGGTGTTTCTTCCGATCTTCTTTGCCGGCGTGATTTTTGCGACGTCGTTTGCAGGTGTCACCCGTCCCGATATCGCCATCGGAAGCAACATTGCCGGGATCATCCTCGGCGGGCTAAGCGAAAACTTCTCGATGATGCTGGGCTTTAACCACCTGTTGCTGGTGGCGATGGGTTTCTACGCGCTATCCCTGTTGATGCGTCGGAGCCGGAGCGTGTCATCGGCGATCCCAGTCCCAGGACCGTTGCCGAGTGTCGCTTGACGAAGACAAACGCGTCTTCAGTCCATGAGAAAACCTGCCCAACTGATTGGGCAGGGGCCAGAAGACCCTCACTTGCGACGCGGGCGCGAGCGCTCAAGACGCGTGCTGGCACCGGAAAGCTTGGCAAGCAATGCATCAAACGCACCCGTGATGCTCCCCGCATTGCGCGATACACGCGGCAACGGGCTTCGACGGATCGAACGATATAAAGTCTTGGACATCGGAGAACTCCATTCGACGAAAATGCGTCGAAGCAGAGCCTATCGCACGATCCGGATCCAAACATATTTCCTCCGTTTTTCGCGACAGACCGATAACCAATCGCTTCCCACCCTCGACAATCCACCGTCCACAATCCACAATCCACAATCCATGATCGACCTGAAGGATTTGCGAGAACATCCCGAGATTTATCAACGCGGCGCGGCTTTGAAGAACGTGCGCGTCGACGTCGCGCGCGTGCTGGAGAAAGATGCCGAGCGCGTCAAGGCGCAGCAGGCGTTTGAGAAGTTTCGATCCGAACAAAACGACGCCAGCAAGGAGATCGGCCGCCTCAAAGACCCTGCCGAGAAGCAGGCAGCCATCGCGCGCGTCGCGCAGCTGAAACTCAACGTGAAGGAAGCCGAGGAACGCGCCAAGGCCCTCGATACCGAGTTGCACGCGCTGTTGCTGACGATCCCGCAGCCCCCGGACACCGACGTCCCGGAGGGAAGGGACGCTGCCGACAATGTCGTCGTCAGTCACTGGGGCACGCCGCGTGCCTTTGACTTCAAACCGCGAACGCACCTGGAAATTGGCCAGGCGCTTGATCTGTTTGATTTCAAAGCGGGCGTGCGATTGGCTGGGTCGCGCTCGTACTTTTTGAAGGGTGCGGGCGCGGAACTACACCAGGCTGTCCTGCGACTTGCTCTGGACTTGATGGTGAAAGAGCAGGGATTCACGCCGATGGCTGTCCCCGTCCTCGTGCGCGAGGTGGCCATGCTCGGAACCGGATTTTTCCCGGCTGGCAAGGAGCAGACGTATCACGTTGGCGGGCCGGAGAATTTTCCCAAGGATGCCGCGCTCGGTTCGCCTGCGCACGTAGACCCCGACGCACCAACCGAAAGCGCCGAGCCCACCGTCTATCTCACCGGCACAGCCGAGGTCGGGCTCACCGCCTATCACTTTGATGAAGTGCTTGACGAAAAAGATCTCCCCAAAAAATACACTGCCATCAGCACCTGCTTTCGTCGCGAGGCCGGCACGTATGGCAAGGACACAGCCGGGCTTTATCGTGTGCATCAGTTTGATAAGTGCGAGCAGGTTGTCATCTGTCGAAACGATATTGAGGAGAGCAAACGCTGGCACATGCAGATGCTCGGATACAGCGAAGATCTGCTGAAGCGGCTCAACCTCCCGCACCGCGTGATCCAATGTTGCACCGGCGACATCGGTGTGAAGAACGCTGCGATGTACGATGTGGAAACGTGGATGCCCAGCCGATTCGACGGCAAAAATCCTGTCACCGGATACGGAGAAACACACAGCGCGTCGCGCTTGTACGAGTTCCAGGCGCGACGTCTGAATCTGCGATACAAAGACAGGGAGGGCAAGCTGCGCTTCTGTCACACGCTGAACAACACCGTCGTCGCCAGCCCGCGCATCCTCATCCCGATCCTGGAAAATTATCAGAATGCGGACGGGTCGGTGACAGTCCCTGAAGTATTGCGTCCGTATCTGTATGGCCGAGAGCGCATCGGTTAATTCAAAAATCAGATTCACCGCGGAGATACAGAGGTCGCGGAGGCTGGTTTTGCATCGCACGCATGTTGAAAAGTGACGCGGAACATTCCTTAGATAAGATATTCACTTCGGTGCGCGTCTTGATTCCCAATGCTCTCCGCGACCTCTGCGGTGAATCCTTTTTTCTGACTGGGTTTTCCATGATCATTGCCGGCATTGACGAGGCGGGGTACGGGCCGCTGCTGGGGCCGCTGGTGGTGGGGTGCGCTGCGTTTGAATTGCCCGGGCATCCGGATCAACCTTTGCCTTGTCTGTGGAAGGGGCTGGGGAAGATGGTCAGCCGTTCGCGGTGTCGGAAGGGGCAGAAGCTTCATATCAACGACAGCAAGGCCGTCTACGCACCCGCCGATGGGTTGAAGGAACTAGAGCGTGGCGTGGTGGGGGCGGGGCTGACGCTCGGGCGAGCGTGCGCCGACCTGGAAGCATTTCTCGACCTGGTCTGCCCCACGCTCAGCCAGCGCTGTCGGTCGTATCCGTGGTATGTGAAGCACGCGGAGGAAGCTTTCCCCATCGAGCAGGATGCGATCTCGCTTAAGATTCTCGCCAACGCCCTGGGTATGGAGATGACGCGCGTGCAGACGCGCCTGGTAAAGCTGTCGGCACAGGTGCTGCTCGAGCGCGAATACAACCGAATGGTGGAGGCAACGCGCAACAAGGGGGCAGCGTTGTTCTCCATTGCATCGATCCACCTCGATCAACTCGTGCGTGATCATGCGCACGAGGGCGTCGTGATTTTCTGTGATCGGCAAGGCGGGCGCGAGCATTACGGACATCTCTTACGAAGCTTGTTTGAAGACTGGTCGTTCGAAGTAACACAGGAGAAGTCCGAGCGCAGCGAATATCGACTCGAGCGCAATGGAAAGATCGCGCGCATCATCTTCACTGAAAAAGCCGAAGGTCAATGCATGGGCACCGCGCTGGCATCGATGCTGAGCAAGTACCTGCGCGAAGCCCTGATGCGACGTTTCAATGCGTGGTGGACAAAACAACTCCCGGGCCTGACCGCGACCGCGGGATATTACACTGACGGCCATCGCTTCCTGACGGACATCGCACCGCTCCGCGCGTCACTCAATATCCGTGATGCGGATTTGGTGAGATGTCGGTGATCTCTGGGTTCCCGATGCTCGTTGGCCGCGCAGATCGAACGTCCATGTACTCGCCCCGTAACACGGGCTTCCAGCCCGTCCCGAGAATGTTCCGGACTCGAGGAAATTGCCCCTCGCCGCGATTGAAAGTCGCCACGCACGGGCTGGAAGCCCGTGTTTCGGGCGACCGTCGCCGTGCCCTTATCGACGGTGGAGGCGTTGTCGATTCTGGCGTGAAGTATTCTGATCCCGGAACTTTATTCCGTCTTCGCTGTCCAATGCTTTACAATCGTTCCTGATCGAACCCTTTCCGAAAGGATCAACCTGCCATGAAACGTTTTCTCTCTTCCATCATCCTCGCTGCGGCTGTGAGTGCTGTTGCCCTGCCGATTTCCTCGTCCCGCGCCGCCGACGAACCCGTCGCGGGTGTTGCTCAAAATGCTGGCGCCGGCATTCCGGTGAAGGCCGTCGTCCTGTTCTCATCGGGCGTGGGATATTTTGAGCATTTTGGATCGGTCAACGGCAATGCATCGACCGAGTTGCGCTTCAAGACCCGGCAGATCAATGACATTCTAAAGAGTCTCGTCCTGGAAGATCTGGATGGCGGGCGCGTGACGACAATCACGTATCCGTCACAGGATCCGATCGACGTCACGCTGCGCAGCTTTCAGGTCGATATCACAGGCAATCCGCCATTGGCTGATCTGCTCAACCAGTTGCGTGGGGCGCGCGTGACGGTCGAACTCGCCGGGGAAAAGATCGAAGGAACGATCCTGGGCATCGAGGCAAAAGAGGTACCCACCAAGGACGACAAGACGATCAAGACGTTCATGCTGAACCTGATCGCCGGCGCGTCGATCCGCTCGCTTCCGCTGGACGACGTGCGCGGCTTGACGCTGGAAGATGCCGGCCTGCAGGAGGAATTAAACAAGGCGCTGACAGCTTTGGCATCGGCACGCGATCAGAATAAAAAACCAGTAACCCTCAACTTTGCCGGCGAAGGCGAGCGGCGCGTGCGCATCGGATACGTCGTGGAGACGCCGGTGTGGAAGACGTCGTATCGGCTGGTAATGGGTGAAAAGGCGCAGCTGCAAGGTTGGGCGATTGTCGAAAATCAAACCGACAATGATTGGAACAACGTGCAGATGTCGCTGGTGAGTGGCCGGCCGATCTCATTCGTGCAGGATCTCTATCAGCCGTTGTATATCCCGCGTCCGGTGGTCCGGCCCGAGCTTTATGCGAGTCTGAATCCCCAGACGTACGACGGCGGGATGGATGAGCTGGCCAAGGAAAAGGCTGAGTTTGGAATCGGCGGGGGTGAAGGGAATGGGAAACAGAGCGCCGAAAGAAGTAGTCGGCAATTACAGAACCGCCGCAGGGAGATGAACGCACCGGCTGCGCCGATGGCATCCGACGCGCTGGCATCGGGGCGCGAACAGGACAAGTCGTACACCGTCGGCGAGATCGACGTCACCTCGTCAGTGTCATCCGTCGCTTCGGCATCGAAAGTCGGCGAGCTGTTTCAATATACCGTCGGCAACGTGTCGCTTCCGCGTCAACGGAGCGCAATGATCCCGATCGTCACTGACCCGATCGAAGTCGAACGGGTGAGCATTTACAACGCTTCAGTCCTTGCGAAGAATCCATTGAATGGCGCGCGGGTCAAAAATACGACCGAGAAGCACCTACTGGCCGGGCCCATCACGGTCTTCGATGCCAACACCTATGCCGGTGATGCGCAGATCGACAACCTGCCTCCCAATCAAGAACGCCTGCTCAGCTACGGGATCGACCTGCAGACACACATGCTGACCGAAAATGCGAACCAGACCAACGCCATCCAGACCGCCAAGATCGTCAAAGGCGTTCTGCAGATTCGCCGTAAGCTCGTCGCGAGCATGGATTACGTCGCCGAGAACAAAGCCGACAAGGTAAAGACGCTCATCATCGAGCATCCCTTCCGTGCCGGGTGGACGCTCGTCTCTCCTGAAAAATATCAGGAGAAAACCGACACGCTGTATCGCTTCAAAGGCGAGATCGAACCGGGCAAGCAGACGCGCCTGAATGTCAAAGAGGAAATCGTGACCGGCGAGGAAATTGCGATTCTTCCCTACGATGTCGGCACGCTCGAAGCGTATTCCCGCACGGGGGAAATCCCTCAGCCGGTGCGCGACGCGCTGACTAAGGCAATCCAGTTGAAGTATGCGATGGTGGACATCCAGCGCAAGCTAGCCGAGGCCCAGCAGCGCATCGCCACCATCCGCGCGGACCAGTCACCCATCCGTGAAAATCTGAAGGCCATCAACGATAAAAACGATCCCACCTACAACCGCTATCTGAAAAAGTTCGCCGAGCAGGAAGCCGAGATCGATACTCTTGAGAAGAACACGATTCCCGACTTACAAAAATTGCTACAAACCCAGCAGCAGGAATTGGAAGCATATGTGGGAGCCCTGGAAGTCGGTTGAGCGCCAATCGCACAGTGTTCAGTTGAACAGTCCCTGATCCCCGCAGAGGCGTAGAGCGCATAGACGCGCTGATGGATCACTATGGGCCTTGGGCGATACTCACACGAGACATAGTGTAAATCGATCATCCGTATACCATTCGAAGGTCGAGCCCATCTCCGCGCTCTTTGCGCCTCTGCGGTGAAGCGAGCGTGAAGTTTCGACCTCATGCGCATACAACAGCGGCATGTGTGGATTGGCGGGTGTGGTATCCTGGGACGCGCGGTATCCGGTCACGCCGGAGATTCTTGCGCGGGTCAGTGAGGCGATTGCGCATCGCGGGCCGGACGGGGAGGGGGTTTACCTGAACCACGCGCCGCCCGGCTCGCCAGACCGTCCACAATGTGGGTTGGTGCATCGTCGTTTGGCCATTCTTGATATAGACGATCGCTCGCTGCAACCCTTTGACGACGGTCTGCACAAGCACCTGCTCGTCTACAATGGTGAGATTTACAACTTTCGCCCACTACGTGACGAACTCGCCCGCCTGCATCCGCAATACACCTGGCGCACGACGGGCGACACCGAAGTGCTGCTGGTCGCGTTGCAAACCTGGGGCGTGCGCGCCTGCGAAAAACTCAACGGCATGTACGCATTCGCCTACTGGGATCAGCAGGATGGCGCGCTCGTCCTGGCCCGCGATCGCATGGGGCAAAAGCCGCTCTTTTACGCCTCCCCGCCTGGCGGAGGTGCGATTGCATTCGCATCTGAATTGCATGCGCTGAGGCAACTTCCCTGGTTTGATACGTCGGTCGATCCTCACGCGATGGGCGACTACCTTCGCTGGGGTTATGTGTCCGCGCCCGCAACGATCTACACGCACGCGCGGAAACTCCCGCCAGCCCACGTGGCCCGGACGACCGGCAAGGGGCTTTCGCTTTTTCGATATTATGACCCCAACGTCAACGTGCCGCGCGAGCAATCGCCTGCACATGCAGTCGAGCAGACCCGGCAGCTGCTCACGCAGGCGGTCCGACGTCAGCTGGTGTCGGATGTTCCTGTGGGATGCTTTTTATCCGGCGGGGTCGACAGCTCGATCCTCGCCCTGGCGATGCAGCGCTCGATGTCAGCGGGGCAAAAGGTGCTGACCTTTTCCATCGGGTTTGACGACGCGCGCTATGACGAATCGGGCTATGCCGAGGCCGTCGCAAAACAGATCGGTACGGAGCATCGGACGTTCCGGGTCGCGCCGGATGCCTCAGCCGATCTCCCAAAGCTCGCGCGGGCCTTCGGCGAGCCATTTGCGGATTCGTCGGCGTTGCCCACGCATTATCTCGCGCGGGCGACGCGCGAACATGTGAAGGTCGCGCTCAGTGGCGATGGCGGGGATGAGCTTTTTGGCGGGTATGACCGGTATCGCGCGATACTGCTGGCTGAGCGCGTGGATCGTCTGCCTCGTGTGCTGGGGTGGATGATGCGCCGATCGGCCTGGCAGGCGTTGCCGGGGACGCATCCAAAATCGCGATTGTTGCAGATCAAACGGTTCCTGGCGTCGCTGTCACTCGCGCCTGCTGTGCGATACGCATCGTACATGCGCCTGTTTGACGACAACCAGCTGAGTGGGCTTTTGAATCTCGAACATCAGGCCTGGATCAAACCGACGGACGATTGGCTGGCCGGTGCGTTCGACCGGCTGGCGGCCTCGCGCGATGCGGCGTCGACTGCGTCGGCAGTGGATCGGGTGACGTATCTGCCGGAGGATCTGCTGACAAAGGTTGATCGCGCATCGATGCTGCACGCGCTGGAGGTGCGCAACCCGTTCATGGATCACGACGTCGTCAACTTCGCCGCTGCCCTCAATGCGCCGCTGTTGTTGAAAGGCGGCGGGAAGCGCCTGCTGCGCGAGGCATTCGCAGGCGACCTCCCGCGCGAGGTATTCGCCCGGCGGAAGATGGGATTTGCTGTGCCGATTGGGGACTGGTTCAAAACGCACCTGCGCGACATGCTGGAAGACGCGCTGTTTGCGCGAGATTCGTTCGCATCATCGCACTTCGTCACCAGCGCGCTGCGCAGCATTGTGGATGATCATCTGTCGGGTCGACAGGATCATTCGCAACGACTCTATGCATTGCTCATGCTGGAACTGTGGTGGAAGGGAAGTTGATGAAATTGTGAATGTTGCCCGTGTTACCGGAGCGTATCCAGACGCGTCCTACATTCCTTACTCTGTCGCGATCACACCGATTGGTCCTGCGTGCAGACCGATGATTCTGATCAGCGGGGCGGGGACGCGTTGTTCGCTGCGCGACTTGATCGTGACATCCACGCCATCGACGGTCCCTGAGCCTTCGGAATCTACAAACTGCACGATCTTGCAGGTTCCTTCGACGACAAAGAGGACGTCGTAATCTTCATCCGTCATCTCGTGACGCGTGGTCTCGGTCATGTCGGCGATCGCCTGCTTGATCTTGTCGTCGTATTTCCCAGCGACAGGCGTGCCGTTGATCTCGATGGCGAAGTTGTAATCGCCGGGCTTAAAGTCCCAACCCATGCGGTTGTTCACGCCTTTCAATCTGAACGTCCGACCTTTGAATGAATCAGCATCGTCCAGCGCCGAAGCCGCGTCGAACGACTCCTCGGCTTTGACTTTTTCGACCATGCCCGGCCAATTGGTGGCTGCATCGCTTGTCATTTTGTCGAAGAGCGCCTCTGCATCAGCCGAGGCAGCACCGGACGCCTTGTCGAACTTCGCGATGATTTCATGCGCGCGGTTTTGCAACGGTTTTACCAGAGGCGAATTGCCGAGCGTCAGCCGCAGGTCATCGTCGGCAAATCGCTCGAGCCGATCACGCGAATCCTGGGTAAGGGCCATCCCCTCGGCTTCATCGAGGATCTTCTTGGCTGATGCGGCAAATCGCGCATACCCCTTGTCTCGCATGGCCGTGATCTTATCGACCAACCCTCTCAGCTTCGTCGAGCCCATCGAGCTGGGTTTCTGCCAATTGCAGGCTCGTCTCGGCGTCGTCCTTGTCACCGGCCTCGACATGCTTTGTTGCTTCTTCGAGATACTTCTTGGCCTCGGCAGCATCCCCCGCCCACACACCGGCTGGCAGGATAAGCATGGACGAAAGGGCAACCGCGATAAGACGGTGTGTACGACGAAGCATGGGCAATCCTCCCGAGAATTGAGCGATTCAACTTGCTAAAGCGGGAGACACGGTATCGGAAGAAGGTTGAAAACGTCAAAGTGCGACTTTCTCGGGTGTCAACGGCATTTAGAAATGTCCGCTTCGCGTGGTCGTGGGCAGAAGGGTTCACGCCACGCGTGGGGCGGCGATGCACCCGGTAGGGGGGCAAGGATTAGCTGCCTGAGAGCGGGTCGGATTGTTGTCGGTCGACAGCATTTGCAATACACTTGCACTTTCCGATGCCCGCTCTGGTGAATATCTCCGACGTTGATTTCTCCTATGGAGACCAGCCCGTTTTGCAGGGGGTTCGCCTTACCGTCGACGAAGGCGTAACGCTTGGTGTGATCGGCCCGAACGGTGGCGGAAAGACGACGCTGCTGAAGCTGCTGCTGGGATTGCTCCGACCTCAGCGCGGGCATCTGGATATCGCCGGCGTCTCGCCCGTCCAGGCCAGCCGACGCGGGGATTTGATCGGGTATATGCCGCAGCAGTTTGGGATCAAGCCGAACTTTCCGCTTTCGGTGCGCGAGGTCGCGCGGCTGGGACTCGCGGGCAAAACGGGGTTGTTCAGATCGTATAAGCGAGACGATCTCACTTTTGTCGACCAGCTGTTGGAGCGCGTGGGGCTCAAGGATTTTGCCGACAAGCCGGCAGGCAAATTGTCAGGCGGACAACTGCAAAGGCTGCTCATTGCGCGGGCGCTGTCTGCCAAGCCGAAACTGCTGTTGCTCGACGAACCCACCACGGGCATTGATCGGGGCGGGCAGGAACGATTCATCGAGTTTCTGATGGATCTCAAGCGAGACTTCGGTCTGACGCTCGTGTTTGTCAGTCACGACCTACGGGCGGTGTCAGCGATCTCGGACCGGATCGCCTGTCTGAATCTCACGTTGCACTACCACGATGTCCCCCAGCATTTGCCCGCTGACCTGGTCTATCGCATGTTCGCCTGTGACCTGGAGGCCATGGGTATCAACAACACAGCCGTGCCCCTGACGATTGCCGGTCGCAAGGCGACGGACCTCGTAAGCGATGTCGCACGGATATAAAGTTGCAGGCACTTTCTGAGATGACGTTTGATCCCCTCCTCTATCCGCTGCTAGCTGCCCTCGCGATGGCCGTCGCGTGTGCGGTTTTGTCGGTGTTGATTGTTCCGCAACGATGGACATTTATTGGCGAGGGCATCGGGCACAGCGGGATGGGTGGGGCGGGGACAGCGTGGATCATCGGACTGATATTTCCGACGATCAACCTGGAGCGTCTTGCCCCTTTGATGATCGTCGCGTTCTGTCTCGCGACGGCGGTGGGGATCGGGTTTTTCACGCGTCGCCAGCGGGTGAACTCGGATGCGGCCATCGGGATTTTCCTGGTGGCGTCGCTGGCGTGGGGGTTGCTCGCCAACAACATCTACTTCCATTTCAGAAGCAGTTCGCCAGTGGGATATAACGCGCTGCTATGGGGCAACAGTGCAAGCATCACCCCGCGTTTCGCCCGCGCGTCGGTAGCGACGGCGGGGTTGGTTCTATTTACTTTATTCGCATTCAAAAAAGAGATCCTGAGCTACTGTCTCGATGAAACCATGGCGGAAGTCTCGGGCGTGCCCACGCGATTGATTCATTATCTGTTGATGATCCTGATGGCTGTCACGGTGCTCATCGGCATGCCGATCGTCGGAAGCATTCTGGTGACCGCCATGCTCATTCTCCCCGGCACAACCGCCAGCCTGCTCAGCGACCGCCTGCGAGGCTGCACGATATGGTCCATGTCGATTGCAACGGTAGCAACGCTTGCAGGCGTCCTGCTCAACGCCTGGAAATCCTTTTTGCCGGTTGGACCATCGATCGTCCTGATGTTGTTTGTGATCTTTGTCTGCGTGTACGTTTTTGGACGGGCGCGAGCGTGAATGGACGACCCACAAAGCCCACGGTGCGTTCGTCAGAGAAATAGAATACGGTCGAGACGCATCGGTCTCAGAAGCGACGACCTAACTCATTGGTAAAAAATCTTTCGACTGGAATATGCAACGTGCGTGAGATTTCCCGCATGGCACTTTTGCTCCAGTCGCGCTTTCCGCTGAGCATCTCCGAGAGATTCGATTGAGCGATCCCAAGTTTTCGAGATAGCGCGCTGACGCTCATACTGTTTTCGACGAGCCAGTGCTGTACCAACTCCGCCGCCGTGACATGGTTGGTGGCTACGACCTGCGAGCTGCGCACCTCGTATTCACTGATCAGGTCGACCAGAACATCAAGATAGTCACTGCTTCCTTTGTCGAGTCGACCTCGGGAGAGTGTCAGGACGAGACTCTGCGCTTGGCGATGCTCTTCGGGAGATTTTATTCTGCGGAGTGGCAAACGTCTGATGAGTTCCATGTACGAACCGCCACGACCGGATTTAACCGCTTGGGACATCAGTATTTTCCTTTCCACGCGCTCTTGTCATATTCAGCGTGCGTGAGCAACTCCAACACCTGAACAAACTGCGCGTCAAATCGGATGCTGGCGAGCAGACGGTACTTATTTCCGTTGACGTTAAAGACGGTGACGACCAGCCGACTACGCAATTTCACACCGTCTGCCGAAGGGTACGTGTGACGAACGTCGGTTAGACTTTCCCAATGGGCGGACTCGACGTTGATCACCCACGCCTGAATCCAGCCACGGATGACTGGGTGTTTACGGATCGCCCGGGTGAGGACATCCTGACCGATCAGACGCATTATATCATTATGATATAGATCGTGCTAAATGCAAACTGCCCGATCGCATCAACCGGGTAGTCAGCGTCCTTTCACCACGTCATACCGCTTCACCCATTCCTCCGGGACATGGGATAGGTCGCCTGCCTGCAGATAGTCGCGCATCGTTGTCCCGCTGCAGGTGCTGTCGACGTTGGGGGCGCCGCGCATCGCTTTGATATCGTCAAGATTTACCGTGCGGAAGTCGATGCTGTAGCGCGTCACGCCTGATGTGTTAGGGACGCTGCTGTGCAACTGGGCCCCGCTGAAGAGGATGAGCGATCCTGCGGGCGCGACCACACGCAGTTGGGGTTCCAACTCCACGGGTTCCTCGGGCTTTGGCTGGACGCGCGTGTCGGTTTTGATGTGCTGTTGCGCGTTGAATCGGCTCGTGCGATTCCACTCGTCATAGTTGTACGTGTGACTGCTGTTCTTGAGAGGTGTCTGCCAATACTTTGGATGAAACGCCAGGCAGTTGTCGGCAGTGATGTCGTAGACAGGGATCCACCAGTTGATCTGATTCTGTGGGGCCGAGTACCAGGTGTCGCGGTGCGGGTGGAAGGCGTAGGCAATTCCGGTGGTGAGATAATCGTGGCTGGTACTGGTGCGCAGTCGCGGGACATCGAAATACGTGACCGACGGATCGCATCCGGCTTCGATCAGAACTCGCTGAATGATCGCTTTGGCATCAGGGTGATGGATGAATGCCGGCTTCAGCTTCCCGAGGATCGTGGCGAAGGCTTCGACAGGGAAATGGTGCTGGGCGGTGCGCGGATCGTGCGGGGCAAACGCGTCGGCGGTCATCTGCCGGGCCAGTTCGCACAACGACAGCGCGCTGGCACGGGGAGAATAAACCAGGATATCCCCCGCATAGAGCATTTGCCTGCGCGTGAGGTCATCAGTTGGGCTGTCAAAGTAGATGGTATTCAACAGGGCACCTTATCTGTCGCATAGGCTTCACGCTCGAAGGGATTATCAAAATACGGGTGACGCCCAAGCAATTTCTGTATGACCGAAGCAATGAGATAGGCAGGGATGAAAAGCGGGCCCCAACGTTCGGCCTGTCGGACGTGGACACGCTCGTGTGTGCGTGTGCGATCCAGATCGTCCTGGTCCTGACCCAGAACAACATGACCCAGCGTCATGGCAGCGGCACCGTTTCGCAGGAGCGTGCCATGTCTCAGGAAGAAGCGTACCGCACCGCCTGATAGTTCAAGCACGCCCGTGTGGCGACGCATGCTTCCGCCACTCAGCAACGTCGGGAAGACGAAGAGCAGCCCGACGGCGGTGGTGGGCAGGGTCCAGAGGTAGATAATCAGTCGGCGGGCATTCATCATGGTCTATGCATATCCGGTGGATAAGCTGAACGGTGGTCTGCATAACCCGGCGTGGGCGCGGGTGGTTGCCAACAACCGCTCGGGGGTGATGAAAAGCACTGTCGCGCACGGGTGCTTCTGTCATTGCCCCGCGACAGATCGCGCGACAGGATATACACCGCCAACGTCCGATATTCACGCATGTAACAATCGATGGCCTATGAGGTTAATCGTCAGCCAGCGGAGTTATCCACATTCTGCGCACCATCATCACTATGACTGCTATCCTAGATATATATAAGGATAGTTAGCGGAGTTATAGTATCCAGCAACCCAAAAAGCGTGTGAACGATCCATCAAACGCATCACGTGATTCTTAGTGCCGAGTCGGTATACTCACTTCTTCGACGAAAGGTTTTCGGCACATGAAAGTTATCTGCAACCGTGGTGCTCTGCTTGATGCGCTTAACGTCACCGGCAACGCTATCGCGCCTCGCTCGCCCAAACCAGTCCTCGGCTGTGTGAAGCTGACCGCTGCCGACAATGTGCTGACCATCGGCGCGACCGATCTTGAAGTGGCGATTCGATATTCCGACACACAGGTGCAGATCGAGCAGGAAGGTGAGGCGCTTGTCCCGGCTGAGAAGTTGCGCGATATCGTTCGAGAATCCGTCGATGATACGCTTGCGATCGAACTCACCAAGGGTGATGGCGGGGGCACGGTTCAGATCAAGGGTCAGGATTCACTCTTCAAAATCTTTACACAAAGCGCAGAGTTTCCACCCATCCCCGGGTTTGAGGGAGAGGCCGACTTCGAAGTGTCGGCAGGTCAGTTGAAGCAGTTGATCGCGCAGACGCTTTTCTCGGCAGCGAAAGAATCGACACGGTACGCATTCAACGGTGTGCTGATGAATGCCAAAGGAACGCGCTTGAGCCTTGTTGCCACCGACGGACGACGACTGGCCCAGGCAGCGGGGGATTTGGTCTCCACCAACAAGGTTCCCAAGGAAGGCACCAAGGCCATCATCCCCGCAAAAGCCTTGCAGCTCATCGAGAAGCTCCTCGGCGATGCGGAGGAAACGGTCGGCTTCCAACTTCGCGAAAACCAGGTGATCTTTCATACGTCGACCGCGACCCTCACCAGCAATCTGGTCGAAGGACAGTTCCCCCCGTTTGAGGATGTCATCCCGAAAGAGACCGACAAAAAGATGACCGCGTCCACGGGTGATTTCCTCAGCGCGATCAAGCGGGCGAGCCTGCTTACCACTGAAGAGAGCAAAGGCGTGCGGTTGCACTTTTCAAAAAATGGGCTTGTGCTGACCAGCCGAAGCCCTGAGGCCGGCGAGGCGACGGTGAACTTCCCCTGCAAGTTTGAAGGGGCCGATGTGGAGATCGGCTTCAACCCGCAATTCCTCGTCGAAGCCCTGCGCGTGGTCGACACCGACGAATTAAGCCTCGAAATGACGGCAGCCAATCGACCCGGGTTGCTCAGAGGCGGGGCAAACTTTTTGTATGTGATCATGCCCGTGAATCTGACCTGAGCACTTTTGCTTGTGATTCAATCCATGCTTGTGGATCCAGATTTTCCTGAATTGCGCCGGCTGACCAAGCACAAGTCAGTCCGGCATCCCATCCCCGATCCGCTGGGCCCGGAGATGATCTCGTTCTTCAAAAAGTCGATCGCCAAACGTCAGACCAAACTGGGGAAGCTCGCGTCGGTGTGGGGCCAGCTGGTGCCTGAATCCCTGGCGATGCACTGTGCGCTGGAATCATTTAACAAGGGCTCACTGACGGTGATTGTGGACAGCTCTCCCCACCTGTTCGAACTCAAACAGATGATGCTGGCGGGCCTTCAGCAGCAGATGCTGTTTGCCTGTCGCGCAGCGGGGCTCAGAAAGATCACGCTGAAGCCCGGGCGGTGGTATGACCAGGAAGCCGCGGATCGGCGTGTGAAGTTTTGATGCGCGAGCCCGCCCGTCCTAACATAGGTACTACTTTCGAGGTGATGTATGGAACTTTCAACAGCACAAGTCGCATTCTTCAAAAAGCACGGCTATCTGGCCGTCTCAAGCTTTTTCAATGATCAGGAAGTTTTAGCCTTTCAGGCCGAAGTCGCCCGTCTGCAGGCGAATGGCAAGTTGCGCAACGTCGCTACCGAAGGGGACGGGAAAACGATGGCGTCGACGGTGAAGAATCTCCAGCTTTGCCCGATGTTCAACGAAAGCGACCTGTTCCGAGCAGTGCCCTTTGCGCCGAAGGTCAAGGCTGCCATCACGCAACTCATTGGTGATCCGTTCATCAAGCATCTCGATCAGATTTTCCTGAAGCCGGGCAATGGCGAAGGGATGGGCACCAACTGGCATCAGGACAACGCCTATTTCCAGATAGCCGACCCCCTGCGCGGGACAGCCATGTGGGTGGCCGCCCACGAGGCGACACTCGCCAACGGGACGATGCAGATTGTCCCGGATGCCTTTCGCGAAAAGCTCGAACATACGCGTGATCCGATGAGCGATCACCACATCCGTTGCTTCCCGGACGAAAGCCGCGCCATCCCGGTTGAACTCCCCGCCGGGGGCGTGCTGTTTTTCTGCTACGGCACGCCGCATTGCACGAAGAACAACTTCACGGATAAAGCCCGCGCCGGCTTGGCCTTCCACTTCCTCCACGAAGATTTCGCAGCCAAGTCGCTGATCGAAGATGGTCGGAATGATCGTCCGTATGTGACTGGTCCGAAGTCCACCGGCGGACAAAGCGAATATGGTGTGAAGGTTGACGGTACGTGGGACAGTGAAGTTGAAAAGGCCAGTGGTTGAAGCGATTTTCACAGTTCGACGATTGGCGCGGGTGTGTAGCGACAGATCGAAGATCTGAGCTTCGTCGTTCGGTGAAACGCGAAACACGGAGCTTCGATCCGCCGCTACACGAATCGCTCCGTTCTATTCCACGGATGAAGAGGCGCGCCCAAGCGTTTCAGCATCCACACATCCCGATGACCCACTGAATTAATGAAAATTTATGTTGCAATTGGCAATTTTTCGCGTATTTTCTCGGGATAAGTGGCGGAGGGCCTCTCCGGGTAAGCACCAAATTTTGGCAGGAGCGGGAAGAATGCGGCAACTCAATAAGCTTTCGGGCAAATCTCTGATTCTAGGCATAGTCGGCGTCATGGGGGTATACAGCCTCCAATCCAACGCCCAAGCGGGCGTGATCTTCAACTTCACCGGTGCAACGCTCGGCGGGGGAAGCCGGTGGGACGCTGCCCCGCTCAACGTCAATTTCGGTGACGTCACCCAGGAGCGCTCGCTTTCAGGTGGATTGCGCTACTCCCTGCAAGGCGGATCATTCCAGGCCTACCGCGACCTCTTTACCTGGCAGTCTCTCCCGACGGTCTCGGCTTTTACGACGGCGGTCCAGCAGGCGTTTGACGCCTGGTCTGCGGTCGATCCAGTCTCGCACTTCGGGACACAACTCAGCTTTATCCCCGACTTATCCACATCTGTGGTTGGATTCAATACCGGATCGGGTGGACTAAACGCCCGGGGGGCCGAGATCGACCTCTTCGGCTCCAATGACGCTAGCTCGTGGAATGTCGGTACCGGCGGCACGCAGGGCGAAACCAGCTTCGGTGCCATCGTCCGGGCGGTGACCCTCACCTCTGGCACCGCCAACTACGCTGGCTCGTCTACTATTTACGGCGCGGACGTCATCCTTAACACCAACTCCGTCGCGGTTTACACCCTCGATGTCTTTCGACGGTTGTTGACGCACGAACTCGGTCACGCCATCGGGCTGGGAGATGTCGAAGGCAGCATCAGCCCCGGTGGATTTATTGATGACAATTTCAATGGCACCACCAGCGCAACCGCACTGGCGACGCTCACCAACAACTGGGCCGCTTTGGTTAACCCGCTCAACCCTGGTGCGTCGGTCGGTCTGGCGCGATACACGGTGCCCTTTG
>Ga0105047_10004664_pt1 | contig 23802 bp, 14 predicted proteins | sample MAT04_FD_78384 | JGI IMG/M metagenome (GOLD analysis project Ga0105047, IMG submission 78384) | Freshwater microbial communities from Lake Fryxell liftoff mats and glacier meltwater in Antarctica - MAT-04 (megahit assembly) | ecosystem: Environmental > Aquatic > Freshwater > Ice > Liftoff... | reverse complement strand
GCCTGTGGCAACGCCTCGCCGCACGCCTGGGTTTGGGGCGCACGAAAAAGCCCCGAGCTTGAGGCCCGGGGCTTGGTGATGGTCACTGAACTTCTAACCGATCGATCACACCGACCGATCCGCGGGGATTAGCCGGGGATGCAGGTGGTGGGATTCTCGGCTTGGAGGAAGTACTCCGTGACGAAGCCCGAGAGATCTTCCTGGTTGAAAGAGCAGTCACGGTTGAAGTCGGCCGCGTAGCCGAGCGTGTCATAGGGGGCGGGCTCGCCGGGGCAAGGGAACGTGTTGGTGCCCGACGGACCGGGGGGAACCGACTCGTCGAGGAAGGTGCTTAGGAACCCGGAAAGATCTTCCTGATTGAAGAAGCCGTCGGCGTTGAAGTCGACGAAGCAGATGTCGCCGCAGGAGTTGGTAGCAGACGCGGAGTTGCGGGGGCTTGCCACGGCGGTGCGGAGATCGGCACCGTTCTGGTTGTTGTCCACGCACCCGTTGCCGTCCCGGAAGAGCGCCCGGACGTCATTGGGAGCCGCGGATGGGCTCACGCCCTCGAAGCCGTTGGCCGCCCCGCCGTAGCCGATCAGATCCACAATCGACGCGGCGGTGAAGTTGGCCTGCACCAGCGTGCCGTCGTTGACCAGAGCGACCTTGCCGGCGCTCGTGCCCAGGAACCGGGCCGGATCAGACTGATCCGCCGTCGGCAGCGGCTCGCCGCAGGGCGAACCGTTGCAGCCGATGCCAGCCTGAAGCTGGATCAGGTAGTAACCGCCCGGCTGGATCATGCCGGTCAGGTCAACCTTGTTGGCAAAGTTGCCCGTCGTCGAGGCAACCTGCAGCGACCAGCCCGCCATGTTGACCGCCGCCTCGCTGTTGTTGAACAGCTCGACATAGTCGTTCTGGAAGGGGGCCCCGCCACTGGTAGTAGAGTTGCCGCCGCCGCCGAAGACCTGCGAGATGCGGACGCCCGCGGGGGCGGCCACGCAGTCGACCACCAGCAGCGTCGCCGAGCCGGCGAACGTACGACCCTCGAGGTCGGTCAGCAGGTAGGCAACGTTGTAGCTTCCGGCCAGAACGCCGGGGATCGCGATGCCCTCGGCGATCCACGCCGTGCCGTTGGACTCCTGGGCCAGCTCGACGGCGGTGGGGCCGTCAACGGCCCCAAAGTTCGCCACCACCGACGCAATGCCGGTGCTGGGCGGGTTGGATGTCGCGAGCGTGGGGAACACGAGGATGCGAACGCTGCCGCCCGTGCTGCACACGCCGCGGGGATCAAGCGACTGACCAGCCGAAGGCTGGCAACGCAGGACCGTGGCCAAGCCGTTGGCCGAGCCCGAGCGACCCAGGGCGTCGCTCGCGGTCACGCCGAAGAGGCGGTTGCCGATCACCGAGTTGAGCGGCAAAGTCGACGAGGCGATGTAGATACCAGAGTTCGGCGGCGTCTGGACCATGTTGGTCACGCTCCCGCCGATCGAGGTCAGATCAATGGTGACGGCGGTGATGGCCGAGGCCGGCGTGCCCTGGCCGATGCCCGAAACCGTGAAGCTGATGGCGTCGCCGGCGCAGCCGGTGGTGGTGACGCTGACGTTGCCGTCACCGATCACCGGGCCGGTCCCGTTACAGCTGTTGGCGGGAGAAGAAGAGTTCCGCGGCGTGGGCGAGCCAGCAAAGAAATCATCCAGGTTCTGATTGGTGTCCTGGCAACCACTGTTAAACCGCAAGATCGCCGTCTCGTTGGTCGTCGGAGGAGCGGCGAGATCGCCTTCCCGGCACGAGACACCCGAGCCGTAAGCGACCAGGTCAACGACCGTGGAACCCACGCAGAGCGTTTGGATCAGCACGTTGTTGTTCACCAATGCGACCTTGCCCGCCGCCAGTCCCAGCGCGATCGTGCCCATCGTGTCGGGCGTGGGCAGGGGCTGGTTGCCCGAAGTGCCCTGAGCCATCTGGATCAGGAAGTAACGGCCCGCCGGGATCACGCCCGTCAGATCGACCTTCTGGTTGAACGCGCCGCCCGCCGAGGCGTATTGGATCGACCAGCCGGTGACGTCCACCGGGGCGTTGGACTTGTTGAAAAGCTCGACGAAATCGTTGGTGAAGGTCGAGACCGGAGGCCCGAAGTTGCCGCCCCCGCCGTAGACCTGGCTGATCAGCACGCCCGTCGCCGGGAGGCAGTCGGCCACCACGAACTGAAGCGAGCCGTTGCTCGACCGGCTCAGTTCATCGCTCACGGTGAAGTTGATCGTCTTAGTCCCAAGAGTCACCGCGTTGCTGATCGCCTGGGTGAAGACGAACACGCCGCCGCCCTGGTCGACGAAGGCCGCGTTCGCGGGCCCGCCGATGCTGGTCAGGTTGCCGACCACGTTGATCGTGCCCGAGGTGGGGATTTGGCCCGGAGAGGTCGCGACCTGGAGATTCACCGAGCCGCTGCCACGGCAAACGCCCGCGGGCAGGGCCGAGCCGCTGCCGGTGGGGGGCAGCGAGACCAGCGCCGTGCCGGCCACCGTCACCATGTCATAACGCACCGTGCCAGTCACGGCGTAGGGGGCGCTGTTACCGACATAGGCCGAACCGGCCGGATCGAACACCGTCACCATGCGGAAGCGGAAGTTCGCGTTGTTGGCCACACCGGCGAGTCCTGTCAGGTTGAACCCGCCGTTGACGGTATTGACGAAGTTCGCGGTGCCCGGCGACGTGACCAGGCCGCTGGGACCATCGACGAACGTGGTCCCACCGTTGGTCGAGTACTGGAGTTGAACGAACCGGCTGGCCGAGGTCGACCACCGCATATCCATGCTGACGTTGATGTCCGTGAAGTTCGCCGTGCTGACGGCAAACTGGACGCCCGCCGTGCCGCTGCCGACAGTCGCCGCCGGATACGTCGCCGTGTTCAGGGCCATGTTGGACGAGCCCGTGTCCGAAGAACCGTTGCCGCTCACGCTTGCGCTTGTCACGCCAGCCAGCAGCGTGAGCGTGCCGTTGCCGGTCGACGGGGCCGTGATGCCAGAGTTGAAGTTCCACTGCGTGATGGTCGACTGGGCCACGACCGCGCCGGCAAACGCCAGCGAAGCCGTCACCGCCGCTACCACGCTCCGACAGAATGATCGTCTCATCGCTCAAGTCTCCGATTGGTAAACCACATCCCGGACCCGCCACAGGCAACCGACCGATAGGCCAGTCGCCACGAACAAACCGCGATCCGGTGGTGCGACTACGTGCCCCACAGGCCCCTGAAGTTCGCGATTGATCTAGGGCGATCCCTGCCCCCATTCTCGACCACGCAACTTTACGCCCGTAATCCCCGAAGGCATATTCAGGTCTGATCAATTCCGCCACTTTAAGCCCGCGACCCCGTTTCCAGGCAACCAGAATTCGGCCAGAGTCGACCCTAACTGCCCAGATTCACGCCCGACATCCCCTTTTACCCACCGCCCCCGCTCCGCTTGATCTGGCCGCCCCACCAGGGCACAGTCTCCTGTGACCAACGCCGCTCATCCTCACGACCCCGCCGTCCGCGCCCGCGTCCGCTGGCGACGGACCCGGCGCCGCCTCATCGGCGTGCTCGTCGCCCTCGCCGGCCTCGCCCTCATCCTCGCCGCCCCCGCCCTCTGGCTCGCCAACAGCCGCCCCACCTGGTGGCCACGCGCCGGGCCCGACCTCCCCGCCGCCACCATCCGCGCCCGCGCCCTCGAAAACGGACTCGTCACACTTCTCACCAACATCCGCCCCATCGACCTCGCCACCGGCCGCAGCGCCCCCTGGTCCGTCGCCATGCAGGCCGACGACGCCACTGCCTGGCTCGTCGCTCGCCTGCCGCAATGGGCCGCACAACAACAGCGCCTCGGCGCCTGGCCCCCGCAAATTGCCGAGACACGCGCCTGGTTCGGGCCCGACGCCCTCTGGCTCGGCGCCCGCCTCCGCACCAGCGGCACCGACCAGTTCCTCGCCGCTCGACTCGAGCCAGAGATCCGCGCCGACGGCGCCCTTTGGCTCCCCGCACGCAGCATCAGCGTCGGCCGACTCCCGCTCCCCGCCGCACTCATGTTCAGCCGCACCGGCACCGGCCCAGGACTCGCCGCCGACATGCTCGGTACCGATCGCCAAGTCCCCCCCGCCCTCTGGCAACGCCCCGAAGCCCTCCGCGCCACCCGCGCCATAGCCGGACTTGAGCCCCTGCTCGCAGACCCCTCCATCGATCTACGCGACGGCCGCCGCGTCCGCCTGCTCTCGGTGCGCGTCGAAGCCGGCCGCCTGCTGCTGGTCTGTCGCACCGAATGGGCCGGCCCGCGCTAGCGCCCCGCTCACGGCCCCTTGGGCCTGCCCGTATCCACATCCTGCCCGCGCATGTGCCGCGTCACGTCGCGCGAGAAGCGCGCCATCCTGGATCGCTGCCGCACGTCCTGCACCTGCTCGCCCTGCTTCCCGACGAAGGCAAACAGCCCGCCCACGCGGTCGGCGCTCAGCCCCGGGTCGCGTTCCTTCGCCCGCGCCGCGTCGCGCTGCGCCTGGCTCTTGGTCTGGCTCAGCCGCTCGTTGTCCTCTAGCCCCGACTCCACCCCTGCGATCCCCTCCATCGTCTTGGTGAAGTCCACGATCGACTGGTCCAAAAACGCCCCGCGGTCCGCGGGCTTCACCGACGTGTAGTCCTTGGAATACGAATCCCACAAGTCGATAGCGAGCCGCTCGGCGTTGCGCTGCAGCTGCGCCCGCGCGGGCCCCATGATCCCCGCCGCAAACGCCGCCGTCAGCGCCGAATCATCCGCCGACATCCCCTTCATCCGCGCCACAAGCTGCTTGATCAGGTCCAGCCTCTGCTGCAAGGGCAGCTTGTTGAAGCCCTCCGTCATCAACGCGTAATCCAGCACGTCATCCAGATCCGCCACCGCAAAGTTCGGCGGCGGCTTCACGTGCCAGCGGTCATACGCGATGATCGCCCCCGCCAAGAGCGCCACCCCTGCCACCGCCAATAGCCCACGCGCCGGCCACTTCCGTCGTGACCAACGCCCCACGCCATTGATCCCCAGCCACAGCCCATCATTGAGCCGATCGCGCAGTGGCTTGGCATCATGCCGCGCCGACGCGCGCGCGCCGCGGCCCGCTCCCGCCGCCGGCGAAAACTCCGCCGGGTCAAAAAGACGCTCGGTCGCACTCGGCTCGTTGGATAGTTTCTCGTTCATCGCTCGATCATCTTTCGCTTTTCGTAAGCCAAACGCCTGAACCCGTCACGCCCGATAGATCCACCCATCACGGCCCCCCGGGCGGCGGTGCCACTGGCGGTGGCGGCGGCGCACCCGGCACGCTCGACTGCGGGTCCGACACCAGCCAATCCGCCCGCCAGTCACCAAAGTAAAGCGCGTTCTTCTTCAGCTTCTTACCCTCGTTGCCGGGATGAAAGTCGTTGGCATCCGCCAAAACCGCGAAGTCGCCGTTGCGCTCGTAGAACTTCGTCGCCGTGAACTGCGCGTTCGTGTCGCCGCGGAAGATCTCCCTCGCGATCATCAGCACCCCCGCCCAATACTCGTACGAAAACCCCGTCGTCCGCCCCGGCCCATTGTCCAGCCGATCCGACGGGCACAAATAGGGCGGATACGTCACCCACGGACTCTCAGGATCCTCGGGGATTTCCCGCTGGCTCGGCGCCGCCACATCCATATACCCACGCAGCACGTCAAACAACTGCGGGTCGTTGGGGTTGCTCGGCAAGTCCGGATCATGGAACGGCATCACCCGTGGCAACAAGTCCTTGCTGTCCTTGCGATACAGCTCGAACGCCACCCCGAAACCCTTCAGATTCGTCAGACACTTCAACCGCCGCGCCGTCTCACGCACGCTCCCCAGCGAAGGCAGCAAAATGCTCATCAAGATCCCGATGATCAAGATCACCACCAGCAGCTCGATCAGCGTGAACCCCGCCGCCCTGCCACGAGTTGACCCAGTTTGACGCATCTGCGGCTCGCCCAAATCACCCGCCGACCTACCACGATCCATCACGACATATACCACGATTGACCGACCTCATCCCCGGGCCGACCGATCCTCTATCGACCTGTTGTATGCCGACCTGCACGCGCCGGTTGCGTCCGCGCCGACCGCGCCCCCCACCTCATCCACCGATCAGTTCGTCATTCGTGCGGCTCCGCCCCGCTCAGCCCAGCCCCTGCAACGCCAGCGCCATCCTCTGATTGAGAGCATGTCCCGAACGCACGGCCCGCACCTGCGCATGGATCGGCCGCCCCGCCAGCGACAGATCCCCCAGCATGTCCAGCACCTTGTGCCGCGCCGGTTCTTCCGCAAAGCGCAGCGCCGAGCCCACCGGGCCGTCTTCACCCATCACCAGCACCTGCGCCGCCGTCATGTGCCCAAACAACCCCGCCGCCCGCCACTGCGTCGCCTCGACCTCCGTGCAGAAAGTCCGCGCGGGCCCGATCTCGCGCCCATAACCCGCCACATCCGGCTCCACATAATCCAGCACAAACCGCGCCGACTGCGCCGCGATCGGCCCCCCATAGTCCAGCACATACTCAAGACCCAGCCGCGGCCCCGGCGTCCCCTCGGGCCACGGCCGCGCCTCGATCTGCATCGACCCCTCTACAAACTCCATCACGCTTGCCGGCTCAAGCACGACCTCCACCCCCGCGCCGTCCAACGCCACCACGCCCGCCTCCAGCAAGCCCTCCACAAACACCCTCGCCGATCCATCCAAGATCGGAATCTCCGGCCCGCTCACCCGCAGCACCGCCGTGTTCACTCCGCACGCCGCCAGCGCCGACAGCAGGTGCTCAACCGTCTGCACCGTCACCGCCGGCCCCGGCCCGCTCGCCGCCAGCACCGTCTGCCGCGGCCTCGCGATCACCCGTTTCGCGCACACCGCGATCACCGCGCCACCCAAGCCGCCGCCGCCCCCCGATCCATCCTCGCGCCTCAGCGACAGCCCCTGCCCCGGCCCCGCCGGCTCGACAGTCACGACGCCCTGCTGCCCACTAAACAACCCCACCCCCGCAAACCGCGCCGGACGCGCCACCGTGCGGAATGGAACCGGCCGCATCGCTATGCGCCCCCGCCATCCAGACCCCGCCTCGCCCACTTCCCCGCTCATGCGCCCTCACCGCCACCGCCACCGCCACCCTTGACCCGCTTCATCTTCTCCGCCCGCTGCGCCCGGTCGCTCCGCGACGTCTGCGCCAAGCGGCTGATCGCGATCACCTGCCGGAACTGGTCCCGCGCCGGGATGGCCGGGATTCCCGTCCACGTCTCGCCCGGCGGGATGTCCTCCATCAGCGCCGCCTTCGCCCCCAGCCGCGCACCTGCCCCGATCGTCAGGTTGTCGCCCACGCCCGCCCCGCCGCCGATCTGCACGCCGTCGCCGATCGTCACCGAGCCGGCGATCGCCGCGCACCCGCACACCACGCACCCGCGCCCGATCCGCGCGTTGTGCCCGATCTGCACCAGGTTGTCGATCTTGGTCCCCGCCCCGATCACTGTCGCCGCGAACTTCCCGCGATCGATGCACGTCCCCGCCCCGATCTCCACCTGCTCATGGATCTCCACCGTCCCCACATGCGGCACCTTCAGCAGCCCCCGCCCGTCCGGGGCCACCACATACCCAAACCCGTCCGCGCCGATCACCACGTTGGCGTGCAACACACACTCCGCCCCGATCGAACACCCGTCATACACCACCACGCCCGGAAACAGCCGCGTTCCCCGCCCGATCTTCACGCCCGCTCCCAGCACCACCCCCGCCATGATCGTCGCACCCTCGCCCACCTCGGCCTCGGCCCCGATCACCACGTTGGGCCCCACCGACGCGTCGCCCGCGATCTTCGCCGACGCCTCGACCTGCGCCGAAGCATGCACGCCCACCTCTCGCGCGATCGGCCGCGCGTAGAACCCCAGCAGCGCCACCATCGCCACGTCCGCGTTGTCCACCACCAATAGCGCCCGCGTCGCCGCGTCGTGCCCCGGCACCTCCACACCCCGCGTCACCAACGCCGCCGACGCACCCGAAGCCGACCACTTCGCCGCGAACTTCGCGTCACGGATAAAGCCGATCTCCCCCGGCCGCGCCCGATCCAGCGCCGCCGGCCCGCTGATCGCCAGATCCGTGCGGCCAACCACCACAGCCCCCAGCTTGGCCGCAAGGTCACCGCTCGTCCAGTTGGGCGCGGTGTGCGTCAAGGCCATCCCTTCATCCGGCTCGCCCCCACGAGGGGCCTTGGTCATGCCCGACATGCACGCAACTCGACTCACTTGCCCGACGGCATCGGCGCGGCCGATCCGCCGCCTGCCCGGAACTCGTTGTTCATCATCGTCACCAGCTCGCTCGTCACGTCGTGACCCTTGGCCACATACACGAACCGCTTGAGCGAGATCGTCCGCTCCACATCCTGACTCGGCGCGTTCACCGGAACCTGCACCGCCTCGTCGCTGGCAATCACCAGCGTGTACCCGCTCTTCTCGCCCAGCCGCTTCGACGCATCCGCGATCTTGTTGTACAGCTCGCGGAACACCTTCCCACGCCGCCGATCGATGATCGCCTCGTACAGCTCCTTCTTCACCCGCGCGTTGGCCTGCATCTCCATAAGCTTCGCCGTCGACTGCTCAAGCTCCGCGCCGCTCAACGCCGCCAGCTTGCTCTGCTCGTCCTGCATCGACTTTACCAGCGTGTCCAGCTCGCCCTGAAGGCCCAGGTTGAACGACTTCATCTCGCCCTCCCGGAGCGAACGCTCCTCCATGTTCTTGATCACTTCCTCGAGGTTCAATGTCGCGATCACCGGCACCGGGGGGGCCAGTCGCATGGCCGCGGGCACAGCCACCGTACTCACCGCCGCCAAGAGCACCAGGCCCAGCGACGCCATCACAAGAGAAGAGGATTTACGCATCGTCGGTTGGTTCATGTTCAGTATGCTCCGAGAACATTGGGGCCTCCATCATAGCGGCATCCCCTCCACCACCCAATAACCCACCCCCGACACCTCACACATCGCCCTTTGGCAATTCACCCTCTGCCCAATTTGTTCCCCCTCTACCCTCCCTCCCATGCCGCCTCCTTCTCCTTCTTCCCCGCTCCCCCCCATCGCCATTCTCCACGGCCCCGAGCGCTTCCTCCAGCTCGAGTTCACCGACCGCCTCCGCACCCGCCTTATCCAGGCCCACGGCGAGGCCGCCGGCGTCTACTTTGACGGCGCCCAGGCCTCCGCCGCCGACATCCTCGACGAATGCCGCTCGCTCAGCCTCATGATGTCGCACAAGCTCGTCATCGTCGACCGCGCCGACCTCCTCCTCAAAGGCAGCGACGACGATGACGACGACGCCCCCGCCGCCAAATCCCCCAAAGCCCGCGGCGTCCCCGGCTCCAAATCCGCCCGCGAGCTCTTCGAGGGCTACGCCGCCGCCCCTGATTCCTCCGCCACCCTCGTCCTCCGCGCCGAAAAGTGGCGCCCCGGCAACCTCGACAAAGCCGTCCTCAAATCTGGGGGCCACATCGCCCAATGCCAAGCCCCGGGCGACGCCGAGGCCATCGCCTGGTGCCTCACCCGTGCCCCCGAACACCAAACCCAGATCGATCGCCCCGCCGCCGCCCTCCTCGTCGAGTTCATCGGCCCCGACCTGGGACGCCTCGACGGCGAGCTCGCCAAGCTCGCCCTCGTCAACCCCGGCCAACCCATCACCCCCGAAACCATCCGCCTCATGACCGGCATCACCCGTGAGGAAGATTTCTGGGCCATCGGCCCCACCCTCCTCTCAGGCGACGCCGCCGCCGCCCTTACCCACCTCGCCGAGCTGGTCGAGATCTCGCGCCACGACCCCGCCCCCCTCAGCTTTACCTTCGTCGACCTCGCCCGCAAGCTCCACGCCGTCTCGCGCGGCTTGGCCGACCGCGAAAGCCCACAGGCCCTCATGAGCCGCCTCCGTCTCTGGGGGCCCACCACCCAGCTCCTTCTCGACAAAGGCCGCAAGATCCGCCCCGAGGCCGCCGCCGCCCTCCTCCACGAGTGTGTGCAAGCCGTCGTCCGCCAGCGCACCAGCCTCGGCGACCCCGTCCGCATCCTCGAAGGCCTCACCCTGCGTTTCGCAAGCCTCTGCCGCACCTGAGCCGATGATCCCCCGTCGGCCAGAGCAGGAGGCTCGCCATGCCACGCCCGGATCGGCTCCGTCCCCTCTTCATCCTTCCCCTCGCCCTGGCGCTCGCCGCCGGCTGCGCCGCGCCCCCAGCCGCGAGCAAGCCCGCCTCGGAGCCCGCGACAGTCGCCGACGAGGGCCCGCCGGCCGACGACCTCCTCGCCCGCCTCAAGCCCGAGCACTTCAAAACCCTGCCTAAAGACCCCTCCAACTCCCGCATCGAGGGCGACCCCGCCATCGCCCGCCGTGGCAACCGCCCGCCCTCGGACGCCCCCACCGTCGCCGAGGCCCCCGAGCCGACGCCGACCTTCGCTCCGCCCACCAAGTCGCTGGCGACCCTGCCCGCCGAATCACCCGTCCAGAAGCGCGCCCGACTAACCAACGAACTCGCCGACGCCCTCGCCGCGGCTCCCACGGCCGAAGACCGCTTCGACGCCGCCTCCGCACTCACCCTGCTCCAAGCCCTCGAGCCCGGAATCGCCTCCGACCGCCTCGCCGAGCTGCGCGCCGCCCTCCCACCCGACCAGCAGCGCACCCTGGCGGCCCTCAGCCGGCTCTTCGCCGCCGCCCCCCAGGCGTCCCGCGGAAACCCCGCCGACCTCGCCCGCCTCCTCAACGAACAGGCCGCCGTCCTCGCCGATTCCGACGGCCTCGCCATCACCACCGCCGCGCTCTGCCGCCGCGTCGAAGGCTTCGGCCGCTACCGCCCCTTCGAACGCGATTCCTTCCTCGCCGGCCGCCCCCAACCCGTCATCGTCTACACCGAGGTTGAGGGCTTCGCCTTCGCCCCGGTCACGGCCGAGGCCGACGCCAACACCGCCCCCGGTCCTCGCTGGGCCGTTGACCTCACCCAAGAACTCCAGCTCTTTCACGACGCCGACGGCACCCTCGCCTGGCGCTCCCCACCCCTCGGCTCCCGCGACATCTCCTCCCGCCAACGCCGCGACCACTACCTCATCCAGCGCGTCGACCTCCCCCGCTCCCTCACCGTGGGCCGCTACAGCCTCAAGGTCACCGTCCGCGACCAAACCAGCGGAACCACCGCCGAGCGGCTCATCCCCATCCAAATAGTCGCCGACGATTCCCTTGCGGACCGCTGAACCCCTGCCAACTCGGCACCACGACCGCCATCCCCGCCCTCGCGGCAGGGCCCCCGCAGAACCCCAAAGCTCGCCCAACCCCCCCCGTGCTGCGCCAACGCGGTTGGCCGCCCGATCCACGCGCAACTCCAACACGCCCACCACCGGCACGCCGCTCGCTCCTCTGAACCCCCGACGAGGCCCAACCGACCGGCCTCCCGATGCGAATGGACCTCCAAGAACCTTTGACTCTTTGGATAACCTCCGGCACATGTTTGGTCAAGTCCGAAAACCCTTCGCCTAAAGTCTTCCGCTTAGCGGAACACCCGCAGCCGCGCCGCTTTCCGCCCCACTCCCCGCCGCGACTGGCCGATCAAGCTGATTCGGCCTGCCCCGGCTGGCCGAACGGCCCCGCGTGTAACCCCACGCGGGCCAAGGAGCCTGACATGTTCGAACGCTTCACAGACCGCGCCCGCAAAGTCATGGCCCTGGCTAACCAGGAAGCCCAACGTTTCAACCACGAATACATCGGTACCGAGCACGTCCTCCTCGGCCTCGTCAAAGAAGGCTCCGGCGTCGGTGCCAACGTCCTCAAAAACCTCGATGTCGACCTCCGCAAGGTCCGCCTCGAAGTCGAGAAACTCGTCAAGGCCGGCCCCGAGATGGTCACCATGGGCAAGCTGCCCCAGACCCCACGCGCCAAAAAGGTCATCGAGTATGCCATCGAAGAGGCCCGCAACCTCAACCACAACTACGTCGGCACCGAGCACCTCCTACTGGGCCTCCTCCGCGAGCACGACGGCGTCGCCGCCCACGTCCTCATGAACCTCGGCCTCAAGCTCGAACAAGTCCGCGAAGAGGTCCTCAACCTCCTCGGCGCAGGAACCGAGCAGGAAGAAAACACCGGCGCCGGCGGCGGCGGTGGCGGCGGCACCAAAGAACCCTCCAGCTCCGCGTCCTCCTCGCCCGGCTCCTCCGGCGAGCCCGGCCAGGCCAAGGGCAAGTCCCGCACACCCGCCCTCGACTCCTTCGGCCGCGACCTCACCGAACTCGCCAAGGAAAACGCCCTCGACCCCGTCATCGGCCGCATGAACGAGATCGAACGCCTCGTCCAGGTCCTCTGCCGCCGCACCAAAAACAACCCCGTCCTCCTCGGCGAAGCCGGCGTCGGCAAAACCGCCATCGTCGAAGGCCTCGCCCAACGCATCATCTCGGGCGAAGTCCCCGACATCCTCCACGACCGCCGCCTCGTCGTCCTCGACCTGGCCATGATGGTCGCCGGCACCAAGTACCGCGGCCAGTTCGAAGAGCGCATCAAGGCGGTCATGAACGAGGTCCGCCGCGCCAAAAACGTCATCCTCTTCATCGACGAGCTGCACACCCTCGTCGGTGCCGGCGGCGCCGAAGGCGCCATCGACGCCTCCAATGTCCTCAAGCCCGCCCTGGCCCGCGGCGAGATCCAGTGCATCGGCGCCACCACCTTCGACGAGTACCGCAAGTACATCGAGAAGGACGCCGCCCTCGCCCGTCGCTTCCAGCCCATCCCCGTCGACCCGCCCAACGCCGAGCAGTCCATCGAGATCCTCAAGGGCCTCCGCGAGAGGTACGAGATCCACCACAAGGTCAAGATCACCGACGACGCCATCCGCGCAGCCGTCGAGCTCTCGGGCCGCTATATCACGGGCCGCGTCCAACCCGACAAGTCCATCGACGCCATCGACGAGGCCGGCGCCCGCGTCCGTATCAAGAGCATGACCAAGCCGCCCGACCTGGCCGACATCGAGGCCCAGATCGAGCGCCTCACCGTCGAGAAGGACGAGGCCGTCCGCGCCGCCGACTACGAAAAAGCCGCCGAACTCCGCGACAAGGCCGAGCAGCTCCGTAAAAAGAAGGAGCAAAGCCAGCGCGAGTGGCGCGAAAAGGCCTCCGTCGCCTCCGGCGTGGTCGATGAAGAGGTCATCGCCGAGGTCATCAGCAAGATGACCGGCGTCCCCCTCAAACGCCTCAAGAAGGAAGAAGCCGAACGCCTCCTCGACCTCGAGAAGGAACTCCATAAGAAGGTCATCAGCCAGGACGACGCCATCAAGGCCATCTCCAGGTCCATCCGCCGCGCCCGCGCGGGCCTCAAAGATCCGCGCCGACCCGCCGGCTCCTTCATCTTCTGCGGGCCCTCCGGCGTCGGTAAAACCCTCGTCGCCAAAGCCCTCGCCGAGTTCCTCTTCGGCGACGAAGAGGCCCTCATCGTCCTCGACATGTCCGAGTACATGGAGAAGCACAACGTCTCTCGGCTCGTCGGCGCGCCCCCGGGCTACGTCGGCTATGAAGAAGGCGGCCAGCTCACCGAACGCATCCGCCGCCGACCCTACTCCGTCATCCTCCTCGACGAAGTCGAAAAGGCCCACCCCGACGTCTTCAACATGCTCCTCCAGATCATGGAAGAAGGACGCCTCACCGATTCCTTCGGCCGCAACGTCGACTTCCGAAACACCATCCTCATCATGACCTCCAACATCGGTGCCGACCTCATCAAGGGCGGCGGTGGCTTCGGCTTCGGCACCAGCCAGGTCGTCAAGTCCGCCGACACCACCTTCTCCAACATCAAGGCCGTCCTCCTCAAAGAAGTCGAACGCTTCTTCCGCCCCGAGTTCATCAACCGCCTCGACGACGTCGTCGTCTTCCGCCCCCTCAACAAAGAAGACCTCGTCGGCATCGTCGACCTCGAAATCCGCAAGGTCGCCGACCGCGTCAAGGCCCAAGGCCTCATCCTCGAACTCGACCAGCGCTCCAAAGACTTCCTCATCGACAAGGGTTACAACCCCGACTTCGGCGCCCGACCCCTGCGTCGCGCCGTCGGCCAGTTCGTCGAAGACCCCCTCTCCGAAATGCTCCTCGGCGGCGAGCTCAAAACCGGCGGCAAGATTTTCGTCTCCCGCAAAACCGATAGCGACGGCAAGGACTTCGACCACCTCACCTTTGACTACTCCGCCCCCCCCGCCCCCTCCGCTCCCCCCGACCCTACCCCCGCCCCTGCCCCCGCCGACACCTCGACCCCGCCCAAGCCCCCCGAGCCCGCCAAGGCCGGTTGAGCCGACCTCGGCCCGCCAACCAATCGCAACACCCCACACCCTCGGACTTATCCGAGGGTGTCTTTGCATCCATTCCCGCCGAAACCCAGTTACGATCGGACGGATTGTCGCTGAAACTCCCGCGTCACCCAGGCACCCCCGCTTTCCGAGATGGCTTCGTTCTTTACTTTTTGCGGAGCCTTGCCGGTGTGTCATCGAGAGTTCGGATCATCGCGCACCAAGCCAAACACCACGCCATCGCAGTACAGCCCTTACTCGCCGAACGTCTTGCGGGCTTGAACGATGCCCGCATCGAAGAGCTGATCGATGACGATGCTGACGATGCTTTCTCGTCGGCGCATCGCGGTTCCGCGAGCCACCGTAACTTGCGCGGCATCAATATCGATTCCCTTTGAATCTCGCGCGCTGGAGTAGTTCGACCCCGGGCTCCCGGCTGGCCTGACCATCAGTCAGCCATAGAGCTTGGGGAGCCCCGCCTCGCTCATCATGCAGTTCACCAACTCCAGCTCGGCCTCCATCAACGCCTTTCTGACCACCTTTAACTGGTTGCCTTCAAATAGCCCAACACGAACCCACTGTCATCAATCACCCAGCCTCCCCATCCATATCCGCAACCACACGGCCTCCGCCAAACGACTCTTGAACGGTGCTCGAGCCCGGACTCCACCCCCGCCCAACTGCGCCAACTCTGTTGGGTAATTTAATCCAGTTACCTATTGACGACTACGACATGCCGAGGTAGTCTTGGAACTGATACGCCTGCAACAGGGACGCCCGGCCTTTGTCCGCGGTGGTCCCCGGGCCCATCTCGTGTAGGAAAGAGGAGAGAGAACATGAAATCCATGCTCGTGGTCGTCTGTGGCTTGGCCCTGTCCGCCTCAGCTCACGCCGATATCGCAGTGCTTAACGGCAACCTCACGCCGGGCAATCTCGGCGGGTCCCTCAACTTCAACTATAACGGCGGCATCATCACCGTCAGCGTCTGGGACTTTTCTCCCACCGCCGTCGGCGATCAAGGCGTGGGGCTTGACACGCTCCTCCGCCTTACCAGACCCGATGCCTTCACCATCGACGACGACGACTCACACGTCGGTGCCTTGTCCGCCTTGGCTGGCACCGATCCCACGTTTGGCGCCTGGAACGCCGCTGTAACCGGCTTCGGCGACGGCGACTTCGATGGCTCGGGTCACATCGAGAACGGTGCCTTCCGCCTCGTCGTCACCTCCTCCCCCTCCGCCCTCGAACTCGTCGCGGCCAACAACAACGCTGCCGGCGCCCAGGCCCTCATCTTCACCGGCGGGGCCGCCCGCTCCGATGGCGAGCTCGCCTTCCCCGTTGGCGACGTCGACTGGTACGCCTTCACCGCCGTCGCAGGCGACCTGATCACCGGCGAGGTCTTCGCTAGCGGCGGGTTCGACTCCACCCTCGGCCTCTTCGGGCCAGACGGAACCAGCCTCCTGGCCTCCGACGATGATGACTACGTCGGCCTTAGTTCTGCCCTCTACATCATCGCCCCCTTTACCGGCACTTACTACTTCGCCGTCTCCAGCTTCTCCGACTTCACCTTCGACGGTGCCGATGGCGGTGATGCCGGCGCTTACTCCCTCGTCGTCTCGGGCGGCTCCACCATCCCCGCCCCCGGCGCCGCCGCCATCCTCGGCCTTGCTGGCCTGGCCGCCGCTCGCCGCCGCCGAACTCGCTGAGTTCCTTGGATTCACTCTCAGTCACCCTGCGCCGGACGGGCCACGCGCCCCCCGGCGTTTTTCTTGCGCCCGGCCATGTCCTAGTACCCAAATTAACTTCACCTCCGCGACACGCCCGAACCCCCAACAACGGCTATTTCCAGACCCGGATCGCGAATTCTGCGATAAATCATCTTGACGGTCCCGCGAACGTGTGTTAAGTTATCCAATAGGGCTCAGCGGCCCATTGCTTTGATGGCCTCGTGGTGAGGCCCGTTGTGGAGAGGGTTGAGGAGCGCCGATCATCATCGGCAACTCCAGAGAAATCCCATTCTGTGTTTGCTTCGCTTGCCCGATCTGCTCGTTCGTTGCTGGCCGCGCACCCTTTCGCGTAACGCCCGCAACTTCACCCCGCGGGTTATTCCCCCCTCCCGCGTACCTGTCCGTGTTTGATCCCGAAGAAGGAGAGAGTCTCATGCGCAGCACTTTGGCCATCGTCACCCTGCTCGCCGCCGTCGGCGCCGCCCAGGCCCAGCAGCTCACGTTCCAAACCCCGTTCACCCCCGGCACGCCCGGCACGCCCGCCGTCCCCGGCGCCGTCCAGCTCGCCTACAGCGGTGCCTTGAGCGCCGCTTCACTGCGCTACAACCGCGTGATCGCCGCCGGCACCGAGCTTCTCCCTCTCACCCCCACTACCCTCGCAGCCGGCGGCACCGGCAGCAGCGTCGCCTTCTCCGTCCAGTCTTTCATCCCCAGCCTCACCGGCGCTCACGATTTCTTCAGCGCCCAAGACTACGACGGCTTTCTTAGCCTCTACGAGAGCACCTTCGTCGCCGCCACCCCGCTCGTCAACGTCCGCGCCGCCGACGACGACATGGCCGTCCTCAACGGCGGCATCGTTCCCAACCGCAACGGCGTCGCCACCGCCAACGACAGCGGGTTCCGCTTCAACCTCACCGCGGGAACCACCTACCAGATCGTCACCTCCTCCTGGGCTAACTCCGTGACCGCCGGCACCTTCTACAACGAAGTCCGCTCCCTCGGCACCCCCGCCATCCCCGGCATTCCCGGCTCCCCCATTATCAACATCCCCGACAACGTCAACGCCGGCGTCTCCCTCGACCTGGTCGTCCCCAACAGCGTCGTCGGCAACCTCGTCTCCTTTGACTCACTCGATCTCACCAACATCAACCACACCTGGATCGGCGACCTCATCATCACCCTCACCCACGTCGAGTCAGGGACCAGCGCCATCGTCCTCAACCGCGCCGGCTCCATCGCTGGAAGCGACGGCTTCTTCAGCGACCTCGCGGGCAACTACTCCTTCTCCGACGCGGCTACTGGTGCCTTCTCCACCGTCAACCCCGTCAACGCCCCCGGCGCCTATGCCCCGGCCAACCCCCTCTCCGTCTTCGCGGGCATCTCCGCCGCCGGAACCTGGCGCCTCAACATCTCCGACCGCGCAGCCACAGACACCGGCAGCTTCTCCGCCTTCGGCGTCACCTTCACCATCCCCACCCCCGGCACCGCCGCCCTCCTGGGCCTGGGCTCGCTCGTCGCCACCCGTCGCCGCCGCTAAATCCTCTGATCCTCGCTTCTAGAAACAAACAGGCCCCGGTCTTCCGAAGACCGGGGCTTTTTTTGTTCGCTGTTCGGAAGCCCCAACAACTCAACCGGGGAAACAGGCGTTGGCCGATTCGATCTGCGTCAGATATTCAGTGATGAACCCGCTCAGGTCTTCCTGGTTGAACGAGCAATCGCGGTTGAAGTCCGCCGCATAACCAAAGGCGTCGAAAGGCGCGGGCTGGCCGGGGCATGGCGCGGCGCTGGTCCCACTGGGTCCGGGCTGCGGTGGATCGGTCAGGAAGGCTGTCAGGAAGCCCGAGAGATCTTCCTGATTGAGCGCACAGTCGGCATTGAAATCGATCAGGCACGCGGGCCGCTCGCAGGCATCGGCGATGCCATTGGCGTTGCCGTCGCAGAGCGTGCCCGCGACGATCTGGCACGCATCGGGGATCCCGTCGCCGTTGCAGTCGGTCGCCGAGCCAGCGGCGATCTCCGCCGCGTCATCGACGGCGTTGCCGTTGCAATCCTCGGGGCCGATCCGCGCGAAGTAGACATCCTGCTCGCCGTTGAGGGTGGTGGCGAACGCCAGCGACGCGCCGAGCCGGTCGGATCGCATGTGGTAGTAGTCGCCGATCTTGTTCTGCTGCGGGAAGCCGACGGTGCTGTCCCACTGGGCCGTGATGATCTGCTCCGGCCCCCAGGTCACGCCGCCGTCGCTCGAGGAGCGGTAGTAGGTGCGCGAGAGCACGGGGTTGAGGCTGGCGCGGGTGTCGTTCCAGACCACGTCGAGCCGCCCGTCGGGGGAGACCGACAGCGTGCCCATCCACTGCCAGGCGTTGGCAACTTGCAAGTCGGTGTTGACGCGAACGGGCGCGCTCCAGGTCGCGCCGCCGTTGGTGCTGCGGGCGAGGAAAACGTCCATCGGATCGTTGCCCGCAGGATCGGCCGAGGAAAGCAGATAGACCCACCCACGCCGCGGGCCGTTGGAGTTATCGACGGCGATCCAGACCTGCCCGAGCAAACCCTGCGGATTGGGCGCCGCGCCCAGCCGGAAGTTGCCCCCAAGGTTGACGGTGACGGCCGGGCTGAACGTGACGGGGTTCGCCAGCGGGTCGCGGGCGTTGTTGCTGCGCACCACCGTGAACGTGGGCGTGTTGGTGGAGTTGGGCACGCCCGCGACATAGACCTCGCCGTCCGGCCCCACCGCCACTGTGCCAAAGACGGGTCGGCCCGGAAGCTCGATGGGATTGCTCCACGTCACGCCGCGATCGATCGAGCGCGCAAAGGTGCGCGGGAAGAACGCGTTGCCGGCGGTGTTCCACGCGGAATAGATGTTCCCCCCGCCCTGGCCCGCGCGCTGGTCGATGGCCATCCAGATCTTGTCGCCACCGGGCACCACAAACGGCGCGTCAAACGGCCCGCCGACGGCCGCGGCCCGATAGAGCCGGGGCGTGAAGGCGTTGCCCTCGACATTGAGCGCGTTGAAGTACAGCCGGCCGTTCCGGTCGCACTCCAGCACCGGGTCGCTCAGAAAAGTCCCCGGGCTCAGTCGGTTGACGGGCGTCCAGGTGCGCCCGCCGTCGAGGCTGTGCGCGAACCCGCCTTGGCGGAAGTTGGAAGCGATGGTGTCGAACTGCCGCCAACCGATCGTCATTCGCAGAGGCGCGGTGGGATCGATGGCGATCGACGGCTCGTTGGCCGCGTCGCCCACGATGTTCATCCGCGAGGGGTTGACGTTGACCTGGATCAACCCCGGGAAAGCCGCCTGCGTCACGATCGTCGACGCCGGCGGCGACCACGGCCGATACGGCTGGTCGAACCACTCCAGCACCGTCCCGCCGCGATCATCACCAAGCCGCACGCCCGCGCCAGACTGCGCGTGCGCCGCGACGCCCATGGCCAGCCCGGCCGCCGCCATCAGATCATGGATGCGCATGCCTGTTCTCCGTGTTCGCGCGGCCGAGCCGCGCGCTGCCTGCACCATCATCGCCTCACCCGGGCACGCACCCGTTGGGCGTCTCGACCTGCGTCAGATACTCAGTCAAGAACCCGCTCAGGTCTTCCTGGTTGAACGTGCAATCACGGTTGAAGTCCGTCGCGTAGCCCAGCGTGTCGTAGGGCGTCGGCTCGCCGGGGCACGGCGCCACGCCCGTCCCGCTCGGGCCCGCCGGCACCGACTCATCCAGGAACGCCGTCAGGAACCCGCCCAGGTCCTCCTGGTTGAGGAAACCGTCGCTGTTGAAGTCCACCATGCACGTCGCCACCACGATCGGCGGCTGGCACACCGGCGGCAACACCGGCGTCACCACCAGCGAGAACCGGCGGATCGAGCCGACATCCACGTTGGCCAGGTCCGTCACCCGCAAGCGCCACTGCCCCGCGGCGCTCTGCCCGTCAAACGCCGAGAGCACGTTGGCCGGCAGGAACGAGCCCGAGAACGGGTTGCCCGCCGCGATGATGGTCTGGATCGACGCGAACGGGCCGTCATCGTTGAAGACGGTGTTGCAGAAGTTGTTCCCGCTGCCGCCGGCGCGATTGACGAGCACGACATTGGTCGCCGCGGGGCTGGTGAGGTCGATCAGCAGGTCGCCCACGAAGGTGTGATCGAGCCCGACCGTGGTCGAGCCGATCGCCGCCGAGCACGCCGTGCCGTCGAAGCGGAAATCCAGATCGGCGATGGTCCCGATGTTGGGCAGCGTGATGAAGGCCGAGACGCCCGGCGCCGGATTGTCGGGGATCGCGACGACGGGCGTCGTGTAGCTGAACGTCTGCGGCGTTCCGACCCCGCCCGCCGAACCCACGCTCGCCGCCGTGTCGCTGCTGCCCGAGCCCTCGGCCGCCGAATAGCTCAAACGCAGATTGATCGTCGACCCGCACGCCACCGACTGATCCACCGCGATCCTGAACGGCGTGGCGTTGCCGCCCGACGCCGACGTCGCCAGGTTGGGATAGTTGGCCACCGCGTTCACCACCGTCACGCCCGGCGTCAGTGAGCTGAGCGTCGCCACGATACCCGTCGCGTTTGAACCCGCGTTGATGACGGGGATCGTCAGCGCGATCGACGTCTCTCCCGGATCGATCCGTCCGTTCCCGTTGCCGTTGCCGCCAACATCGTTGAGCGTCATCGGCGGGACGATCACCAGAGTCGGCACCAGCGGCAGCGCCGCGCTCGACGCCAGCCCATACGCCGAGCCGAAGGAGCCGTTGGTCGCGCCCAAAACCGTCCCCGCGCCCGTCGCGGGGTTGATCCGCACCAACTGACCGTTGGCCGGGTTGATCGTGTACAGGTTCAAATCCGACGGGTCGGCGACCAGGTCGGGGGCCGATGCGATCGAGCCGCCCAGCGGGCCGATCACCGTGCGGACCCCGCTGGTCGTGTTGATCTGCACCAGCCGCACCGAGCCGCTGGTATCGATGCCCCACAGCACCCGGCGGGCCTGATCGAAGTCGATCGCGCGCACGCTCCCGCCCTGGGCCGCGCCGATGGCCGACGCGGCCAGCGTGGCAGTGTTGATGCTGAAGAGCTGGCCTGTCGCCGGGGCCATGGCATAGAGCGTGCCGGTTAGCTGATCAAAGCCCAGGCCCGTGAGCGTCTGCGCGGTGCCCGTGACAGGCCCCAGAAGCGTGGCCACGCCCGTCGAGCGCGCGATCGCGTGCAGCTCGCGCGCGCTGTTGATCCCCAGGAAGCGGTCGTTGGCGGCATCAAACGCCATCCCCTGCCAGCGGTTGCCCACCTGCGACACCTTGGCGAAGTTGCTCGGCGCGACCCGCAACGTGCCGAAGTTGTTGTTGTTGTCGCCCAACGCGTAGATCGTGCCGCCCACGGTGCCCAGGCCCGATCGGCACAGGCCCAGCGGGTTGTTGCGGAACGCGGTGAACCCGGTCTGCTGCACCGCCGTGCCCTGGTTGCCCGAGCCGGTGCAACCGGCGTGGGTATGGATGCCGATGGCTACGCCCGTATTCTCGTTGAACACCGGCGAGCCGGAGTTCCCGCCCGTGGTGTCGACGGTGTAACGAATGACCGTCGTCGACGTGGTCGACATCAGGCCGGTGTGCGTCTTCTGCACCTGATTGAAGGTCGGCGAGACGGGAGTGTTCGTGCTGCCGTAGCCCGTGATGCGGATGTTGACGCCCGCCGCCGACGCCGGCGCGTTGGCCAGCGTGTAGGCCCCCTGCCCATAACGCTGGATCGGCATCAGCCCTGTGTTGGAGTTGGCGAACACCCCGAAGTACGAATAGTCATTGCCCGGGCCGGTCTGGAACGCCTGCGCGCTGGCCGCCTCCACCGCGTACTGATCCTCCGGCGGCGGATTGATCAGCGCCCCGCCGGCACTCGACAGCGGCACATTGAACTGCATCACCTGACCCGCCGCCGGGGCGCAGTGACCCGCCGTCAAGAACTGGTTGTTGGTGTCGTTGAACATCCAACCCGTGCAGCCGACCGACATCAGTCGCCCCTGGCGATTGTCCGTCGACAGCGTTCGGTCATCCGTCGGGCCGCAGATGTCGTTCAAGCTCGGCACATCGCCCACGCGCTGGCTCGGGTCGTCGGCCGTCAGCCCAGCGATCGCCACGCGGTTGAGCCCAGTGCCCGGCGCCGCCCATAACTCGACCCGCACGATCGGCCCGTTGAAGTACGCCGTGGTGTTGGCCCACTGCCTCACATGGTCGGCGTTGAGATACTGCACCGCCCCGTCCTGCAACGACCGCACCACGAGGATCGACCCGTTCTCCGCTTCCGGATCGCCCGCGAGCACGACATTTTCAAACCGCGCCCGCACCCACGCCGAACCCTCGGCGAACAGGTCGGTCGCGAAGACCAGCATCCGCCCTTCGCCGCCCGCCAAGTTGGCCGCCGCGTCGTTGGACACCCAGCCCGAGTCGATCGCCTTGTCAATCAGCCGCGTCGGCGGCGGGGCCACATCCCACGCCGCGCTCGATGGATCAGCCGGGGCCTTCTGCGCCCAGCACGGCACCGCGAGGCCAGCAAACATCAACAACGCCATCGATGTAAGCGAACGGACTCGGTTGATCATTGATCGGGCTCCGATTGGGCGTAGTGACAGCTACCACAAGATACACGTGCGATGCCACCCCGGGGGGTGGCAGGCACATGATCATGCGATTTTGTCGCTTTCGCGCGGCACAATCGGCGTTTAGCCGCCCGAAGATCCCCCGGCTTAACCCAGCGTGCAGCCGTTGGGGCTCTCAACCTGCAGCAGGTATTCCGTCAGGAACCCGCTCAGGTCTTCCTGGTTGAAGCTGCAGTCGCGGTTGAAGTCGGCCTGATATCCGGCCGTGCCGTACGCACCGGGTTGCCCGGGGCAGGGCCCCGCCGCAAACCCGCCGGGCCCGGCCGGGGTGGGCTCAGTCATGAAGGCCGTGAGCAAACCGCTCAGATCCTCCTGATTAAGGACGCCGTCGCGGTTGAAATCAACCGTGCAGGCCAGCGGCGGCGGGCCGACGCTGGAGCGCAGATTTACTTGGAACGGCCCCTCGGTGACGCCGTTATTTACGACATAGCCGTTGGCGGGGGCGTTGGGCGAGAAGCTGGCGACGGCCAGCCAATACTCGCCAGCCGTGAGGTTGCCGTCGCGCCCGTTGAAGGTTGCCGCACCGACGAACCCGGTGGGGATTCCGTAGGGCCGGCCCGCCGACGTGGTGTTGGTCGAGCCGAAGGAGAGCTGGCTGCGCTTGTCGGTGCCGTCGTCGTCGTCAAAGGCGAGGGAAGTGCCGTTGTCGATGACGGTGCCGCCGCGGAAGAGATAGATCTTGGTATCAAGCGAGCCGGTGCCCTCGGTGTCGATATCGAGCGCGTCGAGGGTCCCGCCGCGGACGTCGGCCGCCAGATTGAACTTGAACCAGCGAATACCCGATAGGCCCAGCGCCACCGTGCCCGTGCGGGTGTTGTTGCCACGGGTGAGCGTTCCCAGATCCACAAACGCCGTGGGCGTCGTGGCGATGATGAAGCCGTTGTTGAGCTTCACGCGGACATTCGTCCAGCGTGCGTTGTTCTGGCTCGCGCCCACGAAGCTGTCAAAGTCCTGATTGAAGACCAGGAACAGGGGCGCGCCGGCTGAATAGGCCGCCGCCAGGTTGGCCGCGAAGCGCATCCCCATCACGCTGCCGGGGGTGGCCCCGCCGTTGACCGGCGCGACGACCGGCGCATAAACCGTGCCCAAGCCGGTGGGAGCGGTCTGCCCCAAGCCGCCGGTGCCGGAGGCGCTAGAAAGGATGACATTGGCCTCGCGCGACCACTGGTTGTCATCGGGG
>Ga0105047_10004663_pt1 | contig 23803 bp, 23 predicted proteins | sample MAT04_FD_78384 | JGI IMG/M metagenome (GOLD analysis project Ga0105047, IMG submission 78384) | Freshwater microbial communities from Lake Fryxell liftoff mats and glacier meltwater in Antarctica - MAT-04 (megahit assembly) | ecosystem: Environmental > Aquatic > Freshwater > Ice > Liftoff... | reverse complement strand
GATTGGATCGGTGGCGTGGGTGTGATGAACATCGGCCACACGCATCCCGAGGTGACGGCCGCCATCATCGAGCAGGCGCAGCGCTTCACCCACACCGATTACACGATCGTGCCGTACGAGCCGTACGTGCGCCTGTGCGAGCGTCTCAACGCGAGCGCTCCGATCTCCGGCAAGGTCAAGAGCGCGCTGTTCAACACAGGCGCGGAGACCGTCGAGAACGCCGTGAAGATCGCACGCGTGGCCACCGGCCGGCAGGGGGTCATCTGCTTCGCTGGCGCCTTCCACGGTCGCTCACTTATGGCGATGACGCTCACCTCCAAGGTGCACCCCTACCGCGCCGGGTTCGGCCCGTACGCGCCCGAGGTTTACCGCGCGCCCTACGCCAACCCGTTCGAGTTCGACGGCGACGAGCAGGCCGCCTCCGACTACGCGCTCGGTGAGCTCAAGAAGATGACGAAGACGCACTTCGCCACGGAGAGCATCGCTGCGCTCGTCGTCGAGCCGATCCAGGGTGAGGGCGGGTTCATCGTGCCGCCCACGGCGTTCCTCCAGGGGCTGCGCGAGTTCTGCGACACGCACGGCATCGTGTTCGTTGTCGACGAGGTACAAAGTGGTTTCGGTCGCACCGGCACCATGTGGGCGAGCGAGCAGTTGGGCATCGAGCCCGACCTGCTCCTGAGCGCCAAGTCGATTGCTGCGGGCATCCCGCTCGGCGCGATCATGGGCAAGGCATCGATCATGGACAAGGTGCCCGACAGCGGCATCGGCGGCACGTACCCGGGTAACCCGCTCGCGTGTCAGGCGTCGCACGCCGTGCTCGACGCGTTCGAGGGTGGACTGCTCGATCGCGCGAAGGAGGTCGGTCGCCAGCTCAAGGAAGCGTTCGCTGCACTGTGTGACGAGGATGCCGGCATCTCTGATTCGCGTGGCCTCGGTCCGATGCGCGCACTGGAGTTCAGCAAGCCCGGCACGCGCACGCCTGATTCCGATCGCGTCGACGCCGTCTCAGCGCATGCACAGCAGGCCGGCCTACTCATGCACAAGGCGGGCGTGGGCGGCAACGTGATCCGCGTGCTCGTGCCGCTGGTCATCACCGACGCGCAACTCGAGGAGTCACTCGGCATCCTGCGCCGCGCAGTTGAGGCGACGCGCTAAGTCCCCCTCCGGGTGATTTTCCCGCGGTCTGTTTTCCGCGGTCCGGTGCGCGCTCGCGGTGCCCGTTTCCCGAAGGGGATTTTCACGCGTTCGGGAGTGGGGAAGCCTGGTGAACTCACGCTCCCGACTGCGAGAATTTCTCGGCCGCTGACAGGCGTGCATGTACGCGCTCCCGACCGCGGAAAAATCGCCGAGGCTGCGCCGTCAGACGCGACGATTCAGGCGTCCTCGTACGCGACCGCGTTGCGGGTATCGCCCTGCTCACGGTAGTAGATGCGCACGCGCTCACTCTTGGACCTGTGGTCCTTGAGGTGTGCGATGTCGAACGCCGTGCGGTCCTGTTCGCTGATGTCAAAGGATTTCGTGCCGTCGGCTCCATCGATGGTGATGCTGCCCGCGTCCACCGACACCACCTGACCGTCGTAGGTCTTGGCGCCCTCCTCGGCGGTGGGCGCTGCTTCGACCTTGGCGGCCACCGGATCCTTGTCGTCGACGTAGAACACACGTCCGCGCGAGCCCGACGCCACGAGCGCCTGAAGCGCGCCGGCCTCGATTGCCGGGCCGAGCGGCATGCTCGCCACGGCACCGCCCGCCGCCGGCGTGATCGTGAGCGTGTCGCCCTCGAGCGCGAGCGTGCCATCCACGTGAATGAGGCGCGTGCTGTCGGCCTTCGACGCATCGTTCTTGTCCAGCGTGGTCGAGCCACCAGACGTGTCATCCCCGCAGCCGGCGGCGAAGACCAACACGGCCAGCAATGTCCAGGCAAGGAGCGCGGGGCGGAAACGGCGTGCGTGCATCATGCGGGCATCGTACCCAGGCGTCGCCCGGTCAGAACGACAGCGGTGAATCGACCATGTAGATGATGACATCGGAACCATCCACATCTTTGGTGTAGATCCGCACCGGCTGACCGAGCGACGCATGCGATTGCGCGTGCTGCACATCAATGTACGGCCGATCAGGTGCGCGCACCTTGTACGACTTGCGCGTCCCGTCGACCGTGATGAGGTTGAAACCGGTGTCGGTGGCCTCCTGCACCAATCCGTCCACGTGCGGCGCGCCCTTGGGCGGGCATTTCGCGTTCTTGGGGTGCTTGTTGGTGAAGTCGCGGTCGGTGTTGGTGAGCACACAGGCCATCACGTCCTTGCCCGGGCCACTGCTACCAGCGCCGAGCAGGAGTGACACCAGCACGCCAACGGAGCCGGCTGCGGCAAGTACCATCACGATGGCGACGATTGTCCACACCCGTCGCTTGCGGCGCTCCTCAGGGGTCGGAACCGCCTGTTCGGAGGATTCTGGGGCGGGTCCTTCGCCGCCGCCCTCGGGCTTGTTCTCGTGCTGATGCTTGTGCCGTTTGCTCATGACAGGCCCTCGGACAGGAAGTAGAGCCCGCCCACGGTGTAGAGCACCATGAGGGCGAGCATCGGGAGTTGGCTGCGCGTCGCCGCGCCGATATCTGGTCGACCGTCCACGTGCTTCGGTGCGAGCTCCAGTGCGCGGTCATGCGCGAGCAACAGACCGGCGATGTGGCCGATCACGATCGAGCCAACCTGTACGAACCACACCACGGTGCCGCTCGGGCGCCAGAGATCACGCGGGAGGCGGTTCGCGGTGCCGAACCAGTTGGACGCGTGGTCGAACGGATCACTCGCCAGGCGGATCAGGTCTTGGCACTGCACGACGAGGAACGAGAAGTAGTGCGCCACGACATAGGCCAGCGCGATGGGCAGCAAGCTCGGCGCGAACAGCTGCGCCGCGCGCCTGGGGCCGCGCCCGACGTCGAGTCGTCCGATGCGCCCTGCGGACCATGCAGCGAGCTCGAACGCACTCCACGCCACGGAGATGAGCATGACGAATGCGAACGTGCCGAAGAGCATGCGCCCGTTCGCCGCATCCACGCCGGAGCGCGTCAGATCGGCCGTTGCCAGCGCCACACGCTCCTGCCACCAGGTGGTGCGCGTGAGCCCGTCGTAGGAGACGCTGCCGATGAGCAGCGTGACGAGTGCCACGAGGCCGCGCGTGGGCGCGATGTCGCGATTTGCGCCGAGCAGTGGTGCCCGCACGCGCAAGGTGCCGTCCGCGCCGCGTTCCCACGGGGCGAGCGCGGCAAGCATCCGCACATAGGTACCGATCGGATCGAGCCGCTCGCGGTAGGCACGAACCCCGCGCGTGGAGGCGATGGCGAGCCCGACGACCGTCCACAGCAGGATCAGCGCGCCGAGAAAGCGCACCTTGGTGGAGGTCGGGTACACGAGCTCGAGCCACGTGAACAGCAGGAGTCCCGCCCATGCGACCCACACGCCCCAGCTCGATCCGAATCGATCGGCTGTTGCACCGGGGTCGCCTCCGGGCGCACCAGGCGCCGGATTGTCGCGCATGCCTCCGGCCCGCGCCAACGCAGCGACAGGATGCAGCTCCAGCGCCCCGCGCCCCAGGACGAGCGCCGCCACGGGAAGACCGAGCCAGCCGAGGACGAACACGAGGTTGGGCCCGGGATTCTCACCGCCCTCAAGTCCGCCGAACATGGTGGTCGTCACGACGGTGATGAGCCACGCGAGCGCGAGCGCTTTGAGCACGATGCTGCTCGCGCGTGCCCGCGAGAGGCGGTCGAGCCAACCCGGCGCGCGGCGTTCGGACACGGTCCCGAAGTGCGCCGAGCGCACGCCGAAGAGCAGGATGACGAACGAGATGACCAGCGCAGCGGCTGCCCCGATGTAAAACACGCCGAGCGGGAGCGGTACGTCCTTGATGTCCACCGCGAGGCCGTGGGCGAACCACGGCGCGAATGTGAGCGAGGCGAGCATCGCGGGTTCATTACCCACTCGCGCCCAGTTCGGTTCGCAATCCGCTCAGCCCGCAGGGGCGAGCTCCAGCACGTCGACGTACGTGCCGGACATCTGGAACCCGATCTGCTCGGGCTGGGGTGTCGCACGCGCGCGCACGCGAGCACCACTAGCGAGACCCAGATCCGCTGGATCCACGCCGCGCAGAACGACGCGGTCGCCACAGACCGGATGAGTCTCCTCCAGATCGATCGACCAGAAGCCGCCCTCGAAGTCGTTCCAATTCAGAACACCAACGAGTGCCGCTTCCTGTGAATTGCCTGGAGTTTCGCCCATTCGACTGCCCCTGAACGCTCCCCGGTCACCGACCGAGCCGCGGTCAGCGTATCGCACGCTGACCAAGTCGCAGTCAGCTTCACGCACACACGCCGACAAACCCCTCAAGGCTCCCGAGGGGTGGGCCGATACGGGAATCAGTCGCGAGGTGCGGCTTACTGAGAACGACGACCGGGACATGATGGGCGACTTCCACATCAAAAAGATCATTCTCCCCAGCGGCAAGAGCGTGGAGATCGTGTACTTCCACGCGGAAGAGACATTGCCGCACGAGGAGGAGATGGGCGGTACCGCCGTCGACCTCGAGTGCTGTCCCGAGTGCGATTCGGGCCTCGTCTACCCGGTCTCCTGGCGGGAGACCGAGGACGACTGCTGGGAGATCGAGCTGCGCTGCCCGAACTGTGAGTGGGCCGAGCGCGGGATCTTCCGTCACCAGGACGTCGAGCGTTTCGACGAGGTACTCAACCGTGGCACGGACCGTCTCATCGACGATCTCGAGCAGCTCACGCGCGCCAACATGGAAGCGGACATCGATCGCTTCGTGACGGCCCTCGACGACGATCTCATCACGCCGTTCGACTTCTGATCTGACACAGTCAGCAACGATTTTCTGCGGGGCGGCATCTCACGATGCGGCCCCGCAGTCGTTCTCGGCCACGGGCTCAGCTCGTGGCGCGCAGGAACTCCTGGGCGACGCGCTCGGCCTGGATCTCAAGGCGGTGTCCGTCGTGCACGAGGTTGCCGAACTTGGCGGGAGTGCGGTCGCCGGAGATGCGGTCGAGGGCCCAGCCGAGTGCGGCCTTGGGGACGGCGCCCGGCAGGCACTTGGGCTCGACGATCATGGCCGCGAGGTAGCGTGCGAGCTGCGCGCGGGTGCGGCCCAGCTCGCCGCCGCCGAACACGCGCGCGGTCGAATCGCTCAGCTGTAGCCGCTGCACGACGTGGCCGAGCTCGTGCGCGAGAAGGCGACGGCCCTCCCATGAGGTGATGCGCGCCAGCACGCCCGTGTCGCGCACGTAGATGTCGCTGCCAAGGACCATGGCCGCGAAGCCATTGCCGGCGATTGGTCCACCAACGTAGATACGCGTGCCCGCGATCGCGTCGGCGACCGCATTGGGCGCCACGCCGTAGCGCTCGGCGAGAAACGGCGCGAGCGTGTTCCGCTGTGCGGCGGTGAGTCGCTCACCCTCGGCGGCCTCGCTCCTCCCCCGAACGATGTCCCAGCCGCCGCGCACAGGACCGCTGCCGAGCGAGCTGGGAACCACGCGCGGCGCGGGGATGCCCCAACTGGGGATGGGCTTGGCGAGGGGGGTGGGTGTCGGATCCATGAGCGTGCGCATGCGCATAGTCTCCCTGATCGGCGCTCAACAGCGAACCACCGCGCCCGGAACGGATAAGCTCACCCAGATGCGAAGAACCACGACGATGGATCACTCTGCCGACCCGGCCGAGTGGGATGGTGACCACCCCGATGATGATGAGGGGCGCGGCACGCTGCTCGAAGTGGTGATCACCATCGGCGCGGCACTGCTGCTCGCGTTCCTCGTGCAGCAGTTCCTCGTCAAGCCGTTCAAGATTCCGTCCGGGTCGATGGAGAACACGCTCAAGTGCGGCGACCGCGTGCTCGTCGACCGCGTGAGCTATCGCTTCTCGGACCCCTCGCGCGGCGACGTGGTCGTGTTCAACCCGCCCGCCGGTATCGGTGAAGGTGGCGCACCGGACCCCTCCGTCGTGGCGAGCCCCGGCAACATGGGCAAGCGCGGCGACGACAACACGCGCAAGATCACGCCCGCAGACACGAACTACATCAAACGTCTGATCGCCGAGCCGGGCGACAAGGCTCAGGTCAAACAGCACAAGGCGTACATCAACGGCAAGAAGCTCAAGGAGCCGTACCTGCATCCCCTCACGGAGGATCAGGGACTCGATGGTGGGCTCGCCAACTGGGGTCCGATGACGGTACCCAAGGGCACCTACCTCATGCTCGGCGACCACCGCGACAACTCATCCGACGGCCGCTCATTCGGGTTCGTACCGCGCAGCTTCATTGTCGGCAAGGCCTTCATGGTCTACTGGCCGCCCAAGCGGTTCGGCGGGCTGCCGGACAAGGATGCCGGCGGCGCGGCGTCGCGCGCCATCGATACCAACTGCCTCGAATCGGCCGTGCCCCCCGGGCAGACGCTCGAGGACAATGGCTGACATCACCAGCGGCGGGATCGAACCCGAGCGCCTTGTCGGCGAGCGCATCGCTGGGCGCTTCGTCGTCGAACGCCTCATCGGCCACGGGCCGCTGTCTACCGCGTTCCGCGCGCACGACGATCGGCTGCACCGCCGCGTCACCGTCAAGCTCTTTCACCCGCGTCACCGCGATGACGTGCAGGTCGTAGAGGCCCAGCTCGCCGCTGCGCGCTCGGTGGCGCGTCTCGCACATGAAAATGTCGCGATGGTCATCGATCGCGGCGAGCACGAGGGTATGCCACTCATCGTGCTCGAGTACGTGCGCGGTGAGAACCTCCAGGAGCGCATCGAGCGGTTTGCGCCGCTCGCGGTGGCTGAGGTCGTGGAGTACGGGCTGCAGATTGCGCGCGCCCTCGCATACGCGCACGGACAGGGTGTCATTCACGGCAACATCCGACCCGGTAACGTCCTGCTCACTGAGGAGCGCGAAGTCAAGCTCGTCGACTTCGGTGGTGGGAGCTACGTGGCGCAGCTCGTCGGTGATCCATACGCGGCACCGGAGCTGCGCGAGGTCGACCCGGGCTCGCCCGCCGAGCCAGGCGACGACATCTACGCACTCGGTGCGCTCATGTACACGGCGCTCACCGACGAGGGGCCGATCGCTGGGCTCGCACCGGGTGAGATCCAGCTGCGGCGCCCGGATGTGTCACCCAAGCTCGCGGCCACGATCGCTCGCACGATGTCGATGGATCCCGAGGCGCGTCACACGTCGATGCGCGAGCTGGCCGCCGAGCTCGCGGCTGCGCGCGACACCATGCGCACGACCGGTCGCGGCAGCGTGAGCCCCGGCGGGAGCCGTGCGCTCACGCGCGGTGACACGGCGACGCAGGAGATGACAGCGGCCGACGCGGCGTTCGGCGACGAGGACGAGCACACCGTCGAGGAGGAGCCGCGCCGCGCCGACGTGCCGCGCGCGAGCGCCGAGCGTGCGCGCCGTCGGCGGGAGGAGCGCGCAGCTGGCACCCCGAGCGAGGCCCGCGCGCGGATTCTTGCTTGGTCGATGGTGCTTGTGCCGCTTGCGGCGCTCGTGGTGTTCGGCATCATGATCGCGGGCGAGCGCTCAAAGGATCAGGTCGATGGCACCACCAAGCAACACGCCGGCGTCGTCACGCGCGTGGCGATCGCCGATGCGAGCACCTTCGACCCTCGCCCCAGCGGAGACGGATCTGAGCGCGCCGATCTCGTGGCCAATGCCATCGACGGGGATGCCGAGACCGCGTGGCAGACCGAGGGCTATGACCGCGACGACTTCAGCGGGCTCAAAGATGGCGTCGGCCTGATCGTCCAGCTCACAGCGCCCGCCGACGTGCGCGACGTGGCCATCGTCACGAGCCTGCCCGGGTGGCGCGTTCAAGTGCGCGTTGCCGATCGCCTCGCCCCGAAATTGACCGATTGGGTCCCAGTGTCCGCCATCGTGCCGGTCGAGGGTGGAGCGAAGATCCCCGTGGATCTTAAGGCGGGACCAACGACGTACGTGCTGCTGTGGATCTCGCGTCTCGCGGTCGATGTCGACGATCCCGACAAGTCGCGTGCGCGGATCGCGGACATCGAGGTCTACGGCGTGTCGCAGGGGGGCGTGGGCGTCATACCGGACAACACCACGACTCGCCCGTCTGCCGACGCGGGTGCCGATCCCGCGACGGACCCGGCTGTGCTTAGCGAGTAGCTGTCTGCTACCGAGCCGTCCGGCCTGACCGGTAGGGTCGCTCCATGCGCATTCTCGTCGCCCGCTGCAACATCCGCTACGAAGGCCGATTGGTCACCACGCTTGAGACCGGGGACCGCGTAGTGCTGTTCAAGGACGACGGCTCCGTGGTGGTCAACGCCGTGCAGGGCGCCAAGCCGATCAACTACATGCCGGGACCGACGGCCGTGTCCGAGGATGGGCGCACCATCACCATCACCCGAACCGCCACCGGCGAGGCACTCATCATCGACGTGGAGGATGTCCACGCGGACACCCGCTACGAGCTCGAGGACCGCGCCAAGCTCGTCCGCGAGGGACGCGAGAAGGACATCCAGGCCACCATCTTCGGTACGCCGCACGCCACCGAGGAGGGCATGGTCGGGCTCCAGCGCGAGCTGTTCACCGAGGTCGGCCCGGTCGACCTGTTCTGTCGCGACGCGAACGGTCGCACCTGCGTGATCGAGATCAAGCGCGTGCGCGCGGTTGCCGCCGCCGTCGAGCAGCTCAACCGGTACATGGATGAGGTCGGCAAGAACGCCGCGCATCACCCCGCGCGCGGCATCCTCGTCGCTCCCGAGCTGGCCCCGCAGGCACGGGTGCTGCTCGAGAAGTGGGGCTATGACTTCATTGCACTCGATGAGATCCTCGCGCGCTGCGAGGGCGGCGAAGAGCTCATGCGCCTTTTCTAGTGGTCCGGCGGAAGTAGACTGGAGTCGATGGCGCGCGAACGCTTTGATCTCCACACCCACTCCACGGCCTCGGACGGCATGCTGCCGCCGCGTGAGGTCGTGGCGCTCGCCGCTGAGCGGGGCCTTGCTGGACTTGCGCTCACCGACCACGACACCGTCGACGGTTTGGCCGAGGCGATGGGCATGGCCGACGCGCTCGGTGTGCGCTGCATTCCCGGCGTGGAGCTCTCGTGCTCGAGTCACCTGACGCGCGAGGCGCACCTGCTCGGCTACTTCATCAATCCGCAGGACCCTGGCCTGCAAGCGCTGTTCGCGTCCATTCGTGCACAACGGGTGGAGCGCGCGTCGGCGATCGTCGACCGCGTGCACGAGCTGGCCGGCGCCTTGTCCATGGATGACGTGTTCGAGGAGACCGGCGGCGCCCCACCCGGACGCCCGCACATCGCGCGCGCCATGGTGCGGCTGGGCATCATCGACGAGATGGAACATGCCTTCGGCGACGAGTGGTTCGGTCCCGGAGGACGCGCGTGGGTGCACCGCGACGGGGTGCCGGTCGAGCAGGGCATCGCGGCGATTCAGGCCGCTGGTGGTGTTGCGGTGTTCGCGCATCCCGGCGCCCGTGCACCCGCAGGCATGCGCGAGGACGCTGTGCGCCACGCGGCCGAGCATGGACTGGACGGCGTCGAAGTCGACCACCCCGCCCACGATGGCGAGGTTGTGCGCCGTTGCGCGGAGCTCGCGATCGAGCTGGGCCTTGTGCAAACGGCTGGCAGCGACGACCACGGACAGGGCCCCGAGGGCTCACGTCTGGGATGTCGCACGGTGCCGGGGCGCATCGTGGACGCACTCGAGGCACGCGCCCGCCAGCGTCAGTAGCGCGCGTCGTACGCCTCGGCCGGCGCCTCGCGCGTATCTTGATGAGCCCACACCGCGAACACGTGGCCGATCTCGTGCTGCACGATGTTCTCGATCGCATCGTGCGGATCAGTGCTCGACGTGGGCGCGCGGGTGACGATGCGCAACATCGAAGGGTGCAGAGACCCGTCCAAACGCGTGTCGACTGCCGTGGCCCCGATCACGGGCTTGGTGGGGTCCACTCCCGAGGGCATCTCGAGCTGCGTGAGCGGCAGCATCTCGATGACGATGCCTGTGCGCGCGAGGGCCCGCTGATCGGCGATCGGGAGTAGCTGCACGCCGCGCACGGCTTGCGCAACCTCCCCCGCTGTGACGCGGAGGTTGCCGAATCGCCGTTTGCGCAGTTGCACGCCGGTCGGCAGGAGAATCTCCCCGTCGGGCGTGCCGAGGAGCTTCACGGGCGAGGCGGCTCGTCCGAGCATCGTGAGCAGGTTGGAGGCGGCCTCGGGCTGCACAGCGAGCGGCGCGGCCACGCCGCCATCACCGCCACCGATCCCGCTGACGCGCGGACTCATCGTGGGGTGCGCCTGGCGGCGCTGGAGCGGCTTCATGCCGGGAAGTGCGAGGCGAGTGACATCCATGTCAGCTGTACCTCCCCGACGCGGCGCTCGACGGCGCGTGTCAGGACCACCATTCGGGCACGCGTGGCCACGCGTGTGGCCGCAAGGGCGACCACCACTTGACGTGTGTCAGATGGTGCCGGCGGGCACCGGCGCGCCCTCGGAGAGCGACAGTCCAGACGAGGTGAGGTACGCCTCGAGCTTCTCGCGATTGTGCTCACCGTGCACGATGCGCACCGTTCCCGAGCGCGAGCGCATGACGATCGATTCGGTCGTTGCGCCACGGCGCGCGTACCGCACACCCTGCAGCAGATCGCCATCGGTTACGCCGGTGGCGGCGAAGAACACGTCGCGGCCGGAGACGAGGTCGCGACGCGTCAGCACGCGCTTGAGATCCCCGTCGTACTCGAGCACGGCGGCGCGCTCCTCCTCCGACTGTGGCGCGAGGCGCGCCTGGATCTCGCCGCCGAGGCAGCGGATTGCAGCCGCGGCGAGCACGCCCTCGGGAGTGCCACCGATGCCGTAGAGCAGATCGATGGCGCTTCCCTCGCGCGCGGCGGTCATCGCGCCGGCCACATCACCGTCAGTGATGAGCCGGATACGCGCACCCGTCTCTCGCACCTTGCGGATGGAATCGTGGTGGCGCTGGCGGTCGAGCATGATGACCGTGCACTCGTTGATCGGCTTGCCCTTGGCCGCGGCCACCGCGCGCACGTTGTCCTCGATTGGGCGCTCGATATCGATGGCCATCGCAGCCTCGTTGTCGGTGACGAGCTTCTCCATGTAAAAGCACGGACCCGGATCGAACATCGCTCCGCGCTCGGCGAGCGCGATCACGGCAAGGGCATTGGGCATGCCATGCGCGCAGAGCGTCGTGCCCTCGAGCGGATCCACGGCCACGTCGACTTCGGGCGGCTCACCCGTGCCGAGACGCTCGCCGTTGAAGAGCATCGGAGCGTCGTCTTTCTCGCCCTCGCCGATGACGACCAGCCCGTCCATCTCGATGCGTCCGAGCATAGAACGCATGGCATCCACTGCCGCGCCGTCGGCGGCTTTCTTGTCGCCACGACCCACCCAGCGTGCTGCGGCGAGCGCAGCAGCCTCGGTGACGCGGACGATTTCCATGGCGAGGTTACGATCAGGGAATTCACTCATGCCTCGATTCTACTCGCCACGAGCCGGCGATGATTCGGGGCGCGAAGCGCCGCTCGCTCACATCTGGCTGGGCAAGTCGCTCGGCGGCACCGACGGCGCACCGGAAGGTGGTACCGCGCCATTGGACCCGTCACCCTTCGGCAGCGCCTGCTGTGGCGGCAGCGCGCTGCGGGCGATGAGCTTGTCCTGCGCGTACGTGGTCGTGGGCGCAGGGCGCTTCGTATATGCGACCTCGTAGGGAAAGTCCTGACCGAGAACGATTGCGGCGAGTTCCGCCTCAAGCGCCTTGTCCTCGCCCATCGCCACTGTGGAGAGGACGAGCGTCGCGCCCTTCACCTGGTACTGGAGGTTCCAGCCGTTGGCGAACGGGCCCTCGGCCCCGTCCTGAGCCACGTGCATGCTCACGATGTCGCTCTCCGGGCCGGGCACGCCCGTGACCTCGAAGCGGTACGGGATCTTCACGAGCTTGGACGCGCCGTCGGGCGTGATGCCACCGGCGTCCTGCGTGACGTTGACGGCCCACGTGTCGCCGATCTTCACGTCCCAACCACCGATCGAGAGCGGTGCGATGGGGGTGCCACCATCACGTTGCCCAGCGCCCTTGGCAGCGGGCGACGAATCCTTCGATGCAGCTCCACCACGGTTGGATGCGACGAGTAGGGTGGCGCCGAGCGCGACCGCGAAGATGGCGATGCCGGCGATGATGCGGGTGCGTGAGCTGTGCATGGGTCCTCCATCGGCACGGTCCCCGCCCCCGCTTGAGCGCGGATGGCGAGGACCGTGGTCCGTTCCTGTCAGATCTCGGGTGCTAGACGTCGAGTCCGGTGATCGCTTCGACGTTCTTCTCGGTGATGAGTGGGTTGGTGCCCGCGCCGGCGCTCTTGCCGGTCGGGATCCACGCGAAGTCCGGGTGGTCGCTGACGCTGGCGCCAGTCCAGGTGCCCAACGTGCCCGCCTGCAGCGAGTACGTGTAGGTCTTGGAGAAGTACTTGGTGCCTGTGGCGTTCCAATCGGGGCTTGAGAACCACACCGTGGTGTTCACTGTCTCGACGTTGCCGGTCGTGGTGCTCGATCGCTGGTAGGCGAACACCGGGTAGTTCCAGACCTGCGAGTCCGCGTTGACGTCCATGATGAAGGGGTACTTGTAGTACCGCACGTAGTAGCGGAGCAGGTAGTCCATCCACGCGGGTGAGATGTCCTTGTAGGCGGCGGACGTCTTGTCGTTCGCATCGTCCACGCGGTTGCCGGACAGCCACTTGTATGTGGGCTCGTAGTACAAGGACGTGGTAATACCCTTCACGTCGTTGACGTTGAAGCTCACGCCGTTGCGCGTGACTGCTGTGGGCTCGGGAGCGAGAATCGCCGCAGACGCCCACGCGTGGCAGTGACCCCACCAGCTGTTTGCCTTGTCGTTGGTGTAGTGGTTGGTCTTCTCCCAGCTCTGCGCGCCTGCCGGCTGACCGGTGGCGGTGAGGTACTGGTCGTACTTCTGCATGGGTCCGTTGTTGGAGTACAGGTTGTAGCCGTTCTCCAGCATCGGCCACCAGTAGCCGGACCACGGCCACTTATTGGTCGAGCCATACTCATCGGCGGCAGATGCCGAACTCGGCGCGGCGAGCGCGAGGCTCACCAGCACGATCGTTGCCAACATGATCAGACGTCGCGTGCGCATCGTCAGTGTCCTTCGTCCGTGATGTCCCTTCGTGCGACCGTGAGGCTGGTGTCCGCCAGCGTGATCTCGTGTGGTCGCACGCGTCCCATTGCACTCACCGTACGACGGAAACGCGAATCTGGGAACAGGCAAGTTCTCTCGGCGGTTGCGGCGCTACTCGTTGTGCCCCACGCCACCCGATCGGACGGCCATGCGGTGGCCGCATCTGCAACGTGACGGGCGCGCCGCCGCGATAGACAGGTGAGGATCCGCGTGGACGCGGAGTAGACGTAGGAGGAACCGTGCTCTCCATGCCGGAGCAGTCGAGCGAGGAAGTGACGAGCGAGCCCCGTGCGGGTGCCCTCGTCACAGGCGACCTGGGTTTGGTCGTCCTGCGCGCGCTACTTGAGAACGGTGTGGGGTACGTGGTGAGCTCGTGGCTGGATCGGCCCACGCCGATCGATGCAGCGCTCGCCGACGCGCGGCGCTCCGTTCTGGAACGTCAGGGCATGATGCTTCGCCGGCTCCGCTCGCTCTCCGCGCTCGAGCCGCTCGTGATGGCGCCTTCGGGCGGCGTGGCGGGAAGTACCCCGCGTGGTGCGGTCGTCTTTGCAGGCCGCAATGGGTTGCGTCCGTCGCTCGAGCATTTCGTCGGCCTGCGCACGCCTGGCGCGGTCGTTGGATTCACATTTGATGCTGATGCCGCCCGCATCGACGGAGCGCTCGTTGTCGATCCTGAGCCCACCGCCGGCGGTGTCCTGCGTGCAGTCGAGATGGCTTTCACCGCGAGTGCGATGTGCGGGCGGCCGGCGTTGATCGTCCTGCGTGAGCGCGCGCTCGGCATGCGCGGCACGGTGCGGATGCGCGGCGAGCGGTCTCCCGTCGAGATCGCGGTCGTTGACGCGGCGGCACGCGCGAACGTCACTCCCGCTGCGGCAGCGCGGGCAGCAGGCCTCATCGGCGCTGAGCTGGCGCCGGATGGATCCGCGCGCAACGTGCTCATCGTGGCGGGCCCCGTCGCGGGCGCAGCGCGTCGCGCATTGTCGATCATCGCGGCGGAGAGCATTGCAGCGGCCGAAGCCGAGCGCAGCGCCGGTATCGCGCTGCTGCGGCTCGACACGCCGGGGTTGCTCCCCGAGCTCTCGGATGCCGCAGGCGTGCTCATCGCCGGAGCGGAGCGAGTGCTCGTCGTGGGCGTCCGTGCCACCCACGTGGCCGAGGAGGTTCGCCGTCGAGCGCGCGATGCGCGGGTCGTCGTCGAGGACCTGGACGTTGGGGTCGTCATGGGCGAGCGCGTCACCGACGTCCTCCGCGCGTGGCTGCGCGATGACGCGAACGCCAATCGCGCGCCGGTCATCGCCGCCTCGCCGCTGCGCGGCCGCACGGTGCCGCGCCGAGGCGAGCGACTGCATCGATCGGTGCGACCAACCGTTGCCGCAGGATTGACGCTCGCGCAGGGCGTGATTGGCGTGCCCGGTCGCACTGACGTGGCGTATCCGACCTATGCCACGGACACCGGAGTCGCGCTCAGCGTCGTGCCGGCGGCGGTGTTCCTCGAGCACGGGGTGGCCAGCGCTGCCCCAGGCACGGCGAACGGCGTGTTCCTCATCACGGATGCCGTCGGCGGCGTGGACGCTGCGGCAGGAGCCGCAGGCGCTTCCATCGAGTACATCGACGGCGGTTCGCCGCGCGCGATCGGCGTGGCCATCGGTCGTGCGTGTGCCGGTCCGCGCGCGGCCCCGCACGTGATCGTCATCACGGACACGCAGCGGGTGGCTGCACCTCGCCGAGCAGTGTTCGGCGTCGACGCAGAGTTGCTGGCCACGGAGCGACTTGCCACCGCTGCCGTACCGCCAGCTGCGAAGGTGCTCGTCGACATGGGTTCGGACACGCTTGCAGGTCCCGTGGAGCTTGTGCTCGACCATCCCGATACGCATGCTGAGCTGGATTCGGTGCGGGAGTTGTCGCCTGCGACGTGGGACCTACGTCCGCGCCACGGCACGATGACCCGATCGGCGCGTACTGCGTGGCAGTTGCGGCGACGCATGGTACGCGCGGCAGGGGTGGACCTGTGACCGGCACGCTCCCGCACCGCGATGCCACACACGAGGTCGTCGCGTCAGCGCTCGATACGGGTGCGGTCCCCACGAGCAGGTCTGGTTCGATCGACCTTCCTGCTCGCGCCGCTTCATCAGTTCGCCCGTGGTCGGCGCTCATCTGTGGCCTGCCCGACGACGGCACGCTGCTGCTCGTCGACTGGTTGCTCCTCGCATGTCGCGAGGCGGGCATCGTCGCCTCGGCCGTGCCACTTGCGGCAGGTGATCGGTCGCCGCACGGGATGTACGTCGAGGTGGCTGGTGACACCGCAACCGAGACTGAGCTCGCGGACGTGCCCTGGGGTGCGGTCGATCTCATCGTTTCGGGCGAGCATCTTGAGCTCGTGCGTGCGATCGGAGCGGGGTTCGCATCCCCATCTGTCACGACCATCATCTCCTCATGTCGTCGCGCCTTCACCGCTGCTGAGCGCGCCGTCGCGCCGCAGGATGTGCTCGCCGAGCGTGAGATCGACGCACTTGCTGAGGCGTCTGCGTTGGCCTATCACGCCTTTGACGGCCCGGAAGTCGCCGGTTGGTACGGGCTCCCCGCCACCGCGCAGCCAGGTCTCCTACTCGGTGCGCTCTGCGGAACCGACGTCACCGCACTTGATGAGCGCATGTTCACCATCGCCATCACCGAGCTCGGGATCGACCCCGTGCTGCACAGCGAGGGATTCCGACGCGGTGTGCGCCTCGGGCGTCGAGCTGGTGGGCGGGTGCGGCGCACGCGGACGGCATATCAGTTCACACGGCGCCGCCGTGCACAAGTGTCCAACGCCTCGCGTGCCAAGTTCGAGGAATTGGTCGGGCTCGCAGACAAGGTCGTCGACGCGCGCTACGTATCGTTGCTGCAGGACGCCATCTTCCTCCTGACCGAGTTCCAGGATGCCGCCTGGGCCGAACGTCTCGTGGACGAGATCCGCACGCTGGTCGATGCCGAACGTGCGCGCGCCCACAACGGATTCGTCGATCCGAACGAATCAATCATTCCCGACGCTATCCGTTCGCTCGCCGCGCTCATGGTCTGGCCCGATGCGGCGTGGATTGCAAACCGCAAGCGCCGCGCGGGGCGCCTCAAGGAGCTGCGCTCGGCGCACGGGATCAGCCGCCGCGATGCGTTCGAGCTCGACGAGTACATTCCGCTCGACGCGCTCGATCGCGCGGACGCGACCCATCCCCGGCTGCGCGGCAACGTCGCGCGTGCTGTGCCCGCCCTGTTGCAGCCGCTGCGCGTGGAGCGCATTCGCACGACGAGCGTGACAGGCGCATCACGGCTCAAGCGGCTCGCCGCGTCTGCACGCAATCGGCCGGGGTCGGAGCGACAGCGCGTTGAGCTCGATACGACTGCGAGTTGGCTCGAAGCGCTGCACGACACGCTCCGTACCGATCATGAGCTGGCCCGTATCGTCGCCCGGAGCGGCACGCTCGTGCAAGGGAGCGGCGCAGTGCGCGAGGCGCATCGCGCGACGGCACTCACCTTCTGGGGGCGCATCGTGCGCCAGTCGATCGCGATCGATCGGACGGTTCCAGACGGCGACGCGGCGATCGCGCGCCTCATCATCCCCTTCGTATGGGATCAGCTGTGTCGATCCGGACCGCTCGCGCTCTGGGAGTACGCAGCGCAGGTACTCGGTATCGCACTCGCGCACGCACGTGGAGTGTCCTATCCGGAGACGGTGGCACTGGCGCACGCGCTGTGCGCGCCGCGGCGCCCGGTCGAAGGGGCCTGAGCCTCAGATCACGAGGCGAACGGCGTGCTCAAGCAAACCATAGGTGATGTGCGTGCGCTCGCCGAGGTACTCGCCGTCCGCCTGCACGGGCTCGGGCTCGTCACAGGTGACGACAATTGAACGCACGTCGTGGTGGAGACGCATGCGCTGCTCGCTCGCAAGCCGGCTCTTGGTGCGACCCATGCCGAGCGACTGCGCCCCGAACCGGGCGGTGAACGCGAGATTGGCGCGATCGGGCGCAACGAAGTCCAGCCCCTTGTCGAGCATGCACTCCGGCATCATGTGGACGCCAATCTTGCCGAGGTAGGTGAGAGGCGTGGTGTTACCGACGAGGAGCATCGCGGCACGCAGCTCCTCGTCGCCCCCATCGACGCGGAGCGACATGCGCTCCTTGAGTGCCCAGCGTGAGCGAGCGAAGGTCCCGATGCCGGCTACGATGTGCGAGATGTCGCTCGGCCGGCGGCCCTTGCGATGCTCATCGGCGTGGCGAATCATCTCCGCGTCGATGCCAATGCCCGAGGCGAACATCCAGACGCGCTCATCGACGGTGCCGAGGTTGATCGTGCGCGTGCGGCGCGCCACGATCGCTTCTGCGAGCTGTGAGATGGCGCGTACTGGATGGTTGGGCATGCCGATCGAGCGCGCGAGCACGTTGGTGCCGCCGGCCGGGAGCACGGCGAACGCGGGACGCGTCTCGGCCGTTGCGTCGGCGAGATCCATGCCGTTGAGCACCTCATTGCCAGTCCCGTCGCCGCCGCACGCGATGAGGACGTCGAGGTTGCCATTGTCGACGAGCTCGCGTGCAATCTTCGGTGCATGGCCGCCGCGCTCAGTGCGGCGCACCTCGAGATCCATGTGCTCGCGCAATCCCCGCACGATCGCCCGCTCCCGCGCGCTCGTGATGCCAGACGAGTAGGGGTTCACGATGAGCGCAGCACGTGGGCGACGATGGAGATCATCCTCAGCCCGCGCGGTGCGGGGCTCCGTCGATCCCTGGTCTCGAATATCGGTGGTCACGACTGCGCGCCATCCTCGTCGGTCGGGTCCAGCCAAGCGGCCGCAAGCACCTTGAGGAACGCACCCTCTTCGCTATCGGCGACCTGGTGCTCGGCATCCTTGAGCCACACGCGAGCCCAATCGGCGACAGCGCCACCATCAGGGGTGGCGAATGCATCGAGGTTGCCGCGCAACGCAGGCCAGGAGCCGAACGCGAGCTCGGTCTCCCAGGTAGCGCGTAACCACTCGGCCACGCCACGCGCGCAGGCTGCGGTCGGCGCGGCGTCAGTGACGAAGCAGCGCTGCAGTCGCGCAGGGCGACGCTCGTCGGCTGGATCGCCGGCCTCAAGCAGATCCACGCGAGCATAGGCAATCGCACCCGGTGCGTTGAGCAGATGATCGGCATGCATCGTCGCGAGCGCGCCACGGCCAGGCGCAGCAGCCGTGAACGCGCGCAGCTCAATGCGCAGCGGCGCGATGGTGGTACGGTCGAACACGCGGGTCACGGCCAGCACGACGTCGCCGAGCTCGGGAAGACGCGCCGCGTGGTAATTGGTGGTGGTGCCCGGAGCGGTGGGTCCGCTGGATGCGAGCCCACCGCCCATGCCAGTACGCACCGAGACCCCAGTGAACGTCCCGCTCGTTGGGCCGCTCGTGATCGCTGTCGAATCGCTCATGATGCCAACCTATCCGTTCGCAACGCGCTCACCGTCCGGTGAACTCGGCCGCTCGCTTCTCCAGGAACGCCGTGACGCCCTCGACGTGATCACTCGTTGCCGCCGCATGCTGCTGGAGCTGCGCCTCGTACTCAAGCGCGTCGTCCAGACCGACCGTCGTCGCGCGGTACACGGCGCGTTTAGTCAGGCCGAGTGCGCGCGTCGGCATCGCTGCCAGGCGCGCGGCATAGGCGTGGGCGTGCTCATCGAGCACATCGGCGGCGACGATCTCGTTGACCAGGCCCCACTCGAGGGCCGTCTTCGCGTCAATGGCGTCGCCCGTGAACATGAGCTGCAACGTGCGACTCGTGCCGATGAGCTCCGGCAGAAACCACGTGCTGCCCGTGTCCGGGATAAGACCGATCTTCGAGAAGGCCTGGGTGAAGGAGGCGCCGTCGCTCGCAATGCGGATGTCTGCGGCGAGCGCGAGGCTCCATCCAGCGCCTGCCGCGACGCCGTTGATGGCAGCGATCACCGGGAGCTCCAGCCCGCGGATCGTGTGGATGATGCGGTTGAATGTGCGCCGAACGTGCTCGTCCACTCGGAAGTCTGGATCGGCTCGCGACATCGAAAACTCGGTGAGATCCTGTCCCGCGCAGAACCCGCGGCCACGCCCGGTGAGTAGCACCGCGCGTACGGAACGATCGCGTTCGGCGTGCTTGAGCGCCTTGGTCAGGTCCTGGTGAACCTGCATGTTAAAGGCGTTGTACTTCTCAGGACGGTTGAGTGCGATGGACGCGACCGCGTCGGTGACAACGTACTCCACGGTCTCCAGCTCGAGTGTGTCGGCCATGATCGTCCTCAGCTGCCGGTGAAGGCGGGTCGGCGCTTTTCGAGGAAGGCGCTCATGCCCTCCTTCTGATCGTCGCTCGCGAAGAGCACGTGGAATGCGCGTCGCTCGAACTCGATGCCCTGCGTGAGCGTGGTCTCGAAGGCCGCATTGATCGCATCGCGCGCAACCTGCAGCGCGATGGGGCTCTTGGTGGCAATGGTGCGGCACACTGCGAGCGTTTCATCGCGCCATGCCTCCGGTGCGGTGATGCGGGCGACGATGCCCGCATTGCGTGCCTCGATGGCGGAGAGCATGCGGCCAGTCAGGACGAGGTCCATGGCCAGCGCCTTGCCCACGGCGCGTGTCAGCCGCTGGGTGCCGCCCGCGCCCGGAATGATGCCGAGGTTGATCTCCGGTTGCCCAAACTGTGCCGTCTCACTGGCAATGATGAGGTCGCACGCCATGGCGAGCTCACACCCTCCGCCGAGCGCGTAGCCCGACACACCCGCGACGATGGGAGTCGAGAGCTCGCGAAGCCGCTCGATACGTGCGAAATCGTTGGAGCGCATCATGTCGATGGGGGAGGCGTCAGCCATCGACCCAATGTCCGCGCCGGCAGCAAAGGCCTTGTCGGAGCCGAGCAACGCGATGCAGCGCACCTGGGGATCGCGATCGAACTCGGTGACGGCATCGATGAGCTCGGCGAGCAGTTGGGGGCTGAGTGCGTTGAGCACCTTCGGCCGATTGAGCGTCACGATGCCGACACCCTCAGCACTCTCGATGGTGATGGTCTCGTACGACACGTGTCGCCTCCAGGGGTTGGGGTGTCGCAGGCCCTCGCGCGCGCGGCACGCCAGCGATGCTATCGCACCCCTGCGAGTGGCCGAGCGCGCCTGTGATCGACTACGCGGGTTCCGGTGCCGCGCGCGCGGGATCGACCGGCCACTTCCCGTCCAAGCTCGTCCATGTGGCGACCAAATCGCGTTCGCCTCGTGAGTCGCGTCGCCAGACCTGCACGACGTGCAGCGTCGGCCGATCCTTTCCTCGTACGTCGAAGCGCGCCAGGATCGCCGAATCGCCGTGCGGCACCGGGCCCTCCAGACGGACGGGCGTCGGACCTCCTACGGACCGAGCGCCTGGGAGTGTGCGCGACGCCTCGCGGGTCACCTCCCGCACGACACCTGCGAGCGGGAGCACGGAGGCCTCGGTCGACGCGATGGTGACGGTATGTGACCGGTCGGCAGCTCCCCAGGTGATGAACCCGCGCGCGCCGGCGAGACGTACCCATGCTGCCGGAGTGCGGACGGACTGCTCGCCCCAGACCCGCACTACCGAAGCTTCCGCAGTGTGACCATTCGCTCCGGATCGCGCGGTTGGATCGCTCGTGACATGGCGCGCGAAGAGCGCGCCAACGAGCAGGAGCGGGACACACCACCCGATGCCGGGACGTCGCATGCGCGACGGGCGGCCGGTGTGTGCGTCTGACTGACGTGGTCGGGGTGGATTCTCGATCGTGGGCATGGTCACTCCTGACGTGGCGTTGTGCGGGGGACTGGTTAGCGCGTGCCGAGACTCAGCAGTGCGCCGAGTCCGGGTTGGGACGCGCTCACACCGGCTATGAGCGCGTCGCGAGCGAGGTTGCGGTGGCGTGCCGGGATGGCAGACGCGTCGATACTGCCGCTCCACTCGCCGGCGGCGCCCAGGCCGAGCGCCGAGCCGGCACCAAATTTCCAGCTCACTTTTCCGTCGGAGTGCCCGACATCGAACGTGCCCCGCCCGCCAGCGCCCGCCCACGCCTCGGCGGAGCCTGACTGGGTGATCGCGACGCCTAGCAAATCGACACCAACTCCGCCCTCGGCGTGTGCCACCGCACCGGCCATGGCACCGCCCCGAGCTGCGACGCGCTGAGACTGGGGACCCAACTCGGCGGTGGCGTGCCCATCGAGCTCGCCGCCGACGAGGCCGCTCGCGCGCCCGTGTGCCGTCACCGTGGCAGGCCCGAGCTCGTGTCGCGCTGAAACGTTGACCTCGGCAGCTGCGAGCGCCGCATGGACGTTGCCGTTGAGCTCGACATCCACGCCGGGGGCATGGCCGTCCTTGCTGGAGCTGGTCGCCCCGACGTTCACGTCGTGGCGCTCGCCCGCACCGATGCACAGTACGCACGCTTCGCCAGTCGCGGACCACTCGATGCCACCGTTCGTGCCCGCGATCGCAGCGTCGTCCTTCCACCACGCGATCGGCGGCATGAGGGGTGAGAGCCGCAGGTCGTCTCGGGAGACACGTGCGCCCGGCGCGCTAGATCCCCAACGCGCCTCGTGCTGAACCGCGCCGCGACGCGAGGTGGACCTCGCTGCGCTCCGCGAACGTGTGGGCCTGGTCGACGCGCCGCTCGCGCGCCCGTCGTTTGAGACCAGCGTACGCATGCGCTCACCGATGTTGCTACCGATACTCCCGCCAGATGCGCCCATCCCCGATCCCACAGCGAGTAGGAGCGCAGCCACAGCCACGGCCAGGCCGACCCATTCGACGGTTCCCGTCCCACGTTCCCTGGATGTTCGTTCGCTTCCCATGAAGGAAGCACATCGAGTTCCGTGTCACAGCATGCGCGCGCTCTGTGACAAAAGTGCACGCGAGCCGTGTCAGTCGCGTCACACCCTGCTGATCACGCGCCGGCGCCCACCGAGGGTCGCGCGAGCGTGTCGCTGCGGATGGCGCCGCCCGCCACCGTCACGACCTGGTCGCGCGTGACACCCTCCGGTAGGAGCGCGGCGCCGTGCGCATAATCGCCGAGCGCAAAGAATCTGTTCGCCGCAGCGAACACCTCGCGCCCATCGCGAAGACGGACCGTCGTCCCTCCCTGTGCGACGATCGCCATGCGCTGAGCCGGCGTGACAGGTCCCAGATCCACGTAGCGCTCAATCGGATGGATCTGGAACTTGTCCGGCCGCGTGCCCGGCAACGCGACCTTGCCCTCGCGCAGGAGCTCACGCTCGGACACGTCGAGTGCCCACGGTTCGCGGAGCAACACCTCGTGGTCGGTCGGCACATCGATACCAGGGACGCGCACAGGTGCGTCAGCCCAGCGCTCTGCGCCCACACTCGTGCCCCCGCGCGCGCCAGTGACGCGGGCGCTGAACAGGTTGTTCGTCGAGCTCACCCGCAGCACAGGTCGTTCGCCGACGAACTGTCCATCGAACTCGCGCCAGCGGTGAATGCCGGTCTGGTACGTCCCGCTGACACGTGTGCCGTCTGCAGCGAGGCGAACGGTATAGATCGGCTCTACATCCAGGGCATGTCCGTAGAGTGACATCAGCTCGGGAGTGCGAGTGCCACCGTTTTCGTTCGAGAAGATCACCGTGTACGCGATCGTGTGCGACCTGTCGGCGTGCGTCACCACCTGTGGGAAAAGCGTGAGTGGCGCATCGTCGGCGGCAGAGCCCAGCGGGCCGATGGTGCGTGCCGCATCGCGGAGTTCGACGATGGGCGCGTGGCGATCGATGAGTGCGTCAAGGCCAGTGTGGTGCTCTGTGAGCAGGTCGGTGACGCGCGGAATGCCGGCGCCGACGTGTGCGCGATCGAGCGCGTGTCGCAGCTCGATCGCATGATCGCCCGGTGCGAGCGCGCCTAGGTTCATGCGCAGCGGGGTCGTGCGATCGGGGTGCAGCAAGGTGGTCGAGTGGTACGCGCCATCGACGTACGCTGAGATGAGCCCGGCCGGGCCGCCCGAGCGACCACCGTCGATCGTGGCGCCCAGCTTGACCAGCGTCGTGGCGCCGGCCCGGCCCTCGATCGTGGCGGAGGCGAGCAGCGGCCGGAGCTCGCGCATGGCGTCCGGTGTCGGCGTGGGCGCGACACGGAAGAGGGTGCGCACTCCGCGCTGCACGAGATCGGCGCCGCGGCGCGCGACTGCGCCATTGGGCTCGAACAGCTCGCCCATGGGACCGCGCGGGAGCCCGAGGCCGGGTATGCGGGTGTACCGGGCGACCTCGTTCGCGGCTTGTGCCGTAACGCCGGAAGCGAATCGTCTGGCAGTGCGCAGCTCGGCCAATGCCGGGTGCGCCGCGATGCCGCGCGCGATGACGCCTTCCACGAGCTGCCCGACGCGTCGCAAGGCGCCCAGCTCCTGGGCACCCGCAGACCACACTCGAGCTGTGGACACACCTGGCATCAGCGCGACTTTCCCCGGATGACGCCAACCCCGTGGCGCTCACCTGGATATCGACCCGCGCGGACCCTGCGTCTCGCGCGTGGCGGGGCCACCTGCCGGCCGTTTCGGTCGTCGTTAGCGCGCGGTCGTCAGCAGCTCCGCGCCGAGTGGCTCGAG
>Ga0105047_10004662_pt1 | contig 23803 bp, 21 predicted proteins | sample MAT04_FD_78384 | JGI IMG/M metagenome (GOLD analysis project Ga0105047, IMG submission 78384) | Freshwater microbial communities from Lake Fryxell liftoff mats and glacier meltwater in Antarctica - MAT-04 (megahit assembly) | ecosystem: Environmental > Aquatic > Freshwater > Ice > Liftoff... | reverse complement strand
CATTTCACCAACCACTCCAAAATCCCCGTAACTCATCGCCCCGCAATGCCCAACGTCAATCCGTCCGACATGACATAGCATCCGCACATTGTAAAAATGTGGGTAATGGTAAGGCCCTGAGGCCTTGCGAAGGGCGTGGTCTACGAGCGTTCGCCACGCCCTTCGCAAAGCCTCAGGGACGTGCCACCCAAAGCCAATGGCCCCATGACCAACTTTCGCTTTCGATTCAGTCATTGACACGAAAACAGCTCTCGCGAATCGTGATTCGCGAGAGCTGTTTCATTTGATCGTAAAGTGACGATGCCTTATTCCCGCCAGCCGTGGGCATCGCGGACTTTGATCATCGCTCCAAGGATGTTATTCCAGGTGTCGGGCTTCGACATGACGTCGTTCGGGAACATGCAGCCGTCCCAGCAGATGTGACGATACCGCTGATGCGGGAGTCCATCTTCTTTCAGCCAATAGCCGGCCCGCTTGGTGATATCCAGCTTGCCGTTCGGGTCGTTCGCGAGGCAATGCCGGCCGGTCTTGTCGTGATCCCCTGAGCCATGCACGGTGCCATCGTTCTGGGCGATGTGGAAATCAATCGTCCACGGCCGAAGCGCATCGGTCAGTTCTTCGTAAGCATCGTCAAACGTGTCGATGTCTTTCCAATCGAAGTCTTCCGGCAGGATGCGATGTTCCGGGGCGTTGTAGCCCATCAGATAGAGCAACGTGTGCGACATATCGGCCTGGAACCCAAGCGTCCCCGGCCGGCCGACCCGTTCCAACAGATCAATCATTGTGACCCAGGAATGCATGCCGCCCCAGCAGATTTCGCCTTCGGCAGCGAGCGACTCGCCATAATCTTCAGCGATATCGCAGGCCATGTCGAACGTTTCCGCCAGTCGTCGCTGATTGCCGATCGGGTCGGTCAGCCACTCGGCCGGTCCGGCGGCGGCGTCGATGCGGATGATGCCGTAGTTGCGGATGCCGATCTCGCGCAGCTTGCGGCCGATGCGGCAAGCCTTCTGGACCTGCGTCAGAAAGTCTTTGCGTCCGTCTCCTTCGTCGATGGCGGAACCGCCACCTGTTCCACCCCAGACCGGCGCGGCCATCGAGCCGATCATGAGGCCCTTGTTGCCGACTTTATCGGCGAGGCGCTTCAGGTCATCGTCGGTGGCGTCAATGCTGATATGCGGATCGTAGAGGAACAGGTCGATCCCATCGAACTTCACGCCGTCGACTTCCGCCTTCGCGGTGTAATCGAGCATGGTGTCAAAATCGATGCACGGCTCGGCATCCGGCGAGCCTTTGCCGACGACACCCGGCCAGGCGGCGTTGTGGAGTTTGGGGTAGTTGTTGCGCTTGGGCATGGAGTCCATCTTTCTTTTGGAATCGTAGGTCGATGAGCCAAGGCTCATTTCAGTGATTTCTTCTCAGGTGCTTTGGGGAAGAGTGAATCGACCGCCACCTGGAAGCCGGGCAATTCCGGTTCCGCGGTCAAAGTTTGTCGGGCGGCAAAGAAGGCCGTGTCGCCGGAAATGCGATGGATCGTGACGTTTCGCAAATCCGGATCGACGATCCAGACCTGAGGCACGCCACAATCGAAGAATACGCGCAACCGGTCGACCACATCGTCGTGAGTGTCGGAACCGGAAAGAATCTCGATGGCGACCTGCGGCGGACCGTCGAAGAATGAACCAGAGCAAGCATCCAGTGCGTGCTTGTCCCCTTGGAAAAATGCCATGTCGAGGCCAACCATTAGTTCCGGGTCGGTTCGGAGGCGGCAACGAGCTTCCCCGCCGGCCACCACTCCGATGAGCTTCGACTGTGACTCCAACCATTGAATCAGCAAAAAACCGATCTTCGCCATTACGGCTGAATGCCGAGCATTTCTTGTCGTCATATTGGCTCCCCATTCGACGATCTCGCCATCAATCAGCGCGAGGCGCGTTCCTTCCGGCGCGGCGGCTTCCGCGGCGAAGAAATCGTCCAGTGTGGCTCGGTGGGTGACTGTTGCCATAACTTGGGCCTTTCCCGCAAATCAGACGTTACTTCTTGTACGCCCCAACTTCCGGCGCGTCTTTCTGTGCTTCGGGGCCGAAGTACCGCAGGCCGACCAGCGGGTCGGTGCCGGTGTTCTCGAAGACGACCCCTTCCGTTGCCGCTTTGGCGGTGACGAAGACTTCATCCATCGTCATCTGGCCGAAGCGGATCATTGAAGGAGTCTGCAACTTCAACCCGTTGACTTTGCCTTCACCCTGCACGGTGATCCAGCCATACGCGCCGCCGTCTTTGATGGTGACTTTCGCGCCGGGGTTCACGGTCAGCTCTTTCGCGGTGAAGAGTTGTTCTTTTTTGATACGACCATACACGATCCAGCGGTCGATGTAGCCGTCTTTATCGGAACCCGAGCAGACGACCGGTTCGAGATAATGGCTGTCCTTAAAGTTCGGATCGACGTTGCCTTCCCAATCGAGGGCTTCGACCAGGTAGGAATTGTCGTCGTGTTTTTCTTTTGGGAAATCTTTCGTCAACAACGACCGAGGCACGGCTCGGCCTTCAACCATCGACTGGTACATCCCGAATACATCGCTGCCCCATTGCGGTTCGTACGTCAGCAGTGAACCAGGCGCATGCAGCACGCAGGGGGGTATCAGCCAACCGGTGCCGACCTTCAAACGGTATGCTTTTGACAGATCCAGAATGCCATTGTCGCCGTCGTTCCAGCGGTCGAGACAGTCAATCACCTGCTGCTTCGTCGTGCCGGGTTCCAGGCCCATGAACGTGTACGGAAAATTGTTGCCGACGTTATTGAGCTGTGGCGGGAAGTAATACGACTCCGGCTTGCCTTTCTGGCCGACGAGCTTCGCCTGCTCGGCGTTCTGGTGCATGTGATGCGGGATCGGCCCCATGTTATCGAAGAATTTCGAGTAGACGGGCCATTTCTTGTATTTGCCCCAGATGTAATCGCCAACAGTTTCCGAGCCGAGTTCCGCCACGACATCGCGGAGCAGGAATTTCTCGTTGCCGGCGACGCAGTAGCTCAGGCCTTCATCGTGTGAACGGCCTTCATTGGCGGCTTCCGTCGTCGAGGCGAACCAACGCTCATCGATGCCGCCACGGTGCGTGCCGAGGGCGTAATAATCGTGCGGGTGCAGCTTCAATCGTCGGCCCGGTTGCAAAAAGGAGCGGGGGACCCAGGTGGGGGCCAACCGCAACACGCCTTTGCCTTCACTCAACGCCGCCGCCGCCAAAGTCTTCACGCTAGCCATGTACGCACCTCACCGAGAATCGAGAACTGAACCAAAAGAGCCAATTTGTGTCAGAATGCGATATTCTGACGGAGACGGGGCCGTTTTGCAAAGCGCGGGGCGGAACCGTAAGATCGCGAACTAAGACGTTGCTACGACGACCGTCCCGCCGGCAAAATCCCCGATTCGCCGATGGCTTGAAGTCAGCAAAATCACTAGCCCGCCAAGTAATCCCCCGAAGCAAGGATTGACTTCAAAGACCCGCAAGAAAGTGCGAACTGCACATTGCCACATTTTTGGACGACTTCCATCTGTCCGCACGACTTTCAAACCAAAGAACCACTTTCCAATCGTTCGGCTGAAAAATGACTCCAAGAGAAAGTAATACGCGAAGTAAATGCAATAGACTGACAAACCAATCCAAAGAGATTGCGTATCAGACTGCGTTCGCGGTAAGTTGCTGGCGACAGAGACCATCAAAATAAGGGCAAAGACATCATCCATACACATCGCGAAATATCGTCGCTTGGTGCATTCCCCAATGAGGAAGTCAGTTTGGAGCGGCGGCACTGGACGCAGTTCGGGAAGAGAATCAATATCAACAACGACGGGTTTCGACAAAAAATCGCCCAGCGCCTGATCGTTTTCCTCCTCAGATGATCCTTCAGCGGCGTGTTCAGCGTTTGACATGAGAATGTCCTTACCATCAAGTGACTGTGATCACAGGAATCGTAATTGATCATGACGCGCGTCGCCATTCTCGGCGGGACCGGATATACGGCCCTCGAACTCCTCAAGATTCTGCTCCGGCATCCGCAGGTTGAAGTCACGGCTCTCACCAGCCGGACGGAAACCGGGCATGTGGCCGATGTGCATCCTTCGCTCGCCGGTCGGCTCGATTTGCGGTTGGAGAATCTCTCGCCGGAACAACTCGCCGCGAGGGCCGATGTCGTGTTCGGCTGTCTGCCGCATGTCGCCAGCATGGAGACGGTGCCGAAGTTGCTCGATGTCGGCCTGAAAGTCATTGATCTCAGTGCTGATTACCGTCTGAAGGATGCGGCTGTTTATGAGAAATGGTATGGCCACGCGCACACCGATTCCGGCCGATTGCAGTCCACCGTCTATGGTCTGCCCGAGTTGTTCGCCGACGACCTCAAAGACCAGTCGCTGATTGCCAATCCCGGCTGTTATACCAGCACCTCGATTCTGGCATTGGCTCCGCTCATCTGTGGCGGCTTCATCGAACCGACTGGCATCATCATCGACGCCAAGTCCGGCGTTAGCGGGGCAGGGCGGACTCCGAAGCAGAACATTCTTTACGCTGAATGCAACGAAAGTTTCGCGGCCTACTCCGTCGGCACGCACCGCCATCAGCCGGAGATTGAACAGGTTCTGTCGACAGTCAGCGGGAAACAGGTCGATGTGATCTTCACGCCGCATCTCGTCCCGATGGATCGTGGCATCGAAGCGACGATTTACGCCGTGCCGAAGAAATCGCCGTCTCAAACAGATTTGCTCGCCGCGTGCCGTGAGTTCTACCGTGGCAAGCCCTTCATCCGTGTGATCGACCGCATCCCCGCGACGAAGGATTCGGCCTACACGAATTACTGCGACATGACAGTCCGCATTGTGAAAGATCGCGTCGTGATACTCGCCTGCCTGGACAATCTTATTAAAGGCGCCAGCGGCGTTGCGGTGCAGAACTTCAATTTGCTGTGCGGTTATCCGGAAACGATGGGGCTGGTGTAATTTGGAATTTAACTCACGATGTAAATATCAAGAAATTCTTGTCCGATGGCTTGCATTGAGTTTCGCAGCAGGATAATGTTCGTTTGTTCCGGTTGGCGACGGGATTGACACTCACTTCCGAGGACCGCCAATCGATTGTCGCATGGAGCAGTCGCTGGATATTCCGTAGTCAAAGGGCCGAAAGATGAAGTTCCGCAACGTGATGGCATTGTCGGTCGTGGGTGCTTGTGCCGCCGGGTTGGTCTTTGCGCAGGAGCAGCCGCAGCCGGCGAAGACGGTGCAGGTCGTTCAGAAAGACAAGGCGGAAAAATCCGAGGCGAAGAAGCCTTCCGCGCGGATGCCGAATTACTTTCCGAAGCTGGGCCTATCCGATCAACAGCGTGAAAAGATTCTCAACGCGCTGATCGACTACAACGAACAGATCGACGACCTCGAAGACCAGATTAACGATCTGCGCGCTAAGCGGGATGCGGATGTCAGGGCGGTGCTGTCACCGGAACAGCGCGAGAAGCTCGCATCACTGGAACTCGAAGCACGGAAGAAGCGGGCGGAGAAAGCCGACAAGGGCAAGAAGCCGGCGGAACCGACTGAGGAATCGAAGTAATCGCCCCGGGAGGGAATCAATCCCTACCGATTTTGCTGCGAATCGAGGAAGATTTAGTTCACGCACCGGCATTGTCCCTGGCAGAGACCTTCGCAACTTGGCGAACCTGCCGGGAACCGCGCGCCTCTGCGGGTAAATCTCCCTTTTTGAAAGTCGCAGCATGATTGATTTGCCACTTGGGTTTTCCACGGCGGCGGTGAAATGTGGCGTGAAGCCCGGCAGCGATAAACTGGACCTCGCGTTATTCATTTCCGACCGCCCCTGTTCCTCGGCGGGTGTGTTCACGACGAACCTAGTGTGCGGTGCGCCGGTGAAAGTTTCGCGCGGACGGTTGCCGCGTGCGACAGCGCGCGGCGTCGTCATCAACTCCGGCAATGCGAACGCCTGCACGGGAGAGCAGGGGAACCGTGATGCCGAGCGAATGACCGCACTCGTCGCGGAGCGAATCGGCTGCGCGGGCGAAGATGTACTCGTCTGTTCCACCGGCGTCATCGGCCGGCTGTTGCCGATGGATCGCCTCGCGTCCGGGATTGCGGATGCGTCATCCAAACTCGCATCCACGGCGGAATCGTTCCATCTTGCCGCGCGGGCCATGATGACGACCGATACGGTGCCCAAGCAGTTCGGCCGCACGATTCAGATCGGCGGCAAAACCGTGCAGGTCAGCGGGGTGTGCAAGGGGGCCGCGATGATTGCCCCGAACATGGCAACCATGCTGGGCGTGATCATGACCGATGCGGCGATCTCACCAGCGGATGCGCAGAAAGTGCTGACCGCCGCCGTGCAGGACAGCTTCAATTGCATCAGCGTGGACGGCCACGAAAGCACTAGCGATTCCGTGATCCTGCTCGCCAACGGTGCTTCCGATGCCACGATCACCAGTTCCGCCGATACCGCAGCCGTCGCTCAAGCCGTCAAAGAAGTCGCCCAGGATCTGGCGATGGCCATCATTCAGGATGCGGAAGGGGCGCACCATTTCGTACAGATTGACGTGACCGGCTGCCGCACACTGGACGAGGCATTCCGGATCGCCAAAGAAGTCGCTGACAGCCCGCTGGTGAAGACGGCGATTTGTGGTGCCGACCCGAACTGGGGCCGCATCGTCTCGGCCGCCGGTTACGCGGGTGTTGATCTCAAGGAAGAGGACATCTCACTGAAACTCAACGGCTTCGAGTTGTACCGCGCAGGCACGCCACTGCCGTTCGATGCGGCGGCGGTCTCGCAGTCGATGAAAGACCGCCGCGAGGTTTTCATTGAACTGACGCTGACGCTCGGTTCGGAGCGCGTCCGCTTCTGGACCAGCGATTTGACGAAAGAGTATGTGGAGCTGAATGCGGATTACACGACGTGAAACCACGCTTCTGCGAAGCGTCTCTAACGGCTTTTCGCGGGGAAGTCGACAATCACTTTGATCGCGCCTTCTTTGCGGTCGCGGAAGGTTTCGAAGGCGGTTTGCAGCTCGGCCAGCGGGTAGCGGTGCGTGATCAGCGGGGCGACATTGATGCGGCCCTCCCGAATCCAGCGCATGGCGAGCGGGAAGTCGCGGTGGAAGTCGGGGTAGACGCTGGTGAAGACGGTGATGTTCTTGGCGAACAAGTCGCGCCAGCGCAAGCCGTCGATGGTGGGGCGGGGGACGCCGAAGAAGAGGATCTGGCCGCGCGTCGCACAGACATCGATGCAGACATTGAACGCCTGATCGGCATGCCCGACGCACTCGATCACGAGATCGGCGAGTTGGCCGTTGAGAATTCGTTTCACTTCCGTGGCGGGATCGGTGGTCTTGTTGCAGATGGTCGCCGTGGCCCCCATTTTCAGACTGGTGGCGAGCCGGCTTTCGATGGGGTCGATTCCGATGATTTCGCGGGCACCGAGATTGCGCACGCAGGCGTTCATCAGTTGCCCCATCGGCCCTTGGCCGACGACGACAACATTCAGGTCGATAATATTGGGCAGCTTCCGCAATGCGAAGATGGCGGTCCCCAGCGGCTGCGCCATCAACGCTTCTTCCTCGGGCACGTTGGTGGCGATGGAGATGGCCCGGTCTTCATCCTGGATGAAGCGTTCCTGCAATCCGAGATGGTTGTTCGGCACGGCAAGGACCCGATCGCCGACTTTCCATTTCTTGCCGTTCGTCGCCGTGACAGTGCCAATCATTTCGTGCAGCGACTGCCCGATTTCAATCGGCCATTCATCACTGCCGTTGAAGTACGGAAGATCGGAACCGCACAGGCAAGTGGTTTCCGGCTGGAAGATAATCTGCCCGGTGGAACCGGCCGGCGGGGTAGGGGAGAGTGCCGGTTCAGGGCGTTCGATCAGACGGATTTTTCCAGGGGCATACATATCGCCGACGAGCATAGCGCAAAACTCCTGACGCGATGATGAAGATCTTAAGTCGTGGGTTAGTTTGGGTGGCACGTCCCTGAGGCTTTGCGAAGGGCGTGGTTTCCCTTCAATCGCCACGCCCGTCTAGGACTCCGGGGCGTGCCACCCATAGCAAGCTGACCAACAGCCCGAATTTGGTTGGTGGAGTTTATCAGACCGTCGAAAAAAAACAGAGCGGGAGATTGAAATCTCCCGCTCTGCGGAATTGCAAAGAACCGCGGAGGTGCGACTCCGCGGCTTCCGATTAAGCCTTGGCCATCTTGGCGCGTTCGATCTTATCCTTGCGGCGCTTCTCGACGACTTCATCTTGCAGGCCGCGGGGCAGCATCGAATACTTGGCGAATTCCATGCTGAACGTTCCCTTACCCTGAGTCATCGACCGGAGTTCATTGGCGTAATCGAACATCGACGCCAGTGGGACTTCGGCAATGATCACGGCCGCACCAAGATTGGTTTCGGTCGAATTGATCGTGCCACGCTTACTGGCGAGATGGCCTGTCACTGAACCCTGATACTCGTCCGGCACTTCGACTTCGAGCTTCATAATTGGTTCGAGCAGGCCCAACTGGCACTTGCTCAGGACTTCACGCATCGTATCGAACCCGCAGATATCGAACGCCATTTCAGATGAATCGACATCGTGATAGCTGCCGTCCTGCAACTTCATGCGGATATTCACCACTTCGCATTCACACAGCGGACCTTTAACCAGTGCGCGACGGAAGCCTTTGTCGACCGGGGCGATGTATTCTTTCGGAATGCGGCCGCCACTGACTTCGTTCACAAATTCGTACGGGATGGGGCTGGCTTCGCCCATCGGCTCCATTTCACCGACAATGTGCGCGAACTGTCCCGAACCACCGGTCTGCTTCTTGTGCTTGTAGTTGAACGACACTGCGCGCGTCGGCGTTTCGCGATAAGCGACACGTGGCGAACCGATCAAGCATTCCACGCCGTATTCACGTTTAATGCGTTCCACGTAAATATCGAGATGCAACTGCCCCATGCCGGCGATCAACGTCTGGCCGGTTTCTTCATCGGTCAGCACGCGAAACGTCGGGTCTTCGCGGCGGAATCGCTCCAGCGCCTTGCCCAATTTATCGGCCCCATCCCGCTTGATCGGTTCAATCGAGAGTCGAATCACGGCGTCCGGCACGAAGATACTTTCGAGCGAATAGTTCAGGCCTTCCGCATTGAAGGTATCGCCCGAGGCGCAGTCGACACCGACGATGGCGACGATATCACCGGCTTCAGCGATATCCACATCTTGACGGTCATTGGCGTGCATGCGCACCAACCGCCCGAAACGTGTCCGTTTGCCGGTGCGCGAATTCGTGTAGCTATCGCCCTTGATGATGCGACCCTGATAAACCCGCGTGTAGGAAAGTTGGCCGAACTGCTCGACGACGGTCTTAAACGCCATGCAGACGAGCGGCTTCTCGGCCGAGGATTCCAACTTGATCCGATTCCAATGCGGATCGGAAGGAAACTCACCGCCCGGCGGCTTCATGTCGTTGTCGATGGCCGTAATCTCACGGTCCAGCGGGGTCGGCAGGAAGTAGGTCACGGCGTCGAGCAATTCCTGCACGCCTTTGTTCTTGTAAGCACTGCCCATCATCACCGGCGTGATCTGGTAGGCCAGCGTCGCCGCGCGGACGATCTTGCGGATCACATCCACGGGAACAGCCTGCTCTTCGAGAAGCATGTTCATCAGGTTGTCATCGAACAGCGACAGAGTTTCGAGCATTTCCTGGCGCGCGGTTTTGGCTTTGTCGAGCAATTCGGCGGGGATCGGTTCGTAACGAACTTCTTCGCCGTCTTCGCCATCGAAGTAACAGGCGCGCATTTCGATCAGGTCGATGACACCTTCAAACACCGATTCTTTGCCGATCGGAATCTGTAAGGGGCAGGGGGTGACCATGAGTTTGTCGCGGATCATGCCGATGACTTTGTCCGGGTTCGCGCCGGTGCGGTCCATCTTATTGATGAAGGCGATGCGCGGAACTTTATAGCGTTTCATCTGGCGGTCGACGGTCAGCGACTGGCTTTGCACTCCGCCGACGGAGCAGAGAACGAGGATCGCACCGTCGAGCACGCGGAGGCTGCGTTCGACTTCCACGGTGAAATCGACGTGGCCCGGCGTGTCGATCAGGTTGATCGTGTGCCCTTTCCATTCCACCTGGGTCGCCGCAGAGGTGATTGTGATCCCTTTTTCGCGTTCGAGATCCATATGATCCATGACCGCGCCGACCCCGTCTTTGCCTTTCACTTCGTGAATCGAGTGAATGCGGCCGGAGTAGAACAGAATGCGTTCCGACAGAGTCGTCTTGCCGGAGTCGATGTGGGCGGAAACGCCGATGTTACGATATTTTTCGAGATTCATGGAACAGTTTTCAATTTCAACGAAGAGAGAGTCGGGGAAAAAGACACGCTCGTGACGCCGAACCGCAAGGACGACGCCGACACCAGTGATTTGTTACGCCTGCTAAACAATGTCAGCCCAGAGAAATCAGCCCCAGGGCTGGTGAGTGAGAACGGCATTCCTGATTACGCGGAAGCCGCGACGGCGACAACGGCAGCGTTGTCGTCGCGACGGCTGAAAACACCCGCGGGGGGTGACATCAGTCCGTCACGCCGCAAACATTGGCGGTGGAACTTCCCAGATCATCATGGCGTCAGGAATCTACCTAAAAGGGGCGGTTCTGATTGTTCGGGCAGGGGGCGAATCCTTCGCACGGGGTGGGAAGTCGACGGCACGCTCGTGCGAACAGACCTTCCCGGCGAGATTCGACACCATCCATGGCAGTCTCCAATTCAGGAATCATAACGGTCCCAAGTTTGCCTGAGAAGTCCAGATTTCCGATTTTTCCGCAAAACACCAGACATCCGAGAGTGACAAACACCTGGATTCGGCTCTTTACGGAGACGACTTCCAGCATGCCGGTTCCCGCAGTCGCGCTCAATTGACTATGATAAAACGGCGTCGGCGTGATGACCCTCAAATTGTCGTGCTGATGTTTAGCTCGTGCTGATTTTCCATATTGGCGGTGCCATGGCGGATGTGATTGTTGTCGGCGGCGGAGTGATCGGCCTTTCGATCGCCTGGGAGTTGGCCGAGCAGGGGATGTCGGTCCGCTTGCTGGAGCAGGGGGCGATTGGGCAGGAAGCCTCGTGGGCCGGAGCCGGCATGCTGCCACCCGGAAACCCGGCCGGTGCGAAAACTCCGGAGGCCCGTTTGCGAGCGGCCAGCCATCAACTCTGGCCCAACTGGAGCGGTCGATTACGCGAAGTCACCGGCATCGATAACGGATATCTGCGTTGCGGCGGCCTGCACGTTTCCACCACGGAACATGATGCGGCTTACGTCAAAAATCTGGCAGATTGGCAAGCGGAAGGTGCCACGGTTGAATCCGTTACTGATGCGGCATGTCGCGAGCGTTGGCCTTGGCTGGGTCCCGCCGTATGCCAAACATTTCTGTTGCCGGAAATGGGCCAGATTCGAAACCCGCGGCATTTGAAATCGCTGGAAGCAGCCTGCGGTCTGCGCGGGGTCGAATTGCACTCCGGACTTCCTGTGGTCGAGATCAATCGACAAGGTGACCGGATTCGCGCGCTCCGAACTCCGCAGGGAACTTTTGAGGCGGATGAATTCGTCTTCGCGGCAGGGGCCTGGTCCGCGCGGCTGCTGCAACTGGCGGATGTGACGCTGCCGGTGGAACCAGTTCGCGGACAAATCGTTCTGCTGGAGAGCCGTCCGTTGCCGTTCCGAACGATTATTGAACAGGGCCGTCGGTATCTCGTCCCGCGTCCGGATGGCAAGATTCTGATCGGTTCGACCGAAGAACGCGTGGGGTTTTTGAAGGCGAATACGGCGACGGTCATTGCCGAGCTGATTCAATTCGCCGTCAATCTCGTCCCTGCCCTCGCGACCGCACGCTTCGACCGGGCCTGGTCGGGGCTGAGGCCGTTTCGAGCTGGCGAATTGCCCGACTTGGGGCGTATTCCCGGTTTGCGAAATGCGTGCGTGGCCACCGGACATTTTCGCAGCGGGCTGCAGATGTCACCCATCACGGCCGTGCTGATCCGGCAAGTGCTGCTCGGCCAACCGGTCGATTTGCCGCGCGAGTGCCGGGCTTCGGCTTGATGCGAGTGCAAGAAGCCCCTGTTAAACGGCAATCGTCGTAACGGTGATTTGGATGGCAGCTTCAAACGCGATTCATCGCAACTCATCGGTCGCGGTGAGTTCTCCGCTAACTCTCAAAGCGGATTGCGGGCAAGCGGCATGCGTCGCGCAAATTTTTTCCGCAAGTCGGATCGCTCTCTCCGCAGCGATGGTATTCGCGTGCGGCGAATCTGCGAATCCTGTGATTGTCAAATGACGAAACTAACAATCCACTGGTGACGTGCATTCAGACCACTGACAATCACCATGAAAAATCCAGCGGCGTCGGGGGTTTTGCCATGTGAGACTTCATCGTTGTCGTCGTGATGTGTCAACCACGACCATTCGTATCATCGCTTGAAAGAGAAACATCAAAGCAGGGGAGCCACGCATCATCCGCCAGCCTTGATCGACATGACATACAGAAACTGATGCAGAGCCGAACAGACCGTTGAATTTCTCGTGGCACACGTTATTAACGTGTGCGTTACTCGATTCTCTCACTGTTCTCGATCAGTTTCTGTCACGTTGGAAACGTGACCCACGTTTTTCAACAGCCTGCGAAGTTGTTCGGCGGCATTGGATCAACACTGCGATGTTGGTCAAACGATTCATTTCACACAGGAGAGCACACGCATCGCAAACACGCCCAGTTAACCGTGACAGCCCCGGATCTCTTCGCTCGTACTTTTTGACCGCCGGCATTCTTTCTTCGTTGTGAGACTCCCCGCATGCGAGCCGTGGTGCAACGTGTGACGCGGGCCAAAGTGACTGTAGCGGGCGAAGTGACCGGCGAGATCGGCGCGGGGTTGCTGGTGTTCCTGGGAGTCGGCGAGGGGGACGCCGCACACGACGCGGAATACCTGGCCGAGAAGATCACGGGTTTGCGCATTTTTCCCGATGACGATGGAAAGATGAATCGCTGTGTGTTGGACATCGGCGGGGGGCTGCTCGCGGTCAGCCAGTTCACCCTGTATGGCGATTGCCGCAAAGGCCGCCGGCCGAGTTTCATCACCGCCGCTCGCCCCGAGGCCGCGGTCGAGCTGTATCAAGCCTTCGTCGCCGAAGTCCGCGGGCGGGGCATTGCCGTGGCGACCGGCCGCTTCCAGGAACACATGGATGTGGAACTGGTCAATGACGGCCCGACCACGCTGCTGATCGACAGCCGCAAGGAATTTTGAGCCGCCAATTGCGGCCTTCCGCTGGGTGACAAATGGCCGAGAAATCTCCACGGCCGCTGCGATGGTTGTAGGCAATTCTTAATCGACTCTACGACCGGTCGCGACCTCGCCGAACGGGTGCCTTCGATCATAGGTACTGCGCGGCGATCACGCGGATCGGAATCGGTGTGGCAACGGTATTCGCGTCGCTGAGCGGCGAGCCGGATCGCATCCCCAATGTGCTGGCTTGGCATGGAACGAAGCTCGCGTATCGGCGATTCTGATCGGCATCGTAATCCTAGGCTGCGGGCCTGATTCAAACCATGCTGGCCAGCAGGGCCAAGGAACATGCAACATCCACAGGAAACGCGGCTCGCAGCAGAAACCCTCGATTTCTCGGGGCTTTTTTCATCCCAAATGCAACATAACGGACATTATCGGACGTTGGATATCGGCTGGAATTAAGCAGCTTCATCCGGGTGCGGTCCGATCTCGCCCACCATGGGACGAATCGAAAGCCAGAACTTGGATCACATCGCGACGGCGAATAATCGCGTACAAATCAGATCGCAATCGACGATTCGTTTCGCGATTCAGAATTGCCGATTGGCCGCACGCGCGACCACGGCTGGCGCTGTCTCGAACTTCGTGACGGCGACGCTCGTCAACTGGCCAGAACTGGGACATCCGTGACCCCCTCTTCAAATTCCCCGATGATCCGAAATTTCCGATAACGGCGGTCGAGCAGATCCGCTTTCGGCAGCAGCGACAATTGCCGAATCTGTTGCAACAGAGTCTGCCGCAGCGTGTCGGCCATCTGTCGATGATCGCGATGGGCGCCGCCCAATGGCTCGGGAATCACTTCGTCGATGATGCCGAACCGTTTCAGGTCTTTGCTGGTAAACTTGAGCGCCTTGGCGGCAAGATCTTTGTGCTTGGCGTCCTTCCACAAAATGCCCGCACACCCCTCGGGACTGATCACCGAGTAATAAGAGAACTGGAGCATGGCGACGTAGTCACCAATACCGATGCCGAGCGCCCCGCCCGACCCCCCTTCACCAATCACCACGCAGACGACCGGCGTTCCCAACCGGGACATCTCGCGGAGGTTATACGCGATGAGGTACGCCTGGCCGCGTTCTTCCGCGCCGATGCCCGGATAGGCACCGGGCGTGTCGATCAGGCAGATGATCGGCAGGCCGAATTTGGCCGCCAGTTCCATTTTGAGCATCGCCTTACGGTAGCCCTCGGGATGAGCGCAGCCGTAGTAGCAGGCCTGGCGTTCCGACAGCGTGCGGCCTTTGTGCTGGCCAATGAACATGACCTGCTGATCTTCCATCTTGGCGAAGCCGGTAACAATGGCCGGATCGTCGCCGAAGGCGCGGTCGCCGTGCAGTTCGATGAAGTTGTCGCCGAACATCAGCTCGATATAGTCGCGCGACTGGGGTCGTTCCTGATGACGGGCCACCTGCACCGTTTGCCAGGCATCGAGTTTGTCAAAGATGTCGCGCTTCATCCGCATGATCTCGACGCGGAGACTGTGGATGGCCTCCAAGGTGGAGGGCGTCGGATGAAGTTGGACTTCCAGATTGGCAAGCTGGCCTTCCAACTCGTAGATCTGTTTTTCAAAAGGGAGTTGAATCGAGTTAGACATGAGGTGACTACAAAACTCCTGAGTCAGTGAACTGGGGATTGATCCACCCGGTCGATGCGATTGTCTGCGATTCCATCCTGAAAAACGAGACACCAAGTTAAAGCACGTCTGGCAATTCCGTCATGTACTCGAGCGCGTCGGGAACGACTAGGGGCGGCGCGGCCGGAGCGACGGGCAGCGGTATGGGAGTCGGCGCGATAGGCGCGGGAGCCGGCATCACAGGACTGGGTGGATAGCTGGGTTGGGCGTAGCCGGCGGGAGGGTATCCGGGCGGTTGTTGATATCCCGGCTGCGATGCGAAGGGGGGCATCATGGGTTGGGGCATCATCATGGGTTGTTGCATCATCCCCGGCGGCATCATTGGCTGCGGCATCATCATCGGATACTGCATCATGCCGGGTTGCATCATTCCCGGTAGCATCATCATGGGATTCATGCCCGGCATCTGCGGCTGTTGTTGAACCGGGGCGGCCGCGGCGGCCGATTTCGCGGCTTCAGCCTTGGCGGTGTCCTTCGGGTTCAAACGCACTTTCGGCTTGCGGCGATCCTCGCGCGCTTTGCGTTCGTCTTCATGCTGCTGCGCCAGCGTCGGATCGGCCCGCAGCAGATCAGACCGCTCGGCATCGGTCCGGCTGTCGAGCTTGGTCATCAGCGACATCTTGTCCGCGTGTTCCTGCTGCATTTTCGCCGCCTGAATCTCCAGCACGTCCTGGTGAAACAGTTTCAGGCGGTGAATCTCTGAGTAAACTTCTTGCATCGACCCCGGGCGATCTTTTGGTTTCTTCGCGAGCATCGCCAATAGAAGTTGATCCATCTCCGGCGTGACGTTCGGGTTGTAGGCCGAAGCCAGCGGCGGCGGCAATCTTAAATGCTTCTCGAGCAGATCCTGCGGCGTGAAACCTTGAAAGGGGGTCTTCCCCGCGAGGATCTCAAAAAATGTGACGCCGAGGCTGTAAATATCCGTCTGAGGCGAGGGGGCTTTGCGGAGAATAATTTCGGGGGCGATGTAGGTTCGCGTCCCTTGAATCTTACTTTTGCCGCCGAGGCCCAGCATCTTGCCGATGCCCTGCGAAAATTTCACCGCCAACGAGAAGTCGATCAGTTTCGCCTCGCCCGATCGATTGAGAAGAATGTTCTCCGGCTTCAAATCGAGATGCACCCAGCCCAGTTCGTGCAGATGCATCAAGGCCTGGCAGACACCTTCCAGCAAGGGCCGCGCCCGCGAATGCAGACCGGGCAACTCCGACTTGATCTGTGCCTTGACATTCGCCGCCCGAAAATACTCCATCAACATGTAAGTGGCGTCGCGGCTGGTGGAGAATCCTTCATAGCCGATGATGTTGGGATGATTCAGATTCTTGGCAACCGCCGCTTCGGCTTTCAACTCGGAGACGGCCGCCTTCTTGTCTTCGGGCTTCCCATCGACAACGAGTTTCATCGCCAGATGCCGGCCCGTCCCCTGCTCGAGGACTTCATAAATCATCGTCTTGTTGCCGCGCGAAATCGGCGAACGAATCTGATAGACATCGTCGATTAAACTGGGATCTTCCGACACGATCGCCCCTCGTTCCTGCATCGGATCGACGACAATGATTCAGGCCGATCCACCCTGACAAGCCTTGAGTATAATCGTGACCGCCCCCGCTGGACAGATCGTCTGCCGCCAAATTCCGAATCGTGGCCATTGTCAGCAAGCGAGATCTTTCGCGAGGCACAGGTCAGAAATCGGTTGCCGGCGCGGCGGGTTTCGTCGCCGGTTTGGTATCCGATCCTCCGTCGCCGCGCGCCGTTTTCCCGCCCGTGTTGCGCACCGGAAAGCCATCGGCCAATTGATGCGACGACTCAATTATCACTTCGTCACCGTCCGCAAACGGACCATTCACAAAGACGCGATCAGGGCCAATCGAGCCCATTAATTCCACGGCGATATCACGCACAACGTAGTCTCGCAGCACCTGAACTTTTCGTCCGCCATCTGTGCGGTTTCCAATGGAACTGGTCGCAACTTCCACGACCGGATGCCGCGGAATCACGGGTGTGAACACAGTTTGTCCCGGCCGGAACATGCGGCCTTTGCTGTCAATCACCAGGACCACCGATGTCAGCGAATCAAAGAGTTCCCGCAGCGTATCAAACTTGGGATCGAGCGGTTGCACGGCATGAACTGCGGCCTCGACTTCCTGATCCTCGACTTTCAGGGACAGCGTTTTAACGCCGTCCACGGCACTGCGCGGAATCGGAATTTCGACTTGGAGTTTCGATGTCTCGCCCAAAATCGCCACGGGATCGCCGGCGCGGACAAACTGCCCTTCCGTGATCATCGTCCGCAGAATCTCCCCGGTAAACGGCGCGCGCAGCGTCGTCTGATCGAGGTGATAAGTCGCCAAATCAAAATCCGCCTTGGCGGCGTCGACCCGGGCCTGCGTTAACTCTGCTTGATCCGCGGAAGCCTCTTTCGGGGACAATTTCTGTTCCAGCATGGCGGCTTTATAGAGGCTTTGCGCCCGCTGCAACTGAAACTTCTGCACCGTGTTATCCAGCCGCACGACATCCGCTTGCGCCTGCAGCGCATCGCCCGCTTTGACGGACACCGTTCGGACGACGCCATCAGTGGGAGCGACAATCGTGATGGTCCGCATTGGAACGAGATACAGCGGGAACCGAAATCGCTGAGGATCAATCGGACGAACGGCATCTCGCTTGATGACGACCTGCTCGCCCGCCGCCGCCAGCGGCTTGCGAACGTCATCGGCCTTCGGCGCCGCAGCCGCCGTGCCCGCGGACTTCACATTCGACTTGGCTTCTTGCGCAGAGCCTGTTGCCGCGCCGAGGATGCCGCTGGAGAGAACCGCGACGGCGATGGAACGCTGAAGTAGATCGAACATCGGGGCGCTTCCTCACAAAATCGATCGACCGAAAAGTGTTTGAGATTTCTGGCCAACAGCGGCTTCTGTTACACTAGGCGCGTTCTGGAAAGGTGTCAACGGGCAGCATCGAGTTTTCGGCGACGAATGGTCGTCCACAATCGAGGCCCCTTCTCTCCAAGGAGTCAGCATGACGGGTGGAATGCTTTGCTGCGGGTTGCTCTGTGCGGCGGTTGGCGCGGCGGAAGATTACGCCCCCGGACTCGAGCTGGCTTACGCCGGCAAGCTCACCAAGGTTGATGAAAAATCTCCGGCGAAAACGTTCACATTACACTTGGCCGTGCTCGCGGCGAGCGATGACCGTATCGATGTCGCCTGGCAACTCGAAGAGCGCGGCGGTGGTGGTTGGATGTGGCCCGAGCGCTTCGGCGAGATCGGTGTACTGGCGAAAACCCAGAAAACCGAGCATCGCCGCCCTGCACTGCTACATGATTACGAAGGAACCGATTTCCATCTCCCTTTGCCGACACCGATCTTCGAGTACCGTGATCAACTCCGCGACGCGGCTACCTTTCGCGAGGGGCAGATTGATTACGTGGTCACAGGGTCGGGCGAAGTCGCCGGACGGGAGTGCTGGAAAGTGGAAGCCACGCTGCCGCGCGGTCGCCGGCAGACCCTCGAAATCGACAAGACGAACGGGCTGCTGATCTCGCTGCATGAACGACTGTTCGTGGGGCAAGGTGTTCCGTTTGAACTCCAACTCGATCTGCAATCGTCTAAAACTCACGCCGATGAAGTCGCGAACTGGAACAAAGCCTGGGCGACACTCATCGATCTGCAAACCAAACTAGCACGCAACACCGACCGACCGAAAGCCGAGCTTTCCGCCGATCAATTTGAATTATCGCAAGCCGCGGCCAAATTGCTGCCCGAACAACTCAAGGATTCTCCGTGGGAGAAACTTGCCGGACTGATCACGCGCGATTTGCAGCAACAGTCTCGCCGAATCAGCGGTGTTGCCGGTTTGGAGAAGAAGTTTGTCGGCAAGGAGTTGCCGGAACTCGAACTCCGCGGACTCGACGGCACAGAGTTGAACTCGGCCGACTGGAAAGGCCAGATCGTCGTCCTGCACTTCTGGGAGTACCCGGGCGATAAGCTCTCGGAACCGTATGGACAGGTTGGTTATCTCGATTTTCTCAACGAGAAGCGGAAGAAATTGGGCGTCAAAGTGATTGGTGTCGCGGTGGATGAACGGTTCAACGATCCTGCTCAGAAAAACGCCGCACTCCGTTCCGTGCGAAAATTGCAGCAATTCATGAATCTCTCCTACGACATCGCCGTCGATGACGGCGGGACTCTCACCGACCTGGGCGATCCTCGTAAGTTGAACTCGAAACTGCCGCTGTGGATCGTCGTCGGTGCTGACGGAAAGATCGCGCATTACAAATCCGGCCTGTACGAACTGCAGCCGGACGAAGGGTTAAAACTGTTGGACGAGGTCGTATTGGAGGCAGTGAAAAAACGGCCGCGGTAAGCCCTGGCGTTTTATGATGAACGGACGACCGTAGGGTGGGTCGAGTGCTCCGACGAGGCCCACCATCATGATCCATGAACGAAACGGTGGGCCTCGCAAAGCCTCGACCACACCCTACAAGAAATATTCACCCCTGAAACCGCTGGTTGACCGTGGCGGTCTCCGATCCTAGGATGAAAACAGAGCGGTTGACGTGGATGAATTCTTCGCCAACGGCTTCCCATCCCGCATCCTGTCATGAACACGCGATCTCGAATCTGCCATCGAAACCGATGTGCCGGTTCGGGGTTGATAGCAGCAGGCGAGTGTTTCTGTATTCGACGAACTGCGAGGCCGCCATGTCTCAAGCGATTGCCAATCCGGAAGAACTCAGGCGGTTCGCCCAGATGTTGAAGAAGTTCAATACCGGCATGGCGGACCAGATGGCGGCCCTGTCGGGACAATTGGACGGACTGAGCGCCACCTGGCGCGATCAGGAGCATCAGCGATTCACCGAAGATTTTCGCCGCAATCTGCAAGCGATGTCGCATTTCCTGGAAAGCAATCACGACTACATCCCGTTCCTGCTTCGTAAAGCGGAACGATTGGACGAATATCTGCAACAGCGATGACGGCTCCCCTGCCCCTGTCGAGGATGCCCGCGTGTCCGAATCGGCCCAGGTCACATCCATCGACGCCATATTGGCGTTTCGAGGCGCGTTGCGCAAATTCGAGTCTACTGCCACGCAAGCCGTCATGACCCTGGATGAACAGTCGCGGCGGGCTCTCCATTGGCTGGACAACGAAGCGCCGGAATTCTGGCGGCTGGAGATCCGCCGCTGTTCCGATCTGGTCGCGCGGTGCCGGGGCGAACTCGAAACCTGTCGCATGAAAACCGTCGCCGGCCAGCGGGCCGCCTGCCTGGAACAGCTAGAGGCGTTCCGGGCAGCGCAGCGCAAACATCGGCTCGCGGAGGAGAAGCTCGAAGTCGTCCGCCAATGGGGCCAGCGGATTCGCCGTGAGCTGGACGACTATCGCGGCCGAACCATGCCGCTACGCACCGCGCTGGAACGGGATCTGCCGCGCACCTTCGGGCTGCTGGATCGAATTATCACATCGCTGGACGCCTATGCGGAACGGACTGGCTCCGTACCTGCCGAGGCAGCCACGGTTCCGGAATCGATGCCCCCCTCCCCTGCTGCGATATCGGAGACGCCATGAGAATCGCCGATTTATCGACCGGAGCCAGCCAACTGCGCGACGCGCAGGAATCCCTGCATCTGGCCTGGGCCGAGACGAAAGAGAACTGGCAGGATGCCAGCAGCCGCAATCTGGAAGAACAGCATCTGCATCCATTAGCCGTGGCGGTTGCCGCCGCGCATCCCGTCATCCTGCATCTCGCCTCCGTGCTGGCTCAAGCGGAACGCGAGTGCGGGCCGTGGTGAATCGGTTCGTTTGAATGACATCCCGTCCGAGAGACCACTTCGTGAATGAACTTTCCGCCGAACACTATCGCCATCTGCTCGAAGCCCTCGCGGCGGCTCAAGCCGAGCGCCAGCGGTCGCTGACCGAACTGACCACATTCGATGCCGATGAAGCGCGGCGCTGGCCGTACGAAGCCGAGCAGACATTGGCCACGGCCGATCGGGAATTCGCTGAGGCGAAGCTCGAACTCGACGACTGGCATGCTCGTCATCTCGCAGAGATCGATGACAGCTATCGCACCGACGATGCCTCCGTCCGCTTGAGTTTCAATCGAACCAGCGGCGAGATTGATTTGCAGGCGGACGCCGAGCTTGCATCCGTCGAGCGAAAGTACAAAGACAATTGCTGGCTGGTGCAATCGATCCTCGATGACACCTCGGAGAGCAGTCCCAAACTGCAATTCAAGCGGTTAGAAAGTCAGTTGCAAAAAGGCCGTGAACAGCTCTCCGCTGTGGATGACGAAATCCGCACGCTGAGCGCGCGATCGACGCAGCACGTCGAATCGTGCTGGCAGCGCGTCGGGGCTTTACCAGAACCGTCTGTGCAATCGGCGGAGCGTCAGGAACTCGAACAGGCGATTGCGAACTCAGCGGACACCGTGCGTACGCTGTCGTCAAAACTCCAGCGTCAGATTCTGCCGCGCCTGTTCGCGCGCTGGTTGGTGCTGATCCCAATGTTTCTCCTCGCCGCCGGGGCGTTATTCGCGGCGATCTATTTGCTGATCGAGCCGGCATGGTGGGGCTGGACCAAGCTGCCCAAATCGGAATGGGCGGCGATCGCCGGAGGAGTTTCCGTGGGGTTCTGCACCATCATGGTGCTCGTCCTGTGGAATCTAGCCGCTCGGCAGATGTCGCGTGTGTTTGATCCCTTACAACAGCAGGCGGTCGATGTCGCAGCCGGCTTTCAACTTTGGCAAAAACTCGCTGATGAGGAATATCACTGGGCAGAGCATGATTACCGCACCCGCTATGTCGCCTTAGTCGAACGCCGTGATCGCTCGCTGGCGCAATTCGCAGCGGAGTATCAGGGCCGCATTGTCGAACTGGAATCGCAGCGCAACGAATCTCAGGCCAACGCGGCTCAACAGCGCGAGACGGCCCTCCGCGCCGCGATGGAACGGAATCAACGGCAGCGTGCCGAAGAAAACGCTGCCTATCACTCCGCTTTGGCGGCCATCGAGGCTGGGCATCAGCAGCAGCGAATTCAAATTCAGGAGTCGCATGCGCGCAACACCACCGAACGGACGGCACAGCGTCAAGCGTTGCAGAACCATAGCGATGAACACTGGCAGCAGGCGTTGAAACAATTGAACGAGGCCGTGGCCAGCGGAATAGCAGCGCGAGCCGAGCATCCGCGTGACTGGGATCACCTCTCGGCCGCCGACTGGCAGCCGGCCACAACCATTCCCCAAGGTATTCGCCTGGGCGACTACCTATGCCAACTCCCGACATCCCCGACCGGACTCCCCACCGAGTTGCGTCGGTTATCACATGTGCCGGAATTTTCCTTACCGGCCGTACTCCCCTTCCCTGCCGCGCCATCTCTGGTGATTCAGGCCGAGGACGCCGGCCGTCGCGAAGCCGTCGCCATTTTGCAAACGACCATGCTGCGTTTGCTCGCGCAGCTTCCCCCCGGCGATTTGCGATTCACGATCATCGATCCCGTCGGCCTGGGCGAAAATTTTTCCGCGTTCATGCACCTCGCCGATTTCGACGAACTACTGATCACACACCGCATCTGGACTGAACCGGCTCAGATTGAAGAACAACTGTCGAAGCTCACCGAACATATGGAGAACGTCTTTCAGAAGTATCTCCGCCACGAGTTCGCATCGCTGGAAGAATACAACCAGCATGCGGGTGAAGTCGCCGAGCCGTACCGCGTGCTGGTGGTAGCCGATTTTCCCACCGGTTTCACCGAGCGCGCCGCCCAGCGTTTGATGAGCATCGCCTCCAGCGGGTCGCGCTGCGGCGTGATCACATTGCTCAGCCTTGATCGCACGCAATCATTACCGCGGGATTTCGATCTCGCGCGACTCGCCTCCGAGGCAACGGTCCTGGAATGGTCGACTGCTACTGGTGGACGATTTATCAACTCCGGCATCGGTCCGGCGACAACGCTGATCCGCGATGAACTGCCGCCCACCACACAGTTCGCGAATCTCATCCGCAAGCTGGGCGAAGCGTCCAAAGATGTACGGCGGGTGGAAGTCCCCTTTCATCGGATCGCCCCGCACCCCGAAGCGTATTGGACAGCCGACAGCCGCGCGGGAATCGATGTGCCGCTGGGTCGCGCGGGCGCGACGAAACTGCAACATCTCCGTTTAGGCTCGGGGACATCGCAGCATGTGCTGATCGCCGGCAAAACCGGTTCGGGCAAATCGACATTGCTGCACGTCGTCGTCACCGATCTTTCGCTGAGATATTCGCCCGATGAAGTCGAATTCTATCTGATCGACTTCAAAAAAGGGGTCGAGTTCAAAACGTATGCCGCGCATCGGCTGCCGCATGCCCGTGTCATCGCGATTGAAAGCGATCGCGAGTTCGGCACCAGCGTGCTGGAACGGCTCGATACCGTGCTCAAAGAACGCGGCGATCTGTTTCGTGAAGTTGGCGCGCAAGATATCAAGTCGTATCGCGATGCCCGGCCCGCTGCACGAATGCCGCGCATCCTGCTGATCGTCGATGAGTTTCAGGAGTTCTTCGTCGAAGATGACAAGTTTTCGCAGACGGCCGCATTGCTGCTTGATCGACTGGTAAGACAAGGCCGCGCCTTCGGCATCCATGTGCTGCTCGGTTCGCAAACACTCGGCGGTGCCTATTCGCTGGCGAGGACGACACTGGGCCAGATGGCGGTTCGCATCGCTCTGCAGTGCAGCGAAACCGATGCTCACCTCATTCTTAGCGAGAACAACAGTGCGGCTCGGTTGCTCACGCGGCCCGGCGAAGCGATTTACAACGACGCCAATGGTTTGATGGAAGGCAATCATCCCTT
>Ga0105047_10004660_pt1 | contig 23804 bp, 23 predicted proteins | sample MAT04_FD_78384 | JGI IMG/M metagenome (GOLD analysis project Ga0105047, IMG submission 78384) | Freshwater microbial communities from Lake Fryxell liftoff mats and glacier meltwater in Antarctica - MAT-04 (megahit assembly) | ecosystem: Environmental > Aquatic > Freshwater > Ice > Liftoff... | reverse complement strand
GGCGAGGTCTCCGACGATGAGACCCACGTTGACTACGACGTGGCCGACTGGTCGGGCCAGTCGCGATCGCTGCTCGACTCGCTGCTCGGGTCAGGCGAGATCCCCCACACCTGGCAGGGCACCACGCTCACGGTGCTGGCCGACGACGAGGCCGCCGTCGAGGCCATCATCGACGAGGTCAACGCCACCGCCACCCAGGGGCTCGACCCCGACGAGGCCCGGGTCGTCTACGAGGTGGGCACGTGGTCGGCCGCCATGCAGATGTCGCTGGCCGAGGCGCTCGGAGTCGCCCAGATCGACTTCGAGTGGGACGAGAACGGCGACCTGGTCATCTACGAGGATGACGAGGAGTCGGTCGAGGAGATCCTCGACGGCATGCCCGACCCCGACGATCCCGACGTCGCCGATGTCGAGGGCGTCGACGTCCAGGCCGTGCTCACCGAGTTGTGGGAGGCCACCGGCTCGCTGGCATCGAATCCCAAAGATGCCGACGGCGTGCTCAAGGCGATCCACGGTGCCGATGCCATCGAGCAGATCGCTCTCCCCTTCGGCTTCGAGCCGGCCGTTTGGCGCGACATCGTGGGCAAGACTCTGGCGCTACGCGCCGCGCTTGACAGCCCCGATGAGGACGACCAGCTCTCCGACGACGATCTGGTCGAGGGCTGCGCGCAGCTCCACGCGCAACTACGCACGTTCATTTAGCCGCAGTACCCTCCTTCCATGTCGTTGGCGAGCTTCGAGGCCTATTACTCGCGGCCCATCGCGCCCACCCGGCGCGTCGCCCTCGGAACGTTGCTGTTGCCCGCCGACCCCGCTCCGGGGTTCGGTGGCGTCCTTCTCGGCGGCATCATGGCCCGGTTCGCCCGTGAACTCGACGTCGAGATCGACGAGGAGCTCGACGGGCTCGTGGACGACCTCGAACACGATCGCCACATCGGCCAGCCCCGGTTGCGTCACCGCCTGCAGACCGACAACATCGGACTGGCCCGTTGCCGCCATCGCCTGGAGGGCGACGGCGAACGGTTCCGCTTCGTGTTCGAGTCCACCGCCGGAACGCCCACCCAGCACGTCCTGTGTGCCGCCTACGCCGCAGCGCGCACCGAGCCCGAGCACCGTGGCGCCACGTTCGCCGCGGTGCGTAAGGGCCTGGACTGGATCGGGCCCATCGACGACGCGCTCGTGCGATTCCTGTTGGATCGCCGATCGTTGGGGGCCTCGGCGGGATCGGACCCCGACGGCTGGGCCCGCCATCGACTCGGTATCGAAGGCGCCCCGATGGGCGACGACCTGCGGGTGCTGGTCACGCAGGCCTTCCGCGAGCAGCTCATCGAGGCCCACCCCGACCACGGGGGCTCCGCCGAGCTCGCGGCGGGGCGCATCTCGGAGCTCCGTGAGGCCCGACGAATACTGTTGGGCCGATGAACCGGCCGACCGACGTCGAGGGCGTACTGCTCACCCACGGAGCCGGCAGCGACCGTAACCAATCCACGTTGCTGGCGATCGAGGAGCGTCTGGCGCCGCTCCCGGTCGATCGCATGAACTTCCCGTACCGCAACAAGCCCGGCAAGCGCCCGCCTGATCGGGCCCCGGTGCTGCTCGCAGCGTTGGCGGCCGAGCTCGAAACCGTCTGCGCCCGCATCGGCACCACCCCCGGCCGCATCGTCCTGGGCGGTCGTTCGATGGGTGGCCGCATCTGCTCGATGCTGGTCGCCGAGGGCACGGCGTGCGCCGGACTCGTCCTTATCTCCTATCCGCTGCACCCGCCGGGCAAGCCCGACAAGCTACGCACCGAGCATCTGCCCCAGGTTGGCGTGCCCTGCCTGTTCATCTCGGGGGACCGCGACCCGTTCGGCACCCCCGCCGAACTGGAGGCCGCATCCGCCCTGCTGGCCGGCGACGTCAGCCATCACTGGATTGCGGGCGGGCGCCACGATCTCAAGGGCCATGACGACGAGGTGGCCGACGTGATCGCCGCCTGGCTCACGCGGTGATGGTGACCGGCATGCCGAGGGGAACCTCGCGCACCTTCAGATCGAGGATGTCCTCGTTGCGTACCCGCACGCAGCCGTGACTCACATCGGTGCCGATCAGCTCCGGTTGATCGGTGCCATGGATCCCGATGACCCCATCGGCGAAGGCCTCGGTGTCGACGAGGGTGGGTGAGAAGGCCGACAGGCCGAACGCCAACGGCCCGTACGATCCGCCGGGATTGGGCGGCTGCACCAGCTCCTTCACGAAGAACGTACCGATGGGTGTGGGCGTCTCGACCTCGCCGACTGCGACCGGGTAGGTGGCGATGGGCTGGTCCTCGCTGCGCAGCTCGAGCGTGTGGGCCGACAGGCTGATGGTGGCCGCCATGTCGGTGTGGGTGAGGGTCACGTCCGCGTCGGCCACCCAGCCGGTGCTGCCGTTGGGCCGCACGGGCAGGTACACCTCGTGCCAGATCGAGCCGCCGGCCTCGACCCCGGCCGAGCCGCTGGTCGTGCCGCTGGTCGTGCCCGCCTTGATCATCAGCGTGGTGGGCGCACCCGATGGCAACGGGTTGGGAATCGCCACGGGATTCATGGGTCCGAGACCGCTGGTATCGAGCTGGAGCTGGGTGCCGCCGGGGGAGTCGTGGACGACGATCGAGGTGACCTCGGGGCGGACGTTGGCGATCCAGCTGCGATACGCCGGCTCGGGCTCGGTGGTCGAGCTGGTGTCCGATGCCGAGGTGGTGGCGGCAGCGGGCGTGGTGGGCGTGGACGCGGCATCCTCGCCGCCGCAGCCGGTGGTGGTGGCGAGAGCGGTCACGCAGAGGGCGGCGAGGAGCAGGCGGGGGGAGCGGAGTTTCACGGATGTCCACGATAGGACGGTGCGGCGCCCATCGGGGATAGGTAGATCGGGGCCGGCGTTCAATCGTCGGGATTGAGCTCCTCGAGCTCGACCCCGGCCGTCTCGGGCAGCCACCACACCAGCACCGCCACGAGCAGCGGCCCCGCGGCCAACGCCATGATCGTCGGCCCGTAGTTGCCATCCTCGATGAAATGACCGGCGGCGAGCAGGCCCGCCACGCTGCCAAGCACCGCCGCACCGTTGAGGAGGCCGTTGGCGGCGCCGCGCCGCAACGTCGGGAACAGCTCGGGAAGCAGCGCCCCGAGTGCCGGCGCTGCCACCGCCCCCACGACCGAACCGAAGATCGAGGCGATCCACATCGCGGCCCCCGACACCTGAAACAGGATGGAGTTGCCGATGGCGAGGCCGACGAGCCCGATGGCGGCCGCCAATCGACGGCTGCGTCGATCGGCGATCTGGCTGCCGACGATCACGCCGACCAGTCCCCAGGTGTTGGTGAGCAACAGGAATGCGGGCAGCGCCAAGGTGCCCATGCCGCGAGTGTTGCGCAGGTAGTCGGTCTGCAGTTGCTGGGTGGGTGACGTGAAGATGTTGAGCAGGAACATGCCGATACCCAACAGGGCCAGGCGAGCGCCGCTCATGTGCTGGTGTAGGCGCTCCTGGGGGGTGTGATCGTCGTGGACGAAACGCCGGGTCTCGGGCAGCAGGCGTACGGTGCGCAGCGTCACGACCAAGGCGATGGCCGCCAAGAGGTAGATGAGGCGCCACGACGACGGCCCGAGGCCCATGAGCGGCAACACCCACAGCACCATGCCCACGCCGAGCCCGCCGGGCAGGGTCATCATGCCGATTGCGTAGGCCCGCGATCGCGCCGGCAGCTCCTCGGAGCACACGATCGGGATGAGGAAGGCGGAGCCGGCGACCAGGCCCCGACACACCAGCTGAGCCGCAGTCACCGACGCCACGTTGGGCGCGAAGGCGGTGACGATCGATGCCAGCGATGCCCCCACCAGGCACGCCTTCATCAGGGGGCGGCGACCTCGGCGATCGGCCAGCGCAGTGGCCGCGAAGGTGAGTACGGCACCGATGCGGATGATGGCGAGCGAGTTGGCTTGGGTGGCGGTCCCCCCGCCGAGGTCGTCGGTGACATAGGAGATGGTCTGGCCGACCAGGCCGCCGAGGAACCCGGCGACGACGGCGAGGGTGGCGCACAACCCCAGCACGGTGACATCGCGCTGGCTGAGGCGGTCGGCGGGGCTCCAGAACGGTTGGTGGCCCGCTATGAGACCGCGGCGGGCAGGACGACGAAGGAGGATGTCGACCAAACGACCCCAGTGGGGGACCGCAATGGAATAGCTGAGTGTCTCGGTGGTGCGACCGTCGACGCTGCTCAGGGTGCGGGTCCAGTGACGGAACGGACCGTCGTTGGCCTCGAACATTGCGTCGCCGACAGCGTGCTCGCGCACCAGCAGATCGTCACGGGGCAACGACCTGGTGGCGATGTCGGCGGGGTCGGTGAGGGTGGTGCGTAGCGTCGGCATGGGATGGTTCGGTCACCAGAGCACCGGTACGGCGAGCATACTGGCGGCCATGGATGAGTTGATCGTCCGCCCCGGCGGTCCACTGAGCGGCGAGGTGCCCATCTCGGGCGCCAAGAACTCGGTGCTCAAGCTCATGGTGGCCACTGTGCTGGCCCCCGGCCGGTTCACGCTGCGCAACGTGCCCCGCATCAGCGATGTCGACTGGATGGCAGAGACGCTGGTGGCGCTGGGACTGCAGGTCGAGTTCGACGACAACACGCTCGTCATCGACTCCACCGGCACCATCACGCCCGAAGCGCCCTACCACCTGGTCGAGCAGATGCGGGCGTCGACGGCCCTGCTCGGAGCACTGTTGGGACGTTGCGGTGAAGCCCGCATCGCCATGCCCGGCGGCGACGACTTCGGCGACCGCCCCATCGACATGCACCTGCAGGGGCTCGAGCAGCTCGGTGCCACCATCGAGCTCTCCCACGGCAACATCGTCGCCACCACCAAGGGCCGCCTGGTGGGCGACCGGGTGGTGCTCGAATACCCCAGTGTCGGCGCCACCGAGAACCTGCTGTTGGCCGCCACCCTCGCCGAGGGCACGACCGTCATCGAGAACGCCGCCCGCGAGCCCGAGATCGCCGATCTCGCCGCGTTCGTCAACCGGATGGGGGCGCGGGTCGTGGGTGCCGGCAGCTCCACCATCACCGTCGTTGGGGTCGACTCGTTGCACTCGGTCGAGCACGAGGTCATCCCCGACCGGGTCGAGGCCGCCACCTATCTCTCCATCCTCGGCGCCACCGGGGGCGAGCTGCTGTTGCGGGGCGCCCGGGCCAAGGACTTGCAGCTCCTGATGGCCAAGCTGGGCGAGATGGGGATGAGGATCTCACCCGATGCCGGCGGCATCTGGGCCCTGGCCTCGGGACGGCCCCGGCCCGTTGATGTGTCGACCTTGCCCTATCCGGGCATCGCCACCGACTTCCTGCCCATGCTCATCGCCCTGCTGTCGGTCGGCACCGGCACCAGCTTCGCCACCGAGAACCTGTACCAGGGACGCTTCCGCTACGTCGGTGAGCTCACGCGCATGGGCGCCACCATCCGCGTCGAGGGTCACCACATGGCCATCCGAGGGGTCGAGCGACTGTCGGGCGCCCCGGTTCGGGCCTTCGACATCCGCGCCGGCGCAGCGCTCATCGTGGCCGCCTTCGCGGCGGAGGGCGAGACCACCATCCACGACGCCCACCACCTCGACCGGGGCTACGAGGGCCTGGTCGATCGGCTCCGGGCGGTCGGCGGCGACGTCGAGGCCCGCTGACCGCCGGCACCAGGGCCGCTAATCTGGGATCTCAGTATCGGTTCGAGGAGAACACCGTGCGCGACCAGGTCGCCCAAGTCATCGAAATCCTCCGTCCGGCCATTCATGCCGACAACGGCGATATCAGTCTTCTCGACGTCGATGAGGAGACCGGGATCGTCACGGTCGAGCTGACGGGCGCTTGTGTGGGCTGCTCGTCGTCCAACGTCACCCTCAAGGCCGGTATCGAGCGCATCATGAAGGACCGGGTCCCCGGCGTCACCGAAGTGCGTCAGCCGGGCGAAGAGTTCGTCGAGACCGGGACGGCCGTCTCGCTCTGATGACCGTCGAATCGCTGTTCGCTGACGCCCGCGCCGGGAGGCGGGCCGCCTTGGCCCGGCTCTTGTCGATGGTGGAACGCGGTGGCGACGGCGCCCGCGAGGTGGTCCGCGTCACCCATCCCCGTGGTGGGCGGGCCTATACCGTCGGCATCACCGGAGCCCCCGGCGCCGGCAAGTCGACGCTCACCAACGCCCTGTGCACCCAGGTGCGGTCCCACGACCAACGGGTGGCGGTGCTCGCCATCGACCCGTCCTCGCCGTTCTCCGGTGGCGCCATCCTGGGCGACCGCGTGCGCATGGCCGACCAGTCGCTCGACGACGGCGTGTTCATCCGGTCGATGGCCACCCGCGGCCACCTCGGCGGCCTGTCGTTGGCCACGCCTTCGGCCATTGCGGTGCTCGACGCCGTGGGGTTCCCGTGGGTGGTGGTCGAAACGGTCGGGGTCGGTCAGGTCGAGGTCGAGATCGTCGGCTCGGCGGACACCTGTGTCGTCGTCGTGAACCCCGGTTGGGGCGACGCCGTGCAGGCCAACAAGGCCGGCCTCATGGAGATCGCCGACATCTTCGTGATCAACAAGGCCGACCGGCCCGGCGCCGCGGCCACCGCCGTCGACCTCGAGTCGATGCTGACCATGCGCCGTGACGACGGCTGGCGGCCGCCCGTGATCTCCACCACGGCGTCCGACGCCTCGGGAGTGGCCGAGCTGTGGGAAGCCATTGGGGCGCATCGCGTCTGGCTCGACCGAAGCGGTGAAGGCCGACGGCGCGCCGTGCGGCGTACCACCAGCGAGTTGCGGTCGATCGTCGCGGTGCAGCTCGCGGCCCGGGCCGCGGCACTCGCCAGCGGCGATGGCTTCGACGACGTCCGCGACCTGGTCCTCGACCGCTCCGTCGACCCCTGGACCGCAGCCGACAAGTTGTTGTCCTAGAGCACCCCACTTACGCTCGTCGCCCATGGGTGACTATGTCGATCTGGACCGAGCCGAGAATGGTGTCGCAACGCTGACGCTGCATCATGGCAAGGTCAATGCTCTGTCCGTAGAGCTCCTCGCGGAGCTGCGCGAGCTGGCCGCTGAGCTGTCGAGCGACACCGGACGGGCCCGGGCGGTCGTGATCACCGGCGGCCCCAAGCTGTTCGCCGCCGGCGCCGACATCACCCAGTTCGCCGCCGACCCCTCGCCTGAGACCTTCGCCATCGCCGAACCCGCCGCCGTGCGCCGCGTCGGGGCCGCGTTCCTGCACACGTTGAACGCCGTTGCGGCCATCCCGTGTCCGACGATCGCTCAGGTGTCGGGCTTCGCCCTGGGCGGCGGCTGTGAGCTGGCGCTCGCCTGCGACCTTCGCATCGCCTCATCCAAGGCCCGCTTCGGCCAACCCGAGATCCTCCTCGGCATCATTCCCGGCGGCGGCGGCACCCAGCGCCTCGCCCGCCTGGTCGGACCGGCCGTCGCCAAGGATCTGGTCTTCACCGGCCGCATGATCGATGCCACCGAGGCGCTGCGCATCGGTCTGGTCAACGAGGTGACCGAACCCGAACAGCTCGACGCCCGCACCGCCGAACTCGCCGCCACGCTCGCCGCCGGCGCCCCCAGCGCTTTGGCTGCGGCCAAACGGGCCATCGACGGCGGGCTGGAGACCAGCCTCGAACAGGGCCTGCTGGTGGAGCACGAGGAGTTCGTGACCGGCTTCGCCACACCGGACGCGGCCATCGGGGTGCGGTCGTTCCTGGCCAACGGCCCCGGGCACGCCGACTTTGCCCAGATCACGGTGCCGACCCCGGGGCCGGGTGCCGTCTGAGGACCCGGTCCGTCATACTGGTGCCCATGATTCGGGTGCTCTCTTCGCGGCGCGCCATTGTGGCGTTGGCCGTGGTGGGGACGTTGGTGGCGTTGTCTGGCTCCGTCGCGCCCACGGCGTCGCTCGCCGGTGCGCAGACGACTACCACTGTCGACACCAGCCCCGCGCCCAAGGGCCCGGGCCGCATCGCCTATGTGACCCCGAGCCGCGACGTCGTGGTGGCCGACAGCGACGGCTCCAACGCCCGGATTGTGGGCGGCGGCGCCGTCGCTAACGCCGCCGGATTGACCCCGTTGGCCTGGCGCCAGCCTGCGGCCGACGCCATCACCTATGTGCGCGACGATGGCGCGCTCGTGGTTGCTCCGGTGAACGGCGACGACGTGCAGGTGCTCGCCACCGATGCCGTGGTTCCCGCCGGCGCGGATGAGAACATCCTCAGTTGGGATCTCTCGGGCTCGCTCCTCATCTATCTGGCCCAGGCCACCCCCACCCGGGCCGAGTCGCGTGTGGTTGACCTGACCGCGGCCGATGAAGCCATCCCGGCCGAGATTCGCACCATCGGCGGGGGAGAGCGGCGCACCGTGTTGGCCCAAGCCTTCTCGCCCCTCGACCCGATCATCTATCAAAAGACGGCGGACGCCGAATCGGGCCGGGCGCTCACCGTGGCCATCGTCGAACCGTTCGAGGGCACGATCACGGGTACCCCGTACAACCTCGATGACGCTGTGTTCACCCCCGACGGTAAGTACGTGTTCGCCGTGTCCAAAGGGTCGGGCAACGTCGAGCAGTTGGTGCGCATCACGGTGGCCGATCCTCTGGGCGTCGACCTGGTGAGCGATCACGAACAGGTCTGCCAGCCGTCGGTTTCGCCCAACTCCCGCAAGGTCGTCTTCGCCGCCGGCCCGAACTGCTCGGAAGTCTGGACGATCAACATCAACGGCACCGACCCCCAGCGGATCGTCGAGCGGGCGGGTGGCGACGCCACGTTCGCCGTCGGGGCATTCTCGTGGAGCCAGGACAACGCCATCGTCTCGCACGCCGCCTGCACCACGGCCGGCGACGGGCTCGATGCCGTCACAACGTGTGGCGGCGGATACCTCGACATCTCGGTCGCCGACGGGTCGGTGCAGGCCGGCGCCGAGGCGTCTTCGGTCCTGCGCGAGTTCCGGGCCCTCATACGAGCGGTGAAGGTGCAGGTCGACATCACCGGACCCATCAACTACTCGGGTCGCCTGCAGGTCAGTTCCGAGTCGGTCGAGAACGCCGTGAAGCCCTCCGAGCAGGAGGTCATCGATGTCCGGGCCGTGGACGAGACCGACAACGCCCGCTCCATCGACCTCAGGGTGGCCCACGACCCCGATTCGGTGTGGGTCTCGGGAACGCTGCGCATCATCGACGGAGACTTCGACGAGACGTTCCCCTTCGTGGGCCGGGTTCTTCCGAGCAGCTATGGCCTGGCGAAGATGCGCGGCGTCTGGATCCGGTCCGAGTCGATGCCGTTCCAGTCGGGCCAACTCGCCGTGACCTTCGAGCGCTGAGCGACATCGACCGTGGCCAACGAACCCATCGACTCGCCCGAGGCCGTGGAAGAACTGCGCCGGCACCTGTTCGACTGGCTACCGCGCCAAGCCTGGTTCGATGCTCTCGATGGCGAGGTCGAGGACATCACGATCATCCGCATGGAGACGGTCCGGCGTGAGTGGCCGGTTGTCATGTGGGTTCCGCTCGAGGTGCAGATCGACAGCGCTCCGATCATCGTGCAGACCGTCCTGGCGCTCGCGCCGCAGGTGCCCGACAGCGTCCGTGAAACGGCCGTCATCGGTGAGGTGCCCACCTCGGGCGACTCGCTCATGGTGTACGACGCCCTTGCCGATCCCGAGTCCGCTGACGCGTTCGTCGCCCATGTGAGCGCCGGGGTGGGCTCGGGTACCGCCGTGTCCTCGACCGACGCACCCTGGGTCACGTCCATTGCACTCGGCCAGCAGTGGGAGCTGACGCTGTACCGCCGCGTCGAGGCCGGCGCTCACCCCGATGTCGAGCTCACGGGTCTGCTGGCGGAGGCCGGAATGGGCATGGTGCGGCCGCCCGCCGCAGTGTGGCGCAAGAACCACTACGACCTCGCCGCGGTGAGGCGTGCCGTTCGTCGGGGCACCCCGGGCATCGAGGTGGCGCGAGAGTCGGTCGACGAGTTGCTGAGTCGGCGCTGCCAGCCCCGCGAGAACCCTCTCGACGTGGTCGAGTCCATCACCGACCTCGGCCGGTCGATCGCCGAGGTCCACGTCGAGCTCGCCGACCGCCTGGGCTCCTCGCTATCGGACGGGCAAAAGCTGGTCGAGCAACTGGTCGCCCGGCTGCCGCGCCAACTGTCCCAAGCTGCGGTCGACCGCATCGCCGAGAGTTACCGTCGTCTCGGCTTCGCCGATGATCTCGGGTTGTTCATCCGGGTGCACGGCAACCTCGAACTCCATACCGTCGAACGCATTCGTAACGGTTGGGTGCTGTCGGGGTTCGGGTGCGATCCGGCGTCGTCGCTCATGCACGAGCGCCTCCCGATGTCGCCGCTCAGCGATCTGGCGGGGCTGTTGCACGGCTTCCAGACCGTGGCGGCCGAAGCGCTCGCCCAGGTGGTCGCCGGACGCGCCCGCGAGCGGGGCGGTCCCGACGAACCCGACTTCCACGAACAAGGGGCACGCCGCGAGCTGACCGTGCTCGCCGAGGCCTGGGAGGAGCGCTCGGTCGACGCGCTCATCAGCGGCTACACCTCCTATGACCCGGTGCACCGGTTGTTGCCGGTCGAGCGGATCTCGCGGGACGCCTTGCTCACGCTGTTCGAACTCGAGCTCTCGGTACGTGACGCGGTCCGTTCAATGAGCCGGGGCCCCGACATTCTGCGCATCCCGGTCGAGCGGGTTGAGGGACTCTCAGTCGGCGAGGTCCGGCTCCGCTGGTAGACCGATAATCTGGCACCTGTGAGCTATCCCCTCGGCCCTCCGACACAAGCCCCGGAACAGCACTGCTATCGCCACGCCGACCGCCGTGCCGGGGTCAGCTGCCAGCGCTGTGACCGCCCCATCTGCCCGTCGTGCATGGTCACGGCGTCGGTGGGGTTCCAGTGCCCCGAATGCACCAAGAAGGGTGCCAAGCAACAACGACTCGTCGACGTCCACCGTCGGGCCACCGAGCCGGTGCTCACCTACGCGCTTATCGCCATCAACGTGGCCGTGTATCTCTTCGGCATCGTCGCCGGTGATTCGATTTCGGGGCGGTACGGCAACCTCACCAACCGCTACGGCCTCTGGCCCCTCGGCGTCGGTGAGGGCGAGTGGTGGCGCCTGATCACCAGCGGGTTCCTGCATGCCAGCCCGCTGCACATCGCGTTCAACATGTTTGCGCTGTACTCGCTTGGCGGCGTGCTCGAACGCACTATCGGCCGCGCCAAGTTCGGGCTCATCTACGCGGTATCGCTCGCCGGCGGTTCACTTGGCGTCGTGTTGCTGGCGGGGGCCCAAGACGTGACCGTGGGGGCGTCGGGGGCAATCTTCGGGCTGTTCGGTGCGTTTGCGGTGCTCATGTTGAGTCGGGGCCAGAGCATCATGCAGGGCGGCATCGGGGGCACCATCCTGCTCAACCTCGTCATCACGTTCGCCATCCCCGGCATCTCGATCGGCGGCCACCTGGGCGGGCTGATCACGGGTGCCATCTGTGGGGCGGCGCTCATGGGCACCAACCCCACGCAGGCCCGCCAGCTCGACGCGAAATTTAACCTCACCGGCCCCGCCGTGGCGGCGCTGGGCGTGGTGATGTTCGCCATCGCCATCGTGGCCGCCCCGAGCATCACGGCGCTCACCGGCTGACGCCGTCAGGCGCGCTTGTAGATCGACACGTGGTGGGCGCTTTCTCCTGGCACCCACGGGTCGCCGGCGAAGCTCTCGAAGCGTTCGACGCACACCAACCCGGCCCGGGTGGCCATGGCATCGATCTCGTCGGGGCTGCTGGCCCGGATGGTCCAGGGCCGCAGGCGGACGTTTCCGTCGGTGAGCTCGATGTGGTTGCCCACGATGCGCTGGGTGAGTGGGTCGGCGTCGGTGGCGATCAACACCACCCGGTGTGGTTCGACCGAACGGGTCACCAGCTCGAGCTCGCGCTCGGTGATGCGACGGGGAACGAAGGCTTCGACCACGACCAGCCCATCGGTACCAAGCGCGCCAGCCGCGGCCCCGAGGCAGCGCTGTTGGGCGTCGAGGTCGGCGAGGTTGAACAGCAGGTTGAACACAGCCAGCACCGCATCGAAGTTGCCGCGGGGATAGACCGATGGATCGCCGGCGTCGCCGGCGATGACCGTGATGGACTCCGCCGCGGCCTTTGCGGCCAGCTGCTCGAGCATCTCGGGCGATGAGTCGAGCCCGGTCACACTGAAGCCAGCGGCGGCCAATGGAAGCGCGATACGGCCCGTCCCCACACCCAGCTCGAGCACCGAGGCCCCGGGCGGGAGCCGAGCTGCGAGAAAAGCGACGACGTCGGTGGGCGGAACCGCGTGGTACCACTCGTCGTACACGTCGGCGAAGCTGCGGCCGTATTGCCCTGAATCAGGTACCGGGGTCACGTCGTCGGGCACCGGTGCAGTATCGCACGCAGGGTGTGCCCACTTTTCGAGAAGCGAGCAGGCAGACTGGACCGCCGCCGCCCCAGGAGTTCCGTGCAGCCCACCCACCCCAGCGAGTCCCCGGTCGTGTCCTGGTCGCCGCCCGACACGGTGGTGGACGCGCCCCGGCGGGCACCGTTGGGGACCGAACACGTCGCGGCGCCGCCGTCGAGTCGGGCGCTGGCGGGCAGCCCTGTCGACCGCCTTCAGCCCCGAACCGTCGGCCAATTGCTCGACGGCGGCTTCGAGGTGCTGCGATTTCGGGCCCGCACCATTGCCATCGTGGCCGCGACGATCATCCTGCCGCTCTATGCCCTGCCTCAGTTGCTCATCACGCTGCTCGGGGGCGAGTCCGCGGCGACCGACGTGTTCTCCGACGGCGGCACCCCGTTCCTCGCCGGCACCGGCTCGATGGTCTCGTCCTACGGCAACGCGGCGTACTACGGGTACCTCGTCGCCCTCGGACTGGCCGTCGCCCAGATGCTGACCGGCGTCGCCGTCGCCCACCTCGTGACGGCGTGGATGGTCGGCTCGGATCCGGGACCGTCGCAAACCTTGCGCTTCGTCCTTCGACGGTCTCCCGTGGCGCTGCTCGCGTTCACGGTCGCATTGCTGTTCAAGGCGTTCGCCGGCTTGGTCACCTGCGGGCTCGCCCTGCTCTTCATCATCCCGCTGCTGTCGGAGTTGGCACCGGTGGTGGCGGCCGAGCCCGTCGGGTCGGGCGGGGCCGTGTCGCGGACGTTGAAGCTCGCCAACCGCCGGATCGGCCCCCTGATGATGGTGTCGCTGCTGTGGCTGGTGGTGTCGCTCATCGTGACCTTGGGGACCTTGCTCGCCACCACCATTCTCGAGTCGCTACTGGGCCAGGACGCGTCGTCGACGGCCATCATCATCGGGGCCGTTACCGTGGGGGTATCCGCGGTGCTGATGGTGGTGCAGGTCGCGGTGACCGTGCTCGTCTACGTCGACCTCCGGGTGCGCACCGAAGGACTCGATCTCGAGTTGGAGGCCACCGATGCGCTTCGTTGAGCCGCCGCCGGGCGACGTTCGCGACACGATGGCCGACATCTTCAGCCGTGACGAGTTCCAGCGGTCGAAGAACGCAGTGCAGCGCCTCCTCGAGTGGCTCGGGCAACAGTTGGAGAAGCTCTTCGGTCGGGAGGGCACCGCCACGGCGCCATCGGGCGGAGCCGGGTGGGGTGGACCAATCGGCACCATCATCTTGTGGGTCGTGTTGGCGCTGCTGGCCGGCGGGCTCGTCGTGTTGATCGTGCACCTCGCTCGCAACTGGACCCGGCGCCGCAAGCCCGCCGAGGTCGTCACCGAGGTCGAGATCGAGGAGCGCCGTAGCATCGGCGAGTGGGCGGTTGCCGCTGAGGAGTTCGAATCGGCCGGTGAATGGAAGGAAGCGCTGCGCTGCCGCTACCGCGAACTGGTCGGGCGACTCGTCGAACACGGGGCGGTCTCGCCGGTGCCGGGACGCACCACCGGCGAGTTGCGCAGCGATCTCGGCGAACGGGTCCCCGCGGCGCTGGTGGCGTTCTCGGCGGCGACCGAGCTGTTCGAGCTGGCCTGGTACGCAAACCGTGACACCGGGCCGGCCGAGAATGCCCAATTCCGGGCGTTCGCCACCGACGTGCTCGAAACGGCCGGGCGCTTTCGCACCGCGTCTGCACCCGAGCTCGAGGCCGTCTCATGAACGGTCGACGTTCGGGCTTCGTGTGGGTGCTGTTGGCGCTGGGATTGATCATCGTCGTGCTGGCCCGCCCCGACGCCCACCGACCGTACGACCTCGACTCGACCCACGACGACGGCTACCGGGGCCTGCAGCTGCTGCTGGAGGCCAACGGGAGCGCGGTGTCGCGCCTCGATGCCGCAGACATCGATGCCGCTGCTGCGGCGGACGTCGACGTTGTCTACGTGCCGATGGCCGACAGCGTGGGCGACGCCATGGCGCGGGACTGGGAGGATTTCGTCGGCGCCGGGGGCCGACTGGTGTTGGGGACCCCCGCCGCGTCGCTCGGTGCCACAGCATTCGACACCGGCGTCGACGACGAGATGGGCGGCGGCTTCTTGTCGACGGCCGGAAGCTTCACCGAACCCGACGTCTGCGACGTCGACGGGCTCGACGAACTGGCAGCCATCTGGACGCCGTTCTCCTCGGGGCTGCTCGAGGTGGACGATCAGCAGAGCTGTTTCGGCAACGGCGATGTCGCGGCCGTCGTGCGCCGCACGATCGGTAGTGGCGAGGTCACGACCGTCGCCGGCCCCGAACTGTTCACCAACGCCTCCATGGGTGCTCCCGACGTCGGCGAAGAATCGGCTGCGGCCGGTGAGCTCGCCGACAACGCCGTGCTCGCCCAGCGGCTCCTGAGCCCCGATGGAGCGAAGCGGGTCGGCGTGGTCACGAGCGGCATCTCGACCGCTCCGCTCAACGGGTCCAAGACGCTCACCGATTTCCTGCCCTCCGGGGTGAAGCTGGGCCTGCTGCAGCTCGTCGTCGCCTTCTTCGTGTACGCCATGTATCGGGGGCGTCGTCATGGGCGGGTCGTTCACGACGAGGTGCCGGTCTCGATCGAGGGTTCGGCGTTCGTCGAGGCGGTCGGCAATCTGCTCGAACGCCAGGGCGAACATGGCCGCGCCGCCGAGGTGCTGCGCACCGGGGTGAGTCGCGACCTGGCTCGTCGCCTCGGGCTCCCCACCGCGGTTGCTCGCCCCGACCTCGCTGCGGTGATCGCGCAGCGCACCGGTCGCGATCCGGCCGCAGTGGCCGATGTGTTGATCCACCGGGCCGTCGCCAGCGACGACGCGCTCGTCACGCTCTCCCACGAACTCGAGTCCATCCGCCAGGAGGCCCTTCATGTCTGACCAGTTCTACCCGCCCGAACCCGCTCCCGGCGCCAGCAACGCTCGCGAAGCGATCCTGCAGCTCCGCACCGAGGTGGGCAAGGTGGTGGTCGGCCAGGAGGGCACGCTGTCGGGCCTGGTGGCGGCGCTGCTGGTGCGCGGCCACGTGCTGCTCGAGGGTGTGCCCGGGGTGGCCAAGACCCTGCTGGTCAAGACCCTGGCGACCGCCCTCGACCTCGACTTCAAACGGGTGCAGTTCACCCCCGACCTGATGCCCTCCGACGTCACCGGCCAGACCATTCTCGATGTGACCGACGGATCGTTCCGGTTCCGAGAGGGTCCCGTGTTCACCAACCTGCTGTTGGCCGATGAGATCAACCGCACACCGCCCAAGACCCAGGCGTCGTTGCTCGAGGCCATGGAGGAGCGGCAGGTGTCCGTCGAGGGCCAGAGCCGGCCTCTTCCCGATCCGTTCATCGTGATCGCCACCCAGAACCCCGTGGAGTACGAAGGCACCTATCCGCTGCCCGAGGCCCAGCTCGACCGGTTCATGTTCAAGCTCCTCGTCGGCTACCCGAGCTTCGAACAGGAGACCGAGGTGCTCATGCGCCACGACCGCGGCATGGACCCTCACGACATCCGTGGTGCCGGGGTGCGGGCCGTGGCCACGGTCGCGGACCTCGAACAGGCCCGCCTCGAAGTGGATCGGGTCCAGGTCGAGCCGGTCATCATCCACTACCTGGTGGCGCTGTGCCGCGCCACCCGTGAAACGCCGGCCGTGCAGCTCGGCGTATCGCCCCGCGGTGCTGCGTCGCTGCTGCACGCCGCCAAGGCCTGGGCGTGGCTATCGGGCAAGTCGTACCTGACCGCCGATGAGGTGAAGGCCGTGGCCAAGCCCGTGCTGCGGCACCGTCTGCTGGTACGCCCCGAGCTGGAGCTGGAGGGCACCACCCCCGATGGTGTCCTCGACTCGCTGTTGGCCTCGGTCCCCGCGCCGCGCTGAGCCGTCCGAACCCGTCGACCTGTCGTGATCCCCACCCGTCGCCTCGCGATCATCGCCGCCCTCGTCGGCGTGTCGCTGTGGTTCTTCCCCGGCGACATCGACCGGTATGTCTGGACGCTCATCGCGGTCAACGCCGTACTGGTGGCGATCGGCGTCGCCGACGCGTTCGCCGGGGCCCGGCCCCGCGACCTGCTGATCGCCCGCGAGCACCCGCCGGTCGTCGTCATGGGGCGCACCGCCAACCTCACGTGGAACGTGACCAACAACGGGAAGCGGCCAGCGCGCTTTCGCATCGCCGACGAGTTGGCGCCCTCGCTCGGGGCCGACACCCGCCGCTGCGGCGCCACCGTGGCCCCACGGGGCACCGCTGCGCTCACCACCGTCATTCATCCCAGCCGGCGGGGCCGGTTCACCATGTCCGAGGTAGTCGTGCGTACGGTGGGCCCGCTGGGGCTGATGGCCCGCCAACAACGCCGCGAGCTGCCCACGGTGCTGCGCATCCACCCACCGTTCAAGAGCCGCGACGAGGCCGAGCTGCGAATCCGTCGGGCCCGGGTGCTCGAGGTGGGGCTGCGCTCGGCCCGAGGGCTCGGCGGAGGTACCGAGTTCGAGCAACTACGCGAGTACAGCCCTGACGACGAGTTCCGCCGCGTCGACTGGGCGGCTTCGGCCCGTGCCGGCAAGCCAATCGTGCGCACCTACCGGCCCGAACGCAACCAGACCGTGATGGTGCTGCTCGACAACGGCCGGCTCATGGCCGCGAAGGTGGGAGGGGTCCCGCGACTCGAACACGCTATGGACGCCACCATCATGCTGACCGCCGTGGCCACCGGCCTGGGCGACAAGATCGGGCTGATCACGTTCGATCAGGAGGTTCGCTCCATCGTGGCCCCGGCACGGCACCGCGATCAGGTGAGCCGGGTCACCGAGGCCATGTTCGACCTCGAGCCGGTCCTCGCCGAGAGCGACTACCACCAGGCGTTCCGCCACACGCTGGCGCGGTTTCGTCGTCGCAGCCTGCTCGTGATCCTCACCGATCTGGCGCCGGGGGCCGTCACCGACTCATTGCTCCCGGCCATGCCCATGATCACCCGGACGAACCTGGTCGTGGTGGGGTCGGTGCGGGACCCGTCGATCACGCGGTGGTCCCAGGACGCCGCCGCCGACGGTCCCGAGGCCTATCGCAAGGTTGCGGCCATGACGGCGCTGGCCGAGCGTGACCGGCTCATCGTAGGACTACGGGCCCTGGGCGTCACCGTCATCGACGCCGAGCCGGGCCGTCTGGCCCCGGCCCTCGCCGATGTTTACATCAACGTGAAGTCGACGGGACGATTGTGATCGTCACGGAGCTCGGCGAGGCTCGGTTCGCCGAAACGACCGGTGAGCCCGGCGGCCGCGACGTTGCGGCCCACGCCGAACATCCACGTGAGCGCCAACAGTTCGAGCAGCACCCCGATGCCGACGCGACTCCAGGTCGCCATCCCCGACGGCGTCACGAAGGCTTCGGTGAAACCGGCGACGACGAACATGACCATGGTTCCCAGCACGATCGTCACCGACCGCAGGCCCTCCTCGGCGACGGCCTCGCCGCGGGTTCGGTCACCGGGCACGAACATGGCCCAGGCGATGCGCAGCCCGGCCCCCGACGCCGCCACGATGGCGGTGAGCTCGAGCAGACCGTGCGGTGCGATCAGGCCCCAGAACAGCTCGCCCTTGTCATAGGCGTGCATCACTGCGGCCGACACCCCCAGGTTGGCCCCGTTGGAGACGAGCAGATAGACGCCGCCGATGCCGCCGAGCGCCCCACCGCCGTAGGCCATGACGGCCACCTGAATGTTGTGGGTGAGCAGCTCGAAGGCCCAGCCCTCGGCCGCCTCGGACTTGTAATAGTCCTCGAACTGGCTCTCGGCGAGGAGTTCCTGATCGCGGGGCTCGATGACGGCGTTGCGGGTCTCGCCACTGGCGTACAGCCAGATGCCCAGGCCCAACGCCGGAGCGAACATCAACAGCGCGGCCATGGCCATGGCGCGACGACACGTCCACGCCGCGGCAGGAAACGTCTCGGAGAAGAAGCGCACCACGGCACGCCCCGAGTTGCCCTTGCGGCGATAGATCAGCCCGCGGGCGCCGCCGAGGGTGCGACTGAGCCGGTTGGACAGGGCGACGTCATCGAAGCGGGTGCGGGCCACGCTGAGCTGGGCGCTCGTCGACTGATAGAGCGCCAAGAGCTCGTCGAGCTCATCGTGGGAGAGTTTGCGGACCGATCGCCGGCCCCGTTGCACCAGTTCGTCGAGCCGGTTCCACGACGGTTGGTACGTCGCGATGAACCGGTCGATATCCACGACGCTCATCATATGGTGGGGCCCATGGATTCGAACCGGCATCTCGAGGGGGCGCGATGAGCGTCACCGCGTCGATGGGCATCGTGACGCCCGAGGCGGTGGTCCTCGAGTTCCGCGCCGCCGGCCTCGCCACCCGCGCCCTCGCCAAGATCATCGACCTCTTCGTGCAGTTCATACTCCTCACGATCGTGTCGTTGATCGCGGCGTTCGCCGGGGGTGGTGGTTCGGGCGCAGGCGGGACCATCATCTTGTCGCTCGGGGTCTTCGTGCTGATCGTGCTGTTGCCGGCCCTGTCGGAGACCTTCTGGAACGGCCGCACCCCGGGCAAGAGTCTCATGGGGTTGCGGGTGGTGACCGCCGAGGGCGGCCCCATCACCTTTCGCCATGCCCTGCTGCGAGGACTGGTTCAGATCGTCGAGATTCCCACCGGCGCTGCGGTGTTCGTGGCGCTGGCCAATCGACGCAGCCAGCGGCTGGGCGACCTGGCGGCGGGCACCTTTGTGATCAGCGAGCGGGCGGCGTCTGCAACGATGACCGCCACGATTTTCTATCCGCCACCTGGGTGCGAACCGTATTGCTCGGCCCTCGATGTGACCGGCATCGACTCCGAACAGTTCCTGCTGGTGCGCAACTTCCTGCTGCGCGTCGTCGAGCTCCACGGTGATGCCCGCTACGCGCTGGCGGTGCGCATCGCGTCGAGCCTGGCCCCGCGGTGCAGCCCGCCGCCCCCGGCCTGGATGCCCGCCGAGACCTACCTGATCTGTCTGGCGTCGTCCTACCAGCTGCGCCAGGGCACCTTCGAGCATCACCGATCGGGCCGGTAGATCCGGGTCGGTAGGGCCGCGTCGGTAGGGTTGACGGGGTGAATCCCGCCCTCGACGCCGTCAACCGCAACGCCGTCTACCTCGACCACGCCGCGTCCACGCCGCTGCGCTCCGGGGCCCGCCGGGCCATCGAGGAGTTCGCGTCGATCGGCGAGGCGAACGCCAGCGGATCCCACCGCGCCGCCCGTCGGGCGCGGGTCGCAGTCGATGACGCCCGCGAGCTGCTCGGCACCCTGTTGGGCGTCGACGGGGGTGACATCGTGTTCACGTCGGGCGGGACCGAAGCGGACAACCTGGCGGTTCTCGGGCGCCACGCCGCAGTCGGTGGCACGGTGCTGTGTTCGGCGGTCGAGCACCCGGCGGTGCTCGAGTGCGTGCAACTCGTCGGTGGCACGACCATCGGCACCGACGCCCGCGGGGTGGTCGACCTCGATCAGCTCGATTCGTTGCTCGACCATGGCGTGTTGCTCGACCATGACGTGTCGCTGGTGTCGGTGATGACAGTGAACAACGAGACCGGTGCCATCCAACCCGTGGCCGAGGTCGCCCGTCGGGTACGCGCCGCCGCCCCCAATGCGCTGGTGCACACCGATGCCGTGCAGGCACTCAACTGGGTCGATGTGGCCGCCATCGGCCCCGAGGCCGACCTGTTGTCGCTGTCGGCCCACAAGTTCGGCGGACCCCAGGGTGTCGGTCTGTGCGTGGTGCGGCGGGGGAGCGCAGTGGCGGCCCGACAGCTCGGCGGGGGCCAGGAACGCGAACGCCGCAGCGGAACGCTCAATGTGGTCGGCATCGTGGCGATGGCGGCCGCCGCGGCCGAGGCCGTCGAGTCCCGCGACGCGCAGTGCCGTCGGGTGGCGGCACTGCGCGACCAGCTCGTCGACCACATCACGGGCGAGCTCGATGGAGTGATCGAATCGGCAGTCCCGACCCCGGGTGACCGCCTGCACCTGGCGGCGGGACACGCCCACCTGTGCTTTTCGGGCATCGAGAGCGAGGCGCTGCTGTTCTTGCTCGACGACGCCGGCATCTACGCGTCGGCCGCGTCGGCGTGCGCGTCGGGCGCGCAGCACCCGTCCCATGTGCTCGAGGCCATGGGCATCGACCGGACGCTCGCCACGGGTTCGCTTCGGCTGTCGCTCGGCCACACCACCACCGACTCCGACGTCGAGCGCGCCGCGGCCGCGGTCGTGGCTGCGGTACGCCGTCTGCGAAGCTTCCCGACATGAGCAGGGCAGTTCGATGAGCAGGGTGATGGTGGCGATGTCGGGTGGCGTCGACAGTTCGGTCGCCGCCGCCCTCTTGGCGCGCGACGGCCACGACGTGGTCGGCGTCACCATGAAGCTGTGGGGTGGCGAGAGCGACTCGGGATGCTGCTCGGTCTCCGATGTCGACGATGCCCGCCGTGTGGCCCAGCAGCTCGGTATCGATCATCACGTGTTCAACTTCGGCGATGACTTCGAGGAGTTCGTGGTGGCGCCGTACGTGGCCGACCATGTGGCGGGGCGCACCCCGAATCCGTGTGTCGAGTGCAACCGGCATCTGAAGTTCGACAAGCTGCTTCGCCGCGCCGATGCATTGGGGTTCGACCTCGTCGCAACGGGGCACCATGCCCGCCGGGTGCCTCATGGCTCGGGCCACCGCATCGCCCGCGGTGCCGATGCCGCGAAGGACCAGAGCTATGTGCTGTACCCGCTGGTGGGCGCCGCGCTCGATCGCACGCTGTTCCCGTTGGGCGACATGACCAAGGACGAGGTTCGCCGCTTGGCGGGCGAGGTGGGGCTGCGGACGGCCAACAAGCCCGACAGCCAGGACGTGTGTTTCATCACCCGGGCTCAGGGCCGGAGCTCATTTCTGGGCAACCGGATCCCGTTGCGTCAGGGCCGTGTCGTTGACACCGCCGGTACCGAGCTGGGCACGATCGACGCGGTCGAGCTGGTCACGATCGGCCAGCGGCGCGGGCTCGACGTGGGCGGCCCCGGCGGGCGGCGCTATGTGATCGGCGTCGATGGGCCGACGGCCACCGTCACCGTCGGGACGGCCGAGGACTTGCTGGCCGATGGTGTCGAGGTGACCGATCTGGTGTGGGCGGGTGCGCCAATGGGCGGCCGGCTCGGGGTGCAGTGCAGCGCCCATGGGGCGGTGTGCGAGGCCGATATCACCGTCGTCGACGAGAGCGATGTGTCGATCCGCTGGGCGCAACCGCAGCGACGGATCGCTCCGGGCCAGAGCGTGGTGCTCTACGAGGGCGACGAAGTGGTCGGCGGCGGCATCGTCACGGGTTGAGCGGGCTCAGCGGACCGCTGCGGCGTCGGTGCGTAGCTTGCGGCGGGTGGCTTCGGTGACGACGGCACCGGGTCGACAGGGGCTGATGAGCACCGATTGCAGCAGTTGGATCTCGCCTTCGCTGCGGGCGGTGCGGCGGGTGATCTCGACGGGGGAGTCGAGGCTGATCTCGAGGGCCAGCCCCATGGCGTTCTGGGTGAGGTCGGTCGCCGTACTGTCCGCGAAGGCCGGTCCAAGGCGGACGACCTTCTTGGCGGGGAGCAGCACGGGGTCGACGATGCCGAGGTGGTCGATGAGCGTGATGCCGGCCGGCACGAAGACGAGCCACCGGCGCGAGAGACCGTGGAAGGCCAGTGCCGCAGGCCGGGCCAGCCCGACGCCGAGGAGCGTGAGTGCCGCTCCCGGGATCCACTGGCGCGCTGCGAGCAACAACGGACCGGTGGTGAGCCCCCCGGCGGTGGCGATCCAGAAGATCGGCACCGGGCCCAGCAAGAACGATGCGGGCGTGCGCAGGGCGAAGCGTCGCTCGTCGCCGTAAGACGCACCGTTGACGAAGTCGTCCGAGAGCGCTCCCGACAGGGCAGCCACAACCGCGACGAGGGCGGTGACGAGACCGACGACCGAGGTGGCCGAGGTGGCCGAGGTGGCGGCGTCGCCGTCGGCGGCGACCGCGGCGATCACCGCGGCCACCGGCGCGGCGGGAACGATCATCCGAACCATCGTGAGTGCGACGGGGTGAAGAACCATCGACGCGACGAGCACCGCTGCCCACGATGACCACGCGAGCGCGGCCGTGACGGCGGCTACCGCGGCGGAGCGGTGGTCGACCGCGTGGCCCAGCGCATCGCCGAGGGTGAAGGGGAGGGTGAGCCAGGCGGCTCGGAGGATCCAGACGACGGGTTGTGCTCGCATCCCCCCAGACTTGCGTACGCGAGGCGGCGATCGCTAAGCAAGAGCGATGGGGGCCATACCATTTCGTATTGCGTTGCCGGCGGGGTTGGCGACAACGATCGGCGCGTTGCCGCAGTTGAACGCCATCGAGGCGGCGCGGATCATGCGCCACTGGCTGCCGGGTCTGCCCGCCGGCCCCACTATCGACACGTCTGCCACCGCCAGCGGCGGCCCGACGAGGAGTGCCTCGGGTGGTGCCGATGACCTCGAGAATGTGCGTTCGTTCCTCGAGAGCTTGAAGGGTCGTCTTGATCCCATCGTGTTGTCGTTGACCGGTCCCGTCACCATCGACCTCCGATTGATGCAGGGCGGGATGCAGCGTGTCCCCGCCGCCAGCCGAGCACTCGAGCTGGTCACCCGCCAGGCCCGCCTGATGATCGATCTCGCCGACCAGTTGCTGCCAGGGGCTCCGGTCATGCTGTTCCTCGAGGAGCCCGGTCTGGCCAACTCGATGCTCCCCACGTTCCCGCTGGCCCCCACCGAGATCTCCGATCTGGTGCGTGGTGTGGTCGAGCCGCTGTCCGGCGATGCCATGATCGGCGTCCAGGTCGACGGACGGGCCGACTGGGGGCTGCTGCTGCGAACGGGCATCAGCGTTCTGGGTGCGCCGGTCACGGCTCGCCTGGAGACAGCAGCTGCCGAGCTGGGACGGTTCCTCGAAGCGGGCGGTTTCATCGCCTGGGGCGCTGTGCCTGTCAACGAGCCCCTCGGATCCGGAGTCGATCGGTTGTGGAAGCGGCTCTCGGCCCTGTGGGCTGAACTGGCGCAGGCCGGCCTCGACCCGTTGTTGCTGCGGGAGCGTTCCATCATCACGCCGGCGGCGAGCCTTGGCGAGTTCGGTGTCAGCCAGGCCGAGCGGGTGATGAAGCTCACCGCCGAGCTGTCCGAGCGGGTCTTCAACCAGGTCGTCGGCGCCCGCCTCTCCATCGGCGCCTGACGCTCACCGGAATCTCAAGCGGGCGCGCTGAAGCCAGCGCGAGCGCGCTGGTTCAGCCAATGCCGGTTGGATTCCGCCGTTCAGGCGGTCATGAGCCCGTGGATGTACGTGTCGAGCGCCCACGGGGTGAGGGGCCACCCCCGACCCAACGGCTTCGGGGTATCGCCATTCACATCGGG
>Ga0105047_10004659_pt1 | contig 23807 bp, 19 predicted proteins | sample MAT04_FD_78384 | JGI IMG/M metagenome (GOLD analysis project Ga0105047, IMG submission 78384) | Freshwater microbial communities from Lake Fryxell liftoff mats and glacier meltwater in Antarctica - MAT-04 (megahit assembly) | ecosystem: Environmental > Aquatic > Freshwater > Ice > Liftoff... | reverse complement strand
TTTCAACCTCGCCCGGCGTAAAGCAAAGCTTCGCGAGGCTCGCAAAATAACGACTTACGTCGCTATTTTGTCCTCACATCCATGTGAGGTCGCAGCCTGTCGAGAAAATCAACAGGCTGCTAGCGGGCGTCCTCCGCCAAGTCGTTTCAGCGGGTATCATTAGGTAGCGGATCCCCGGAGGCGTCATTCGCCTGGGGGTCCTTTCAGGGGCCTCTTGCGCTACAAAGCGCTTGTATCCCGGCCACTAGTCGCCGGACACGGATTGCATACGCCATGGGTATTCCACAAGTTGTTATCGTCGGCCGCCCGAATGTCGGCAAATCGAGCATCTTCAATTGGCTGGCCGGGCGCCGGCTGGCCATTGTCGACAACACGGCCGGCGTGACCCGCGACCGCATGACCTACTTGATGTGCGTCGACGATCGCTTTTTCGAGCTGGTAGACACCGGCGGCATGGGGATCGAAGACTCGGACAATCTCACGGCCCACGTCGAACAGCAGATTGAGACGGCGCTCGACTCCGCCGACGTGGTAATGTTTGTCTGCGACACGCGTTCCGGCCTGACGCCGCTCGACCAGGAAGTGGCGCGCCGCCTGCGCTACGTCGACAAACCAGTCATCTGCGTGGCCAACAAAACCGACGCGCCCAGCATGGAGCCGCAGGCGAACGATTTCTATCGGCTGGGGCGCGGCAAATTGATCCCGGTCAGCGCCAAAGAGAATCAGGGCAAGCAAGAATTGCTCGAGATGATCGTCGAGCGGTTGCCGCCCCCTGACGCCGACAACTCGGCCCCGCAGGAAAGCACGATGAAGGTGGCGATGGTCGGTCGCCGCAACACCGGCAAGAGCACGCTGGTCAACACGCTTGCGCAGTCGGAACGAATGATCACCAGCGAAGTGGCCGGCACGACGCGCGATAGCGTCGACGTCCGCTTTGAATTGGATGGCAAGGCGTTTGTCGCCATCGACACCCCCGGCCTGCGCCGCCGCAAAAGCATTAGCACCGACATTGATTTTTACAGTCTGCACCGCGCCCAGCGCAGCATCCGCCGCGCGGACGTGGTGCTGCTGTTCTTCGATCCGATGCAGACCATCAGCAAGGTCGACAAGCAACTGGCCGATTACATCTCAAGCGAATACAAGCCCTGCATTTTTGTCGTCAACAAGTGGGACCTGCTGGCCGAAAATATGACGACCGACAAGTGGGTAACGTACTTGCGGGATACGTATCGTTCCATGCTTTACGTCCCGATCGCGTTCATCACGGGTCAGACGGGCAAAAACGTCAAGGCGCTGATCAATCACGCTCAGATGCTTTACCGTCAATCGCAAGAGCGGATCTCAACAGCCGACCTGAACAAGCTGCTCCGCGCGGCGGTGCAGCGCAATCCGCCATCGCTCGAAGGGGGCCGCCGCCCGAAGATTTATTACGCGACGCAGGTCGGCAGCCAGCCGCCAACGATCGTGCTGTTCTGTAACGAGCCCCGACTCTTCAAGCACGACTGGCAGCGCTACCTGCTGGGTGTCTTCCGCGATCATCTCCCATTCGGCGAAGTGCCAATCAAGCTCTACCTGCGCCGCAGCGAGCAGGGAGAACACGCCAAGCAGCCGGGCGAGGAAACCGTCGACATCATGGGGGACCTGCCCGACGCCCTGGACGCGCCGGAAATTCTGGACGGGCCAGATTCCCTGGAGGGGCCGGGCGCAACTTCGGCGCCCCACGACGAAGCCCCTTCGACGTTCGAGTAGCGAACTAAATGCAGGGTCCGCGGCCCGTTGAACAATCCGCGGGCGCCGTGACACTCACCTGGATTCATGGGGGCAATTTCTAATTGGCGGGACCTACTGGCGGAATCTCAATTTGAAAGGATGCTCCCTTGATTGTCGGCGTGCCAAAGGAAATTAAACGGGACGAGTACCGCGTAGCGCTGTTGCCGGTGGGGGTCGAAGAGTTGGTTCGCGGCCGCCATCAGGTGCTCGTCGAGCGCGGCGCTGGACTTGGCTCCGGCATTCCGGACGAGGTCTACGTCGAGCATGGCGCCCAGCTTGTCGACGCGCCGGCCGAAATCTTTGGACAGGCCGACCTGGTCATCAAGGTCAAGGAACCGCTGCCGCCCGAGTGGCCGCTGCTGCGGCGCGGTCAGACGGTGTTCACGTACTTTCACTTCGCCGCGGATCGGCCGCTGACCGAGGCCGTGCTCGCCAGCGGTTGCACCGCCGTGGCGTATGAAACGCTGCGCGACGATCAGGGCCGACTGCCCCTGCTGACGCCAATGAGCGAAGTCGCCGGCCGGATGAGCATTCAAGAAGGCGCCAAGTATCTTGAGCGGCCGCAGATGGGACGCGGCATTTTGCTCGGAGGCGTGCCAGGCGTGGCGCCGGCGAATATCACGATCCTCGGTGGCGGAGTCGTCGGCGCTAACGCGGCCAAGGTCGCCGCCGGCTTCGGCGCGAATGTCGGCTTGCTCGATATCAACATGGAACGGCTACGTTACCTGGACGACGTGATGCCAGCCAATGTCGATTGCTTGTTCAGCGATCGCCATACGATCCGCGAGCAATTGCGACGCGCGGACCTGGTGATTGGCGCGGTGCTGATCCCTGGCGCTCGGGCGCCGATGCTGATTGAGCGTAGCGACCTGGCGCACATGCAGTCGGGCGCGGTGATCATTGACGTGGCGATCGATCAAGGAGGTTGCGTCGCCACCAGCCACCCGACAACGCATAGCGAGCCAACGTTTGTCGTGGATCATGTCGTCCACTATTGCGTGACGAACATGCCGGGCGCTGTCGGACGCACCAGCACCTACGCGCTGTGCAACGTAACGCTGCCGTGGGCGCTGCAGATCGCCAAGCTCGGCATTCCGGCGGCCTGCGAGAAGTATCGCCCGATTGCCCGCGCAGTAAATATCTACGATGGCCGCGTGACCAACCGCGCCGTGGCGGAAACGTTTGATATGCCGTTTGATCCGCGGTTTGAATGCTAAACGAAAAGACGCGCCGAAGCGCGTCCTGACGTCATTGCATTCAATCTTCAGTCGGCCGAGTGCTCGACCAGTTCAACGCACGGCCGTTTACCGGCGCGGGCTGGCGGCTTTCTTCGACGGAGTGGCCGCAGCCCCGTTGCGTTCAAATCCCTTGAGGATTTTCAGGTCGGCCAGTTCGGCCATGCCGGCGTCGGCCAGCTCGCGACCCGAGACGTAGCGTCCAGGGCGAATCCAACGGGCCATGGTGTCGTCTTCAACGTTGAACAGGCCAGCCAGGACCTTGTCCATTTCGTTTTCCAACTGGCCAAAGTGGCGCGCCCATTCCGCGGCCTCGGCCAGGCCCACGTGCTCTTCGCTCTGCCACTTCATCGGGTGGAACAACAACACGCTATAAGGCGTGACGACGCGGCGCGTGCAGGCGGCAAACGGCCACAGCGCGGCGGACGAGCATTCGCCCGTCACGACGCCGGTCGCCTTAATGCCACGCAGCAAGATCAGCGACATCAGCGACAAGCCGGAGTAAGGGCTTCCGCCCGGCGAATCAATGAAGAGCGTGCAGTGGCCACCGAGAGGAACGTCGAGGAGCCGGCTGCTCAGTTCGCCTTCGCTATCGGTCAGATCGCCAACCATGGCGATCTCGATGGGTCCGTCTTGGCCGTGTTGATCCATGGATGACTTGCCTTGTTCCTTTGCCCTATCCGGGGGCAAAATTCTCTGCCTTGGTGTTTCGTAATTGATCGCAATCGCGTCTGACTGGCCGCTGGGATCAGCCAGTACTTACTGCAGCTTGGACAGCCAATGCTCTTGGCTCCCTTGGCTCTTACAAAGAGAGCCACTTCTCGCAGAAAAACTTGCCCCGTCACTTCATCAGTTGCGGCGATTTTGCCGCCTGCGGCAAGCTCCCCCGCCAGACGCTAAGTCTATGCTAGGTATAGCTCAGCCCGGGGCTGCAAACAAGGAAAATGCCTCAGCTACCCCCCCCGAGGGCAGCGCCTGCGAACGTTGTCGCCATCGACAGAACCGAACCGCGACGTGCGTCACGGGCCGGTTTTATCGACCGGACGTTCTCGGAACCGCGTTTGCCCCTGGCAGCACTCGCAGTCCTTCATTTCATACATCGGAATCGAACAGATATCACACCAGTAGTCCAGCTCAAAGGCGCGGCCGTCATGGATCGAATAAACCCGCACAACCTGCACAACCGGCGATCCCTGATAGCGCCTCACGACCAGCTCCAGATCGAAATCTCGCAGGCGAGGATCGATCCAAAAACCACGGCCGCGATTGTCCTTCACCAACGGGTAAAGACCATCCGCCGTGGCCAGAGCGATCTGCGTTTGCGCGGCGTCGGCGTCGCTCTCGATTCCGTAGCGCTCTTTGAGCGCTTCGGCCAGCCAGACGATCTTACCGCGGAGCGATTCCGTGGTGTGCTTGGGCGCCGATTCTTTGTCGGCCTTGGCCGGCGCATCTGACGTGACAGGCTGGTTGGCTTCGTCGGACTCGCCGACCGCTGCTGGCTCGGCGGCCTTCGCCGATGCATCGGGCCCGGCGGCCAACACGAACGGATTCTTCCCATCGCTCCAGGCGAGGGTGATGAGTAAGGCCACGATCAACGCCACGAGCGCCCCGCGCGTTAATCGAGTTACACAGTGGCAACGTGTCGGCATGGTTTTACTCGCCGCCGTGTCCAACGATCACCAGGTTCAGAAGTCTAGGCGCCGGCTTGCCGTCCACCGTTTCGCTCCCCTTCACCAGGGCGCTCCACAGCTCGCGTCCTTCGTCGTGGACCATGGCGGGCACGGTCGCGGGATCCGTTTCGGCCGGAACGGGGAGGACCGTCATAATTGCCGGATGTGTCGACTTGGCCGCGTCTTTGCTGATCTTGAACAAGTTCTCTTTATCGACTCGCGCCGGATTTTTATCTTCTGCCGCAGGCGAGAGAAGCAGAAAATCGCGAGTCGGCGAAGTCCCTACGTGATTGCCGTCGACCGGCTGTTGCCCATAACGCAATGTGTAGACGCCGCCAGCGATTTCTTGACCGCGGAAGTCCGTGATCTTACGCGGGAATTTAAGCACGCCGATCAGTTCCCCCACCTCGAACGGATAGAGAACTTCTTCAGTGGCCTTGAAGCCGGCCTTGATGGGCCATTTTTCGGTCAGCCAGATTTCGCAAACAGCCTTCTTACCGTTGCTGATCTTGAAGCTGACCGGGAGTAGTTGCTTGGCGACATCGGGGGACACCTCGGCCGGAGCCGCTTGTTCGACGGTATCAATCCCGTACTCCTCCGCGGCTGCGGCGGTGCAAAGACCCAAAACGCACACGATTGCAAAACTAAGCTGCCGAAACATGCGGACCCCTCGAGCAAAATGTGGAAAGAAACGGACAACCAAGCCAATCGCCAAAGGCCAGTCGTTGGCCGCTGCGCCGCGCGATAAAAAGTCGCTCCGCGGCGTTCAATCTTACCTTGCAATCGCCAGCGTCAAAAGGGCGAGCCCCCGAGGCCTGGGCCTCTAATCCCAAGCCTCTGGGGGCTCAAACCGCTGAACTGCGAACAATCGACCTAAATACGGAATGGCCGCGGGCCTGCGTCCGAAGTCTCGCGTGTCCCGAGACTTCCGCCGGTCAGCCCTGGGCCCATTCGGACCAGGCCTCGACTACTAGACTAGAACGTCGCCAAAAACGCGCTGCGGGCCATCGGCGCCGACCAGCGCGAGCCGAGGCCGCGTCCCTGGAACCCCGCGTCGATCGTGAAGGCTGGTTCGGAATTCTGCACAACCGTCAGCGGTGGGTAGAACGTCTTTTCGTTTGAGCAGACGCAATCTCCCTTGCCGAGTTTGCGCGTACTAACACTGATCTCGTTACCGGCGCGAAGCGTGCCGACCATATCGACATGATCAGTCGTCATTTCGATCGGCGTGCTCGTCACGCGGACCACTTCTCCACCAACGCGGCCGGCGCGCTCGCGGGCGAACTCGACCAGCGCGTCGCGTTGCTCAGGCGTGGCCTGATCATCGACCAGAATGACCGAACGGATGGGATCCGGATGAATCACCAGCCCGCTGCCAAATCCAAGCGTATCGCAGGCGCGGACAGTCATTACGACTTTCAGGCCAGAGAGATCGACGCCGCGGAATTCGCCCTGGTCAATGCTCCAGGCCAGGATCGCCTGATTGCCGGTCAGCCCGACTTGCGAGTTGGCAAAGCAAGGTCCGGTGTAGACATCGCACGTGCGAGTCTCAAGGTAGTTGCCAGTTACGGTATCCGCAGCGGCAAATTTCGCGGTCATGTTGACGGCGCCGAGCGCGACGAGTCCGCATAGAGCCAGGGTCCGAAGCATATCCAAATCTCCATCAAGAAACGCAAAAACGCCGAAACGCGACACGTGACTCCATTCTACCCCTCGCGCCCAAGAGGGTAAAGGAAATGGAGAATTGGGGCGTGCTGGCAGGAGAATAATACCGTCGAGGCACCGGCGGCCGCTGCGGGTTCAGTTCCGCATTCGAGCGATGCGCTCAATCCCTACGATCCCCAACTCCTACCACCTTGGTCGCGTCCAGCGGCCGGGGCCGGTCCGGAGCCTGGCCGCGCGGCCGGTGATTGAGTCGATCAGGTAAGGTAGCGGTGGCTGGCCTGCGTTGGGTGGGAGTTTCATCATTAAGATCTTCTTGCCGTCGGGCGATGGGCTCGGAGTCTCGAATCCCACCAGACCGTCGCCGAGTGGCTTGGGATCGGCGCCGTGCAGATCGCAGGTTTGCCAATGGTGATGTGGGCGGCCGTTATCGAGCAAGATCCTCGCCTGGTCTCCCAGAATCCAAGCCGCCTTGCCTGGCAGGATCGTCGTGCGATCGCCGTCCAGGCTCAATCGACAGACCATCGGCTGCGGCGGAGTCTTGGGGTCGGGCTGATAGTGGCGATCGACGATCAACAGCGACTCGCCGTCCGGAAACCACGTTGCAACCGGCGTATCGATCGGATCCCCCAGCGTGCGATGTTTGCCGGTCTGCAAATCAATCAGCACGACAGTGGTCACGGCGCCCACCATCGGCCAAACGCGTAGCGCCGCCAGCGTGCGGCCATCGGGCGAGACGTCGCACGGTAGCAAGCTGCACCCAGCGTTCCACAGTTCTTGCGCCAGCGGTTTGGACTTCGCCGTATCGAGATCAATCTCATACAGGCCAAGCGTCCCTTCGATGGAGTCCGAACCGGCCAGGTAAACCTTGTGGCGATCGCGCGAGAAACAGCCCGGCAATCCTGCGCCGAGCGGAAACGGCACGCGACGCGAGGCGCCCGTTTTGAAGTTCAAGATCGTTACGTCGGCCTCGGTCACCGGTTCCCCCACTTTCCAGCCCTTCTGCTGGCAGAAGAGGACGACATCCTGCGTGCTGGCATCGGTGATGAGCGGCGCGGTGTAGTCCGTGTAGCGAGCATCGTCCGGCTGCGCCCAGGCCGCGTCGTCGCTGGGTCCCCATTTGAATCCGGAGATTTCAACCGGTAGTCTTTCCGTTTCGATCCGCGCCAGAATACCGCTGGCCACGTCGACTTCCAGTTCCAGCGTGGCGCTCTGACTGGCTTTTAGTTGTTCCACCAGGCGCGAGAGCCCTTGGTAGGCCACTTCATCCAGCTTGTCGTCCGGAAACGATTCTAGAAAACCGATCGCCCGCGCGAGATTAGCTTGTTTTTGTGCGGGGAGGGGCGCACGCAGAACGACGCGTCCCTGACTCTCGCCCAGCGGGCCTGAGTAGCCTGCAATCACGTCCGGCGTAAGGCAGCGAACCTTGGCTCGCTCAAGCAGCGAATACATTGTCGGCTGAATCAACGCCGCTTCGTACGGGCGATACTTTCCTTTGTGTCCTTCGTCGTCGACGTACCAGACATTGTCGCGCTCGACGATCGTCAGCAGCCGATCCGTGCGCGAGCCGCGCGCGAGCGCGATATCAGCGCGCATCAGCGTGCCATCGTGGCGCATGCTGACGCGCATCTTGGCGTCGGGACGAATGCGGATCATCGAATCCCAACTGACGGGATCCTTCTTCAATCGCGCCGCGGTCTTTTCGCCAATCGCGGCAATCGCCGGCAAGTTGATTTCCGCCGGTTCCTCCGCGCGGGCAAACGAAACGAAACCAACCAGTATCACAATTATTAAGACCGGCGCCGGCGCGCAACGGCACGGCGCCGCAATCCGCCAGGTGTTGTTTCCGCCCAATCTGAACATTAAAGACGCCCGCTGTGCGACGTTTGCCCTGGAAACCCGCCCGTAGGCTCGCTCTCTCTAAGATACACGGCGCGGACCGTTACGCTAGAATGGCCGCCGATGACTTACCGCGTCTGAACCCGAAATCTTGGCAGGAGACAGTGATGCACCGTGACGGTTGTCAACCGGCCGATCATCCACGTTTCGGCCGCCGAGGGCTGCTGCAATTGGGCGGAGTCGGCCTGCTGGGGCTTGGGCTGGGGGATCTACTCAAGCTCGAAGCGCAGGCGACGCCGAGCGCATTGCCAACCAATGCGAGGGCGAAGTCGGTCGTCTTCATTTTTCAATCGGGCGGCCCTTCGCAGCACGAGACTTTTGATCCCAAGCCCGATGCGCCGGCCGAGATCCGTGGCGAATACGAAAGCATCGCTACGGCGCTCCCCGGCGTGCGGTTTTGCGAGTATCTGCCTAAGCTCGCCGCGCGCGCCAACCGGTTCTCGCTGGTCCGCACCATGCACCACACGGCAGAGCGCGCGGTGCGGAATGAACATAGTAGTTGTCATTATCTATTGCATACCGGCTCGACCGAGTTGCCGGTGGGCGATACGAACGCGACGATCGATCTGCAACGTCCCGGGCGCATCGCCTGGCCATCGCTCGGTTCTATGATTGCCTACACCGTTCCCCCGGCGTCCGAATGTGGGCTGCCGGCCGTGGTCGAGATTCCGCGTGCTAATAACATGAAGTACCCGGGACGCGATCCGGGCCTGCTCGGTCCGGCGTACTCGCGGTGGGGCGTGGATCTGGCTCCGCCGTGTCACGCCAAGGACCCCGCCGGATCGTGCCCCAATTGTTTCAGTCACGATGATCCCAACGATCCCGCGCGGGCCGCCGGTCCTGGCAAGAACGCCTGGTGGGATAACAGCAGTTGCCGCAATCCGGAGTTCCACCTGCCGGACTTGGGCTCGCAAACGATTTCGATTCCGCAGTTGTCCAATCGCGTAGAACTACTATCGCAACTAGAACGTTTGCGGCGCGGGTTGGATCAGGAAGACGCGCGCGAGGCGTTTGTCGCCTTCGACGCGCACCGCGAGCAAGCGCTGCGGCTACTGTTAACTTCGCGCCCCGGCGAGCAAAACCCGTTTGACCTGACGCGCGAATCCGACGCCACGCGCGATCTCTACGGGCGCGAAGAGTGGGGACAGGCGTTCCTGGTGGCGCGGCGATTGGTCGAGTCCGGCGTGCGGATGGTGCAAGTCAACCTCCGCGGCTGGGACACGCACCAAAACGCCTTTCGAGATCTCAAGTCAAAACTGCTCCCTTCCATAGATCATTGCTTGAGTGGTTTTCTCGACGACCTGGCCGCGCGTGGGCTGTTGGACGAAACGCTCGTGGTGATGTGTGGCGAGATGGGGCGCACGCCGCGGATCTCGCCGATTGCCGCCGGTGGCAAGAACGCATCGGGCGACATATTCACCGCCGGCAGGCATCACTGGGGCGACGTCTTCCCCTGCTTCTTTGCCGGAGGCGGCATTCAACCGGGGCGCGTGATTGGCGCCAGCGACAAACAAGGCGGCCTGCCGATCAGCGACGCCTACACTCCGGCCGATCTTTCGGCGACCATTCTCGAACAACTGGGCGTGGGTCGAGACCGCGAATTCCACGATACCACCGGCCGCCCGTACGCTGTCTTCCGCGGCGCGCCGATCCGTGCGTTAACTTGAGCGTCCGTGCGGCGTAGTCGCCAGGGCGACCAGTAAAGTCCGCGCCGCGCGCTTTTGTGATTCTGCCTTTTTTCGCATACACTCATCGTCTGCAAACCTGACATCTCATTCTGTGGAGTTCCACCCGTGCGCTATGTGACCCTCTCCCTACTACTCCTCCCTCTCGGACTGGCCCTGATGTTTGCTGACCCCATGGCCCACGCGGCGGACAAGCCCCAGCGCGTGCTGCGGCACATTGTCCTCTACAAATTCAAGGACGACATCAAGCCGGCGCAATTGCAAGAAGTGATCGATACCTTTAGCGCTTTGCCGAAGAAGATCGACACGATCATTGGCTACGAAGCCGGGACCAATGTTAGCCCTGAAGGCAAATCGGACGGCCTGACGCACGCGTTTGTCGTCACGTTCAAAGACGAGAAGGGGCGAGACACATATCTCACGCACCCTGCCCACCAGGCATATGTGAACGTGGTGAAAGATCGCCGCGACAAAGTTGTGGTGTTCGACTACTGGGGCGAAGAGTAGCCCGGACGGCGTTTGCCTCGCAGAGCGAGATCAGGGCGATTGATAACGCTCATTGCCCGCAACGCGGATGGCGGCGGCGTGCCGAGCGTTCGACAAGGATGGTTCTATGCCCACGGAAGCGGATCGTCTGCTGACGATTAACACAGGCTCATCGAGCCTAAAGGCGGCGATCTACCCACTCGGCCAGGACGCTCCGCCCGTGGTAACGTTCGCGGCCGATCGCATTGGGGGCGCAGCCGGCCGATTGCGCGTGCGCGACGGCGCCGGCGCGGTGCTCTTGGATTCCGCGGACCGGTTGGCTGATTTTCCGGCGGCGCTGACCCACGTGTTGGATTGGCTTGCGCGCAGCGGACACCTGGCCGCAATCCGCGCTGTAGGGCATCGCGTGGTGCATGGCGGGCCAAAGCACCGGACGCCGCAACCGATCGACGCGCAGTTGATCGCTGATCTCGAAGTCTGCGTTCCACTGGCGCCGAATCATTTGCCGCAGGCGATCGCCGCGATCCGCGCTTCGCAAGCGGCGCTGGCCGCCTGCCCTCAGTTCGCTTGCTTTGATACCGGTTTTCATCGCACGCTGCCGCCCAGAGCGCGGTTACTGGCGATCCCACGCGCACTCTCCGACGCCGGCGTGACGCGATACGGATTTCATGGGCTCTCTTACGAATATATTGTCGACCAATTGCGAACGCTCGATCCGGCGCAGATCGGTGGGCGGGCTGTGATTGCGCATTTGGGGAATGGCGCGAGCATGGCCGCCGTGGAGCGCGGCGTCGGCATTGACACATCGATGGGTTTTACGCCAACTGGTGGACTGGTCATGGGGACGCGCACCGGGGATCTCGATCCTGGCGTGCTGGTCTACTTGCTTGCGTCGCAAGGGCTGACCGTGCCGGCGCTGGCCAACATGCTTAATCATGAGTCTGGCATGCTCGGCGTTTCGGCCACTAGTTCGGACATGCGCGATCTGCTCACGCGCGGCGAGACCGACACCCGCGCCGCCGAGGCGGTCGAACTGTTCTGTTATCACGCCTGCAAGTTTGTGGGCGCCTACGCTGCGGCGCTGGGAGGGCTGGATACGCTGGTCTTCACTGCCGGAATCGGCGAGAACTCCGCCCCGGTGCGGCGGCAAATCTGTACAAGGCTGGATTTTTTAGGCCTGACTTTGGACGATGGACGCAACGAGCGCGGCGCCGCCGTGATTTCTGCGGACAAAAGTCGCGTGATCGTGCGTGTTATTAAAACGGATGAAGATCTGATGATTGCCAGGCATACCCGGCGGATGCTGGCGACGAAAGGAAGCTGATCATGACCGAGGCCACCCGGAAACCCCAAGTCGCTGCGCGCACTGCTAAGTCGGAGAGAACACTCTCGCCGGACTTGCTCGACAAGATGCATCGCTACTGGCTGGCCGCCAACTACCTTTCGGTCGGCCAGATTTATCTGATGGATAATCCACTGCTCGATAAACCGCTCGCCCGGGAACATATCAAGCCGCGACTGCTAGGCCACTGGGGCACCACGCCCGGCCTGAACTTTTGCTACGTCCACCTGAACCGGCTGATCCGCGATCGCGATCTGGACATGATCTACATCATGGGACCGGGGCATGGCGGACCGGCCGCGGTGGCTAACGCCTATCTCGAAGGAACTTACAGCGAGGTCTATCCCAACATCTCGCAAGACACCGAAGGCATGCAGCGGCTGTTCAAGCAGTTCTCGTTCCCAGGCGGAATCCCCAGCCACGTGTCGCCTGAGACGCCGGGATCCATCCATGAAGGGGGCGAGCTCGGCTACGCGCTCTCGCACGCGTTTGGCGCGGTCTTCGATAATCCCAATCTGGTCGTCGCGGCAATCGTTGGCGATGGCGAAGCCGAGACCGGTCCACTCGCCACCAGTTGGCACTCCAATAAGTTTCTCGATCCGAAGACTGACGGCGCAGTGCTGCCGATCTTGCATCTCAATGGTTACAAGATCGCCGGCCCCACCGTGCTAGCGAGGATTAGCGAAACCGAGTTGGACCAACTATTCCGCGGCTACGGCTATAAGCCGTACTTCGTCCAAGGGGACGATCCGTTAGCCACGCATCTCGATCCGCTGCCGATGCACGAGAAGATGGCGGCGACGCTCGATCTGGCCATGGATGACATCGCGCGGATTCAAGCAGATTTCCGAGAGCACGGTCAGACAGAACGACCGGCCTGGCCGATGATCATCTTGCGCACGCCCAAGGGTTGGACCGGTCCAGCCGTCGTGGATGGCAAGCAAGTCGAAGGAACATTTCGCGCGCACCAGGTGCCGATGGGCGAAATGGAAAAGCCCGAGCACATCCGCTTGCTGGAAGAATGGATGAAGAGCTACCGGCCGCACGAACTTTTCGACGACACGGGCAAATTCCGCAGCGAATACGCGCAACTGGCGCCCAAGGGGGATCGGCGGATGAGCGCCAATCCGCATGCCAACGGCGGCGAGCTATTGCGAGATCTGCGGTTGCCCGATTTTCAGGACTACGCGGTGAACGTCGCCGCTCCAGGGAGTCTCAACGGCGAGGCAACGCGCGTACAAGGAGCGTTCTTACGCGACGTGATGAAGCTCAACGCGGACAGCCGCAACTTTCGCGTCTTTAGCCCCGACGAAACCAATTCCAATCGTTGGAATGCGCTGTTTGACTATACCAACCGCTGTTCGATCGCTGAGATCCTGCCGAGCGACGATCACGTCGCTCCCGATGGACGCGTGATGGAAATGCTCAGCGAACATCAATGCCAGGGCTGGCTCGAAGGGTATCTGCTTACCGGGAGGCACGGCATGTTCTCCTGCTATGAGGCGTTCATTCACATTGTGGATTCGATGTTCAGCCAACATGCCAAATGGTTGAAGGTCACGCGGCAATTGGCCTGGCGGCGACCGATTGCCAGCTTGAACTACCTGCTGACATCGCACGTCTGGCGGCAGGATCACAATGGGTTTAGCCATCAAGACCCAGGTTTCTTAGACCACGTTGTCAACAAGAAGTCTGTAGTCGTCCGGATCTATCTACCGCCAGACGCCAACTGTCTGCTCAGCGTCACGGATCACTGCCTGCGCAGCCGAGACTACGTGAACGTGATGGTGATTGGCAAACAGCCGGCGCCGCAGTGGCTGACGATGGACCAGGCGATCAAACATTGCACCGCCGGCATCGGCATTTGGGAATGGGCCAGCAACGATCAAGGCTCCGAGCCTGACGTCGTCATGGCCTGTTGCGGCGATGTGCCAACGCTCGAGACGCTAGCCGCTGTGGAAATCTTGCGCAAGTATCTCCCCGACTTGAAAATTCGCGTGGTCAACGTCGTAGATCTGATGCGATTGCAGCCAGATAGCGAGCATCCACACGGCATGAACGATCGGGATTTTGACGTTTTGTTTACCAAAGACCGGCCGGTGATTTTCGCCTTTCACGGCTATCCGTCGTTGGTCCATCGCCTGGCGTATCGCCGCACGAACCACGCCAACCTCCACGTGCGCGGTTACAAGGAAGAGGGGACGACGACCACGCCGTTCGACATGGCGGTCCGCAATGAGCTCGACCGCTTCCATCTGGCGGGGGACGTGATCGACCGCTTGCCGTCGCTCGGCGCGAGAGCTGCCTATCTGAAGCAAGCGCTCCGCGACGCGCTGATCGAGCACAAGCAGTACATCCACCGCTACGGCGATGATATGCCCAGCATTCGCGATTGGCGCTGGGGTGGCGAAAAGCCGGCCAATTAGTACGAATGACAGTGCTACCAAATCTTGGTGGTTGCAGGTCTACAGCGAACGTATAATCCGAGCCGCGGTCGAACTGCGCCCTGCGCGATGCGCCGCGTGCAAACCTCGCCCAATATTCGCGTCGCACTCTGGAGTCTTCCGCCATGCGCTGCATTGCCGCGTTGTTGTTTTTGATTCTATCATTCACAGTCGCAGAGGCCGGCGCCGCGGAAACGGCAGCGCAAGGCACGCCGCCGAACGTTGTCATTGTCTTCTGCGACGACTTGGGCTACGGCGACATTGGCGTCAACGGCGCAAAGGGTATTACCACTCCCAATATCGATAAGCTGGCCGCGCAGGGCGTGCGGTTCACGCGGTTTTATTCGGCGCAGCCGGTTTGCTCGGCGTCGCGCGTGGCGCTGATGACCGGTTGCTATCCCAGTCGCGTCGGCATTCAGGGGGCGCTTGGACCGATGGCCAAGATTGGCATCAATGCCGACGAGACCACGCTGGCCGAAGTTCTCAAGTCGCGAGGCTACGCCACGGCCGTGTTCGGCAAGTGGCATCTGGGGCGTGACAAAAAGTTCTTGCCGCTGCAACACGGTTTTGACGAATATTTTGGACTCCCCTACTCCAACGACATGTGGCCGCGCCACCCTGAAGAGCAAGCCGCCAACGTCGCCGGCAAACGCCGCCCGGCCGGCTATCCTGAGTTGCCGTTGATCGAAGGGAACGAGGTCAAGATTGAGAAGGTCACATCGCAAGAACAAGAGCAACTCACTACCTGGTACACCGAACACGCGGTTAGCTTCATTGAGCGAAACAAGTCCAAACCGTTTTTCTTGTACGTCCCCCACAGCATGCCGCACGTGCCGCTGCATGTGAGCGACAAGTTCAAAGGCAAGAGCGAGCAAGGACTTTACGGCGACGTGATTCAAGAGATTGACTGGTCCGTCGGACAGATCACGCAGGCGATTTCTAAAGCGGGGCTCGACGATCGGACGCTCGTGATTTTCACTTCGGACAACGGCCCTTGGCTCAGCTACGGCAATCACGGTGGGTCGGCCGGGCCGCTCCGCGAAGGCAAAGGGACCTGCTGGGACGGCGGCGTCCGCGAACCATTTGTCGCGCGCTGGACCGGACACATTCCGGCCGGAAGTGTTTGCAATGAGCCGGCCATGACCATCGATCTGCTGCCCACCATCGCGCGGCTGGCCGGCGCGGAATTGCCGAAACAAAAGATCGACGGCTTGGACGTCTGGCCGCTGTTCACCGGCGAGGCCGGCGCCACAAATCCGCACGAGGCCTACTACTTTTACTTTGCGGACAATCAATTGCAGGCCGTCAGCAGCGGCCGCTGGAAGTTGCAAGTTCCGCACATGTACCGCACGATGGAAGGTCAGGCGCCCGGCCGCGACGGCAAGCCAGGCAATTATCAGAATCGCCAACTGACCGAACCTGAACTGTACGATCTGGAATCCGATATCGGCGAGTCAAGAAACGTCGCCGCCGAGCATCCGGAAATCGTAGCGCGGCTCACGGCGCTGGCCGAGAAGTCTCGTGAAGAACTTGGCGATTCACTCACAAATCGCAAAGGCCGAGGCGCCCGAGAACCCGGCCGCGTGGAATAGCGCTGCGATCTCGTCGCTCGTTATAGCGCCCGTGTTCAGTTGGCGTGGCTCAAACGCTGGCGCGCTGGCGCCAAGCGCCGCTCGACGTAATCCCCGCACGCTACCGGCTGCGCCTGGATACCGTTAAGATGCAACCCTTGTCGCCAACGCCTTGACCCTTTTTATTCTTAAGAACGATTCGCCATGACATCACGCGTCGAGACCGCGCCGCGGTTTGCCGCCGCTATTTCCCAGCAGTCGGACCCCAAAGACGCCGCGCGCGAAGCGTGCGGCCTGGCGAAATCGCAATTGGACGCAGCGCCGGATTTGGCAATCGTTTTCGTCTCGGGACACGATCCGGATGATTTCGTGGCACTCGCTCAAGTATTGCAGGAGGGATTGGGCAAAGTCTGTCTGCTCGGTTGCAGCGCCGAATCACTGGTCTGCAATGATCAGGAGATCGAAGGCGCGCGGGCAGTCGTCGTCTGGCTCGCCCATCTGCCGGGCGTGGAACTGCTGCCGATGCACTTGGAGTTCGAAACGACGCGCGACGGCGCGGCCATCGTCGGTTGGCCGGACGCCCTCTCGGAAACGGTTCCTACCGACTCCACGCTGTTGCTTCTGGCTGAGCCCTTCAGCTTTCCGGCAGATGCACTACTGGCCCAGATGAATCGCGATCGGCCTGGCATTCCGGTCATTGGCGGCATGGCAAGTGGCGCGGCGGGACCGGGCGAAAATCGGCTTCTGTTCGGCGGCTCAGCGCTCGAAAGTGGCGCGGTTGGCGTATTAATTCGCGGACGCATTCGCGTTCGCAGCGTCGTCAGCCAGGGCTGCCGCCCAGTCGGCCGGCCGTTCGTGGTCACCAAGGCGAAAGAAAACGTGCTGCTCGAACTCGGCGGCCTGCCGGCGCTACAACAATTGCAGGCGATGTATCAGGAACTCTCGGCCGAGGAACAAGAGCTCGCGCAAAACGGCCTGCACGTTGGCCAGGTAATTAACGAGTATCAGGAACAATTCGGTCGCGGCGATTTTCTGGTCCGCAACGTGCAAGGAGTTGATCGGGAATCCGGCGCGGTGGCGATCGGCGATTACGCCCGCGTCGGCCAGACGATCCAATTTCACGTGCGCGACGCTGCCACAGCCGATGAAGATCTCAATCTGTTATTGTCCGCTGCCAAGCAAGTCAGCGCCGGACATTGCACCGGCGCGCTGGTCTTTACCTGTAATGGCCGCGGCTCGCGCTTGTTCGACCAGCCCAGCCACGACGCGCAGGCCGTCGCCCGGCAGTGGCGGCAATTGCCGGTCGCCGGATTTTTTGCGCAAGGCGAAATCGGACCCATCGGCGGCAAGAATTTCTTGCACGGCTTCACGGCCAGTATTGCGCTGTTCGAAGCGACCGAATAGCGCAAGGCGCAACGCCGACACTACAAGGACAACCTCCGGAGACGCATCCATGCTCCACACCGCTATCGCGGCCGTTGAAGTTGCCCGGCATGCACTTCTGACTCACACATTTACTCTAACGCTGCTGGCGTGTAGTGCCAGCTTGATCGTAGCGTGCGCGCCAAGCGCCGCGATATCCGCGGAACCGGCGTCGATGGTCATTCGGCATCCGCAGCCGCGGCAGGTGAGCCAGCGAACCGGCTTTGAACCGCGCCGCGCGCACGAACATCAACCGGGCGGACCGGCACTGGGCGCCGCCGAAGTGGCGATCGAACTCGATCTGGCAGACGCGAAAGACGCCATCAACAATAACGCCCAGTTCGAGTTTCGTGCCGTCCCACTGGCCGAGGCGCACAGTCGCGGAACCGATTGGGCGAAGCTCTCCGGTAAGCGCACAGAGGCAACGTGGACCGGCGCGGCCCGCGTGCCAGCAGGCGGCTGGTATCGGCTGGAGGTCCGTGCGACGCGAGAAGGCAAACCTGTCGCTACCTGCGCAATGGAGCCGTTTGGCGTGGGCGAGGTCTACGTCATCGCCGGCCAATCGTACGCCGTGGGGGCGAATGACGAGTTGATGAAAGTAGACGATCCGCAAGGGAGAGTCGTCGCGTACGACGTGCAGAAGAAGACGTGGCAAACGGCCAATGATCCGCAGCCCAACTCAGGCGATGGGGGAACCATCTGGCCTGTCACGGGCAATCTGCTGCTGCCGCTGGCGCGCGTGCCAGTCGGCTTTGTGAACGTGGCAGTCGGCGGGACTTCGACCCGGCAGTGGCTCCCAGGGGAGAAGTTGTACGAGCAGTTGGCGGCGGCCGGCAAAACAACGGGGCGGTTTCGCGCGGTGCTGTGGCAGCAGGGCGAGTCGGACGTGATCGAGCACCGCGCAACCGACTATTACGTCAAGAACATGGAGACGATCCGCGCCGGGCTGGCCAAGGAGTGGGGCTTTGAACCTCCCTGGCTGCTAGCGAAATCGACACTTCACCCTACCGTCTACAACGATCCAGACGGGGAAGGGCGAATCCGCGCAGCGATCGATCAATTGGTGGTAAAGCCAGGCTTTCGGCCCGGCCCGGACACGGACATCCTGGGCGGCGAAAACCGCGGCGGCCTGGGGACGCGCCGCCACTTCTCCGGCATTGGCCAGCGCCGCGCCGGCGCGATGTGGTTCGCCGATCTTTGGCGAGAGTTGTACGCAGCGCCGTAGACGGCGGCTATTCCTCAGCCGCGTTAATCGCTAGCAGCCACCTGAAACGTACCTGAGCGGCCTGTTTCCGCTTCGCTTCAAGCCCGCGTTTTTGACTTGCTCGGCGACGATAAATCACCGGCCATTCCAAGCTGATCGGGCGGGCGCATTCTGGCGACAATCCCTGCTGCAAAGTTGGGCAAAGCCTTGCGCAGGTTCGATCTCGCTCGGGCGGCGCATTGGAAAAAGATAAATAAATACGCCTGTATTTACGGTGAATTGCGCGAATTCTGAAAGGTTCCTTCCCGGCCCGGCACAGCCATTGCTTGCAGTGCCAGCCAGTCCGATGCGCGTGCTACTAACACCAATTGCGAAAGACGGTTGACTCGTGGGTCAAACTGAATTCAGTAATCCGGTCTCTGAGCACAATCGCTATCTGACGCTTTATGTGAGTTGTGCCGGTGGGGTCTGATTTCGCCATCTCGGACTAATTGCTGCGCGTGCAACTACTGCTGCGCCGTTGAGTCCGTTCCAAAAGCTGGCCGGTCGCGTCGGGCAACCTCCGTCTATCCAATTGACGGACTCGCTTGTGACGTTTCAGCGCGGCTGTTTTTTTCTAACCATCGCGTAAACGCTGCTTGGTGCGCTTTGCCGCGCTCTGAGGCAGAGGATGTGTTTGCGCGCGCTGGTGTTGTTGGTCGTTTCCTAGTCCTTCTGTCCTAGTTTGGAGGAATGTTACATGCGATGGTCTAAAGATCGAAAAGGTCGAATTCTAACGTGGGCCGTGGTGGCTGCGGCGCTGGCCGGGTTAACCATGACCTGGAACCGTACGATGGCGCAGGATCCGGTGGAACCGGCTGCGGTCACGGCGCCTGCCGAAACCAAAGCGCCTGACGAACCTGGCGAGACGGCCGTCCACGACATGGAGGTCAAGGAAGCTGCTATCGCCGCTGGCGAAGCCCCAGCGCCTCGCGGGCTGAACGAGACGCTGCCGAACACCTCGCACGCGCTCGACACCATTTGGGTGATGATCGCCGGGTTCCTGGTGATGTGGATGCAGGCCGGCTTTGCCTTGGTCGAAACGGGTCTCACCCGCGCCAAGAACGCCGTCAACATCTGCATGAAGAACATGCTGGACTTTTGCTTTGGCAGCATCACCTACTGGTTGATCGGCTTCAGCATCATGTTCGCCAATGGCGGCGAGTACAACGACATCTGGGGTGGCCTCAGCGGCGCCATGGTGAATCCGGACGCCGACTGGGCGTCGCTGGCATGGGCGTTTATTCCGCTCGACGCCAAGTTCTTCTTCCAGTTGGTCTTCGCAGCCACCACCGCCACGATCGTCTCTGGCGCCATGGCGGAGCGAACCAAATTTACCTCCTACATGATCTACTCCGCGATTGTTTCCGCTGTGATCTATCCCGTCTCCGGTCACTGGATATGGGGTGGCGGATGGTTGGCAACCAAGTGGAACTTCTTTGACTTCGCGGGTTCCACCGTCGTGCATAGTTGTGGTGGCTGGTTGTCCTTGATCGGCGCCTTCATCCTTGGTCCGCGCTTGGGCAAGTATGGCGCGGATGGCAAAGCCAAGGCGATCCCAGGCCACAATCTGGTCCTCGTCGCGCTCGGCGTCTTCATCCTCTGGCTCGGCTGGTTCGGTTTCAATCCAGGCAGCACCATGTCGGCCGATCCGGGCTTGATCGCCAAGATCACCATCAATACCAACGCCGCAGCGGCGATTGGTTGCATCGCAGCGATGATCACGGCACGGTTGTTGTTCGGCAAGTGGGAAGCCACGATGGCTATGAACGGCGCCCTGGCCGGGTTGGTCGCGGTGACGTGCCCTTGTGCTTGGATCACGATCGCTTCGGCGTTCGCTATCGGCGCCGTGGCAGGCGTGCTGGTTGTCTTGACCGTGTTGTTTGTTGAGAACACGCTCAAGGTTGACGATCCGGTCGGCGCCATCAGCGTCCACGGCGTCTGCGGCGCATGGGGAACCCTGTCGCTGGGTCTGTTCTCGACCGGCACCGGCGAACTGTCTCCGTTCCCGGGCCTGTTCAATGGTGGTGGCACGCAGCAGTTGATGGGGCAGGCCGTTGGCGTTGGCGCCATCTTCCTGTGGGCCATGGTCTGCGGCGGAATTTTGTTCTCCGCGCTGAAGTTCACCGTGGGCTTGCGTGTCACGCCCGAAGAAGAGCGCGAAGGCCTCGACATCGGCGAGCACGGCAACGAAGCCTATCACGGCTTTCAGTTCGTGACCGAACGCGAGTAATCAACCCCCTGCGCATTGGCCCTGCGGCGCTCAGTCGGTCAAGTGACTGGACTGCGCGCCTGCAGCGGTCAACGACAGGCCCTTCGTAATTTCGAGATTCTGGCCTCGCTAGCCAGAAGGACGCCCTATGACTTGGGTGGGTCACTTGACCCACCCAAGTCGGGGTCGTTTTCGGGGCATGCTTTGGGAGAGAACTCGCGTTTCCTCGACGCGTATCTTTACGCTCCTTCGCTTGCGACCTCGCGCATTCGCGTCGCAGTCTGAATTTGTGATCCAGGCGATCCCCCGCGGCAGTCTGGCGTTGGGTCGACCGTCGGGTGCTAGAATGCGGACGTACCAACCGGACGAATTGGGGGAGTTCAGCATGTCCAAGCATCTGCACATCGGCGCTATTATCTTTCCGCGGATGGACCAGATCGATTTCACCGGTCCGTTCGAAGTCCTTTCGCAACTTCCCGACTCCACGTTTCATATCGCTTGGAAAGAGCGAACGCAGATTCGCGATTTGGGGGGACTGATTCTCACGCCCGAGAAGACGCTCGACGAGGTCCCACCCCTCGATCTGCTCATCGTGCCCGGCGGTTGGGGGCAGGAGGCGCTGATGGAGGATGAAGCAGTCCTTTCATTTCTGCGCAAGCAGGCCGCGCACGCAGAGTGCGTCTTGAGTGTTTGCACCGGCGCATTGCTGTGCGGCGCCGCCGGTTTGCTGCGCGGCGTGCGGGCGACAACCCACTGGAGATCGTTCCCTCTGCTGAAGTACTTCGGCGCGATTCCGGTCAATGAACGCGTGGTCACCGATGGCAAGTTCGTCACCGCCGCCGGCGTGACAGCGGGTATCGACGGCGCACTACGCGTGGCGGCCCGCTTCCGCGGCGATCAGGTCGCTCAGGAGATTCAACTTCGCATCGAATATGCGCCGGAGCCCCCTTTCGACAGCGGCACGCCCGCCAGCGCGCCACCGGCAGTCCGACTAGCAGTCGAAGGCAGGTCCGCGGAATTATGCGCACAGCGTCTGGCGACGGCGCAACGGATTGCCGCAAAACTGGGCGTGCCGTTTGTGCCAGCCTAGTTTGAACCCGCAATAAGCGATTCTTGGTCGATGGCCAGACAATCGCAGGCTAAACCACAACGCCGCGCTTCGCTGCGCGTTATATCGTCGCGGTCGCTCGCCGACGCCAGTACGCCAACCCCATCAGGCCAGCAGCGCCAGCCAACAAAAACGTGGAGGGCTCCGGCACGGCAGTAAAGCTCATCCCGTGCGCACCAATCGACTTGATGAACGTCATGTTCGGCGGCGCGTTGAGGAAGTTTACTGTCAGGCTCGCTGCGTTGAATGTTCCGCCGGCATTGATCAAGCGAAAAATGTCTCCGCCGTGCGGCGTGTATCCATTGATAAAGCGCACGTTCATCGCGCCGTTGACGTGGCGGCGCCGGTTACGGACAACTGGTCGTATTGCAAGCCGAGCGTCGGCCCGCCAATTTCCATGTTCAAAACGCCGGCGGTGTTCTGGTTGTAATTGCCGATGACGCTTAGCACGCCAGGCGAGGTCCCCGGCGCCACCGTTCCGCCGTTGTTATTTACCGTCCCCTCGATCGTGCCATTGCCCGACAGCGTGGCGCCATGCAGTAGATAGACGCCTGATACGGCTGTCACCTTGCCGCCTTCCGTGACGGTCAGCGACGCCGTGCTATTGTCCGCGGGAGGATCACCGCCAAAGTAGATGTAGCCACTGCTCGTCCAAGTTGAACTCTCGCCAGAGACTAGCTGCCTGTTGAAAAACGCCGTCGTGGCGTTTTTCAACCTCGCCCGGCGCAAAGCAAAGCTTCGCAGGGTCGCAAAATAACGACTTACGTCGCTATTTTGTCCTCACATCCATGTGAGGTCGCAGCCTGTCGAGAAAATCAACAGGCTGCTAGGACGTTGTTGACCCCGCCATGGTGCCCTCCCACAAAGCTGTAGGTGGATTGAAACGAACCGCCGCTCAAAATCTTGAGATCGGCACTCCCGCCATGCTGGCCAAGATAATTCGTGCCGGCGGAGATCAGTTTTCCGCCGTTGGAGATCGTCACCAATCCATGGGCGTTGTCGCCTGTCCCAGGGTTCCCGCCAATCCAGACGCCGAACGAGTTCGCGTAGACTTCAGCGCGATCGTCAATCAGAAGTTCGCCCGCCCCTTCATCGCCGACGGTCACCTCGCCATATTGGTCATATTGGGTAATCTTGGTCGCCGGCCCCACAACCTCCATGACGCTTAATGTGTTGGCGCTGCCTCCGACGTTGACCCCGGCGGTGTCAATCACGCCCCCGGTAACTCGCAACTTGGTGACGTAGTTGTCGATGTTGTAGTTGTAAACTTCAATTGCGTCGCGATATGCGGTGGTGACCTTATAGGTATGGCCTTGCAAGTTGAGCGTCACCTGGTCGCCATTCACGTAGAGCCCGTCGGTGGCCGCATCCGCACTAAAGTTGACCGAATAGGCGTGCTTCGGAGTCTGAAAGTACACCGCGTCTGCTGCCGTGGGAGCAATCCCACTCTTCCAATTGCCAGGCGTGGAGAAAGTTCCGCCGGCAATGTTGCCCCACTGGAGTGAGGCGCCCCAAGCCAAGCTCGGCGCGCAAGCGATCACTGCCAAAAGCATGATCAAGCGCACCGGATTCCCAACAGTTGCGAATGGGCGGAAAACGGCGAACGGCGCAGGCATCTTTATAAGGCACTCCGAGTGATAGTTCATTGGATTTGTAAGTTCAAAGTTCGCGATCCCTTGTCCGAACCGCGGCCGACAATTGGATTGCGGTCGGCGGATCAACGGCCGAGATCGGCTCTGGGATGTGGTTGGCGCGCGTGCCAGGCCAATGGCCCTTCAGCGGCGCGACGAAAAGAATCGGGACGAAAGAAAATCATGGAACGCTTGCAAACATGCTCCCATTTCGGAAGCGGCGTCTTGATTCGAGATGACGCTCTACTGCATTAGCGTTGCAGAAGCAGCCCAGGATGTTATGTAAGAACGAAAGCCTGAAAGCCAAAACCATGTGAGGGGAGCCGTTCGCGCACACACACACGTGGGGGGGGGGGGAGCGGGAGCCGTACAAAACCAATCTAAAAAGAACCACCGAGACTAAAAGCCGCGGGGAGGTGCAGACGCG
>Ga0105047_10004658_pt1 | contig 23807 bp, 18 predicted proteins | sample MAT04_FD_78384 | JGI IMG/M metagenome (GOLD analysis project Ga0105047, IMG submission 78384) | Freshwater microbial communities from Lake Fryxell liftoff mats and glacier meltwater in Antarctica - MAT-04 (megahit assembly) | ecosystem: Environmental > Aquatic > Freshwater > Ice > Liftoff... | reverse complement strand
GTCACCACGCTGACGATGAACATCAAGGGAGACATCCTGCCCGTCGACGGCTACGCGATGGACGTCGGTTTCCCCGACCTTTCCACTGTGCCACTCCGCGAGACCCGGAGGACCGGCTGGGAGGTCGACACTGACGTGGCCATCGCCGATCTCGAGTTCAACGGCGCCCCGCTCGCAATCTCGCCGCGGGCCGCGCTGCAGCGAGCGGTGGAGGCATGGCACGCACTCGGCTACGAGCCGATGTTGGGCTACGAGATGGAGTTCTATGTCATGCAGCCGAATGCCGATGCGCCTGGCGGGTTCTCACCGCTGCAGATCCCCGGCCACCGGGTGTATGGCGTGGGCATCGGCGGCGACGTCACCGGCCTCACCTTCGACTACTTCGACGCGGTGGAGACCAGCGGCCTGGACCTCGAGGGCATCATGGCCGAGTTCAGCCCCGGCCAGTTCGAGATCAACATGAAGTACGGCCCTGCGCTCGACAGCGCCGATCGTGCCTTCATCTGTAAGGAGCTCACCCGTGAATTGGCGGCTGCCAAGGGATACCGGGCCACCTACATGGGCCGCCCGCACCCGCTGATGGTGGGCAGCGGCCTGCACATCAACTTCTCGCTCGTGCCCAAAGAGGGCGGCAGCAACGCGTTCGACGACCCGCACGCGGAGCACGGCATCTCGTCGCTCGCCCGCCAATGCCTGGGCGGGCTCATCGCTCATCACGAGGCGATGGGCGTCATGTCGGCACCCACGGTCAACAGCTACAAGCGGCTGATTCCCGGCATCATCGCCGGCTACTGGGCCAACTGGGGCCTCGACAACCGGATGAGCACCTACCGCGTGCCGTGCGAGCGTGGCGCGGCCACCCGCATCGAGAACCGGATGCCGTGCGGCACCTCCAACCCGTACCTCGCCGCTGCGGTGATGCTGAACGCGGCATTGCTCGGTGTGGTCGACGGGCTGGACTGTGGCGTTCCACAGGCGGGCGACGGCGATAGCGAGCCGAACACCGACCGCCACACCCCGCACACGCTGCAGGATGCCGTCGCCGCGTTCGAGGTCGACTCGGTGCTGTGCGAGGCGATGGGTGCCGACCTGACTCGGGCGTACCTTGCACTGCGTCGTGACGAGATCGCCCGCTGGGAAGCCACCGGCAACGCATGGTCGGTCGACGACATCACCGACTGGGAGCTCGCCGAGTACCTGCCCTACTACTGACATCGGCCACCTCCCCGCACCCTGCCACCACGTACCGTGCCGCCCCAGCATCCAGCGGGGTTGGGCGCGAAACTGCGACAGTTTCGTCCGCCCCCGCCCCCCACGGGCGCGGAACTCTGACAGGTCTGTCACAGAGTCGCGCCCGTGGGCGCGAAGGGGCGACACGTCATGCGGGACCGAGTTCAGGCGGGATCGAGTTGGCCGAGGCCGAGCATGGGGAGACACTCGTCGACGCCCTGCAGGCTGATGTCGTCGCGCTGCAGACGAGCGGTGAAGTCATCGCGGCTCATCTCGAAGGTGCGCAGCTGGCCGGGTTCGCTCTGGCGCACACTGCGACGATGGCCGGTGTGGATGTAGCCGAGGCTGCCGGTGACACCCAGTGATGGACCGTTGTCGACCCAGGCGGAGGTGGTGGACCACAGCGCGCCGAACCCGAGGAAGCCAAGGTGCAGCGAGGCCAGTCGCATCTCCTTGCCGAGGCCTTGGCCCTGGTGGGCGCGACCCAGCCACGACCCGGTCTCGAACACTCGCAGCGTGGGGAAGTCCTGCGCCATCAGCCCGGTGGTGCCCACCACCATGCCGTCGACGATCGCGGCGAAGTTGATGTTCCAGTTGGTTGCCGTCAGCTCCGCTCGGCAGCGCCAATAGAACTGCACGGTGTTGCGTTCCAGTTGGGGTGATGTCGCTTCGGTCCACGGAATCGCGAACGGCATGTACCCGGGCTCGTGAACGCCCTCGGCTGCCAGCTGGGCCAGGGCCACGCCCAACTCGTCGTCGATGTATCGAAGTTCGAGCCGCGGCGTGCGGACGCGCAGGTCGAACAGCGGCCAGATGAGGTGTGTCATGTCGAAAGTGTGGCGGATCACGTCAACCGGAGCGACCCGATTATCAGTACGCAGTGACGTACTGATCGCGCTGTTCTTGCGCCATGGCGGCGATGTCGTCGATCTCGTCGGTGTCGAAACCGGCCATCTCGCGGAACTTTCGCGCCAGTTGGATGGCCGCATCACGGGTTTCGCCGCGCAGCCCGCGGAAGTTGAACAGGCCATCGACGGTGCGTTGGAACTCGAGCGCCCGCGTTTGGCGCTCCTTGTCGTCCTTGGTGAGCTCGCGCAGCCAGGTGCTGCCCATCTTCACGTGCGTGACCTCGTCGGCCAACATCCAGTCCTCGCAGAAGTGCAGCACTGGGTCGCTCATCTCCTCGGCGAAGTTGCGCATGGTCGTGAACACGTCGATCGCCAGACCTTCCAGCCCACGGTTGACGCCGGCAAGGCGGAACACGGGGTCGGGATGGCAGGCGGCTTCGAACAGGGTGACGGCCTCGCTGTACTCGCCGATGTCGGTGCCCATATGGTCGCCAAGCAGCAGGCTGATCTCGACGTGGCGGGCTTCGTCCCAACACTGGCGAGCCATGTCGAGCTTCATTGCAAATGGTGTCTCGTCGGTGCCGTAATCGAACGCGGTACGGCCGGCGCCTTCCATTGCCTGAATCTCGCCGACGAAGATGCCGTGCATCTGACGACGAGCACGATCGGCAACGTCGTTGGAGGCGGGGTTCATCCGGCGGTCCTCGCCGGCCCCGTTCATCCTCTCGTCGGCGAAGCGCTCAGCGGTGGTGATCCGGTGGAAGCGAGCATCACGAGCAAGTGCGGCAGGGGGCAACTGTGTGCGCATGTGAAAACGCTAGCCGAGTTTGATGCGCGGCTTGGCGTCTGCGCTCGTGTTAGGAGGGCTCGCGCTCGGCTTCTGTTCGGTTGGCGAGGTACCAGTCGATCGTGCGGCGCAAGCCCTCCTCGAACGGCATCTGGGCGCGCCAGCCGAACAACGCTTCGGCGCGGCCGGGGTCGACGCGGCGGCGCGGCTGACCGTCGGGCTTCGTTGGGTCCCACGCCAGTTCCCCGTCGTAGCCGACCATCGTGGCAATCATCTCCACCGTTTCGCGGATAGTGATCTCACGGTTGGTGCCGAGGTTGACCGGCTCGGTCCCGTCGTAGTGTTCGGCAGCAATCACGATCGCTTCGGCGGCGTCCTCCACGTAGAGGTATTCGCGGCTGGCGGTGCCAGTACCCCACACATCCAGCTTGTGTTCGCCCTGCTCGACGGCCTCCACGCAACGCTTGATGCGCGCGGGGATGACGTGGCTGACCGAGGGATGGAACTTGTCACCAGGCCCGTAGAGGTTGGTGGGGATGAGGTATGCGAATCGTTGGCCGTACTGCTGATTGTTGACCTGCGCATGAATCAGCTGTGCCTTTTTGGCGATGCCGTACGGGGCGTTGGTCTCCTCCGGATATCCGTCCCACAGGCTTTCCTCACGGAACGGGACAGGGGTGAACTTCGGGTACGAGCAGACCGTGCCCAACAACACCGTCTTCTCCACGGAAGGGGCCGTGCGGGCTGCTTCGATGATGTTGGTGCCCATCATCAAGTTGTCGAGGTAGAGCGGTGCGGGCGCGACCTGGTTGTAGCCGATCCCGCCGACGCGGGCCGCGAGATGAACGATGTGCGACGGGTTTGCGTCGGCCAACAACCGCTCGGCTACACCGGGCTTCGTGAGGTCGAAGTCGGCGCTGCGCGGCACCACAACCTTTGCGCCCTGCGCCCGCAGCTTCTCGACCACGACCCTGCCCAGAAAGCCTGCGCCACCAGTGACGACTACTTGACGATTACTCCAAAAACCTGCCATGACCACGATACTACGAGTCGCCGGGCCATGATGGGGTGCGTGCGAGTCGCCTACACCCTCGAGCAGTGTTGGCATCGCGTCCCGGGTGGCACCGGGGTTGCGGCACTGCGCATTGCCGAAGCGCTGCGGCCTCACAACGACGTGCGACTGGTCGGTGTCGCAGGTCGTCACCGTCGTCGGCCCCCCGAGCCATGGGTGCCGACGATTCCGGTTGCTCACCTGCCCATCGCTGCCCCGTGGCTGTACGAGACGTGGCTCCATGGGGGTTGGCCGAAGGTGGAGGTGGCAACCGGGAAGGTTGATATCGCCCATGCGACCACGCTGATCCCGTGCCCGACCGACGCCAAGCTGGTGGTGACATTGCACGACCTGGCCTTCCTGCACGACCCCACTCAATTCACGCGCCACGGTGTGCGTGTGTTCATGCGGAGTCTGCACATCATCAAGCGCCGTGCGGACCTTGTGCTGTGTTGCAGCCAGACGACGATGGACGACTGCGTCGCCGCCGGCATCGAGAGTGACCGTCTTCGCCTGGTTCCGTTGGGTGTCGAGACCGAGCGGGCTGATGATGCCGAGGTTGCCCGCGTTCGCCAGCGCCATCGCCTGCCCGAGCACTACCTGTTGTTTGTCGGCACTGTCGAGCCGCGCAAGAACCTGAAGCGCTTGGTCGCTGCTCTGGAGCACCTTTCCGAGCCGCCGTTACTGGTCGTTGCGGGCGCCGATGGGTGGGGTGCAAGCGGCGTGACCGAAAGTGAGAGGGTGCGGTTCCTGGGTTTCGTGCCGGCGGGCGACCTGTCCGGCCTGTACGGCGGTGCCAGCGTCTTTTGCTACCCCAGTGAGCGTGAGGGTTACGGCTTGCCCGTGTTGGAGGCAATGGCCCAGGGCACACCGGTGGTCACCAGCAGAGGAACGGCGACGGAGGAGACTGCCGCCGACGCGGCAGTGCTCGTCGACCCGTTGGATCCCCAGGACATTGCCCGTGGCATCGATGACGCTCTGCACCGCCACCCCGAGCTGTCGGCGAAGGGCTTGGCGCGTGCCCAGCGGCGCAGCTGGGCCACCACCGCCACCCTGACGGCGGCCGCGTACCGGGAGCTGGCCGGTTGAGCCCGCCCCGCGTTCTGGTCAACATGCTGTGGTGTGTGCCTGGCCAGGTCGGAGGCTCGGAGGAATACTTGGTACGCCAGCTGATCGGCCTTGCCGAGATGCCCGAGCCACGGTGGCACCCCACGGTGGCAGCGGCGCGCGGTCTTGGTGCCGCGCATCCGGAACTGGGCGCGGTGGCCGACGTGATCGAGCCTGATTTCGAGAGCGTGAATCGGTTACGCCGAATCGTGGGTGAAGCCACTTGGTTGCGTCGCCACAGTGCGGGCGAGGCGCTCGTGCACCATGGCGGCGGCACCGCCCCCATCGGCGCTCGTCGGCCCTACGTGATCAGTATCCATGACCTCCAGTTCCGCACCAATCCGCAGTACTTCTCGCGTGCCAAGCGCGCGTATCTGGCTGCGGTAGTGCCTCCATCGGTGCGCCGCGCGGCGATGGTGGCGGTGCCCAGCGAGTACGTGCGCGCCTCCGTGGTGCGCTCGTATGGCATCCCTGCCGAGCGTGTAGCGGTGGTGCCTCACGGCCTCGAGCCCGGCCTCGGCGATGCTGTCACGAGTGCAGCGGAGCTGCGTGCAAAGTATGAGTTGGGGAACGGCCCGGTGATCGTGTACCCAGCGGTCACGCACCGTCACAAGAATCACCGCTTCTTGCTGGAGATGATGCGCACCCACTGGACCGACCCTGATCTGCGACTGGTACTCACCGGTGGCGAAGGGTTGGCTGAACCGGAAGTGGCGGCCGCCACCGACGAGCGAGTTCGACGGGTTGGACGCGTGCCCGCGGCTGACCGCAACGGGCTGCTGGCGATGGCGGACGCAATGGTGTTCCCCAGCCAATACGAGGGCTTCGGAGCGCCGCTGATCGAGGCGATGGCACTCGGCGCTCCGGTGGTCTGCGGTGACGCCACCTGCATGCCCCAAATCGTTGGCCAGGCCGGCCTAGTACGACCACTCACTCCCGAAGCCTGGGCCGGTGTGTTGGACGAAGTTCGCACCCACCGCAGCGAGCTGGTCGCTGCCGGCCACGTGCGTGCCCGGGAGTTCACCTCAGCGGCCAGTGGGGCTGCGTTGGCGGCTGTCTACCAGAAAGCGCTGTCCAGATGAACGACCGCCCGCTGCGAATCGTAGTGCTGTGCCCACACTTTGCGCCCGACACCGCTCCGACCGGCGAGGTCATCACTCGCATCGTCAGCGAGCTCGCCGCGCTTGGTCATGAGCTGCACGTCGTGACGGCGCTGCCGTGGTACCGAGCGCATCGCATTGAGGAGGGTTGGCAGGGAGAGATTTGGCGCCGGGAGAAGACCGAGTGGGGCTCCGTCACGCGCGTCAACCCCTTTCCCGGCGACGACAAACGCAACCTCGCGCGGCGCGCCATGGGCTTCGCCGGGTTCAGCGCGCTCGCCGGGTTGGCCTCTTTGCGCGGCGGCCGGGTCGATGCGGTCATCGCCATGTCGCCGCCGCTCACGATGGGCCTCACGGGCTGGGGCACGCATCTGGTGCGACGCGGCCCGTTGATCTTCAACATCCAAGACGTTTTCCCCGACGCTGCGGTCGCGACAGGGGCGATTACGAACCGACGCATTATTGCGGTGGCCCGCTGGCTGGAACGAGTGAGCTACAACCGGGCAGCAGCCGTCACCGTTCTCAGTGACGACCTTCGCGACAACGTCATCGCGAAGTTAAAGCCCGATCGTCGCAACCGTGTTCACGTGATTCCCAACTTCGTCGACACCGACTTCATTCAGCCCGCAAGCCGTATGACTGCCTTTCGCGCCGAGCTCGGGATTGGTGACGAACAGATCGTCTTGTACGCCGGCAACGTCGGCTTCTCGCAGTCGCTGGAGATGGTGGTCGACGCTGCACGCGAGTTTCCGCAGGCGACGTTCCTCATCAATGGCGACGGAGCTGCCCGCACGACGCTGGAGACCCGAGCCGCTGGAGTGACCAACGTTCGCTTCAGCGGTTATCAGTCCAAGGAGCGGGTGCCAGAAGTCTTGGCCACCGGCGACATCCACCTCGTGCCGTTGAAGGCCGGCCTGGGTCGAGTCAGTGTGCCCAGCAAGACCTACTCAATTCTGGCCGCCGGCCGTCCGGTGTTGGCTGCGATTGACGCCGGAACGGAGGTGCCCCGCATGTTGGCGGCGAGCGGCGGTGGTGTGGCGGTCGCTCCCGACGATCCCGTGGCGTTCCGGGCGGCGCTCGCCGAACTATTAGCCGATCCAGCCGCCGCGGCGGCGATGGGTGCGGCAGGCCGGGCCTGGGTCACGGGCGCCGCCTCACCCCGGGCAGTGGCCGTGGCGTACGAGCAGCTCATCAGGTCCGTGGGTTCGCAACGTCGTTGAGCAACTTTTGTCGCCGCCAGCAGATAACCTCGCACCCTCGTGGCTCCGTCATCGTCCGCTCGCAAAGTCGCCAAACTCGCATCGCGGGGCAGAGGCAAGAAGGTCCGCTTCTCCAGCGGCACTACTTTCCCTGCCATCGTGGCCGCCGTTGTGGTCGCGATGGTTGCCCTTGTTGCCTACGCCAAGATCTCGCAACCCAGCGTCGAGTCGGGTGCCCCGCAGCCCGGGGACGAGTGGTCCATTGCCTACGGCATCAAGGTCTGCGACGAATGGCTGCCCAATCTCACCGGTACAGCCGCTGAGCTGGAAGAAGATGCATCGACGGGCGATCTGAACGCCGTTCTCAGCGGTACCGACCGTGACGGCATCATCCACTACCACCCGCAGGTCGGTGGCAACACCGGTGGCCGTGCCAAGTTGGGTGTCTTCCTTGACATCTACGACATCACACTCACCGATACCAAGCTGTCGCTGCCCGAGTCGCAGATGCCTGAAGAGCCCCGCTCGTGGGACATCAAGGACGACGATGTCTTCAAGGGCACATCGTGCGAGGGCGAAGCCGCTGTGCTCAAGGTTCGCGTGTGGAACGACTACACCAGCGGTGAATTCTTCGACAACGTGACCGACTTCCGCAATCTGCGCTTCCGCAACAACGGCATGGTCTTCGCCATCGCAGTAGTGCCCCGTGGCTCCGACACTGCCAAGCCCGACTCGGCCGCCAAGCTGACCGAGCTGGGTGTGATCGGTGCTGGCGACTCCGCTCCAACCACCACCGTCGCCGGTGACAGCGCTCCCACCACCACCGTGGCCGGCAACAGCGCTCCCACCACGACAGGTGCCAGCACCACCGTCGCACCAGCGACGACCACGGCTGCTGCGGCCACCACCACGACCGGCGGCTGATGCGGGCGGTAGTGCTCGTGGGCGGGTTCGGTACCCGTCTCCGTCCGCTCACCTGGTCGACACCGAAGCCAATGCTGCCGGTGGGGCATGTGCCCATCATCGAGCGGCTGGTCACCAATCTTGGCCGCAGTGGCATCACTGAGGTCACCCTGGCCCTGGGCTTTCAGCCCGAGCCCTTCATTGCGGCATTTCCGGACAACCAATGTGCGGGCGTGTCGTTGCGCTACGCGGTGGAGCCCGAACCATTGGATACTGCGGGTGCGATTCGATTCGCGGCCGAGGCTGCTGGCATCGACGACACGTTCGTTGTGGTCAACGGCGACATCCTCACCGATCTCGACGTCTCGCAGCTGGTGGCGTTCCATCGTGACCACGGTGCCGAGGCGACGATTCACCTCATCGGCGTACCCGACCCGTCTGCGTTCGGTGTCGTTGCCGTCGACGAGGATGGTCGCGTGGAACGATTTGTCGAGAAGCCGGCTCCAGGTACCGCTCCCAGCAACCTCATCAACGCGGGCACCTACGTGCTGGAGCCGTCGGTGCTGCAGCGGATTCCGCTCGGCTGCAAGGTGTCGATCGAGCGAGCAACGTTCCCGATGATAGCCGAGGCCAAGGGCTTGTTCGCGATGGCCACCGACGACTACTGGGTTGACACCGGTCGCCCCGAGCTCTACCTGCAGGCCAACCTCGACGTGCTGTCGGGCGCTCGCCGCCACGATCGCTGCGAGGGTGTTCACGAGGCGGCCTCGGTCGACGCGGGCGCCACCATCCGGCATTCCATCATCGGTGCCGGCGCAACCGTTGGTGCGGCCACCGTCACGCGCTCCGTGTTGCTGCCTGGCGCCGTCGTGGAGTCTGGTGCCGTCGTGGCAGACTCGGTGGTCATGGGCCGGGTTGGTGCAGGTGCAGCAGTGCACAACAGCGTGTTGGGGGCCGATGGCGTCGTCGCCCCCGGCGAACAGGTGAGCGATGAACGTCGCCCAGACCCCAACGCGGGCCCTTCCAGCACGTGAACGTACTCATCGTGGGCGGTGCCGGTTTCATCGGCTCGCACCTTGCAGAGCGCCTGCTCGCAGAGGGCCACACCGTCGACATCGTCGATCTGCTGTCGACTGGGTCCCTTGCCAACCTCGCCAACGCGCGCTCCCTCGGAGGCGAGCTGAAGATCCACACGCTTGACGCTGGCGCCGACGAGTTTCATGCGTTGGTCGCGATGCGAAACCCGGGTGTCATCTACCACCTTGGCGTGCTGCCGCCCGGCGTGCCTGCCGAGCAGTGCGCCGGCGACGCGATGCGCTCGACGCTCGCCGTCTTGGAGGCTGCCCGAGCCCGCGGCGACGTGAAGATCGTGATGGCGCTGTCGGCCGTCACGCTGTATGGCGACGTGCCGAGCAAGGACCAGCCGGTCAAGGAGAACCAACCCTGGAGCCCGGTGGGAGTGCACGGCGTGGTGACTCGCACGCTCGCCGAGCTGTTGACGGTCTACCGCGAGGAACACGCCGTCGAGTTCACTGCTCTGGCGTTCACCAACATCTATGGGCCACGGCAGCGCCCCGAGGCCGGGGTGGTGGCCGCCTTTGACCAGGCATTACGCGAGGGCATCACGCCTGTGCTGCACGGCGACGGCCGCCAGACCCGCGACTTCCTCTATATCGATGATGCGGTCGACGCCCTGGTACGCGCTGCGGGGAAGGGCAGCGGTCTGATCGTCAATGTCGGCAGCGGAGTCGCCACGTCGATTCGCGATCTGTGGACGCTGATGGCTGGTCCCGACGGTCGACAACCGGCGCCGGCGCCGCGTCGCCAGCACGACATCTCGCGGTTCGCGGTGGCGCCGACACGTGCCCGCATCCATCTCGCGTGGGCCCCCTGGACCGAACTGGGCGTCGGTCTCCGCGGCGTTGGCCGCTGACGCCAAACACTGCGCAGACAAAAGAGACGGCCACCGGTCGCCGGCAAGGATCAGCGGGCGGCGGCGAGGGTTTGGCGGGCTAGCTCGTGGCCGATGTCGGCCGTGCTCATCACGCTGGGGGTGACCACGACCCGCATGCCGGCGGCCTTGATCGCGGAGGTCAGGTGGGCATCGACCGGGTCGATGACCAACGTTGCCGCTATCTGCGCATACAGCCGCGCAACGCCGACTACCGACGCCTCGTGGCCCAGTTCCTCCAGCATGCGACCGGCCGGACCCTTCAACGCTGCACCGCCAACAATTGGCGAAATTGCGACCACCGAATCACGTCGGGCTGACAACACGGCGTCCACACCAGCGAGCGCCCGGATCGGTGCGATCGAGACCAACGGATTCGAGGGCGCGATCACCACCACTTCGCTGTCGGTGAATGCTGCCAGTGCCGCTGGTGCCAGCGTCGCCTTGCTTGCTCCTTCGAAGCGAACGCTCGCTACTGGCACCGAGTGGTGTCGCTGCACGAAGTACTCCTGGAACGGCACCTCGACGCCCTCATCGAGCAAGGTGACCATCGTGGTGACGCGGTGGTCGCTCATTGGCAACAGCCTCTGTGGGATGTCCCACGCAGTGGCAATCTCGGCGGTGACCTCGGTGAGCGTGGCACCTTCCCGCAAACGGGCGGTGCGGTAGAAGTGAGTCGCGAGGTCCTGATCGCCCAAGTTGAACCACATCGGCGCAGCGCTAGAACCGATCGGGCGGACTGCGACGAATCGCCCGAGGGCATCCATCGCTCGCCATGTCTCCTCGCGCAGCCCCCACCCGCGCACTGGGTCGATGGCACCTGCCAGCGTGTAGGTGATGGTGTCGATGTCGGGCGAGATGGACAGGCCGTGCATCACTGTGTCGTCGCCCGTGTTCACCACGCCGATGGTCGCCTCGGCGGGGTGGACGCCTGCGAGCGCCCGCAAGAATCGTGCGGCACCGACACCGCCGCACACCACGCTGACCGTTGTCATGCCTGCTCCGTGTTGATGTGGCTCTTACCGGCCGCGACGTGACGGTACAGCTGTGCCATCTCTGCGCCGAAGCGATCCCAGGAGAACTGTCCCAGCTGCTCACGGCCCGAGGCAACCAGGTGCGCTCGAACAGACGGCGAAGCGACGGCAGTCTGGAGATTGCCCGCCAGTGCCATGACGTCGGTTGCGGAGGAGAGCAACGCAGCCTCGCCGGCCACCTCCGGGATGGACCCGACGCTGCTGGCCACGATCGGTACGCCGGCCTGCATCGCATCCAGTAGGGGGAAACCGAATCCCTCGTCGAGTGACGGGTAGGCCAGCACCCGTGCGTGATGCAACAGCCACGACCGAACGGTCTCGACAACGCGTCCGGTGAACATCACCCGATTGGCATGGGGACCGAGCGCGTCGACCGCTGAGTTGATGGCCTCGCGGTCATCTCCGTCACTTCCGGCAATCACCAGCTGCAGCTCGGGTTCTTGGGTCGCGATCAGGCCGAAGGCGGCGACCAGTCGGGGCAGGTTCTTGCGCTGTTCGAGCGTACCAATGGCGACAATGAACGGCCGATCGGTGAGCTGAGGGATCGGCGAGATGGGCGGTGGTGCGGGCAGCGGTAGCGCCGCGAGATGCACGGTGTGAACCTCCACTCCCGGCAAGAACTCGCGCAGCGCCCGAGCGGTTGCACGCGAGCTGGCATGCACCACGGCGCCACTGCTGACTGCTCGTCTCAGCACCCTTCCGGCGAGTCTGACAGCAGGGTTGGCGTCGTTCGGGTGGCGCAGAAACCAGCAGTCGTAGACGGAGACCAATCGCGGGAGAGAGCTGGGAGGTACGACGTAGTTGGTGCCATGCACGAGGTCCACATCGCGCAGCCATCGATCCACGCGAGGATGGTCTGTACGGGCCCAACACTGGTGCGCAATCGCGGCGGGTAGAGGCAATCGACGAACGGAGGTCGCAGGCCGCGCGCGTGCCGACAACAAATACTCCACAAGTTCCACGTCGGTGCGCTGGCGCAATACGCCCCGCATCGCCTCGACCGCGAAGCCGATACCCGTCCTGGGCCCGTACAACGGGCTGGTATCGAACCCAATGCGCAGCGTTGACATCCTGGTCGCAGGCTAATCGGAATCGGGTGCCCTAGACTTCAGCGACCCAATGGCGGTGCCGCCACGACGGAAAGAACGCAACGATCATGCCCCGCGCATTCATCACCGGAATCACTGGCCAGGACGGCCAACACCTCGCCGAGTTCTTGCATGGCAAGGGCTATGAGGTGTTCGGCATGGTGAAGGGCCAGAACAACCCGCGCATGGTGCAGATGCGCGACGAGTTTCCTTACGTCGAGCCGGTGCCGGGCGATCTGGCCGACCTGCCGTCGCTGGTCAAGGCGCTGGAATACAGCCAGCCCGACGAGGTGTACAACCTCGGCGCTATCTCGTTCGTCGCGCTCAGCTTCAACCAGGCCGAGCTCACCGCCAACATCACCGGGCTCGGTGTGTTGCGCATGTTGGAAGCGATTCGCATGGTGGGCGGTGCTCAGAACAATCCAATCCGTTTCTACCAAGCCAGCAGTAGCGAGATGTTCGGCAAGGTGCGCGAGACGCCGCAAACCGAGAAGACACCGTTCCACCCGCGTTCGCCCTACGGCTGCGCCAAGGTCTTCGGTCACGACATCGTGGTCAACTACCGCGAGAGCTACGACATGTACGCGTGCAGCGGCATCCTGTTCAATCACGAAGGCCCGCGCCGCGGCCTCGAGTTCGTGACGCGCAAGGTCACCAACTCGGTCGCTCGCATTCACCTGGGCGTCCAACAAGAGATCGTTCTGGGCAATCTGGACAGCAAACGCGACTGGGGTTTTGCCGGCGACTATGTCAAGGCGATGTGGAAGATGCTGCAGCAGGACGCTCCCGACGATTACGTCGTTGCCACTGGCAAGGCATACAGCATCGAAGATCTGGTCCGCCTGGCCTTCGCCGAGGTCGGCATCGAGGACTGGCGGAACTTCGTCCGCCAAGACCCGAAATTTTTCCGCCCGGCAGAGGTCGACCTGCTGATCGGCGACCCCACCAAGGCTCGCGAACAGCTGGGCTGGGAGCCCGAAGTGCAGTTCCCTGAGCTCGTCAAGATGATGGTGGCGAACGATCTCGCCGTTGAGGGTGCCAAGCTGCGCTGACGTGTTCGGGGGCTCAGCTCTCGAACGGCATGTCGATGATCGCTTCCATCATCGACTCAGTCGTCGGCACCGAACCGGTGCGCAGCTTGTAGCGCAGCGAGATCGCGAACGCGATCAGGGCGGCCACCGACGAAGCCACCAAGCCGTACTCGATGCGGCGGAACAGATTGTCGCTGCTCAGCCAGGTGACGACGACGAAGGCCGCCATTCCCAACCCCCAGCCGACGCCGACGAGGGCATGGCCGTTGAGAGCGATGACCGCCTGCGCCAACGCCAACGCGAACATGTACAGTGCGCTACCCAGCGCCAGCATCGCCAGTGTGCGGCTACTGAGCTCGACCTGGTACATCTTGTCGATGACCCACGGGCCGAACAGGTAGCCGCCGACGATGCCTGCCGAGCCTACTGCCGCGACGATCACCAACAGCTTGCGAAAGCCGCTGCGAAACTCGTCGAACTCGTTGCGGGCGGCCAGGCGTGCGAGGCGAGGCAGGAGCGCTGCCTGTACCGCCTGAAAGAGGAACAGCGGGATGCGCGAGAGCAGCACGCCGTAACCGAACTGGGTGACCAGATCCTTCTGGTTCTTATTGGCCATCAGAGTTGCAGCCACCGGGCCGGCGTTGACCAGTCCAGCGGCGAACACAGAACCGAGCAGCAGCCAGCCGAGATTCGGTGTGACCTCTTGCCAGCTCGCTGGCGGGCCATCCTCGGTGTGCAGTTGTTCGCGAGCGTAGACATAGAAGAACCCGGCAAGCGGGGCCAAGGCGACCGCCATGCCATACGGCCCCACGGTGTTGATGCCGATGATGGCAAGCACGATGCACAAGACGACGCGGACGGCACCATCGGCACCCATGACGACGGCGTACGCGCGAAAGCGGCCACTGCCACTGGCAATGCCGCGCGCCAGGTGTACCGGGGCGTAACTGGCAAATGCGATGACGAGCGCAATGAGCATCACCCAGTCGCCACCGAAGTACGACTTGGTGATCCATGGGCTGGCCAGCAGGATGATGATGACGACGATGGCGGCGAGCGCCGCTCCGAGCTGCACCACCTTGCGAACCACCGGTCTGGCGCCCTGGCCAAGAGCCCGCCGAGCCGAAATCGCGCGTCCCAGCTCCTGCTCCAGCGGGAGGAAGAACCCAGGTGCCAGCGCGAAGGTGGCGAACCACAGGGACAGCACGGGGCTGAACGCTTCGTCGCCGCCAAGTGCGTTCTTGCCGACTCGGAGAAACGCAAAGCTGGCCAATCCAGCCACCAACAACCCGATACCGACGGGGATGGTGCCTTCGGGAAGTGGCACGCGAGAGGATGAGGATCGTTCGTCGGAGGGTGCCACCAAGTGGACGAGGCTATCCGGCAGACTGGTCACATGGCCATGCACCCGGGCGCGCGGTCTCAAGGCCACCGCATCAACGGCCGATACCCCAACATGCAACGTCCCTTCGTACTCGTTCTCGCGCTGATCGCGCAGGTCTGCGTCGTTGTGGGTACGTCGGCGCCCGCGTTGGCCGACGTGTACATCACGGTCGACGGCCACGGCAATGGGCACGGCTATGGACTGAGCCAATGGGGTGCCTACGGCTACGCGGTCGACTACGGGTGGAACTCTGCACAGATCCTCGATCATTACTACGGCGGCACCACGGCTGGCACCGTGCCACTGGACACCGCGATCGCAGTTCGACTCATGAATCTCGACGACAAGCAGACTGCCGTCGTCAGTGAGAACGGTGGCCTTCTCGTCGACGGCGTTGCGGGTGGGCCATGGAAGTCGGTGCTCGCCCGGGAGGTGTCGCCGTCGGCTTACTCAGTCTGGGCACGGGCCGATACCCAGGTGTGTCCGGCATCGACGGGCGATCCCGTGGCGACGGGCTGGACGCTGATTTCGTCGCCGACCATCGCTACCCAGGTGACCGTTCGCACGCAGGCGGACTCCACAACGACCACGAATCTCTCCGCGTTGGCTGCTGTGTGCGAGCCCAGCGGCACGGTTCGCTCATACCGCGGGCTCATCCGTGCAGTGAACGGCAGCGATGGTGAGAACCGCACCGTCAACGAACTGCCGATCGAGCACTACCTGCGTGCCGTGGTTGCAAAGGAAGTGTCACCGGGTTGGGCGACGGCGGGTGGCGGACGCGGCGCACACGCATTACAGGCGCAGGCAGTAGCAGCCCGCAGTTTCGGGCTTGCGGAAACCCGGTACACGTATGCCAAGACCTGCGACCTGACCTGCCAGTACTATCTCGGTGCTGCCTCGCGACCGTCCACGCAATCCACGACGTACACAGCCGTCGAGCACCCGGCAACCGACGCGGCGGTGCTGGCCACCGCCGGCATCGTGCGGCGATTGGTGTCGAACGGCGGAATTGCGTTGACCATGTTCGCAGCCTCCTCGGGTGGCTGGACAAAGCCCGGGCCCACCTCCCTCGTGCCGTTTCCTGCGGTGGTCGACCTCGGCGACTCCACGTCACTGAACCCTGCCTACAACTGGTCGGTTACGATCGAGGGCGGCACTATCGCCAGCAAGTACCCCACCATCGGTACGTTCGCCGGCGTCACCGTGCTGACCCGAAATGGGTACGGCGATTGGGGTGGCCGCGTCAACACGCTGAGAATCACAGGTTCTGCGGGGGCCGTCACCGTCACCGGCGATCAGTTTCGCAGCGCGTTTGGTCTGAAGTCCGACCTGTTCACAGTTCGCGGCTCGGCCCCCGTTGACACGTGCGCGGGCCGCAATGCGCCCGCGCTCGCCGGCGTTCAACCGTCGTCAGCGGCCGCGCGCTTCTCGCCGATGACGCCGGTACGCCTGATCGACACGCGCAATGGCATCGGGACGAGCCCGCAGCCGATTGGCATGGGTTGCACGCTGGTGGTCGACCCCGGTCTCGACCCCTCTGTCACCGCCGTGGCCGTCAACCTGACAGCTGTGGCCCCGAGTGCGACCGGATATCTGACGGCCTACCCGTGCGGAGTGGAGCTTCCCGTGGCATCGGTGGTGCAGGCAATATCCAAGCGCACGATCGCTGGTGCGACGGTCGTACCCCTCGGCGCCGATGGCACGTTCTGCGTGTTCACCGCATCGGCGACGCACCTGCTGGTGGATCTCTTCGGTGCCTACGCGCCCGGGGCGGGACAGAGCTTTGAGCCAGTCACGCCGACGCGAATCCTCGATTCGCGAAGCGGTGGGGCACGACCCGGTGGCGGCTCGATCGTGACGCTGCAGGTGGCCGGCGTCGGTGCCGTGCCATCGAATGCGACAGCGGCCGCATTGAGCGTTCAAGCGGTCGACCCCACTGCTGCGGGCTTCGTGACTGTTTTTCCGTGCGCGGCGTCCGTGCCGGATGTCAGCTCACTCAACGTCATTGCCGGTAGCAACATCGCGAACCACGCCGAGGTCGCTCTCAGTGCAGCGGGCACGGTTTGCCTCTACCTCAGCTCGGCGATGCACATCCTCGTCGACCTCAGCGGTTGGTACGGGGCGAGCGGAACAACCCAGTTTCACGCGCTGACCCCAGTGCGGGCACTTGACACACGCAAGAACATCGGGCTCTCGGGTGCATTCGCCGCTCAGTCCAATCGTTCGTTCACGCTCGCTGGTGTCAACGGACTGCCCGCAGCACCGGTGCTGCGAGCAGTTGTTGGCGAAGTCACGTCGGTTGACTCGAAGTCGGTGGGGTTCCTCACGGTGCACCCGTGCTTGGCCGTGGTGCCACAGGTGTCGATGGTGCAGACATGGGCCTCGGGCAACGCTTCGACCGCCGTGATCGGTGTCGACGACGACAGTGGTCGTTGGTGCATTCAGACCAGCGTGTCCATGCACGTGCTGGTCGACGTCAGCGGCTACTTCTCCTAGCGGGCCGTTCTCTGCCGGTCAGCCGGTCTGGGTGCACCCATCCAAACCCGCCGTCGCATGCCTTGCACCGCGCCCAGTCTTTGCGAACCTGTCGCGGCCTTGACCTCCAGACCTGGTGGCCACACCGCGACAGGTCGAGCCGCCTGCGAATCGCCCCGGCCCCACCGAGGTTTGCGAACCTGTCGCGGCCTTGACCTCCGAGGCTGGCGGCCGGACGGCGACAGGTTGGGGGTACTTGGGTTGAGTCCGGACGCGAAAATGCGCCGACGTTGCCGTCGGCGCATTGCCCGGGGGTCTCGGGTTCTGGTTGGCTCAGGCGGCGGTGCGGATGAGGCCGCGCACTTGCTTGCGAGCGGCCTTGGCAAGGTCGTGAGCCTGGCCAACGAGGGCTGCAGCCTGCTCGGGCAGACGCTCCTCGATCTTGACGACCGCAGTGTCGAGCTTGGCGTCAAGGGCGTCGAAGCGATCGTCGAGCTTGGCGATCTGAGCCTCGACGGAGGCGAGCATCTCATCCATCTGGCTCTTGCTGGTGCCGAAACGATCGGCCAAGTCCTGGACGACCTCTCGGCGGCGGACCTGGGCCTGCTGGACGGCAAGGACGCCGAAGCCGATGGTGATGTAGGCAGCGTCGCGCACGGCGCCGACGAGCTTGTCGTCAAGGCCGGCCAGTCTGCTGGCGTCGAGACCCGAGAAGTCGAAGCCGGAGAAATTGATGGTGGGGAAGTTGGGGAGCTTTGCCATGAGGGGGTGATCTCTCTCGTTCGGACGTGGTGTCGTTGTGGTTGGACGGCACATGATGTGATTGCACGATACCGCATTCTGCTAACTTTTGCAAGCAATGTGACCGAACTGTCGTGCCAGTTGCGGCGGCTTGCGTCATGGCGACGGCTCATGTCGCACAAGACGGGTGACAGGGCGTGGGCGGTGGTCGCCGCTAGTCTCGATTGTTCGTGGAACCCACCGGATCGCTCGCCCCGCCCGTTGTGGCCGTCATGGTGGTGCACCAACCCGGGCCGTGGTTCGACGAGGTGCTCGAGGCGCTGGCGACGCAGGACTACAGCAATCTCAAGAATCTCTTCCTCATCGTCGGAGATCCGGGCGACCTTCCGGCCCGCATCCGCAACCGGGTGCCCAACGCCTTCGTTCGGGCCGTGGAGAACAATCCCGGGTTCGGAGCTTCAGCCAACGAGGTGCTGCGCCTGGTCGAGGGCGACAACGGCTTCTTCTGCTTCCTGCACGACGATCTGGCGCTCGAGCAGGGTGCCATCCGGCTGCTGGTAGAGGAGCTGTACCGCTCGAATGCCGGCGTGGTGGGCCCAAAGCTGGTCACCTGGGACGACCCGACGGTGCTGCAGCACGTCGGGCTCGGCGTTGATCGTTTCGGTGAGGTCGACCCCATCGTTGAGCCTGGTGAAGTCGACCAAGAGCAGCACGACGCAGTCCGTGACACATTCGCAGTTCCTTCTGCTTGTTTGCTGGTACGCGCCGATCTCTTTCGGGCCATCGAGGGCTTCGACCCGACCATCGAGTTCTATGGCGACGACGTCGACCTGTGTTGGCGTGCGCACCTTGGTGGCGCCCGGGTCATCGTGGTGCCCGCTGCGCGTGCGCGCCACATCGAACACCTCGCGGAGCGTCGCCCAGACCTTCGTCATTCGTCGCTGATCGCCCGCAACCGGATGCGGTCGGTGGCCACGCTCACCGGCGCCGGTCGACTGCCGCTCGTGTCGTTGCAATTGGTACTGGTCACGCTCGCCGAAGCGGTCGTCGGTGTCCTCACCGGTCGCTTTCGTCAGGTCGGCGCTTCGCTGGCTGCCCTGCTGGGAATGCTGCCGCGTACACCCAGCTTCTTTGCTCGCCGTCGTTCGCTGGTCAAGCTGCGCGAAGTACCCGACTCGGAGGTGGCAGGGCTCCAGGTACGCGGCAGTGCGCGGTTGGCCAGCTATATGCGTTCGCGCGACAGCCGCCAAGTCGACCCCGACTCCACCACCGAGCGTCGTTGGCGACAGACCGCCGGCTCGGCACCGGCGTTGGCGTGGCTGGCGGTCAGCCTGCTGGCCTTGTTCGGCAGCCGCCAACTGATCACCAACGGGGTACCGCGGTTCGGAGAGTTCCTGGCGTTTCCCGCCAGCCCAAGGGCGATGCTGTCCGACTACATTTCCGGCTGGTCCGACCACGGGTTGGGCAGCACCACAGCCAGTCCCACCGGCATTGGGCTGCTGGCCCTCGGCAGCGTGGGCACGCTGTTCCACATGGCGCTGCTGCACACGTTGCTGGTGGTGGGCCTGCTGTTCGCCGGTTATCTGGGCATGTGGCGGCTGGCGTCGCTGTTCCCTACTGCCCGGGCACGTATCACGGCACTCGTCGTCTACGCGGCGGTGCCGCTGCCGTCGCAAATGTTGGCAAACGGCCGATGGTCAGCACTGGTGTGTTACGCAGCTGCCCCGTGGGCGTTGCACCACCTGCGCCGCATTGCCGGTGTCGACACGTCGGGCAGCCGTCACGACGAGGCAGTCGAGCGGTCCGTGGTGGTCGCAGGTCGCAAGCAGTTGCGATGGGCCGCACAGCTGACACTGTTGACCGCCATAGCAGTCGCGTTCGCTCCGTCGTTCGCGCTGCTGCTGACGTTGATCGGCGTGCTGCTTGGTCTGGCAACTCTGCTGTGCGGCGGTTCGCCGTTGGCTGCCGCGAAGCTGGCGGGTGTGGCATTCGGCGCGGCAGTGGTGGCGCTGGTCGCCAACCTGCCGTGGGCGGCATCGCTCACGGGCAGCGATGGGTGGACGTCGATTGTGGGGGTACCTGCGTCGTCGGCAAGGTCGTTGGGCGTTGCCGAGCTGGCGCGCTTCCTCACCGACGACGGGGGATTGGGCGGAGTGGCGATGTTGCTCTTCCTGCCCGTGCTGGTTGCGCCTGTGGTGGCCCGTGCATGGCGGTTCACGTGGGCGATTCGTGCCGCCTCGTTGGTGTTCGGCTTCGGCGGTCTCGCGATTCTTGATGATCGGGCGGCGCTGCCGTTTCGAATGCCAGAGCCAGCTGTGCTGCTGGTGCCGGTGGCGATCGGCATCGCCTTGGCCGCAGCGTGTCTGGCTGCCGCCTTTCAGGACGATGTTCTGGGTGGCTCGTTCGGCTGGCGTCAGCCCCTTGGCCTGCTGGCGGGCATTGGGGTCGTCGTGGGCGTCGTGCCTGGCGCGTTTGCGGTGACCGACGGTGGTTGGGGCACGCCCGACCGCACCCTGGTGTCGGTGCTGACCCAGTTGCCTGTCGACCCGCCGGAAGGTAACTACCGCGTGCTGTGGATCGGCGATCCGCTGGCCATCCCAGTGGCGTCGTACACGTACCAGCCGGGTGTGGGTTACGCGCTCACCGATGATGGTGAACTGACGATCGAAGCCCTCTGGTCGGGCCGCCCGACGGCCATCGAGGAAGAGGTCGCCACTGCCCTGCGGCAGATGGCGGCTGGTGTCACGCTGCGCGGCGGCAGGCTGCTTGCGCAATACGGCATCCGTTACGTGATCGTGCCGCTGGCCGATGGTGGGCACGGGACCGTCGGTCAACCGTTGCCCACGCCCAGCGGCTTGGTGGATGTGCTCGAAGACCAACTCGACCTCGCAGCACCACTGACCCGCCCGCCGAACTACTTGATCTACGAGAACTCGGCGTACACGCCCACCCGCTCGGTGCTCTCCGAGGAGGGTGCCGCCGCCAGCCAGGAGGCCGGCGGCGAGGCGATGGCCGGCGCCGACCTGCGTGGCTCGGTTCCGTTCGGCGTCGGCGGCCGTGATGTCGGCGACTTCACCGACGAGGTCACTGCCGGCACGTTGCACCTGGCAGTGCCGTTCGACGGCAATTGGTCGGTGCGCGTCGAGGGCACAGCGGTGCCGGCCCGCAGGGCCTTCGGTTCCACGCTTGCGTTCGACATGCCGACTGGCGGCAGCGCCACCTTGTCCTACAACACTCCGCTGTCGCATTCGCTGTTGCTCGTGCTGCAGTTGATGATCTGGCTGGCGCTCGGGTTGGCCGCAAGTCGTGTCAGCCTGACCCGCTTGCGTCAGCGTCGTCGACCATTGGCGCTCATCGCCGACACGACTCCGGTCGCCGATCTCACCGCTCCGCTGATCGCTGCGGACGTCGACGACTTGCCGTGGGCAACCGGCGAAGGCGAGCTGTCATGAACCGGCGCCTCGTGGCCATCCTGACAGTGATCGTGCTGCCGATTCTGTTGCTGATCGGCGTGACTCGCAGCGATCCGCCCCCGCCGACGCTGCCCGCCTTCGCCGCGCTCGGTGCGCCCTCGATGCCCTTCGTGCCGCATCAGGGCTTCATCAACTCCACCTGGTTCTGCCCAGGTGTGCCCACCGGTGGCATCGGGCTGGGTGGCTCGGTCACCGTCGCCAACCCGTCGGATTCACCGCTGTCGGGGCAGCTCACCGTGTTCAACGACGTTGCTGGCACCGAACCGGTCGAGCAACGCTTCGAGGTGCCTGCCCGCGACACCTTCGTGGTAGATCCTGCCACCGTGCAATCGGCAGGCGCATATCTTTCGGCGATGGTGGAGATCACCGGCGGCGGAGGCTTTGTCGAGCAGCAGGCCGATCATCCCGATGGCAGTGCCGTCAGCCCGTGCTCCAACAGCACGTCGGCCAACTGGTACTTCGCCGACAACTACACGCTGGGGAACAGCAAGGAAGACATCGTCATCACCAACCCGTTCCCCGACCAGGCGATCGTCGACTTCGCCTTCGGTAATCAGGACGGAACCACCACCTCGCAGCGCCTTCTGGGTGTGCCGGTGTCGGGTCACTCGGTGTTGGTCGTCAACCAGGACTTCTTTCTCAAGGATGAGACGGTGCTGGGCATGTCGATCGTTGCGTCTCGTGGGCGAGTCGTAGTCGGGCGAGCGCAGCAGTACCTCGGCGAACGCCAGGGTTACTCGATGAGCCTCGGCTCGCCAGCGGGTTCAACCGACTGGTGGTTCGCCGACGGCGAGAACAGCGGCAATTTCGAGCGCTACAGCATCTACAACCCAAGTACCGAGGAGGCGATCGTGCAGCCGATTTTCCTCGGGGTCAACAGCGACACCTTCGGTAACGACGTCGATCCCATCACGATCGCCCCCGGTCAGGTCGCATCGCTCAACATCAAGGACATCGCAGACCTCCCGGAGGGTCGCCACGGCGCCCAATTTTCGTCGCTCACCGGTACGCCCGTGGTCATCGAGCGGGCCATCACCCGCCAGGCCGGCGAGGGTTTCGTGACCACCGTCGTGCGTGGCGTCGAGCAGTACTTTGCCGAGCCTGGATACTTCCGTTGGAGCATGGCCATCGGCACCGAACTCGCCGTCGACAACGTGTTGGTCGTGCTCAACGTGTCGTTCACCGACGCCACGGTCGCGGTCAAGGCGCTCGGCCCTGGTGGGGAAGTCGACCTCCCCGGTCTCGAAGCGGTACCGGTACCGGCCAATGGCGTCATCACCGTTGCGATCCCCGATCAGGCTGCCGCACTTGGTCATCCGCTCATTGTCGTTGGTACCCAACCGATCGTCGTCGAACGCCTGCTGCCCCGCGGTGGCGACCTTCGTGGTCGATCCGGGTCGCTGGCGCTGCCCGGCTGACCGGGCGCAGCGATGCAGCCGATTCTGATTGCGCTCGCCGTGGTGGCGGTGGCCGTCGCCGTCGGCCTGGTGCTGCGGCGCCGGCAAGTGGTGCAAGCGCCCACGCAGCCGAGTGTGGTGGTTCCTGCGCAACTCGACCGCGCCGACTTCGATGCACCGACGCCGTGGCTGGTGGTGGTGTTCTCCTCGGCCACGTGCACCTCGTGCGCCGATGTGGTCCGCAAGGCGCAGGTGCTGGCCTCGACGGAAGTGACAGTGCTGGACATCGAGTTCGGAGCGGCGAAGGTGCTGCACAGGAAGTACGATATTCAGGCGGTACCGATGGTGGCGATAGTCGACGGGGATGGCGTGGTGCGGGCGGGTTTCGCCGGCCCCGTCACCGCCACCGATCTGTGGGCAGCGGTGGCCGAGGCGCGTCAACCGGGCAGCACGCCTGAACCCGACCTCGGCCGCTGACCGTCAGCGGCTACACGCCGTCATTCGACGTTGACGCCCGAGTCGTTCGGGTGATGAGCGTCTTCAGTGACAGGGGAGCCGTCGAGGCTGGCCTGCACCAACGCTGCAACTTCGGCACCGTCGATGGTTTCCTTCTCCAACAGTGCCTCTGCCACCAACTCGAGAGCCGGACGGTACTTGGTCAGTAGCTCGGTGGCCCGAACCTCCTGCTCGTGCAGGATGCGAGAGATTTCGCCATCGACCAGGCGAGCAGTGTCGTCGCTGTATTCACGACCCTGTGTCATCAGATCCTCGCCGAGGAACACCTGCTGCGAGCCGCTCCACGCCATGGGACCGACGGCCTCGCTCATACCCCACTCGCGCACCATGCGGCGAGCGATTCCTGTGGCCTGCTCCAGGTCATTGGCGGCGCCGGAGTTGAGGTGCCCGAAGACGATCTTCTCCGCAACGCGACCACCCATGGCCTTGCAGATGAGATCGTCGAAGAAGTCCTTCGAGTAGGTGTGGCGCTCTTCGGGCAGGCTCCACGTG
>Ga0105047_10004656_pt1 | contig 23811 bp, 21 predicted proteins | sample MAT04_FD_78384 | JGI IMG/M metagenome (GOLD analysis project Ga0105047, IMG submission 78384) | Freshwater microbial communities from Lake Fryxell liftoff mats and glacier meltwater in Antarctica - MAT-04 (megahit assembly) | ecosystem: Environmental > Aquatic > Freshwater > Ice > Liftoff... | reverse complement strand
GTCGCTGCGCGACCTGCCACGATCGGCGGCTCGCCGCTCGCAGGCTCCCGGTTCGCCGCCTTCATGGCCCTAACGGTCGCTGCGCGACCTGCCACGATCGGCGGCTCGCCGGCAAAGGACGTGGGGCTTGACAACGCGGCTGCCCAGTGGCGGAACCGCCGCCCATGTCTTTTCGTTACGCAATCCTCGGCTCCGGCATGCAGGGCACCGCGGCCGCCTATGACCTCGCCCGTTTCGGCGATGCCCAAGAGGTCGTGCTGCTCGACAGTGACGCGGACCGAGCTACGCGCGCCGCCGAGCGCGTCAATGCGCTGATCGACCGCCCGATCGCCACTGCGGGCGTGTTCGACGCCGAGTCGCCCGCCGACCTCGCGCGCGTGCTGTCGGGCATCACCGCGGCGATGAGCTGCGTGCCTTACTTCTTGAACGAGCGCGTGACGCGAGCGGCCATCGCGGCCGGAGCCCACCTCAACGATCTCGGCGGAAACACCGCGGTGGTCGAGCGCCAGCTCCTCCTCGCCCCCGAAGCGCGCGCCGCCGGCGTGAGCGTGGTGCCCGACTGCGGCGTCGCGCCCGGCATGGCCAACACGCTCGCCGCGGCCGGCATTCGCAGCATGGATGCGCCGCGCCATGTGCACATGTACTGCGGCGGCCTCCCGCAGAACCGCGACCTGCCGCTCGGCTACAAGAAGCTGTTCGTGCTCGACGGCCTGACCAACGAGTACTTCGGCAAGGCGCTCGCGCTGCGCGACGGCAAGGTGCAGGAGATCGACACCTTCGCCGAGGTCGAGACGGTCGAGTTCCCGGCGCCCATCGGCGCGCTCGACGGCTTCACCACCAGCGGCGGCACCTCCACCTGCCCGCGCACGTACGCCGGCAAGCTCGAGACGTACGAGTACAAGACGGTGCGCTACCCCGGCCATTACAAGGCGATGAAGATGTTCAAGGACCTCGGCTTCCTCGATCAGTCGCCGATCACCGTGAAGGGCCACACCGTCACGCCGCGCGACGTGTTCCACGAGGTGATGACCAAGGTCTGGCACGCCCCGCACGAGAAGGATCTGCTCGTGTTGCGCGTGGTCGTCGACGGCGAGCGCGGCGGGAAGCCGGCGCAGTGGTCGTGCGAGATCATCGATCGTCAGGACGATCGCACCGGCTTTTCGGCGATGGAGCGCACGACCGCGTTCCCGGCGGCGATCGTCACGGCGATGCAGGCACGAAAGCAGGTCGCGCCCGGAGCGCACCCGCTCGAGCTTGGCGTCGATCCGGCGATCTTTCTCAAGGAGCTCGCGAAGCGCGACATCCCGTACGTGATCCAGACGCGCTAGTCCCCTGGAACAGAAGTTCCGTGCGGATGTCGCGAAGTGAACGCGGCCGATGGCAAGGCGGACCGCTGCGCGAATACTCTGCCTATTTGAAGGCGGCCCCAACGCTGCGGGCGCGAGGACGAGTGAGATCCGTGCGGAACTTCTGTTGCAGGAGACGAGAACAGGGGACTAGCGGTACAGATCGGGGCCGGCGTACTTGCCGGCCGGTCCGAGCGCCTCTTCGATGCGAAGGAGCTGGTTGTACTTGGCGATGCGATCGGAGCGCGACGCGGAGCCGGTCTTGATCTGGCCCGCGTTGGTGGCGACCGCGAGATCCGCGATCGTGGAGTCCTCGGTCTCGCCCGAGCGGTGGCTGACCACCAGGCCCATGTGCGCCGAGCGGCCGAGGCTCATCGCGTCGAGCGTCTCGGTGAGCGTGCCGATCTGGTTGACCTTGATCAGGATCGCGTTCGCGATCTTCTCGTCGATGCCGCGCCGGATGCGGGTGACGTTGGTGACGAACAGATCGTCGCCCACCAGCTGGATCTTCGATCCGATCTTGTCGGTGAGGCTCTTCCAGCCGGCCCAGTCGTCCTCGGCGAGGCCGTCCTCGATCGAGACGATCGGGTACTTGCCGCTCAGCCCGACGAGGTAGTCGACCATCTGCGCCGAGGTCAGCGTCTTGCCATCGGCGGAGAGCGTGTACTTGCCGCCCTCGTAGAACTCGGTCGCGGCGACGTCCATCGCGAGCGCGCAGTCGGTGCCGGCCTTGTAGCCCGCGGCGCCGATCGCATCGACGAGGAGCTCGAGCGCTGCTTCGTTGCTCGCCAGATCCGGCGCGAAGCCGCCTTCGTCACCGACCGCGGTCGCGAGCTTCTTGTCCTTCAGGATCTTCTTCAGCTTGTGGAAGATCTCGACGCCCATCCGCAGTCCGTCGCGGAACGTTCGCGCGCCGCGCGGAACGAGCATGAACTCCTGCACGTCGAGGCCGTTGTCGGCGTGCGCGCCGCCGTTGATCACGTTCATCAGCGGCACCGGCAGCACGCGAGCGCCGACGCCGCCGAGGTAGCGATACAGCGGGATGCCGAGGTGATCGGCCGCGGCGCGCGACACGGCGAGCGATACACCGAGCAGCGCGTTGGCGCCGAGTCGTGCCTTGTTCGGCGTGCCGTCGAGCGCGAGCAACGTGGTGTCGACGTCCGCCTGATCGAGCGCGTCGTACCCGAGGATCGTATGCGCGATCTCGTCGTTCACCGACGCGACGGCGTTGAGCACGCCTTTGCCGCCGTAGCGCGCGCCGTCGCCATCGCGCAGCTCGATCGCCTCGTGCGCGCCAGTGCTGGCACCCGACGGCACCATCGCGCGGCCAAACGCGCCCGAAGCGAGGCGGACCTCGACCTCGACGGTGGGGTGGCCGCGGCTGTCCAGGATCTCGCGCGCGTGGAGTTGCGTGATGTCGCTCATGCCTCACAGCCCAAACACCGAACCGCTCTGGCGAGCAAGAGGAGAGGTTCAAATTACGCTGCATAACCGGATCCGGACGGCGCCGTCGTCGGCGTCTTCGTCCTCGTCTTCGGCGGGAGGATCGTCGCTGTTCGCATCTGGCGGCTTCCTCGGCGGGCGCGGGCGCTCGATCTCGAGCCGCGGGCGCTGGCTCTCTTCGCGGCGACGCCGCTCTTCATCGCGCTTTTTAATCTCGTCGATGATGTACGCGTCGAGCATGAATGCCCTTCGTCGCGGATGTTCGACCGCGCGAACCGCGCTTGCAAGTGACTAGGGTTGACCCGGCTGCTCCGGCTGACCCGAAAGGGCGGCGCGGAAGGCGGGCGGGAGCCGCGTCAGCTTCCCCTGCTCGTCGACGCAGGCGTGGGTCGTCTCGCCGGTGCACACCAGGACGCTGTCCGCGAGGCGCACCAGGCGGTACGAGATGCGAAACGAGACCTGCCGGGTCTCCTCGACCTTGGTCTCGAGCTCGAGCTCGTCCTCGTAGCGGGCGGGGGCCAGGTAGCGGAGGCTCGCGGAGGTCACGGGCGCGGTCCGGCCGGTGTCGGAGAGCGTCTTGTAGCTGATGCCGAGGCTCTTGATGAGCTCGGAGCGCCCGGCCTCGAACCAGCGCAGGTAGTTGGCGTAGTAGACGATCCCGGCCATGTCGGTGTCACCGTAATAGACGCGGAAGCGGTGGCGGTTCGCGACCATGTCAGCTCACAGGAGCGCGCCGCAATCGACACAGCGGTCGCGGGTCGCGACGTTCTTGGCCCCGCACGGGCGGCAGCGCTTCATGTCCCCCTGCTCGACGCGCACGCCGCCCTGGGTCGCGGCCGCCCGCTTCACGCGCGGCATACGGTGGCTGCAGTGCTCGCAAAACGCCGCGGTGGGGTCGGCCAGGGCGTTGCCGCACTCCGGGCAGGAGGTCGTCGAAAAGGCCTCGTACGCGGCCGGGGCACGCTTCGGCGGCGGAGACGGCTTGGGTGGCGGCGGTCGGTAGGCGGCCGGGCCCGCGTCCTCGAGGCGGGTCCGCTCGAAGCCTTCGAACGGGGGCTCCTCGTCCACCACCTCGCCGAGGAGGACCCCGGGCGCGGCGGGGGGCGGTGAAAGATCATCGATGATCTCGGTGAGGATCAGGCCCTGGGCGAGCGGGGGCGGCGGCTCGTCCACGATCTCCTGGAGGATCAGGCCCTGCTCGGTCGTGTACGTCGGGGGCGAGGGCGTGCCGCGGTGGACCTGCGGCGCCGGAGCGGGGGCGCGGTTCTGGGACGACTGGAACGGGGCCCGCATCGGCGGTGCCGGCGGGTACGGCGAGGACTGCGGCGCTTGCTGTGGCGCCATGCGCACCGGCCCGCAGCGCGGGCAGACGCCGTTCACGAAGGCAGCGTTACCGCAGCGGGGACAGGCGGCCATGCCGGGATGCTAGCGTGCCTCGCGCCGGAAAACACGGTTGCGCTCGGCCCCCGTTTGGCGGAAGACTCCCCCGGCTTCGATGAAACGGATTCAAGGCATCATCCTCGACCTCGACGGAACCCTCATCGACTCGAACGAGGGACGCGCGCAGGCCTGGGCGGAAGCGCTGGGCGAGGCGGGCTACCCCGTCCCCTTCGCCGACGTGCGGCTCCTGGTGGGCTGCGTCGCGCACGAGGTGCTCACCCGCACCGTCGGCTTCGGCGAGGACACCGAGATCGGCCGCAAGATCCGCGACCGCGCGCGGCAGATCTTCGTGAAGCGCTACGTTCCGCGGATCGCACCGCACTACCGGGCGATCGATCTTCTCGCGCGCTTCGAGCGCGAGGGCGCCAAGCTCGGCGTGGTCAGCGTCGATCCGCCGGAGGTGCTGAGCCCCCTCCTCCGCCTGGTCGGCCTCGATGCGCTGGTGCACCGCGCGTCCTTCCCGCCCGCCGAAGGGCTGGCGACCCAGCGCGATCTGCTCAAGACCGCGATCGACAAGCTCGGCGTCCCCGCCGCGCGCACGGCGATCCTCTGCGACGGGCCGCACGACATCGAGGCTGCGAACAAGCTCGGCCTGACGACGGTCGCGGTCCTCCTCGGCGGCTTCCCGGCGGCTTCGCTGCGCGGCGCGAGCGCTCTGTACAAGGACCTCGCGACGCTCCTCCAGGACTTCGACGACTCGGTCTTCGGCGCTCCCGTAGCGGCTTAGTCTTTCGCGCTAACCCACGTCGGCCAAGGCGAAATTCACGCGCATCCGGCGCTGGAGTTCCTCGCCGATCGCGCGGTGCTCGGGGCGCTCGAGGCGGGGATCGGCGGCCACCAGTGCAAAGGCGTCCTCGCGCGCGTCCTCCAGCACTTTCGCGTCGCGCACGAGATCGGCCATCGCCAGGCTGGCGAGGCCGGACTGGCGGGTGCCGAGGATCTCGCCGGGGCCGCGCAGCTCGAGATCGGCCTCGGCGACCTTGAAGCCGTCGTCGGTGCGCTCGAGGACGGCGAGCTTCTGCCAGGCCTCCTGGCCACCCCCGCCGACGATCAGTACGCACGCGCCCGGATGGATCCCGCGGCCCACGCGCCCGCGGAGCTGGTGGATCTGCGAGAGGCCGAAGCGCTCGGCGTTCTCGATCATCATCACGGTCGCGTTCGGGACGTCGACGCCGACCTCGATGACCGTGGTCGAGACAAGGACGGCGACCTTGTTGGCGCGAAAGGCGTCCATCACCTCGGCCTTCTGCTCGGCGCGCATGCGGCCGTGGAGCAGACCCACGTTTCGATCTGGAAAACGCGCGCGGATCTCGACCACCGCCTCGGTCGCGGCCTTGAGATCGGACTGCTCGGAGGCCTCGACGAGCGGGAAGACGACGTAGGCCTGGCGACCCTCGGCGATCGCGCGCTCGATCTGACTCATCGCCTGATCGCGATCGCGCCCGCGCAAGACGCGCGTAGCGATCGGAGTCCGGCCGGGAGGGCGCTCGTCGAGCACGGAGACCTCGAGATCGCCGTAGAGCGTGAGCGCGAGGGTGCGCGGGATCGGGGTGGCGGTCATGACCAGGACGTCGGGGGTGATGCCGTTGGCCTTCTGGCGCAGCGATCCGCGCTGCTCGACGCCGAAGCGGTGCTGCTCGTCGACGATGACCAGGCCCAGATCGCGCGGGAGGATCGCCGGCTCGAGCACCGCGTGCGTCCCGACCAGCACGTGGAGTGATCCGTCGGCGAGCCGGGCGAGGATCTCGCGGCGCGCTTTCGCCTTCGTCGAGCCGGTGAGGAGCGCCTGCGTGAGGCCCAGCTTCGCGAGGTAGCGCTCGCCGGTGATCGCGTGCTGCTGGGCTAGGATCTCGGTGGGCGCGAGGATGATCGTCTGCCGTCCCGCGCCCGCCACGACCGCGGCGGCGATCATCGCGACCGCGGTCTTGCCGGAGCCGACGTCGCCCTGGAGCAGGCGGTTCATCGGCTTTTCTTTGGCGAGATCGGCGACGATCTCGCGGAGCGCGCGCTTCTGGGCGCCGGTCAGCGGGAACGGCAGCATCCGCTCCGCGATCTCGGTCCACGGCAACGGTGAGATGTGCACCAGGCCGGGCATCGACTCGCCGGTCTTTCGGCGCTGCGCGAGCATCATCTGGAAGAAGAGGAGCTCGTCGTAGACCAGGCGATGGCGGACCGCCTGATCGGGATCTTCGCCGGGCTCTAGCGTCTCCGGGAGGTGGGCCTTGGCCAGCGCGCTCGCCAGCGTAGGCAGCGCGCGTCGCTCGCGGAGCCACGGCGGCAGCGGATCCTCGACCCGGTGCGCGAACCGGCGCGCGACCACCTGCAGCACCTTGCGGAGCGCCTTGGGCCGCACGCCGTCGACCTCGGGATAGACGGGCGCGATCGCGGCGACATCGCTGCTGCGGTCGTCCTCCCAGTCCTCGACCTCGGGGTGCACGATCTGCCGCATCGCACCCCACGCGGTGACGGTGCCGGTGACGAGCACGTCGCGATCGCGGACGAAGCGGCGCTTCATCCCGTCGGTGTGGAAGCGGAACCATCGCAGGCTGAGCGTGCCGCTGCCGTCGCCGATCACGACCTCGAACATCATGCGCCCGCCGCCGACGCGCGAGAGCGCGGCGTGCAGCACCCTGCCCCGCACCTGCGCGAACGCGCCTGGCTCGATCGTCGCGATGGGCATGATCGCGCGGCGATCTTCGTAGCGGCGCGGCAGCCACAAGAGCGCGTCGAGCACGGACTCGAGGCCCTTGTCGGCGAGGTGCCCAGCGGTGGCTTTGCCGACGCCATCGAGCGCATCGAGGCGGACGCGGCCGAGCGGGGAGCCCGCATCGCTCACCGCTTCGCGAGGAGCGGTGCTGCGCGAGCGGCGGGCCTTCGGCTCGGCGGGATCGGCCTTCTTGCGCGGCTTCTTGGCCTTCGCGGGGGGATCGAACGTGAGCTGAGGTGAGGCGCGCTTCTCAGCGCGCGGCGGGGACGGCTTCTCTGTGCGGGGCGGCGGCGTGTCGGCACGCGGCGCGGGCTTTTCGGTCGGCTCGGGCGCATCGCGTGCGGCGATGCGCGCCTCGAGCGCGGCGAGCAGCGCCATCGCGCGCGCCGCGCGATCCGCCTCGCCGAGCGCGTCGAGCCCGCGGACCAGCGCCTCGAGCGCGCGCGTGGCCTGCTGCTCGCCCGGCGTTCGCGCGGCGGCGCTCACCTGCTGGAGGAGCGCGGAGAGCGTCCCTTCGAGATCGCGGACGACGCCGAGGTTTCGTCCGCCGTTTCGGGCGGCGAACCGGAGGGGCCGACCGGTGCGCTCCAGCGCCTCTCGCCAAGCTTCGCTCAGAAAAACTTCACCTCGACGATCTCGTAGTCCTTCGGCTTGGGCCCGGCGACCGTGATCTGATCGCCCTCCGACTTGCCGATCAGCGCACGGGCGAGCGGCGAGGTGATGGAGATCTTGTTCGCCTTCAGATCGGCCTCGTCGAGCCCGACGATCTGCAGCGTCTTCTCCTCGACCCCATCTGCGATCTTCACGGTCGCGCCGAACATCACCTTCACGCCGGTGAGCTTGGTCGGATCGATGATCTCGGCCTGCGCGAGCCGGGACTCGATCTCCTGGATCCGCCCTTCGATGAAGCCTTGGCGCTCCTTCGCGGCGTGGTACTCGCCGTTCTCGCGCAGATCGCCATGCGCACGCGCGACCTCGATCGCGCGAGACGTTTCGAGTCGATCGACGGACTTCAGTCGTCGAACCTCATCCTTGAGCTTCTCGTAGCCCAGCACGGTCATCGGCACTCGGTCGGCCACTCGGCTCCTCCTTCGGTCGGCGCGGGATTTTCGTTGACCACGGCCGTCGCCACGCCGACGAGTGGGACCCGCGCACGGCGCGTCATCATGCGACGAAACCCCTCTTCGACCTGGCGCCGAGCTATCCATCCAGCTCGCCTTCGGTCAAGCCAGCTCATCGTCCTGTGCGCGTTCATGAGCAGCGCCTGCTCGTTTTCGCCCAACGCCCTGGTCCCGGAGGACCCGCCTGGGTTTCGGCCAGACACCGGCCGGGGACCGACCGACGCCCGCGTCGGGGACCCGGACGCCGCGAGCGGCGAGATGGACGCGCTCACCGCCGACCTCGATGCGGCCGCGCCGGATGCGCCGGCCTCGGCGACCGATGCGACCGACGGGCTCGATGCCCATGCCGCGCCGGGCGCCGACGCCATGCCGTTTCCCGACGCGGCGAGCCCCGCGCCGGACGCCGCAACGGCGCCCGACGCCGGCGTGGCGCGCGACGCCGCAGCGCCCGACGCGAACACCGATGGCGGCATGGCCGGGTTCCCCGACGCCGCACGGCCGGACGCGATGACGTTCCCCGACGCGATGCCGCGGGACACCGGGATCCGCGACGGCGGGCCGGACAGCGGCGTGGACGGCGGCTGCGCTGCGCCTCCGTTCGCCGTCGGCCCGGCTCCGGCCAGCGTCGGGAGCATCTCGGTGGGGCTCTCGATCTCGACCTCGGCGCTGGTCGCCGACTTCGACGACGACGGCTTCGACGAGATCGCGGTGGGCTCGGAGATGGACGGGCAGATCGCGATCATCGACTTCGAGGCCTGCTCGAACGTACCCACGGTGACGCTCGGGAACCTGTTCGTCGGACCGACCGGCCTCGCCCTCGCGCGCGACTCCAACGGAGCGCGCATCGTGTCGACGCTCGGCGGCCAGGTGCGGCTCACCACGTATTCCGGCCCGAACCGCATGATCACCACGACCACGGTGACGCCCGGCGGCGGGTTCGACTTCTTCACGGGGCTCGCGGTGCACCCGAGCGCCAGCGAGATCATCGTCAACGGACCGCGCATGATAGCGAGCTCGGCCGGCTATGCATCGGGCACCGTGTCGGCGGGGTTCGCGTTCGGTCATACGCTCGGCGAAAACGGGATCGGATCGCCTGCGTACATCACCAGTGCGGCCGCGGCGCCGCGGACGATCATCATGAACGAGACCGGAGTCGTCATCACCCGCCCCGATCTGGGCACCGACGTCACGATCACGCTGCCGGGCGCCAGCCCCCGGAGCGCGGCCGTCACGATCGCGGGCACCCCACAATCGATGACGCCGAACGCCGGGTTCTCGACGGTCGGGTACACGTCCGAGCTGACCAACGGACGGGGTGCGCTCTCGGTGATCGTCGTCGACCCGACGGCGGGGACACCGCTGGTGCAGGTGGAGGATCTCGCCGGAGTGCAGCGGTTCGTGAGCGAGCCGATCGTCTACTCGAGCCCGGCGACCAACGGCTTCTTCGCGATCCGCGAGACGACGATGGCGTCGTTCCACGAGCTCACGGGATGCACGCTGCGGCCGCTCGCCACGCCGGCGGGCGTCAGCTGCGGCGGCGTCGTGTCGGTGCGGCTCGCGGGGACCGTCGCGCCGACGGTCACCCCGATCACGGCGTACGTGAGCGGCGCTGCGGATCCCGATCTCGCGGTCACGACCTCGGATCCGGGGCGCGGCGTCCTGACGTTCTACCGGCCCACGCTGATGACGGTGGGCGCGCCCGTGCCGCTGGACGACGGCGCGATAGCGACGCCCGGAATCACGACGACGTTCCTGTCGCGCTACAACGTGGCTGGAACGGTGATGTTCATCCCGCTCTCGAGCGGCGCGGTCGAGCTCGTGGCGTGGCGACGCCCGACGGTCACCGGGATGCCGCAGGCTCTGTGGACGCAGAGTCGCGGCGGACCGCGGCGCTCCGGCCGGCTTTGATCAGCTTCTGGGCGTGGCAGCCACTGCGCGCGAGGGGCTTCGATCAGATCGCGGCGAGGCGGCCGCCGAGGCCGAGCGCGGGGAGCTCGAGGCCAGCACCGCGCGCGTCGCGCTCGCGACGGAACTCTTGCCAGGCCCAGGCGCGGCGGTCGGCGAGCACGGCCGAGACGAGGCGCGTGTTGAGCATATGGCCGGCCTTGACGCCGACGTATCGGCCGACGAGCGGCGCGCCCATGAGCGAGAGATCGCCGATCGCGTCGAGGATCTTGTGGCGCACGAACTCGTCCGGGTAGCGGAGGCCTTCGGGGTTCTGGATCGAGTAGTCGTCGATCAACACCGCGTTCTCTAGGCTGCCGCCGAGGGCCAGCCCGCGGGCGCGCATCGCTGCGACGTCGCGCGCGAATCCGAAGGTCCGGGCGCGGGCGATCTCCGCCTCGAACGCGCGATCGGAGAAGATGAAGTCACGTCGCTGCTCGGTGATGAGCGGGTGACGGAAGTCGATCAGGCACTGCAACCGGAAGCTCGGCGCAGGCTCGAGGCGGGCGAGGCGATCGTCCTCGCGGACCTCGATCGGCTTGGTGATGACCAGGAACCGCTTGGGTCGCGACTGCGCGACGGTCCCGCCGCCCGATCGGATCAGCTGAACGAACGGGGCCGAAGAACCGTCGAGGATGGGGACCTCGGGGCCGTCGAGCTCGATCCGCGCGTTGTCGACGCCGAGGCCGGCGAGCGCGGCGAGCAGGTGCTCGACCGTACCGACCCCGACCTGCTGGCGGACCTCGCTGCCGGCGACGAGGGCGTCGCGGGCGATGGTGGTGGCCAGCTTCGTCTCGACGACGAAGTGGGCGTGCGCCGGGATCTCGATCGCCGCGCCGTCCGGGCCACGCATGTCCGTGCGGGCAAAGACGATTCCCGTGTTGGGGGCCGAAGGGATGAGCGCGAAGTGGACGCGTCGACCGCTGTGCAGGCCGACGCCGGAGGCGCTGACACGGGACTTGAGCGTTCGTTGATACAGCAACTGATCTCCGACCTGCCGGCCGATCCGGCCGTGCCCCCTCGAGACACGCCAGCTCGACGCCGCGCGTCGTCCCATGGTTGCGAATTTCGGTCCACATATCGCACGCGGGTTTAATGCATCGGAAACCCGTGAGAAAACGGGTGTTTAAGGGGTAATTACGTGGGCGCGATCACAAGCGTGTGACGCAAATTCGATACGGTGTCGCCGTGGTGCGTCACAGATTGTCGGGGTGGCTCAGAGGAGAAGCGGCCGCTCGAAGTGCTGGTAGGCCCGCGGGGTCGCGACCCGACCGCGGGGCGTTCGGGCGAGGTAGCCCTCCTTGATGAGAAACGGCTCGACCACGAACTCGAGTGTGGAGGCGTCCTCGCCGATGGCGGCGGCGAGGGTGTCGAGCCCGACGGGGCCGCCGCTGAAGCGATCGATGAGCGTGAGCACGAGGCGACGGTCCATGTCGTCGAGGCCGCGGGCGTCGATCTCCAGACGATCCAGCGCGTTCGCGGCAAGCGCGGCGGTGATGCGGCCGTCGCCGAGCACGTCGGCGAAGTCGCGCAGGCGTCGCAGCAACCGGTTGGCGACGCGGGGAGTGCCACGGGCGCGGCGAGCGATCTCCTCCGCGGCGGCGTGCTCGAGCTCGACCCCGAGGCGGACCGCGGAGCGCTCCACGATCTCGAGCAGCTCGGCGGGCTCGTAGAAGTCGAGGCGCGCGACGAACCCGAAGCGATCGCGCAACGGGCTGGCGATCAAGCCGGTGCGCGTGGTGGCGCCGATCAGCGTGAACCTCGGGAGCGGCAGCGTCATTGTGCGCGCGCCCGGTCCCTCGCCGATCACCAGGTCGAAACGGAAGTCCTCCATCGCCGGGTAGAGGTTCTCTTCCACAGCCGGGCTGAGCCGGTGGATCTCGTCGATGAACAGGACCTCGTTGGGCTGCAGGTTGGTGAGGATGCCGGCGAGGTCGCCCTTCTTCTCGATCGCGGGGCCGCTGGTCACGTGGATGGTCACGCCCATCTCGGCCGCGATGATGTGCGCGAGCGAGGTCTTGCCGAGGCCGGGGGGCCCGCAGAGCAGCACGTGATCGATGCTCTCGCCGCGGTTCTGCGCAGCCTTGGTCATCACGCGCAGGTTGTCCTTGAGCCGGCGCTGCCCGACGTAGTCCTCGAAGCGCCGGGGCCGGAGGGCGGCGTCGAGCGGGCGATCCTCCGGGCCGGGGCGGCCGGAGATCCCGCGTGTCGCGTCGGTGTCGTCGCGTTGACCCACGCGACGGTGCTACGGCTCGCCGCCGATCCGGTCAACGTCAGGAAGGACCGCGGCCGGAGAGCTGGGCCAGCGCGTCGCGGAGGAGCGCATCGAACGAGCCCTGGGGCGCGCGCTCGAGCGCCTTCGCCGCGGCGTTGTCCGCCATGTTGGGCTTGAATCCGAGGTTGACGAGACCGCTCACCAGATCCTCGCGCAGGGCCACGCGGGTGGGCGGCGTCGAGCCCGTGGGGATCGCGGCGCTGGCGACGGCGAGCGCGGTCATCTTCTCGTGGAGATCGAGCACGAGCCGTTCAGCGGTCTTCTTCCCGACGCCCGGGAGCTTGCTCAGCCGCGCGAGATCCTTGCTGCGCACGTGCGTGACCACCTCCTCGGGGGAGGTCTCGAGGATGCCCATCGCTTTCACCGGCCCGATTCCGGGCACCGTGATCAGCAAGTCGAAGACCTCGCGGTCGAGGGCGGAGGTGAAGCCGAACAGGTGAATCGCGTCCTCGCGCACGTGGGTGTGGACGTGGAGATCGATCTTGTCGCCCACCGGGAACGCGCCGCGCTTTGCCACGGTGACGAGGTAGCCGACGCCCTGGACGTCGACCACCAGATGGGTGGCGCTGCGCTCGATGATCTCGCCGCGGAGGCGCCCGATCATCGCGTACCTCGCGTGGCACTGCGCATGGTCAGCGAGAGGATGGGCGAGCGAGCGCGCTGTGCGCCCGCGATCGCGACTGCGAGCGCGTCGGACGCATCCACCTCGGCGCGCTCGCGCAGGCCGAGGATGATGCGGACCATCTCCTGGACCTGGACCTTCTCCGCGCGGCCGGTGCCGGTCACGGCCTTCTTCACCTCGGCGGGGCTGAGCTCGTCGATCGGCGCCGCGGTCAGCCGCGCCGCGAGCAAGGCCACGCCACGCGCGTGTCCGAGCACCAGCGCGCTTCGGGCGCTCTTGTGGTGGAACATCGACTCGAGGAAGACGTGGTCGGGGTGATGTCGCTCGAGCTCGGCGCGCAGGCCCGCGAAGATGGTGGCCACGCGATCCGACAGCGGAGCGTCGGAATCGGCGTGGATGACGCCGCACCCCATCGTCGACATCCGGCCGCCCTCCGCGAGGATGACGCCCCAGCCAGTGCGGTGCGAGCCAGGGTCGATGCCGAACGCGATCACTCTCCCGCGCTCGCCATGAGCTCTTCGGGGATGTCGAAGTTCGCGTAGACGTTCTGCACGTCATCGTGATCTTCGAGCCGCTGGTAGAGCTTGAGGACCTTCTTGGCGACGTCGCTGTCGGTCACGCTCACGGTGTTGGACGCGATCATCGTGAACTCCGCGACGACCGACTCGAGGTGCTTGGCGTCGAGCGCTTCCTTCACCGAGTGGAACTTGCTCGGCTCGGTGTAGACGACCACGTGCTCGCCTTCGGTGAGGACGTCGTCTGCGCCCGCATCGAGCGCCGCCTCCATCACCTGGTCCTCGCTGAACTTCGAGGCGTCGTAGCGCACCATCCCCCGCCGCGTGAAGATGAACGCGACAGCGCCGGACTTGGCGAGGTTGCCGCCGGAGTTCTCGAGCATGTTGCGGATCTCGCCCGAGGTGCGGTTGGTGTTGTCGCTCGCACACTCGACGATGAACGCGACGCCTCCGGGCCCGTATCCCTCGTAGGTGAGCTCGAGGATCTGGTTCCCTTCGAGATCACCGCTGCCCTTCTTGATCGCGCGCGTCACCGTATCGGACGGCATCGCTGCTGCGCGCGCGAGCGTGATCGCCATGCGCAAGCGCGGATTTCCAGACGGGTCAGCGCCGCCGAGGCGCGCCGCGACCGTGAGCTCCTTACCTATCTTGGTGAACGCCTTCCCGCGCTTGGCGTCCTGCGCGCCCTTGCGATGCTTGATCGTGCTCCATTTATTGTGTCCGGACATGAATTCACCCTGGCTCCGGGGGAGTACCACGGCCCTCAGGACCGCTCAACAGCCCTCGCTCGCGCCGCGCATTTGCCGGGTCCCCGTCATACCACCGTGCTATGAGCCGCCCGCGTCATGTCGCGTCGAGCCGGCCAGATCGCGTGGATCGCGGCTGCGATCGGCCTGCTCCTCGGCTCCGGCTGCCGACGCCCCCCCGCCGTAGAGCTGCCCCCCAGCACCGCGGTCATCATCAGCGCGCCCACGCAGCTCCAGTGGGGCCCCGCCGCGGCCGGCTCGATGGGTGACGTCCGCCTCGACAATGGCCGCGTCATGGCGGTCATCGCGGCCGTCGAGCACGCCGTCGGATTCGCGGCCACGGGCGGCAACCTCGTCGACGCCGCATGGCTTCCGGACGGCGAAGATCAGATAAATCAGGTCTTTCTCTACCTCGACGACGATTTCCCCCGACAAGCCAAGTACACCTCACTGCAGATCATCGAGGCCGGCGGCGCGGGGCGCACGGCGCTGGTTCGCGCGCGCGGCACCGACAGCCACCAGCCGAAGATCGAGATCGAGACGGACTACACACTCGAGCCGGGCGCGGACTGGCTGACGCTGACGACCCGGTTCGTGTCGACCACGACCTTTACGGTTCACGGCTACGACCTCGGGGACGCCATCCAGTGGGGCCGCGCCGAGCACCTGGGCCCCGGGTTCGGCTTCGACCTCCGTGGCAAGCGCCCTCACCTCCCCTGGGTGGCGGGCATCGGTGACGGCACGTCTTACGCGATGGTTCCTACCTCGACGCCGGCGTTCGCGGGCCCGCACGGCTCGATGTGGAGCGACCCGATCGGCGCGGTCGTCGTGCTCGTGCCCCACGAGCCCATCACCTACGTCCGCCACCTCGTGATCGGCCGTGGCGACACGGCCAGCCTCGCCGGGAGCGTCGCCAAGCTCCGCGGCGATCACACCGGCCGCCTCTCCGGCCAAGCGCTCACCATCGGCAAGAGCGCCGTTCCCGGCACCGTCATCCACGCGCTCGACAGCAGCGGCAAGCTCGTGGGCCTCGCCAACGTCGACACCCGCGGGGTGTTCTCGATCGCGCTGATCCCCGGACCGTATCGCCTTGAAGCGATCACGCCTGGGCGCGCGCCGATGGCCCCCACCGACACGAGCCTCATCGACCTCGCGGCGGACGCCGTCGTGATCCGCGACTTTCTGCTCGCCCCGCCGGCCCTCATCGCGTGGCGCATCGAGGGCGACGACGGCCGCGCCCCGGCCGTGAAGGTCACGCTGGTCGGCCTCGGTGACACGCCCTCCCCCGAGCTCGGTCCGATCTACATGCCGCTGTCGAGCAACGTCGTCCTCTCTGCGCGCGGCGTCGGCGAGGTCGCGGTGGGCGCCGGCCGCTATCGCGTGATCATCTCGAAGGGGCCGGAGTACGAGCTCATCGACACCGAAGTCACCGCGCGCGAAGGCGAACGCCCAGAGGTCACCGGGCGGCTCGAGCGCAGCGTCGATTCGCGCGGATTCATCTCCGCCGATCTGCACCAGCACGCGGTTCCCAGCTTCGATTCCGGTGTCTCGCTCGCCGACCGTGCGCTGTCCAACGCGGCCGAGGGCGTCGAGGTGCTGATCGCGACCGATCACAACGTCCTCACCGACTACCGTCCGGTCATCGCCGCCTCCGGCCTCGGTCGCTCGCTCGCCTCGATCGTCGGCACCGAGGCGACGACGCACTCGGTCGGTCACTTCAACGCATTTCCGCTGGCGATCGTGCGCGACGACCCGCGCGGCGGCATGGTCGATGTCGAGGGCATGTCGCCGAGCGAGATCTTCGCGTTCGTCCGCAAGCTCGGCGAGCCCGACGTCGAGGCGTTCATCCAGACCAACCACCCCCGCTCGGGGTACATCGGCTACTTCGACATCATGAAGCTCGACCCCACGAGCGGACTGTCGGCGGACCCGCGCTTTTCGCTGGAGTTCGACGGCATCGAGGTCATCTCGTTCGGCTGGAAGGACGAGACCGACTCCGCGCTCGCCGACTGGTTCTCGCTTCTCCGGCGCGGCCGCCGCCTCACCACCACCGGCGCGAGCGACAGCCACACCATCGTGGTGCGCGAGGTGGGCTGGCCACGAACGTACGTGTGCACGAACGACGACAGCCCGGCGCGGCTCGACGCCGTCGCCTTCACGCGCGCGCTTCGCAGCGGCTGCGCTTCGGTCAGCGCGGGTCCGATGGTCACGCTGCGCTCGGGGACTTCGCGCATGGGCGACCTCGTCAAATCGACGAGCGGGCGGATGAACGTCGATGTGGAGGTGCAAGCGCCACGCTGGGTTACCACCGATCGCCTCACCCTCTACGTCGACGGAAACGTCCTCGTGACGGTGCCGATCACCTCGAACGCGACGCGCCGCCTGAGCCGCACGTTTCCGATCCGCTGCAAGGCCGACTGCTTCATCCTCGCGCGCGTCGACGGTGACACGCCGCTGACTCCGGTCATTTCGGCGACGGACGGGCGCGCGCCGCTCCCGATCGCGCTCACGAACCCCATCTACATGGATGTGGATGGTGATGGTCTTTTCCATGGAGCTCCTCGATGATCCTCACCGTTCTCGGCGCGATCTTCGCGTTCCTGGGTCTTCCGTTCTTCATCCGCGGCCTTGGGCTGACGCTCGCGCCGGAGAGCGCACGCTCTCTCGCCATCCGTGAGCGGAACCTCCGGCGCGGCCTCGAGACGGACATGAAGGTCTGGGGTCGCCGCGTCCGCAGGTTTGGCGTCCTGTTGCTGTTGATCGGCGGCGGTTTGATCGCCGCCGGCCAGCTCACCTGAGGCACATCGTCGACTGCGGATCGCCGGGCGAAGGCCGGCACCAGCGCCACCGTCCATCGGTGTCGCGGCTGAGTGCCTCGTGCTCGAGATCCGGCGGCGCGCCCCCGACGTGATCGGCATCCTCGTCACGACCCAGCTTCACTCGATCCAGCACCAGGTCGCCCCACGCCACCTCCACCACGACATCGCGCTGCGCGATCGCGCTGCGCGGCCGGACCACCAGCGCCTCCCCGACACCCCACGCGCGCGGCGTTCCCCCGCGGCCGAAGTACATGCCCGACGAGGCCGAAAGCGAGTGCTCCGTCGGTGTCGCATCGAGCACCCGGAGCGTGAGATCGACCTCGTTCAGATCCAGCGCGTGTTCCGATCGGTTCACCAGCTCGATCCACTCGTCGACGTCGGTCACCGAGCCGTGGCCGGGCGTGCCATCGAACGCTACGCCCTCGGCGCCGTCATTCCAGTCGTGCAGCGGCGTCGGGACCAGCTCCGTCAGCGAGACGCGAACGTCGCCCGGAGCTTCGAGACCCACTTCCAGCGCAGGCGCGACGTTCCCCGCGAGATCGCGTCCTTCGAGGTGAACCGAATAGATCGTCCCCGGCTCGAGCCGTGCGCTGGTGGTCACGTCGACCCGCGCCAGCGGAACGAGCGGCGCGGTCAGCTCGACACGGTGGCCGTCGCCATCGATCAGCGCGCCGCGGATCAGCACCGGCTCGCTCGCCTCGATCGACAGCCGCGCGTGCCCGCCCCCGCGATCGACCGCGCGCAGGCGGATCTCCGGCGCGATGTCGTCGGCCACCGTGCCCGTGGTGATCTCACCCTCCGGCCGCGTCGACGGTTCCGCCTCACCGAGCAGATCGAGTCGATAGGTCTGATTCGCGCGCAGCCCGCCCGTCGCCACCGGTAGCTCCGCGAGCCAGTGCCCGAGCCCGTCGCTCGCCACGATCGGCGCACGCAGCGCCTGTCCCGGCGCGACCAGCATGATCGCGTCCATGGGCGGCGCGACACCCCGCGTCGCTAGCACCACCGTCCGCAGGTTCACCGGCGCCAGGGATCCGGGCCGCGGCCCCTCGAGCGAGAACGTGCCGATCTGCGGCGCCGGCGCAGTCTCGATCGCGATCGGCTGCTCAGGCAGCGCGATCGGCTGGCCTTCGACGTCGACCAGCCCCGTCGCGATCGTGACCGTCAGATAGTCCGCGCTCGGCCAGCGATCAACCGGACGCATCGCAACCACGCGGGGATCGATCAGCTCGATCTCCACCGGCTGATCGCGCCCGTCGGCTCGGGTGACGTGGATGGGCCAGACCCCCGGCGCCCGGATCGGGCCCGACATCTCGAGCTCGATCGCCGCGTCGAGCGGCAGCGGCGAAGGGGCGTGGACCGCGACGATCGCGACCCGGACGGGGCGCTCGACGTCGACGGTCGAGAGGCAGCCGGTGAAGAGAAGGAGCAAAGCAACTGCAGATCGAGACATGACTAGGGGTCCTTTCGGTCGAGACGACCGCCGGTGAGCGCGCGCAGCATCCCGTCGATGTTGCGGGCGCGGAGGTTGAGCGGAGCGGAGGGCGCGATGCGGCTGGCGACCAGCAGCTCGAGCCTCTCGAAATAGAGGTCCGTGACGTGCTCGAGGAGCGCGCGCATGACGGCTTCGCGAGCGGCGACGTCGCGACTGGCGCGGAGCTCGGAGTCCGCGAATATCAGGTCGCCGAGCTCGAAGCGGGCCGTCACCCGCAACCCGAGGGCGTGACCCTCGTTCGTCGTGCGCGCATCGAGCGTGTCGCGGACGTCGACGTCGGCGTCGGTGCCCGCCGAGAGATCGATGCGCGGGACGAGCCCACGGAGACGCGCGCGCGTCGCCCAGTCGACCTCGGGAGAGGACCACTCCTCCAGCGCCGCCTGATGCACGGCAGCGAGCGCCGGCAGAGCGCCGCGACCCGCGATGAGATCGTCGAGCTCGCGATCGGAGATGGTGCTGGTCGCGACCAGCGTTTCGACGATCGAAGGCGGCGCAGCGATCATCGACGCGAACAGCAGGCCGATCACGGCTTCGCACCGCGCCAGATCGCGAGCCGCGCAGCCTGCGCCCGCAGCGCGAGCCGATGAAACGGGGACGGCTTCGGCAGCGGGACGTCGGGACAGCGCGGTCGCGGCGGCGGCGCCATCCACGCCTCGGGCCGCACCACCAGCCGGAGCATCGCGGAGACGCCTTCCCGCTCGAGCTCCCCGGCGCGCGCGCCGGTCACCGCCAGATCGAAGGTGAGGACGATCGACTGCGATCGATCGAGCGCTGCTGCCGCCTCGTACCCATCGAGCGCCGACGCGCGATCAGACGCTGCGGTGGTGGGGTCCTCGATGCGATCGAGCAGCGTTGGTGGAGGTGTGGCCGCGAGGGCCAAGGAAAGAACGGTCGCCAGCATGGCGCGCCGCATAGGCAAGGACGATGCCAGCGTGCGATGGCGAGGCGAACAGCGATCGTCCGTCCGCTATTCGGACGCGTCCGAAATCCGGACGGACGCGATCATGAATGTAGTTCGTTCAGCGGGCGCGGCGGCGCAGCGCGATCATGCCGAAGGCCAGCGCGAACAAAGCGAAAGGCGCGCTGCCGTCGCGCGGCAGAGCCGAGGCGCAAGACGCGGCCTCAGCCTGGGGCGCGGGTGCGGGCTCTTCAGCGAGACCCTTCCGGAGCACGTGCGATGCGATGTTGCCGATCTCGTCGATCGCCTGGATCTCGATAGCCTTCTCGGTGTCGAGCAGCTCGGGCACGGCGACGAAATCATCGGTGTCCGGTGAGACCTCGCGCGCGACGCCGTCGACGATGAGCAGGTACGTGACCGCGCCTCGGCTCACGACGTCGTGCGCGCGCGCCGCGATGCCGACCTTCGAGGGCACGACGCGGGCGCTCAGTATGGGCGCCTCGGTGTCGACCACCAGCTCGATGACGGCCGGCGTGGGGTCGAGCGACTGGGGCTTCATGAACTCCCGACCACGGATCTCGACCTGGTGTCGTCCTTGCACCAGCAGCTCCTGGCGCTCGAGTGAAAGTCGCGAGCGTGCGGCGAAGGGGGACCAGGTCCCGCCGTCGATCCGCACCTGGTACTCGACCTCTGCGCCAGGAGGACCGCTGTGATTGAGGACGAGATCGAGCTGTGGCGCACGAGGACCGCCGACCTGGTGGATCGACATCTCTTCGGACGTGGGCACTTGCCAGCGCTCCACGCTCGCGACGGTGTCGAGGGCGGGCTTGAGCGGCGGAACGAGCGAAGGATCGAACGCGAGATCGACGTAGATGCCGAGGTGGCTGAACATGGTGGTGCTGGTCCCGACCGGGACGCCGCGCGCGCCGAGGAAGGTGGGCTCGAAGCCGCCGAGATCGGAGCCCGAAGGCAGCGCGATGGGCACTGCGAGGGCGCTGGTCAGCTGCGGGAGGACCAGCGAGAGCAACGCGGGCACCGACATCTCGAGCTCGGCCGCGGTCTCGGCGAGGATCTCGCTGTCGGCGACGTGGACGTTGGTGACGCTGTTGGCGAGATCGCCGACCAGCAGGCGGATCTGACCGCCGGGCTCCGCGAAGAGGCCGAGCGGCACGTCGACGTCGGCGGTGACGGTCATCAGGTGCACCCAGCGCTCCTCGACGATGGCCGCGAAGGAGAGCTCCAGCGCGGGGAGGCGCAGCGTGATCAGCGGGGTCTCGAGCGCGATGTTGGGCGAGGTGCCGCTGGTCTTCCCTTCGCCGATGATCAGCTTCGGCTCGAGCGTCGGGCGAATGGAGATGCGGGCCGGCCAGATCGACCAGTTGTAGCGATCGGCGTGGGTGAGCTGGTTCAGCGAAGGCATGAGCACCGCGAGCGAGCCGGTGTTCACGAGCTCGGTCGTCTCCGTCGAGATGGCGGCGCAGAAAGTGCCTGCGGCCGCTGCGGTGAAGATGACCTGATCGAGCAGCGGCTGGGAGATGCCGGCGGCGATCATGAACGGGCGCTCGGCGCGGCCGTCGAAGTCGAGGTCGACCATCGTCGCGGCGGGGAACGGGACGGGCGCGATGAACTCGGGGCGCAGTCGCGGGCTGATGCCGGGGACGGAGCAGGTCCCATCCGCCATCGCGACCTCCATGCCGGCGCGGAGACCGATGTTCACGCCGGTGGCGTCGGAGCCGGCGGTCCCGCCGACCAGGCCGGAGAGGTCGCCGGTGCCCGCGGTCGCGCTGCCGAAGCCGCCGAGGAACGAGCCGAGCGAGAGACGGCCTTCGAGACCGAGGCGCTGTGGGACGATCTCATCGCTGCCGTCGACCTCGCACTGGTTGTCGGCGTTGCAATGCGTGCTCGCGGGGCAGCCGGGATCCATCGGTCGGCCACAGCGCTGCGCGAGGATGCCCTTGATCTGATCGTCGATGATGTCGCCGAGCCGACCGACGATGCGGCCGACGAGCGCGGTCTTGATCGCGCCGAGGTTGGCGATGCCGCACGTGATGGTGTCGCCGATGTCGCCGTGCACCGGATCGCGGGTGATGCTGATGTCTCCGTCCGGGATCATCGCGGTGACGTCGGTGACCTTCAGATCGAGCTGACCGCCGGGCGTACCGGCGGGCGGCGTCCAGGGGCCGATCTCGACCTTGACGTTGAACTCCTGCTGGCTCCCGCCGCTCGCGTTGCTGTCGAGGTTGACGACGCAGTCCATCCCGAGCGGGTCGTAACGAATCGGGATGACGGTGGTGTAGATCTGGGCGCGGACGGCGGCGTCGATCTGGTTCGGCGCCACCGGCGTCAGCGCCAGCCCTTCAAGCCGCAGCCAGGCGAAGCAAGCCCGTGGGTTCGGATCCGTCGGCTCGTCGCGGCACACCGTCGCGCCGCTCTGAACGGCGCGCTCGATCTCGAAGCCGAGGACGGGCTCGCCGTTTCCGGTGGGGCCGACGCAGGTGCTGCGCGGTCCGCAGGTGCTGGGCGTGCGCTGCCCGTTGAGCACGAAGTTAGTGGGACAAGCGATCGGCTCGCCGACGCCGCACTGCATCCGGGCGTAGGCCGAGGTGAGGTTACCGAACTCGGTGCCGAAGAAGTCGAGGCCGGAGCGGGTCACGCGGAGCTCGGCGGCGCGGTCGAGCTGCGCTTGATCGGGAAATCCGCCCGGAATCGCGGTCAAACCGCCCGGAACGCAGCCTCCGCAGTTGATGCTGCCGGAGCAGGCGCTCGCGAGCAGGAGGACCCCGGCAAGGGACGAGGATAAGCGGGGCATCGCGCGCAGTTTCGGGAGAGCCCGGGGCCCACGTCAAGCGGCGGTTTGGCGGAAGTGCTATCCGCGGGGCCGGGCCAGCTGGACCAGGCCCTCGTTCATCCGCCCTGTCCGGAAGCCTTCGAGGTCGACGGTGACGAAGCGGAAGCCGGCGGCGCGGGCGGTCGTGACCGGGGCTTGGCGCAGGGAGACGTGGGCAATGCGCGCGATCTCGCCGTCCCCGAGCTCGATGCGCACCATGTCGTCATTCTGGGCGACCAGCCGCGCGCGGACGTCGACGAAGCCGAGCTGGCGGAGCGCGACCTCGACGGCCTCGATCCGCGCGAGGCGCTCGCGGGTGACCTCGGTGCCGTAAGGGACGCGGCTGGCGAGGCAGGCGAGCTGTGGCTTGTTCCAGGTGGGGAGACCGAGCTCGCTCGAGAGCTGGCGGATCTCGGCCTTGGTGAGGCCCACCTCGGCCAGCGGGTGCTGGACCGCGTGCTCGGCCGCGGCGCGGTGGCCCGGGCGGTGATCGTGGAGGTCGTCGGCGTTGAAGCCGTCGACCACGGTCGCACCCGCGAAGCGCTCGGCGGCGAGCGTGGTCGCGTCGAACAGCTCGGTCTTGCAGAAGTAGCAGCGATCCGGGGCGTTGGCGACGTAGCCCGGGCGGGCCAGCTCGGCAGTGTCTACGATCTCGTGGTCGATGCCGATTTCGCGGGCCAGGGCGATCGCGGCGTCGAGCTCGATGCCCATCAGGGACGGTGAGCGCGCGGTGAACGCGCGGGCGGCCGGGCCGAGCTCCCCGTGCGCGACGCGCATCAGAAACGCAGAGTCGACGCCGCCGCTGTACGCGATGACGACGCGCTCGAGCTGGCGGAGTCGCGCGCGCAGCGCATCGAGCTTGGTATGGGCGGTGCTCATGGGGCGCTCGTTCTCGCGCGCGCGGCCTTTGCTCGGAGGCGCTCGAGGGTCGTGGCCGGGAGGGCCGGCGCGTGGGTCCAGGGCAGCACGTGGGTGTCGCTTCCGCCGGTGCCGATCAGGCCGTTCTGCGCAGCAAAAGAGGCCAGCATCTTCACTTCACCGGGCGTGTGCGAGCGGTAGTAGACCTCCGCGCCGTCGAAGCCATCCTTCGCTGCACGGCGCAGCTCGGCCAAGGCGTGGTCGGGGGAGCGGCCGTTCGAGAGCGGATGGGCGAGCACGGCGACGCCGCCCGCGGCGCGCAGCGCGTCGACGGCGTCGCGGGGCGTGAGGGCGCCTTCCGGGACGTAGGCCGGCTTGCCGTCGCCGAGCCAGAGATCGAACGCGTCCTCCATGCTCGCCACGTAGCCCTCGGAGACCATGACGCGCGCGAAGTGCGGGCGACCGACGGTGCCCTCGGCGAGGGCGCGGACGCGGGCGAGGTCGATCGGCATCCCGAGGCTATTGAGACGCGCGGCGATCGCGAGGTTGCGCGCTTCGCGGCCGCCTTGAGCGCGCGAGAGCACCTCGGTGAGCGCGGGCGAGCTCGGATCGAAGAGGTAGCCCAGCACGTGGATGGAGGTCTTGCGCGCGTCCACGGTGGAGATCTCGACACCGTCGAGGATCTCGACTCCCAGCTCGGCGCCGGCACGACGCGCTTCTGCGAGCCCGGACAGCGTGTCGTGGTCGGTGACCGCGAG